>Ga0209606_1001312_pt1 | contig 31365 bp, 24 predicted proteins | sample AD_UKC057_MetaG_FD_184412 | JGI IMG/M metagenome (GOLD analysis project Ga0209606, IMG submission 184412) | Active sludge microbial communities of municipal wastewater-treating anaerobic digesters from USA - AD_UKC057_MetaG (SPAdes) (version 2) | ecosystem: Engineered > Bioreactor > Anaerobic >...
CATTGAGTCTCTGACAGCCGCTGTACATGTATTCCTTCTGTCGAGTTGGGCATTCAGAATTTTTACTGCCTTATAATCAATACCTCCGGCAAGTACACTTCCTTCAGGAGCTTTGCCTGTTGCAAACAGGTTCCATGGATGCCCTGCATTAAATTCCCACAAATTATAAACTACTATCGTGGGTAAGCCTGTAAAAGCCAGCCTGTAATCGCCGTGCAGTTCACCTACCACAAGCATCCCGTGATAATTATCCTTGTTTTTTTCTATTTCAGTCAATCCATCCGGATTCGTACCCTTCCAGACAATAAAATCGATATCCGGACATGCTTTCTGAAGCATGCTTACAACCTGTTCATGGGTTGTGAATGTTTTTGGAGCTCCGCCCGATCCAGTACAACCGCAACCTCCGGATGTGAAAATTGTAAATATTTTTGTGTTACCACTTTGGGCAAATCCGGAAATGCATATTAGCAAAACCGCTGAAATGATTACATAAATCCGTTTCATGATAATAAATATTAAAATGTTAATAATTGCAGGTATATTCCTGAAATAAAGGAAATTATTAAATCCCTAACTATTTTTACCGCAAATGCAGATCCGCAAAATTTAGATACTGCTGCCAGTCATATAAAGTTACATCATGAACTCCTGTACGGATGTGATAGCCAATTTTACTGACAACCGGTGAATTGACTGCAGGCATCTGAATTGCAGGGAATCCTTTTCCGGTCAATAATTTATATACCGGTGATGCTGCCACACAGGACAGGAACTCACCTTTCGGATCAGCCCACTGATCCTCTTCGGCGCTTGCCACATAAACCGGACGTGGGGCAATCAATGCAAGCAGCTGATGCTGATCGACCGGCAGGAGATCTTCCCTTTCATTATATTTATTGAAATTTTCGCAGAACCAGTGAGGGAATGACCGGTTAATACTGCCGACAGTTTCTCCGAACACTCTTTTTGATAGGGCAGCACCACCGCATCCCGAATTATTTGAGATCACAGCTGCAAATCTTTTGTCAGTCGCTCCTGCCCATAAAGCAGTTTTCCCAAGTCGTGAATGACCCATAACTACAACCTTCTTTGAATCAACCGCAGGGATCTTCTCAAGGTAATCCATTGCTCTTGATAATCCCCAGGCCCAGGCAGCAATACTTCCCCATGAAGTGTTATCAGGATCTGAACCGTATAAACCGTGTACCCCGTTTTTAAATCCGTCATCAAAATCAGGATCGACATCTCCGTAGTAAATGGTTGCAAGACCATAGCCCCGTGAAATGATCTCTTTTACCTGCCAGCTTGAAGCATCCCTGCCCCTCTCCGATTCTTTTGCCTTATTATCCAGGATATTTGCTTCCTTATTATTTCTTACCCATGAGTTTGTAACAGCGATTCCCGGTTCGCTTGTCACAGTATGATTTCCACCGAAATTATAGCCAAGGAAAAGAGGGACCGGGCCGGACGATTTCGGCAGGTAAAGTAGCATTATCATATCCTGCTCTTTATCCTCTCTCTTCAGTGTGATCTTAATTTCTTTCCTGACAGCACCTCCATTTAAAGCGTTAATATCAGATGATAATTCTGAAGAAATAATTTCGCCGTCCCATTCAGGTGCAACACCATAAACCTCGTTTTCGAATATTTTAAGGATCTCTGACCGGCGTTTCTCCCATTGTTTTTTATTTCTCACTTTCGTGCCGTTATTAAAGATCAGCGGATCAGGAAGTGTGTATTCAGGTACTTTTGATTCATCGTAATTAACAACAAACCCCTGAGCGTAAAGTGAGGAAAGGGAAGCCGACAGCAACAAAATAAATATCAGTAAAGATTTGTTCTTCATAATAAGTCAGTTTTTATTTATTGGATTATTTCATTTAACCACAGAGCACAAAGGTTTACACTAAGAGCACAAAGGTTAATCACAGAGCACAAAACCTTATCTCTAGATGCCGTAACACCGTAACACCATAACACCCTAAAACCTTAACGCCATAATGCCTTAAAACCATAAGACCATAAAACCATAACACCTTAAAACCTTCTTCCTTTGTGCCATTGTGCCCCTGCGCCTCTGCGCCTTTCCAAAACCTACCTTCCAGCAACCTCGTAAATATTTGCCCCATATTCACCGGAAATCTCAACCTCAAATCCCTTTTCCATCAGCGTTTTTCCTGTTGCAGTAATTACTTCCTTTCCGTCGGGGGCCAGTCTGACAGTGTATTGTCCTGCCGGATCCAGATCGCTGAGCACAATTGTTCTTCTGATATCCCTGGCGCCCTGTTTGAATACTCCTATTATGCCTCCTGCTTTCGTTTCAGTGTTCAGTCTCATCCAGCCGTCCCACATGCCTTCTGCAGGTTCTCCGAATCCCGGAAGATCTTTCCTGAATGACATGTAATCATATTTATTCTGCATAGCCTGCATCCATATTGACCACTTTTTTATTTCGGCTCGTCTTGCCGGAGGGATTTTCCTTGGATCTCCAAGGACAATAGGAAGGCTTCCGATAAGTGATTTAAGACTGAATTCAAAGGTTTCCTCATTCATTTGCAGGTTCCCTATAACAAGGGAACTGGCGGGAACAGCCGGTGATCTCCACCACGCCAGATGTCTTACTCTCAGGGGACCGGCCGGAAAAGGTTGTTCGACATTTGACAGCCAGTTACCCTCGGCATGCCGGGCAATAGCATAATCCATAAGCTGAAGCTTGCCTGCAGTCTCAAAGGTACAGTCAATAAACAGGTCGGGCGCTGATTTGTGTAATTCATCAAAAAGCTTAAACAACCTTTGATAAATGACTATTAATGATTCGTTATGATCTTTATGGAACGGATGATCTGTTGCATAACAACCTGAAATAGCATCAGTATTCACATAGGCGCTGGTGGCAACTGCAAAATCGAGTTTGGCATATGCAAGCCCGTGATCATTCACGAGAGAAAGTATTTTATTCCTTATATAATCAACCCATCCGGTTCCGAAACAGAAAGTCACGAAATTTTTATTTGCAGATCCTTCATGAAGATTGCCGGGCTGACCGTCTGCACTTTTCGCAAACCATTCGGGATGGTCTTTATATACTTTTGCATCGGGAGTGGCTGATCCTATACTGATCCAAAGGCCCGGTTTCATCCCGAGAGACCTGATATAATCGAATGTTGGCTTCAGTCCGCCCGGAAATTTTTTCTCATCAACCTTCCAGTCACCGTAATTCTTTCCCCATCCGGCGTCAGATGATGCAGATCCTTCATTTACCTGCCACCCGTCATCAATAATAAACTCCTGTACACCGCATTCCGAAGCGGCCAGGGCCACATCGCGTACCAGAGAGTCACTTACAAATGTCCTGAAGGGATTCCATGTATTATAAACAAAAACCGGCTTTTTATCTGAGGAGATTATCCTGGTATTCATGTGCCGGACTATAAATTTGTTAACATCGCCGTTGATCACATCGAATCCGTTATCGGTACCTTTATAAAGGCAGATAAATATTCCCGGACTCTCCCACTCTTCGCCCGGTTCAAGCCACTTTCTGAAAGGAATACCCTGATCTGTATGAGTCAGTCCGGCTTCAAGATTATTCCCTCTTGTATGATAAGCCGTACGCTTCAGAGCACCGGGTGATTCATTTCCCACTGCAATGCCGCTTCTCCTTCCGGGATCGTGGACAACAACCACAGGATCATCCCAGTTTCCCACAAACGGACCGATATGCTTCATCCTTGCATAGTTATGATAAACCATAGCATGGACATATCCGATCCTTGTCTCAAGATCCTCGATGTTCAGATCTTCAATCTTCAGATCTTCCTTACCCGTGTTTTTAAAACCGATCCATTTCCTTACAATAGGTAGACCCGGATAAAGAAGGTAGTTTACTTCTATATGTATCTGAGACGAATTTTCTGGCTCCAGAATGATTTTTACTCCTTTCCCCTGCCCCGAATCATTAACTGGAGAAGATGAAATTATTCTCCAGCCGCTTCTTCCATCCATCGTCTTATCATTCAATGAAAATGAAAACTCCCTGCTTTCGCCAATGAAATTCTCTTTAATTCCGTTCTTTAACAAAGCGGAAGAAATGAACTTGTTCTCTTTTGTGGAAATTTCACGGCGGATGAATCCATTATCAAGGATTATTGAATTCTTATCTGCTTGATAATAAGTTTGTCCAAAAAAATCTATTGAACAGAACATTAAAATAATTCCAACGAAATACTTCATAACCAATACGTTATACTATTTGACCTTAGTGCTCTTAGTGTGAACTTTGTGTCCTTCGTGGTTAAGTGATTTCAGATCTAAACCACAAAGAAACTAAGGTACACTAAGTTGATATAACAGACTACATACTTTAAAATTGACTGGTAAGTTTTAACTACTATTCCTTCCCTCCGGTTCTGAACGGGACCTCTTCAACGTTTAATTCCGGAAATGATTTACTTAGTTCATCTTTGATGTTATTAAATTCCGGATCACCTGCCAGATTTTTCCATTCCATCGGATCATTAGTATGGTCGTAAAGCTCTTCGGAACCATCTTCATATCGTATATACCTCCATCGTTCGGACCTGATTGAATGCCGATTTCGACCCTTGGTGGTCAGGGTCGGGTAATCCCATTTTTCATTTACATTCCTGAGAAGCGGCACAATACTTCTGCCTTCATTTCCATGATTTGCAGTAATTCCGCAAAGTTCTGTCAGGGTGGGATATAGATCAATAAGATTTACAACTGCACCGCACCGTTGTCCGGGTAATGTAATACCTGGTACTTTTATTATCAGTGGCATGCGGCAGGATTCTTCCCATAATGTAAATTTCTTATATCTGAGTTTCTCTCCAAGATGCCAGCCATGATCGCCCCAGAGAACCACAATTGTATTATTGGCATATTTGCTTTTTGCCAGGGCATCCAGTACAACACCTACACAGGAGTCAGCATAGTTAATGCAGGCGAGATAAGCCTGAATTGCTTCCTTCTGCTTATTGTATTTTTTTACCGAGAAATAATTCTTCTGAGGCTGAAGGGCGGCAGAAGGAATATCATCATAATCATTTTCATTAACTACCGGAAGGATCAGGGTATCAGGATTGAATTTATCGAAGAATGGCTTCGGAACATGCCATGTCAGATGTGGCCGGAATATTCCGCAGGCAAGGAAAAATGGTTTAATATGATCCGTTGCAAGCTGGTTGGCCGCCCATCTCGCGTTAAGATAATCCGGTGTATTTTCAAATTCAGCATCTGTCGGGCCCCAGTCGAGGTTGGCATCCACTTCCCCCACAGGGATCCCGTTAACCATATAGCCATCCTGGCTGACCGTGTTACCATAACTTCCCTCAATGGGGACATGCAGATCCCATGACTGCGGATCTGCCCAGGGACCGTTAGGTGTATGAAATATTTTTCCTCTTGCCAGACTATAATACCCGTTATTTGAAAACCATTTCGGAAGGGTGACGGCATCTTTCAACAGTTCAGAATCCCGCATAAAGCTTTCATTTTCATATATTCCGCTTGTTGAAGGTCTGTATCCTGTCATCAGGGCAACCCTCGACGGATTGCTCAGCGGTGCAGCACAATATGCCCTTTCAAACACTATCCCTTCTGATGCCAGCCTGTCCATGTTGGGAGTTTTAGCCTGAGGATGCCCTCCCAGAAATCCTGTCCAGTCATTAAGATCATCAATAGCTATGAACAGAACATTATAAGGCTGTTTCTGCTTTTCAGAAGATTTGTTACCACACGATGGCAAAAGACCTGCTAAGGCAGCGCCAATGAGAATAGTACCTGAATTTAGGTTAATAGAATTCATGGTCAGATCTTCACGAATATTTTATTTTTGTAGAGCCAGTAACAGACATACCAGAATCCAGCCCATATTCCCAGACTGGTCAGTATGCTTACTGTCAGCTCTCCTGTCCATGAAAACAGCAATCTGATAAAGGGACCTACCATTTTTTCGATAATATCACCTGTTCCAATATGGAAGAATATATATATAAATATACTGTTCATCCCGACAACGATAAAGAACCATGCGAATTTTGATAATTGCTTCTTAACGTCAATCAGCCAATAGCAGAAACAAAGAGCCAGGATGGTCCATCCGCCGCTTGCGAAAACGAATGAAGATGTAGCGATCTTTTTGATAATTGGAGTTATGTTCAGGAGATCGAGGCTATATCCTATTGCCAGGGCAGATACACCGGCAATAATAAGTATCCGTATCTTTTCCTTCGGACTTTTTTCACTCATAAGGAGCTTGCCGCAGAGCACACCCCAAACTGTATGTGCAGTGGTTGATACAAAATTTAGTGTAGCCCAGATGCTTGCTTTATTAACTCCTTCAATTATATTATTGAACCAGGCTCCAAGGTTTCTATACGGAACCCAGGGCTGATTAAATCCTTCTACAGGAAAGAACCTGTAAGCCAGATCGATGAAAAGAAGAATTGCCAGAGTAAAGATGATCTGGAACTTAAAGCTTTTATTTCTTATCAGGAATGCAACAATATATGTTACTGATAACTGAGCCAGCACATTCTGGAACCGGAAAACCAGGTGGTCAGCTTCAATAAAATACAAAGCCCATCCAAAGAATAACAGGAGGAAAGCTCTTTTGAAAGCATGCCGGTTGATCTTTGCCATGCTGTCACCCTTTCTTATCCTGTTGGCAACCGCAAAAGGGATGGCAACACCGACTATGAACATAAAGAAAGGCTGAATAAGGTCCCAGAAATGCAGTCCGTGCCATTCATGATGCTCCAGCTGGGTCCCGAGGAACTGAAAAAAGCCGCTGTCAATTTTCAGAAGCTTACCGTAGAGATGTGAGGCTTCACCAGCCAGAAGGAACATTGTAAAACCACGGAAGAAATCAACCGATGTAATTCTTCCCGGCAGCGGAGAAAGTGGGGTCTGAGGGTTTGAGTTCATATCAGAATTGGTTAGGTTTGATCGTTTAAAAATATTTTAATCTGTTTTTCTGAATAATATTAATTGAGTAAGTCAAACTTAAGAATTTTTAAAATCATTATAACAGGCTAAACGAAAATAAAAAGCTGATTTTTCATTGGCTGAAGAGGCTATGCGAAAAGTCCTGATCTGCCCCGCCTCCCATAGCCGTCAACTTAAGGAATTAGGTAATACCATTACTGAATGTTATGTTTGGAGAATAAGCAAACAGTATGAATAATCCCAATACATCCGGGATAGATTGCAATTTCTTCTGTACCGGCTCTGAAAGAGCATTATATGAATAACCCCCAGTGCAACCGGGGGTGTATAGCTAACCATGATTATCCAGCTCTGAAGGAGCTGAATATTAAACCCTTTCAGGGTTTGGAATCGTTGTAGTTCCTATACCCCCAGTTGCACTGGGGGTTATTCATATCATCGCCGCTTTCGCGGCTATATATTCGAAAGGAGATCTTTGAGGCACCCTCAGAACTCAACGGCTATCAGTAGTGAACAAAGGCCATTTATTTATTATATTTACCCTGATATAAAGCTAATTTTATAAATCACTCATTAGAAATTTTAAACAGATGAAAAAACATAATCACTCCGGAATATCAGGATTGAAGGTATCTGTCCTGATACTAACAATATCTTTTTTATGGAGTTCCCCTGTCAGTTCCCAGATTAAGATCTATATAAATACAGATCTTGAAGGAATAAGCGGAGTTTTCAAATTCTCCCAGACAAGAGAAAAAGATACTCCCCTGAACATACAGGCATGTGAGTATTTCATGGGCGATCTTGCTGCAGTCATAAAAGGTTTGCGCGACGGAGGAGCGGATGAGATTGTGGTCCTTGACGGACACGGAACCCAGGCTGTACTCCCTCACCTTATGGTACCAGGAGCAACATATATAACCGGCACACCACGATATGGAGCAGGAAATCTTACTGACCTCGACTCCACATTTTCCGGTCAGGTTCTTCTTGGTTTTCATGCAATGATGGGCACACCTGATGGTGTATTGTGTCACACCCAGTCGTCAAGATCTGAGAACCGTTACTGGTACAATGGTGTAGAATCCGGAGAAATAGCGCAGAGTTCTGCTGTTGGAGGATATTTCGGTGTGCCGACAATAATGGTCACGGGAGATGTGGCAACATGCCGTGAAGCAAGAAAATTCCTGGGAGAAAACATAGTAACTGTTCCGACCAAGCGTGGCATTTCGAGGGAAGCTGCTGAGCTCTATCCTTTTGAGGAGACGAGGAAAGCTCTTTATGAAGGAGCAAAAAAAGCAGTGAGTATAATTAAATCATGCAAACCTTACACCCTTAAAACTCCAGTTCATATAAAAGAACAGCGGCTTAACCTGGATCCCTCACTGCCAAAACCAGTAGTTGTTACAAGAGAAGGTTATGCTGAAAATGCTCTTCAGATCTTTACCTGGAAATAATAATTTCATCCTCCTTATGAAAAAGAATATTCTGAGGGTATCATCTTCTGGACACTTAATCCCCGGGGATCTGCTGATGAAGCTGGTGAATGGGCAATGATAACTTTTCAGAATGAACCTTCAGAAAGACTAAGGGCAGCTTCAGAGGTTATTAACGTTCTGAATAAAGATTCAAACCTTACTGCTGAGGCTATCGGTAAATCCGGTGATGAAATAACAGCCATCCGAAATCACTATGGGAATGGTGAGGTGGTATGGATACCATCTATGATTGGTCTGGGAGCAAGAAGGGGAAGCAGTGAACCCTTATCAGGTTTTCTCAGGCAGGAACTGGAGAACAGCTCATCCGGAAGAAACATTAATAATAAGGTGGGATCAGGTAGTCGATCCGTGATTCTGTTGTCAAACGAGAAGGATTTCTCATTACGCCAAACCTTCGCAGGCTCAGTTTTGGCTTCCCTCCTGTGCCTCCCCTATACATCTGTCATCCCGAGCGCCAGCGAGGGATCTCATCGTTTTACTGCTTTGTTATTTAGATCAGAGCCATTATAATACGTTTTTTAATACGTTTTTTAATACGTAGATTATCCCTGCCCGTCCTGATTTCGGAACAAAACATTAAAACATGCTTGTTTTAAGGATATCAGAAATTATCCGCAGCTTACTAATGACACAAACTAAATGCCTGGAAATTTTGTTTTTAAACGTTAAAAAACGTTAAACAATTATTAATACAATTATTCTGTAGAAAAGTACTACATAACCAGTCTTTTAAGATTTATCTTTGGTAAACTGGTATTTACAAATGGAAGAGAATATCATTAATCTATGACAAAAATCTTTCGTAACATTTTATTTCAGGTCAGACACAAGAGCATAATCTTTCAGTTTCCGGAGGTTTCAGGGATACGAAATTCTATATAGGCGCCGGTCTGACTGATCTCAAGGGAGTTGCAAGAGGCGACAATTTCCAGCGTATTACGACCAGGTTAAACATTGAAACCAAAATATTTGACTGGCTTGCCGTTGGAACAAGAACTCAGCTTAACTACGACGATGCCAGCGGACGGGACGTGAGCTGGTATGGAGCAATGATTGCCAATCCGCTCGGAAAAGCGTTTGATGAGAATGGCAATTACCTTATTTACCCGATCCCTGAAAATATAACAATTACCAACCCTTTGACTAACCTCGCTTATGATGATCTTGATAAATCATACCAGATACTTACCAACAATTATCTGAATGTTGATGTGCCTTTTATCAAGGGTCTTACATACAGGCTGAATACAGGTGTCAGAACAAGATTCACCGATGCAGCAAGATATGGAGGAGTTAATACATATAACGGATTCAGGACCCAGGGAGAGTCCAGATCGAGCAACTCGCTCAGCAGTAACCTGGTTCTTGAAAATATTTTTAATTACAATAAAACGCTCGGCGATCATACGATCTTCCTCACCGGACTATACAGTTATGAAACAAACACCAGTAAATCAAATTCACTGAGCGGAGAACAGTTCCCGAATGATTTCCTTTCCTGGTACGGAATTTCCCAGGCTTCTGTTCTGTATCCTTCCACTTCATACAGGAAATCTGTATTGGTTTCACAGATGTTCCGTGCCAATTACTCGTTTTCAAGCAGGTATCTAGCAACTTTCACAATCAGGCGTGACGGATTTTCAGGATTCGGAGAGGATACCAAATGGGGTATATTCCCGTCCTTTGCTATTGGGTGGAATATTTCAAATGAAAACTTCTTCCCTCTAAAGAATACCTTTAATACACTAAAGCTCAGGAGTTCTTACGGTCTCAACGGTAACCAGGCAATCAGTCCGTATTCTTCTCTTCCGAAGTTTAAAGTTGCCAGTATAATGTCGGGCAATACTGCTCAGATCGGGTATAAACCGATGGTACTGGGCGTTGCGGACCTGGGTTGGGAATCGGCCAGGACATTTAATTTAGGGCTGGATTTCGGACTGTTTAAGGACCGAATTACCGGGACTATCGACTGGTACAGGAAAAACACATTTGACCTGTTGCTCAACAGAAGCATATCGGTAATCCATGGATTGACTGAAAGCACAACCGATGACTGGGTTCATCCTGCTGTTACACAGAATATAGGAAAAACACGGAATACAGGATTTGAAATTTCAATTAATTCAAGAAATGTGGTTCAGCAAAAATTCCAGTGGATAACGAACGGGAACATTTCATTTAACAAAAATGAAATTGTTTCACTTTATGGCATTAAAGATCCGGTAACAGGAAAAGAAATGGATGATATCGCCAACAATTGGTTCATTGGTCAGCCCGTGCGGGTGAATTACGATTATGTGTGGGATGGTATCTGGCAGCTTGGCGAGGAATCAGCTGCAGCTGTTTATAATTCACAGCCCGGATACGTCAAATTGAAAGACCTTAACGGGGACCAGAAGATTGATGCTAATAATGATCGCCAGATCATTGGTCAGTTAGACCCGAAAATGTTATGGGGACTGACAAACACGCTGATATATGGTAACTTTTCATTCAGCTTCTTTTTCCATGGTATCACAGGAGTTACCGCACATAACGACAGGATGACTGACAGTGTCCAGGACGATCTTCGTTACAACACGATTAAGAAGGACTGGTGGACACCAACCAATCCAAGTACCACCTGGTATATGAACAAAAAGATGGCCAATGAGATGGCAGGACACGGTGCAACTCTGTATGAAAGCACGGATTTCATAAGGCTGAAGGATATCTCCCTTGCCTATGATCTTCCTAAGAACGCCATAAGCAGGATAGGCCTGAACAACGTGAAGGTTTATGTCTCCGGACGTAATCTTCTCACTTTTACCCAATGGAGCGGGCTGGATCCTGAACTGACGGATCAGGATTCCCAGAGGAATATTCCGATGCAGAAAGAGTTTATTTTCGGCCTGAACTTTGGATTTTAGAATGTGATAACATTAAAATCAAACATTATGAAAATATTAAACTATATTATCAGTGTTGTGCTGGTGATCATTTTACTGGCAGGCTGTTCAAAAGATGTCCTTGAGGAAAATCCACCCAACATTCTGTCAGGTCCGACAATACTCAAGGACTATAATGGATTTGAAGCAGCGATGAATGGACTTTACTACCTGGCCAGGTATGCCAGGTGGCAATCTGAAAAACTTGAAAATGCTCTTAACGGGGTTGATAACATGACCAGTAATGCCAGACGAAGTGATATTTTCTGGATGTGGACCACATCCAACAATCCTTCTGATGACGACCTTTTGGAGACCTGGCAATGGTTGTACGAGATAGTTAATGCCTCCAACACAATCCTCTACTATGCCGATCAGGATATCGACTGGAGAGGCGGTCCGGATACCCCGGAGAACAATAAGCTCAGAGTTGTTGCAGAAGCCCGTGCCATAAGGGGATGGGCGTACAGGCGGCTTGCCTACTCATGGGGCGATGTACCGCTGGTACTCACAATGCCTCAGGGTATAAAGACCGACTGGGAACGTACTCCTGTAGCTGAAGTCAGAAAAGCTATTATAAGTGATTATAAATTCGGCCAGCAGTATGTTCCGACGGAAGCATCACTGCAGGGCAGGATCACAAAAGGTGCTGTTCAGACCCTGCTGGCAGAAATGTATCTGACTATAGGTAAACCCGACAGTGCACTATACTGGTGCAACCAGGTTATTAACAATCCGGCTTACGCGCTTACAACTGAAAGGTATGGCGTACAACTGAGTGATCCGACCGGAAGCGCGTTCGGCGATATGTTCAAGGAAGGAAACCAGAACAGAGAGCAGGGCAACAAGGAAGCGCTCTGGGTATTCCAGTTCGAACTGTACAACAGTATTGACGAGCAGGGTCATCAACTGTCGCGCTCCACGGTAGGTACCTACAATAGCTGGAAAGTTAAGGGTACAGATGGTAAAGAAGTTGCCCCATTCCAGTATACTTTTGAAAGAGGAGGCAGGGGTAAATCATATTTTGCCCCGACAAAATGGTGGATAGACAGCTATGAAAAAAAGGATGACAGGGCCCAGAACTATATACTGCGTACATCCTTCAGGCTTCAGACTCAGGAAGAGAATAACAGAGGATACGAGGGTGTAAAACCATTACCGGCTGATAAACTGCCGGCAGGTTATAACTACGGAGACACTATCTGGCTCAAATGGGACAAGGAAATTACAGCTGACAGGTATAAAGTCAATGACTGGCCTTATTCAAGAAAAGGAGAAGGAACCAGCACAATAGATGTGCAGGCAGACTTCGCGTGGACTGATCAGATCTATATCAGACTGGCTGATACCTATCTCTTAAGAGCTGAAGCACAAATGAAACTTGGTCACCTGAATGAAGCGATGGCAGATATAAATGTAATCCGGGGAAGGTCACATGCAACACTGGTTACCGATCCTAATACAATCACCATTGATTATATTCTCGATGAACGCTCCCGGGAGCTCTTCATTGAAGAGGAGCGCAGGATGACATTGCTAAGGACCCGTAAATGGTATGAGAGAACAAAAGCGCATAACTTTTTCGGAGGAGAAAAGATCACCCTCCGTGATACAATCTTCCCGATACCGCAGGATGTTATCGATACCAACCTTACAAAAGAGTTTCCCCAGAACCCGGGATATTAATCATTGAAATTATCCCTGCAACACAACCTGCCTCTCTTATAAGGGAGGCAGTTTTTTTGTATTTTTGAGATTACTATGAGACAAGCAGTAATGACCTCACCCGGGATAATCGAATTCCGTGATGTTAGTGAGCCCGGACCACTGAAAAATAATGAAATATTATTAAGGATAAAGAAGATCGGCATCTGCGGATCGGATGTCCATGTATATAATGGTCACCATCCTGCAACTCCCTATCCGGTTATTCAGGGACATGAATTCTCAGCGGTTGTTGAAGCCATTGGTGAAAACGTCAGCAAAGTAAAACCGGGGATGAGAGTTACTGCCAGACCCCAGCTTGTATGCGGGAAATGTAATCCCTGCAAAAGAGGGCAGTATAATGTATGCCAGAACCTGAAGGTTCAGGGTTTTCAGGCTCCGGGAGTTGCACAGGAATTTTTTGTTGTTCCTGAAGACAGGGTAATCTCATTCCCTGAAAGCATGACATTTGAACAGGGCGCCATGATAGAACCGGCTGCTGTCGGTGCTCACGCGACAAACCGGATACCGGACCTGAAAGGTAAAAATATTGTCGTTTCGGGTGCAGGAACCATCGGCAACCTGGTGGCCCAGTTCGCAAAAGCCGGAGGAGCCGCCAAAGTACTTATAACGGACATCAGTGATCACAGGCTGAAAATTGCAGCCGGATGCGGAATAGAAGGGATACTGAATGTAAAGACCGGATCCCTGGAGGATAGTGTAAAATCATTCTTTGGTGAGGAGGGATTCCAGGCAGGATTTGAAGCAGCCGGGGTTGATTCATCTCTGGATGCACTGATGAAAAATATTGAGAAAGGCGGAGATATTATTATTCTTGGAGTTTATAGCCGGAATCCTGTTGTCAATATGTTTTATCTTGGGGAACATGAACTGAATGTTATGGGCTCACTGATGTACAGGCATGAAGATTATGAGACTGCAGTGGAGATGATATCTTCGGGTAAAATAATAACAGGACCACTGATCTCCGCAAACTTTTCGTTTGACCAGTATCAGGAAGCTTATAAATTCATCCTTGACAGCGGAGAAAAAAGCCTGAAAGTAATGATCGATCTATAAAATATTAAAATGAAAAGAACCAGCCTGCTGATCATAATCCTCGTAATGAGCATTATCCCGACATGGATCACTTCCTGTAATAGCGGTACAGACAAAGCCGGATCAACTTCAAATGTGAACAACAAATCAACGATTTCAGGATCATCAAAAGACCTGTCGGATATAAAGATAGGCTACAGCACTCCCTCACTGAACGCACCTTTTTATGTCGTGCTTACCCAGTCGGTGAAGAAATACGCGGAAAGCTACGGCATGAAATTTTCTTCTGCCGATGGTCAGGATGATATCATCAAACAGATAACATCAGTTGAAGATCTGATTGCTGCAGGTGTAAATGTACTGATCCTGAATCCCCTTGACCATAAAGCAATGGTTCCTGCCGTCAATGCTGCCGTAAAATCGGGAGTACCGGTATTTATAGTCGATAGCGCCATTGATCCTGAGGCAGAATACATTACTTCAGTTCAGGCAAATAATGAGGGTAACGGTGAATTGATAGGAGAATGGATTGTAAAGAAGACGGGCAGAACAAAAATCAAAGTTGCACTTATAAGCGGCAGTCAGGGCAATCCTGTCGGCAGGGAAAAAAGGCTTGGATTTATCCGTGGCTTTTGTGAAACCCAGTTAATGACTCAGGGAAATGTCGATCTTTCTATCGTATCGCAAGGCTGGGGCAACTGGACCAATAACGGAGGACTGAAAGCTATGGAAGACATACTTGTGGCTTACCCTGATATTAACCTTCTTGTGGCTGAGAATGATGCAATGGCTATGGGTGCAATGAAAGCTATTGATGAAGCCGGAAAATCAGCAGATATAACCATTGCCGGATTTGACGGGCAGAAGGAAGCTTATGAACTTATAAAGCAGGGAAAATTCGGCGCAACCGCTCTTAACAGTCCGGATGAACTCGCGAGGCTTGTTGTTGATGCGGTTGTCAGGTACCTTAACGGAGAAAAGCAGATAGATAAAATAATTTATACACCTGCGGTTCTGATTACAAAGGACAATGTGGACAAGTACTATGATCCGGATGCCATTTTCTGATATGTTAATGACTTTAATGTGTACAGAGTTGAATTAAGAAATATCTCCAAAAAATTCGGTGGGATTGCTGCCCTGAAGGATGTTACTTTTAAAGTTCTCCACGGAGAAATACATGCACTTGCCGGAGAAAACGGGGCTGGCAAATCAACCCTTGTAAAAATACTATCAGGAGCCCATACAAAAGACAGTGGCCAGATTTTTATCGACGGGTCCGAAGCGTTGATAAGGAATACCCAGGACAGTAAAAAACTCGGCATAGGTATAATTTACCAGGAATTTTCCCTGGTACCTGAATTATCAGTTGCAGAGAATATATTCCTGAATCAGCTTGGAACAGGTTTCCTGGTTAGATGGAATAAAATGAAAATTAAGGCGGAGGAATTGATCAACAGTATAGGGTTCGACATTAATCCTTCTCTCCGGGTCCGCGATCTCAGTATTGCACAACAGCAGGTTGTTGAAATAGCTAAAGCATTATCGGAGAAGGTCAGGATACTGATCCTTGATGAACCGTCTGCGGTGCTGGGTACCAGGGAAGTTCAGAAACTTTTTGACACACTTACAAAGCTTAAGAAAGATGGCGTTGCAGTTATTTATATATCACATCATATCGATGAGATATTTCAGATTGCGGACAGGATCACTGTTCTGAAAGACGGATCAACTGCAGGAAGCTTACTGGCGAGTGAGACCGATAAGAAATCAGTAATTAAAATGATGCTTGGCAGATCACTTGACACCATGTACCCATCTCACAACACTTTTTCAGGTAAAGAGATTTTAAGCATTGAAAATGTTTCAGATGGAGAAAAGGTAAATGGAGTTTCATTTAAGCTAAAAGAGGGAGAAATACTCGGAATTGCAGGCCTTGTGGGAAGCGGCAGGACCGAACTGGCAAGAGCCCTGTTTGCAGCTGATAAGATTAAAACGGGAAGGATTTTCCTGGCCGGGAAGGAGTTCCGGCAAAGATCACCGGGCAAAACAGTCCGGGCAGGTATCGGGATGGTTCCGGAAGACAGAAAACAACACGGAGTTATTCTTCCATTAACAATAAAAGAGAATATCAGCCTGACAAACTACAAAAGTATTTCAGACGTTTTTGGATTCATTAAAACCAAAAAGGAGAGAGAAAATACTATTGAACTTATAAGAAAGCTCTCAATAAAAGCTGAAGGTGAAAACCAGGAAACGCTTAAGTTGAGCGGAGGAAATCAGCAAAAAGTTGCACTGGCAAAATGGCTTAACCGCGATTGCAGGGTGCTTATAATTGATGAACCTACAAGAGGAATCGATGTCGGGTCAAAGGTCGAGATTTATGATCTGATTTTTGAACTTTCTAAAAAAGGTGTGGCGTTAATCGTAATTTCCTCAGAAACCCAGGAATTAACAGGTATCTGCGACCGGATACTTGTAATGAGAAAAGGGAAGATAAAAAGTGAATTGACAAGAAAGGAGTTTTCAGAAGAGGAAATTCTCCGCTTGTCCATTCTTGATTGATCCTTAAAAAAATGATTAAAACAGACAGAAAGATCAGTTTTCAAAGAGTGCTGCAATTCCTTGCAAAGCATAATACTGTAATAATTTTCATTGTTATGCTTGTGATTTCTGCAATTGTATCTGATGTATTTTTTACTTCCGCGAACTTATTCAACCTGATCAGACAGGTGACGCCTGTAGGTATTATAAGTATGGGAATGCTTCTTGTGATCCTGACCGGAGGAATAGATCTTTCCGTAGGTTCAATAGTGGCAATGACAGGCGTTCTCTGTGCAATTTTCACGAGTACGATGAGCCTTCCCGTTGCAATATTGCTGTCGCTTTCATGTGGTATTCTTACCGGGGCTGTTTCAGGTTACCTCATTTCAGTGCATAAAATGGCGCCATTTATTGTAACACTTGCACTGATGTCAATTGTGAGAGGGTCGGGATTTATTTTCTCCAAAGGCGCTCCGGTAACTGTCAGTGATAATGCTTCGGCGCTGACAGACTTTGGCAGCGGAAGCTTTCTGGGATTCCCGAACCCGGCTTATATTATGATCCTGACATTTATTCTTACGGCTGTTCTGCTGAAATATAATGTCTTCGGAAGGATCATCATAGCAATTGGAAGCAATGAAGAAGCCGTCAGACTTTCAGGGATAAAAGTAACTGCTTATAAATTAAGTGTATATATCATCTGCGGAGGTCTTTCCGCAATTGCCGGCATCATCACTACAGCAAGAACTTCAGTCGGCTCACCGGTAATGGGAGCCGGAATGGAACTCGATGTCATAGCAACAGTTGTGATAGGTGGTGCAAGTTTAAGCGGTGGAAAAGGAACTGCTGTAAATACCCTTCTTGGTGTGCTTATTCTTGGCATGATCGGAAATATAATGAACCTGATAAATATTCCGGCTTACAGCCAGCAGATAATCAAAGGCCTCATAATAATTATTGCTGTAATGCTTCAGAGGTTCCGGATAAAGGATAGCTGAATCCAGGATTGTGATTATGAAAATTATAAAGTTAAATTCTGCCGCACTTAAGCACCTTCCCGGGGAGGTTATAGTTCCCGCTTATGACAGGTCAGAAATAAAAACCGGCATTATTCATTTCGGTCCCGGCGCATTTCACAGGGCTCACCAGGCATATTACACTGACAAGATTCTTCAAAAGGACGGAATGAAAGGATGGGGTATCTGTGATGTCGGACTTCTTCATTCTGATAAAAAAATCATCAATACTCTGAAAGACCAGGACGGTTTATACACACTGTTAACAGCAGAACATGATGGTAGTCTGAAGGCAAGGATAACAGGTTCTATAGTCGGATACATCTTCGCTCCTGAAAATCCCGGTGCCGTCACTGACAAAATAGCCGGTCCTGATACCAGACTGATAACTCTTACTATTACCGAGGGAGGCTATAATTTCGACTCAAATACAGGTGATTTCCGGATGAATGAACCATTAATCCAATGGGATCTCTCCCATCCGGATGAGCCACGGACGGTTTTCGGATATCTTACCTGGGGACTAAAACTACGAAAAGATAAAGGAATACAAGGACTTACAATTCAATCTTGTGATAATATCCAGAAAAATGGCGACCTCCTTAATAAGATGCTGCTGGCATACATCAGGGAAGCCGAACCTGCTCTGGAAGACTGGATCTGTGAGCATGTTACATTCCCAAACAGCATGGTCGACAGAATAACTCCCAGGACAACGCAGACTGATATTGACAGATTGAAATCGGTTTATGGCATTGAGGATAAGTGGCCGGTAGTCTGTGAACCTTTCATCCAATGGATTACCGAGGATAAATATTCAAACGGCAGACCTGAATGGGAATCTGTCGGGGTTAAGTTCGTAAATGATGTTGCTCCGTATGAAAAAATGAAGATCCGTCTGTTGAACGCAGGTCATTCATTGCTTGGATTCACAGGAGCCCTTTACGGATATACATATATCCATGAAACGGTTCACGACCAGCTTTTTGCAGCGCTTCTCAGAAAATTTATGGATACGGAAGTAACACCTGTTCTTGATGAAGTTCCCGATATAGACCTCGATAAATATAAAGATAGTCTTATTGAAAGGTTTGGTAATCATAATATCAGGGATCAGGTGGCACGTATCTGTCTCCAGAGCTCTGCCAAGATCCCGAAGTTTCTCATTCCGACGATAAGGGATCAGTTATCTGCCGGAGGCCCTGTGATGATTTCAGCATTGATAACAGCCGCATGGTGCAGATTTGCCGAAGGGATTGATGAACCGGGAAAAAGATATGAGGTTGAGGACGACATGAAAGATATACTAATTGAAAAAGCATTTCTCTCCCGCAGGGATAATCTGGCATTCCTCAGGATAGAATCCATCTTTGGAGACCTGATCAGATCAGAACCTTTTACTGAAGCATACACATTTTCTCTTAATAGCATATACAACAAAGGAATTGCTGAAACAATAAAAAATATTTTAAAAACCACCAAATAAGTGCAATGGGTTCAGATACAGAACATAAAAACCCCAACCAGATAAAAACTCGTATGAAAAAGAACCTTTTATTATTTTTAAGTATCCTCCTAATTGTTGCCTGCCAGCAGAAAACAAAGACGATAACCAATGACCGGCGACAGCACTAAAATCAATGAAACCATAATTGATTCGCAGGATTCAATTCTTTTCAACATAATGAAAGATAATGTTGAGATCAGCGGCCTCAGGATCATTAATGGGGATCACCCGCTCAATATAATGGCAAAAGCAAGCATAAAAAACAATCTTTTCTCAGGTAATCTTGACGCAATGAGCTTTGAAGGTTCAGGCGGAGGATACGTTTGTCGATTTTGCTGAGTCAGTTATAAAGGAAGGAAATATCTTCTCAGCGGATCCATATATGGATAACATTACGTTCAAACCAGCTTCCAACAGTCAATGTATTGATGCCGGAAAACAAAATTATGTTCTTAATGGCAAGACATTAATAGAAGTTGATACAAAACATATATCAGGTTCTGCCCCGGATATAGGTGCTGTAGAAAATATTAAAAAATGATAAGTTCCTTTGGATAGTTAATTTTTACTATTTACTTATTAACTCTGCTTTAAGAGATTACAGAACAGATCGGTTTTTCAGCTTTTTACCCCGACCCTAAAGGGCATAGCCGTCAACCTAAGAAATGTTTAAATAACTAAAACTAATGTAATTATCTGAAATATAATTAAATAATTTTCCCCTCCTTTCAAAGGAGGGGAAAATTTTATACCCAAAACTTCTTAATTTGACGGCTATGCCATAAAGGGAGAAAGCTGAAAAACCGATCCGTTCCCTTTATGGATCAAGGGTAAAAACAGGACTTTTTTTCAAATCTGTCAAAGTAGAATTAAGAATTATACTAAGATCCAGACAGGACTATTTGTCCTTCAGGCACCTTACAGAGAAACCTATTCTTTTCAGGTTATCAAAACGGAATATTGTACTCTCTTCATGGAAAATGAACCTGAAAAAAGCCCTTTCAGGGTTAAGCTGAGTTGAAGACCACCAGTAAGCCCCGAAACCCAGATCGCGGAAGTTTCCATCATAATATCTGAGGCCTCCGGGAAGGGCATTGAAATTACTCATGTTTGAAGCGCCTGTATTCGGTCTCACCCAGCGGGATGTTCCGGCTTCTTTCATCCTGCCTCCTGCAACATCCGCTCCACCGAGGGAAGCTGCCAGGATATCCCATTCCGCATCAGACGGCACATGCCATCCGGCAGGGCATAATTTCCCCGTTCCGGCGGTGTATCCGTTATATAATGCACCATAAGATTTTTTATAAACTTCTTCATCATTATTGTACCAGCAGAATGAGGGTGAAGATAACGAAGTCCATATTAAGGAATCAGTCACAAGGCGAATTACCTTACCATCATTATACGTCGTAACTGAAAGGTTTTCTGCCATCCATGTCTGAGTTCCTATTGTGACAGTTTTATATTCATTCCCGTCAATATCTGTTAATGTACCAAATCCGGGAGTCTCAAATGAAACAATTTCACCATAGATCGTATCAGAAACAGTTATGGCAAAAGCGCGGGCAAAATATTCCGTTTCCGGCCGCAAACCTGAGATCGTAATAAAAAAATCTCCCGGGCCTCCCCCGCTTTTTTCATTATTATCCACGGGTGATGGCGTTGGATCTGTGCTCCAGCAAATACCCCTGGATACGACAATACCGGGTTTTGTTGCATCAACCTTTCCGCCGGTAACAGCACCGGATTGGGTTAAATTTCTTACCTCAAGGGTAGAAACGGAAATTTGTTCCGGCGTATTTCTGCAGGCAATGACCAATAACAGAAGGCAAATACAAACCAAAAACGAGACACGGATATGAAGGATTTGTTTCATTTTTTACGGATCTTATCTTTCCCGCAGGGAATTAATTGATAAAACCTGTTCCACAATATTTCTATTTCCAGCTATAACCGGAAAATTCTCTTTTATCAGGTCCTTACCAATAGAAAAATGAATGTCGTTCCCATTGATATTTTTCATTACTCCGCCGGCTTCGGAAATTATTAATCCGAGACCCGAGATATCCCAGACCTTCGTGAAAAGATTCAATACTCCGCCGAATTTTCCCTCTGCAACATACAGGAAATCGACAAGCGAATTTGTTGATCTGATATTTCTGGAATGCTGTGCAATAAATTTATAGGTCTCGAGACCTCTGTTCAGAAAATCCTGATCTTCAGTATAATCAACGCAAAATGCAAATAAAGAATCCTTCAGTGATTTATCTGCCGGTAATGAAAAAGGATTGTCATTTTTTACGGCACCTTTACCCTTTTCAGCAAAAAACAGATCCTCGGTTATGGGAAGATATGCTCCTGCCATTTCCGGCTGATTTCCTCTGAAAAGTGTGATCAGCACCCCGAACCATGGGATCCCTGATGCAAAATTTGATGTACCGTCGAGAGGATCAATTATCCATGTATATTCCGACTTGTTATCAATAAAACCACATTCTTCCGACAGGATATTATGTGAAGGAAATTCTGACCTGATAATATCGACAATCAACTTCTCACTTCCAAGATCAGCTTCTGTAACAATACTGCTTTGTGACTCTTTTTGTATGGCAGTAACAGGATTATTGAAAAAATCAAGCAGTAATAAGCCTGCATCCTTAAGGATATTTTTCAAAATTTCTTTCATCAAATTACATATTCAGTTCGTTATTTCATGAATTAATGCATTTCCGGTACACAGGTTCCGAGTCCTCCAATATAATAGTTAAACTGAACATTCGGGTGATCAGCAAGTAATGACATCGGAACGGCGCTGTCAGTGATTCTTTTGCTTATCATAAGGGCGGTCAGTCGTTGTCCGAAGGCATTATCATGAGTGCCTGCATGCCATATTGATACCTTTTCAGCCATCCAGGTCTGTACAGGACCAACAGTCAATGCCTGTACCGGAACACCGGTTACCACCCCTCCCCCGCTGGTTCTGGCATTCTGCATGCATGTTATGGGATGAAGATCCACTACCCTTGTTGTAAGTTTCCTGAATTCTTCCGGAGCAGGGGGATTATCTTTATATTTTCCTTCCCTCCTTACAGGATCATTGAAAGCCCAGTGTTTCGTATCTCCCTGACCGCCCTGCATTACAACGCATCTGACGCCATCTTCCCAGCTCTTAATGTACGGGTCTGTATCGGCTTTCGGAAAATGAAGATTTGAATCCGGCATTCTGAGCTTCTTATCAATAAGGTTAAAACACATTTCCCTGTCGGCCCTTTCGAAGGAGAGAGGATGGCTGACCGGTACTTCCCTGCCGTTGACATACCATTCATCCATTCCCCAGAAATGTGCATCGGAAAGATTCATTTTCAGCTCATTTACAATCCTGGCAACGAGCGGAAGCTGTTCCGTCGGGCCGATCGGACCACAGATACCTGCCGGATTATCCGGAGTTGCCTGCTTCCAGGCAGTAATATACTCCAGCGCTTCTGCCAGATAAAAATCTTCAATTGTATCATAGATAATTACTTTGAATCCTTCTCTTGAAAGCTGAGGCAAGTCCTCCGGGGTAAGCTTTGCGGCATCATTCAGAAGTTCATCATCAAGGGTGGTATAATCCCACCATCCTGGTGCAAGCATACTAAGTTTACGGGCCATCTCATCTTATTTTTAATAAGTCAAGGGATTCATTCTTTATAAACAGATCAGGGAGCTGAGAGTGAATAATATTATCCTGCGGAAAACTATGACCAAGATGCTGCCTGAAACCCTCTGCATACATTGTATTGGCTTCTCTTCCCCGGATTTCAGCGTAATTCTTCATTGACAGGATATATTCATCTACTTTATGGTGTGCCAGCAGCCAGTCCCTCTGACTTTTATGGCATCCCAGCATCTGCTCCTTGAGTTTCATTACCCCCGATATGTCTACGAAAAAATCAGGATTAACCCTGACACCGAATATATCTTTCAGCTCCATCGGATCTGAATAATAAAGGTAAGGTATATAATTCAGAGGAGATTCCATACATTCCATGTTTTTAATACCTGCAGCAAAACAGGCGGTCTTAACTATTCTGGAAGTCATTTCATGGTCAACCATATAATCGTTGGGACTGGCGGTGATAACCACTGAAGGTTTTACTTTCCGGATCAGTGAAATTGTCCGGTTCAGGGAATCACGGTCATACATCAGATATACATCCTCGAGTCCGAGGCAGGAATAAGATCCGTCCAGGATCTTTGCTGCTTCAGCAGCTTCTCTCTGCCGTATATTGCCGATATCTTCTTTTGTATATTCGGTTGTACCCTTATCTCCGGGCGTCATTGTTGCGATATGTATGTTCCATCCCGCCTTTCTCATAAGCAGCAATGTTCCTGTACATACTATCTCCGCATCGTCAGGATGGGCAAAAATGGCAAGTAATGTTTTATTCATATGTTTGTTTTTAATTAATTTCTACCACTGATCCTGTTTTCGCTGATCGGTAGCAGGCTTCAAGCACCTGCTGGCTCCGCAGACCCAGGGAATAGCTGTTTGAAGGTTGTCTGTTTTCAAAAATGGACTTCCCAAACTCCTCAATTTCTGCCATATATGTGTTTTCAGGAACAGGATTGATCTTCATTCCTTCCCCGGCGCCGCGTTGCTGGGCGGCATCATATCCCGTCAAATCTGATTCTATATATGCAGTCATCTCCCCTGCCGCACCCTGTCCTATGGTCCCTGAGGCAATTATACTTCCACCTGAACCATATAATTCAAGAATATTCTTACTGCTGTTGTCAGGAATACAGAAACACGTATCAACCGTTCCGAGAGCACCATTTTCAAAGAAGATTGAAACCACCGCACTGTCTTCAGATTTATACGGATGGACAATATTATTGATAAAGCAACTTACGCTTTTTGCCTTTCCGAAGAACATCTCAAGCAGATCGATACAATGGCTGCCCATATCCATCAGTGAACCGCCTCCTCCGGTCATGGGATCCTGACGCCAGGCGCCTGCTATCGGAGGGTACCAGCAGGATAGCTGCGCCCTGCCATAGACCGGTTTGCCCAGTTTCCCGGATTTAATAAGCTCAAGAGCTGCCTTGTGTTGTTCAACGAATCTCATCATCAGTCCCACACCAAGCGTTACACCTTCTTCTTTACACACACTGATCATCTGTTCAGCTTCGGCTACCGTCATTCCCAGGGGCTTTTCACACAGAACATGCTTTTTTGCCCTGGCACAGGATATGACCTGTTCCAGATGATTATTTGCCGGAGAAGCTACATATACAGCATCAATCCCGGAGTCAAGAAGTTCTTCTATTCCGGGTGAAGCTACAGCTCCGAATTGGGCCGCGACGTTTTTGTTAACCTCATGATCAATATCATAAACCGATATAAGCGCTGCATTACCAGCTTTCATTATTCCTTCGGGAATGGTCCTGCGTTTAGCAATCCCGCCGGAACCGATAACACCCCATTTTATTTTATTTTTCATTTTTTTATTGTTATTCAATTTTTTATTCAGTTTTGCCAGCCGGCCGGGTATTTTCAACCGCAGCCCTGCTCATTTTGTAATCGGCAATTGTGATCAGCAATGTGGAAAGCAGTACAAGTATTCCTCCGGTGACAGCCTGAGCGTTCAACCTCTCTCCCAGCCAGATAGCCGCTATAGGGAGTCCGAAAAAGGCTATGAGGTAATTTGACAGGGCAACCTGCATTGCATCAAGCGTTTTTAGGGCTTTGAAAAACAGCACCATTGACAGAAAATTATGGAAAAACGTAAGCAGCGCCATTCCGATCCAGGTCTGCACGGTGAATACAGGGATCCTGGTAAAAACATCTCTCTCAAAATGCACCACAAGCGGGGTTAGCAAAATGACAACTACGGTATAGGTATAAAAGACCATTTCTATTTCGCTGTACCGCGAAGAAACTTTTTTACAGCCGACATTATAATATGAATTCCCGATGATAGCCAGGAAGATAAGAAGGTTTCCGATTGCATACTTTGTACCGAAATTCAGTTGTTTAATATCGCCGGTTGAGAGAAGAAGTACGCCGGTTATTGCAATAATAAAGCTCAGCCATCTTATCCTGTTCATTTTTTCTTTCAGAATGAGGAATGCAAAAATCGCAGTAATGACGGGAAGTGTAAGAGTAAGAATTGCGGAGTTGCTTGCAAGTGAGTACTGAGTTCCCCATGTCATGAGTACCTGGGCAGGAAATGCGCCCAGGATCGCGAGTTGGACAAATATAAGGATGTCCTTTAACTTTTTGCCTCCCCTTCTGAAATCCCTGAAAACGAAGGGAGCCAGAAGAAGGACGGCAAAAAGCATTGGCGCCCATACCGTAAAGTAAGGGCCTACCTGATCCTGTGTGAGCTTTATGCAGGTAAACTGCAATGACCACATAAGATTACAGGCAAAGAGGAGAACCCATGAAATAATTATTTTCCTCATTTATTTATCTTACACCACAATCAACATGATTTACCGGCCGGTCATAATTCCTATTTTCTCACTTTTTTAGCAGCATTCCTGATCCCTTCAATCATCATGTCGACATCATTATTTGTCAGCCGGGGGTTCATTGGCAGGTTCAACTGCCGGGCATAGAAGAATTTTTCGGCATTGTGACAAAGTTTATCAGGGTAGTTATAAGTGCGTTTCACGCCTGTTAAATGGTATGTCGGCTGATAATGGAGAATACCCTGAATGCCTTCTTCCTGATACAGGACTCTCATAAAATCATCTCTTGAAGCTCCAAGTACCTCAGGCTCCACACAAAGTGTATAAAGATGAAATGCATGGAAGCAGTTGGGATCCTCATAAGTCGGGGTAATTCCTTCTATTCCCTTTATTCCTTCGGTCAGGCGATGACCGTTTGCCCTTCTTTTCTCAATCAGCATATCAAGCTTCATCAACTGTGCCCGGCCAACGGCAGCCTGGGCTTCGCACATCCTGTAGTTGTTCCCCCATTTGCCTTCGTCATCGATCACATCGAAATGTGAAGGTATCCAGTAATCTTTCACATCTTTCTTCTGAAGCTTTATACCGGCAAATTCAAAATCAGTCTGTTGGGGATCCCAGTGAGTAATGCTCATTACCCTCATCCGCTGAATTTTTTCAATAAGCTGATCATTATTGGTTGTGATCATTCCCCCTTCACCAAGGGTCACCATATTTTTAAGCGAATGGAAACTGAAAACCCCGACATCACCAATGCTGCCGGCCTGTTTTCCTTTGTATTTTGCACCATGTGCATGTGCACAGTCCTCGAGAACGAAAAGATTATGCCGGCGCGCAATCTCCATTATCGGATCCATATCGCACATCTGACCGCCATAGTGAACTACATAGATCGCTTTTGTCTTTTTAGTGATCTTGTTTTCAATATCCTTCGGATCGATATTGAAGGTTTTCGGATCTATATCGGCATAGACCGGTTTTGCACCTTCCTTAAGGATCACCAGTGAGGTCGCTATGAAAGTTATTGGGGTTACAATTACCTCATCACCGGCTTTTATCCCCATAGCCTGTGTGGCAGCATGCATTCCGGTTGTACAGTTTGATGTCGCAAGTGCATGCTTTACTGTGAATTCCCGGGCAAATTCTTTCTGGAACAATGCAACCTGAGGTCCCATGGTCTGTGAATCCTGCTTAAGAACTGCCAGAAGGGCTTTTTCTTCCATCTCATCATAAATGGAACCGAAAAAAGAATAGGGAACTTTAAGTTTTACCCCATCATTCATCTGATAACCAGAAGTTATTCCGCCTTCGGTGTCAGATCCTGTAAACATTAATTCCTTTTTGCTCATAGTCTTTTTATTTATTTGGTTATAGATTTAAAATTTATTAATTCTTTTTTAAATCACTCCGCTTTTGGTAAATAAGGTTGTCTCTTAACAACTTTGCTCAATCCTGCCAGGATTATTGCATTGCTTTTCATAGGGGCATATTCGGGTGTACCGTAATTAGTTTGTGTAGCCTGATAATCCTGTGTTCCGCAGAGGTTTATTTCTTTTATTATCTTTCCATATCTTGGATTGACCCACTCAAATGCATAAAACGTAAGTTTGGGATCTCCCGTTGAGCAGATCACCGGGTCGGCATTATAGCAATAAACATTCTGGGCTGAACCAGTCTCTCCCTCATTCAGATCAAGTCTGTCTTCTCCCCCGGGATTTGTTTCAAGGATATTTACCCCATACTGAACAGGTATTGTAATTTTGAATTCATCCTCATAAACAACTTCATACCAGCCAAGAAGGTCTGCCGAGTCGAAAAAATCAGGAATATTGAAATATGCCTTCTGATTTTCGGAAGGACGTGCGCAGGCATGCAGGAATATCAGGCTGCTTACATCTTCACCGACCGGAATACCTTCCACTCTTGCCGGAAGAGGGTTTTCATCCCTTCCCTTAACACCTGCAACAACTGCACATTTTCCGGAGTTATCGACCGGGCCTATGGTAAAAATCTTTTTCCCGACCCCTGCTTTTCCACTTCTCATGGAGTTCAGGTCAATTTTAAAAATGCCTGAATTTTCTGACAGGTTAAATGCCTCTGAAATATTTATTGATTCAACCGGATCTCCGTCATTTGAGGGGATCCTGCTGATATTCAGTCTTGATCTTATATAAGGAAGCTGTTCGGTAACAATAATTATCAGTTCCCTCTGGTTAACAGTATGAGTTGACCATACGAAATTAGCGCAGCCCAGAAAATCAAGTATCAGGTCCTTTCCGAAATTGAATTCATTTGTGGAAGCCCATGAAGAAGGCGCTCCACCCTGAAGATCAACTTTTTTAATTCTTTCTGACCAGTTGCTTATGTTCGGAGTGAAATTTCCGTAAATCTGTTTGAATCCAAAATTCTGCAGCTCGACCTCTTTACTCTGATCCTTCCAGAACCAGTTAAATATTAGAATGTCTTTGGGAATTGTTGACCTGACAATTTCAGGGCGTACAGCGCCCGGTGTCTGATATTTTACACCCGTTGAAGATGTCCTGTTCTGAAATTCCTTCTCTCTTACACTTTCAAGAAGATAATCGCCCCACATTGCCACTTTGATTCCTTTCAATCCCAGATAATCATGGATTTTCTTTACATCTCCTGCAAAAAGTTCGGAATAGTCTTTGTTTTTGCAGAGCGGACAAACTCCGACAGGTGCTCCCCACCATTCATCATGACCAATATGGATCATTTTGGGTTTTATTACATCAATATACTCGTCATAAACCTCAAACATGAGCTTATAGGAATCCGGATTTGACGGACAGTAAGTATCAGGCCAGATATCGCCGGGATATTCGGCAAGCTCAGGATGCCTGGTAAGCAGCCAGTACCCATGGGTAAGGGATGGAATTTCAGGTATCACTTCAAGAAAATTCTCATTTGCATATCTGACAATATCCCTGACATCATTTTTTTCGATTATGAACCCGTCTCCGGCATCGAAATGACTCGAGTTTTTCTCTTCACCCCTGATACCTTCGGTAGAATTTGATCTTGAATACTGAAGTGATTTCGAAAACTCTATCCAGCCGGCATTTACTTCCGGATGATTGTCGAGGCGCATGCAATTCAGCTCTATGATCACCTTGTTATATTTGTAGAGCGACATAAAATCGCGCATGAAACGCTTGAAAAAAGCAACATTTTCCGGTCCGGGTACATATAACCTGACAGCCCTGAAGGGGAATGCAGGCCAGTCAGTAACTTTTAATCCCTGTACAGATTTGCCGTCACCTGCATCTATCAGCTGCCTCAGCGACTGCAATCCGTAGAATGCACCTGCATCATCGCTTCCTGCAATAATTATCCTGTCAGCTGACACTTCAAGATAATAACCCTCAGAACCCGGATTTTTTTCCGAAACAGTCAGATTATTAAGCTTAAGATACCTGCTGACCAGCGGATTGTCAAATCTGCCCATCAGAACGAACCTGCCCTTATCCGGGAGCGCATCTGACTTCACAGTTTTCAAGGCTATCCCGTATTTATCACTGAGTTCCCTTATAAGGAAACTAGCTAGGAAAATGTCATTATCCGCCGGTTTCTGAGGTGTAAGGATTGTTATTTTCTCATCGAGAGTAAATGAAGCTTCCGTCAGCTGAATTTTCTGTGGATAAGGAAAAATCAGAGTTTTACTTTCTGCGTTTATTTTTAATGAAAAAATGAACGTAATGAGAAGGATCAATGGTAAAAGTATTGCATTTTTTATTAACTGGTTCATAGTGAGTACATTAATTCAATTATTACTAAACAGTTTAATTGTATGAAATCCAAGCCCTGCAGGTACGGTAATTTTCTGTGATGCTTTTAAGCTGTTACTGACCGTTCTTCCATCTACCTGAAAAGAAATCCCGCTTCCCAGGGCTTCTCTGAGGTGGTCCGAAAATTCGATTGTCCATAAAGATGACTTTGTTTCGAAATATCTGCAATAGTGGTCATCATAGGCAAAATTTATTCCGAATCCTTCATCTTCCGTTTCAGAGATTTCTGAATGCAGGTAGGCGCATGTTTCATTAAATCCCATCCAGTATTTATCCTTTCGTGATTCGATCCAGTCGTGGCTGCCATGCACATTAAGTCTCCTTCCGCCTGCAATTTTTGACTTCATTAACTGTTCCGTTGGTAATGTCCGGAGCCTGTCCCAGTCAGCCTCCATCAAATCTGCCGGATCTTCTGTCTGTGCCGTCAGGTCCAGATCATGGAAGGTGAATTGCTCCGGCATCATCATTTTAAATTCAATTGTCCTGTCGACACCCACATAGCATTCACGGCTTACACCCAGTCCGGCTATTGCAGCGATCCGGCCATTATCATTCCCTCCGGCCGTACCTTCCAGGAGTTCTGCTCCCGGACGAACCTCGGCAGCCAAAGGGGTTACGCCAAATTCTTCCTTAATTGCCTCAATCCCTTTTCTGTAAATAAACAGCAGATCATTTGAAGGCACAGGTGCATGATCGCGTCTGACATCAACAACCTCGTTGTACCAGTCGGTAATTTTCATTTCATCATCGACAGGACTACCCCACCATGGCCCGGGAGGTGATTCGATATCCCAGTTCATATGTGACCATGCGCGGTGAGGCTGAAGCTCAAAGACACCTCGTCTGAGTCCCTCAATAAGTCCTTCTTTGGTAGATCCGTAATCCTGCCAGTTCCCGAAAATATCCCTGAAAGGAGGAACTTCCCATGAAGATTCAATAAGTTTCTTTTCGGGATTTGCAAAGCCGGGAGTAATATTCTGGACCATCATCTTCCCGTATTTTTCAAGCGGTTCAATAAGATATTTAATCAGCGTATCCTTTGCAGGTGTGGGATAGTGCCACATCAGGCTCCATGCATGCTCACTGCACCCGACATCATCCATAATGCAGATGAAACCGTTATCGAAATTGTCATTAAATACACCATAACCGATTGAATATACGAGTGCCTTCCTGAAGATCCTTCTCATAACCGGGTATTTACGGAACCAGTCATATCCGCCACCGATCCAGACTGTTTTCGTATCATTATCTATATCCCTGACGACAAACTGCGGGATATCACCAATTTTCCCGAGGACAGTTGCATTTCCGGTTACCGAACAGGTGACGAGTCCGATATCCGTAACATCTTCCTCATTAATGATTTTATTCAGAGTGATGCCGTTAGCTTCAGGTATGCTGGATCCCGCCAGCAGCCTGATGTCGGGAAGGTGAACATCCTGTGCTTCTTCCGTTATAAAATGATTTCCTGATATCTGGAAATTATTATTACCGTTCAATCTTACTTTCTTTATACCATTTAAACTGACACCGGAAAGACCGGCAACCTTTTCGGACTTTATATAATCAAAAAGTGCAATCATACTGATACCATATTCATTTACTGCACGTTCCAGTGTCTCATAATTTGCAGACATTCCCGTTAGCTTATCCGGATCAGCCATCCAGATAACGCATCCGTAAGCCGGTCTGGCAGCATAATCAAGGAACCTGTTTATCTGCAACCTCTGCTCGTCGAGCCGCAGAATATCAAAAGGAACTCCCCATATTTTCAGCATAGTAACCACATCCAGAAAGTCTTCGTTTTTTACCCTGAAGGGGTCAATATTATAACTCATCGGATCGTTCCACTGGTCGCCGATTATC
>Ga0209606_1001313_pt1 | contig 31355 bp, 29 predicted proteins | sample AD_UKC057_MetaG_FD_184412 | JGI IMG/M metagenome (GOLD analysis project Ga0209606, IMG submission 184412) | Active sludge microbial communities of municipal wastewater-treating anaerobic digesters from USA - AD_UKC057_MetaG (SPAdes) (version 2) | ecosystem: Engineered > Bioreactor > Anaerobic >...
GATGTGTCGGCGCCGTAAACGGCGTTGCTCGACGGCTCGAACACGAGCAGCGGTACCGCAAAAACTCCCAATACTGCAACCGCAAGTGCCGCGGCCAGCAAAATGCGTTTCGCTTTGTGCCACATAATCTCTTCTCCTTTTCCGTCATGTGTCCTCTTGGACTCGAAAAGGGTACTTTTCGGCTTTGAATACACGTGACCGGACCTTTTTACTTAGCTTGACGCAGGATGCGTGCCAAAGAAGCCAAATAACCATAAGATCATTCTAATCAATGAGTTAGCGAGATCGGGCGAGGCGCTGCAATCCACCAATCTGACTTATACGAGACTCCCGTGCCTCAATTCAGACCACCGCTGTCGACTCTTGAAACACTTTTCGGGGGCAACGCTCCCTGAATGCCCCGACGCATGCGAACGGTTGATATGCGGCGGCAAATACGGCATAGTCGCGGCCAACCTGCAAGGAAACATATCATGCGCAAGATACATGGGTTACTGGCCGCGATAACATTCGGGTTAGCGGCTTCCGTCAGCGGGGCGGTGCCGCTCCTATACACCACCGACCTGCTGCATCCCCACGCCGACCCCGACGACCACTTCGATGTCGCAACGCTTTTCGGAATGCCGGAATTCGACCTGCGCGGAGTGGTTTTCGACCTCGGGCCGATCGGCAAGGACCGGCCGGGGCTCGTCGCGCTGCGGCAAATGATGCATTTGACCGGCAGGGAAGTCCCCTTCGCGACAGGATTGGTCGAATGCCTGGCGTCGCCGGAAGATACGGGCCGAGGCCAGCCCGAACAGGCTCAGCGCGGAGTCGGCCTCATCCTTCGGGCGCTCGCTGAAAGTCCGGAACCCATCACCGTGTTCACGACGGGCAGCCTCCGCGACGTAGCGGCCGCCCTGAACCGCAACGAAGGCTTGTGCCGCGACAAGATCGCCCGGCTCTACGTCAACGCCGGCCATTCGGGCGGCGAGAAGGAATACAACGTTGAGATCGACCCCCACGCCTACGTCCGTGTTCTGAACAGCGGTCTCCCGATATACCTGGTGCCCTGTTTCGGTGTGGATGGCTACGAATCGCTCTGGCAATTCACTCATGCCGAAGCCCTCGATGATGCCGCCCCCGAAATCCAGCGCTTTTTCGCCTATGCCCTCACCAAGGCCGACCCTGCCCAGCAGGACCCCATCAAAGCCCTCGATGAACCCATTCCCGATGACGTGCGCCGCGGCATCTGGCAACAGGAACGGCGCATGTGGTGCACGGGAGCGTTTCTCCACGCCGCGGGCCGTTCCTGCACGACCTGCTCTTTTCGCGAAGCCGGGGTTCAGGTCGAGCCATCGGGACGCACAACCGTCGGCCCGGTGGGCGTGGGGCATCCCATGAAGGTGTTTCACATCGACAAGCCCGGCGAAGAATATCGCGCCGAGATGCTCGCCGCGCTCAAACAGGCTCTTGAGTCATTCAAGAATTGACGGAAAGGCCAGAGGGCCGGGATATGCGCCGGGCGCCGTGCCCCAGCGGCTATGTAAATCCCGTTTTTCCGGGGGCAAGCGCTTATCTCCGCCATTCGATTTGATCGCCCCCCCCGTACCCGGTAAACTTGCGCATCCCGGCCCCAACCCCTGAAATCAAGGAAGACCGATGAGCAAACTGAGTCTCAAGAAACTGGCGAAATACAACGCGTTCCCCGGCCCGGTGGTCCTGGTCATCATGGACGGCGTCGGCATTGGCAAACGCGACGAATCCGATGGCGTGCACATGGCGTATACCCCCGTTCTGGACGAGTTGTTCAAGGAACCGCTCTACATGCAGTTGAAAGCCCACGGTAAAGCGGTCGGACTGCCCACGGATGACGACATGGGCAACTCGGAAGTCGGGCACAATGCCCTGGGCGCGGGCCGCGTCTTCTCGCAGGGCGCGCGCCTGGTCAACGAAGCAATCCAATCGGGCAAAATCTTCGCCGGCGCGGCGTGGCAATCCATAAAAGAGCGTGCGGCCAACGGCGGGACCGTCCATTTCATCGGACTCCTGTCGGACGGCAACGTGCACAGCCACATCAAGCAGTTGTACGCCCTCATCGATCGTTGCGCCCACGACGGCATGCCGCGCGTGCGCGTGCATCCCCTGATGGACGGGCGTGACGTGGGCGAAAAGAGCGCCCTAGACTATGTCGAGCCCCTCGAGGCCAGGCTGGCGGCCCTGAGCAAAGACGGAAAAGACTACCGCATCGGTTCCGGCGGCGGCCGCATGGTCACTACCATGGACCGCTATTTCGCGGACTGGACGGTCGTCGAGCGCGGCTGGAAAGCCCACGTCCTCGGCGAAGGCCGGCAGTTTGCCTCGGCCAGCGAAGCCGTCAAGACATACTATGCGGAAGATCCCGACGTCACCGACCAGTATCTGCCCAGTTTCGTCATCGCCGAGAACGGCAAACCCGCCGGGACTATCCAAGACGGCGACGCGGTGGTGTTCTTCAATTTCCGGGGCGACCGGGCCATCGAGATCTCGATGGCGTTCGAGCAGCAGGATTTCAGCGGCTTCGACCGTCAGCGGGTACCTAACGTGTTCTATGCGGGCATGATGGAGTACGACGGCGATGCCCACATCCCAAGGAATTTCCTGGTGGAGCCGCCCGCCATCGACAAGACCATCGGCCAATACCTGTGCGCGGCGGGGGTCACCTCGTACGCCATCTCCGAAACTCAGAAATACGGGCACGTTACCTATTTCTGGAACGGCAACAATTCGGGCTACATCGACGCGAGATTCGAAAAGTACGACGAGGTCCCCTCCGATAAGGTCCCCTTCGATCAACGGCCCTGGATGAAAGCCGCCGACATCACCGACGCGGTCATCGCGCAGATTCGGAAGGGCGACCGGAAATTCATCCGTCTCAACTTCGCCAACGGCGATATGGTCGGCCACACGGGCGTGCCGATCTCCGTGCGTATCGCGGTGGAATCCGTTGACCTTGGCCTGCGCCGCATCCTCCCCGTGGTGCGGGCGGCCAAGGGCATCCTGATCGTCACCGCGGACCACGGCAATGCCGACTGCATGTGGACCGAAAAGAAGGGCAAACGAGATCCCATGGTGGCGCACACGTTGAATCCCGTGCCGTTCATCATCAAGGATTTCTCGGAAGCCAACACGATCACGATGAGCGGCGTCAAGGACCCCGGGTTGAGCAATGTCGCCGCGACCCTGCTGAACCTGCTGGGCTACGAAAAGCCGGACGACTACGACCCCTCGCTGGTCACCCTGGGCTGACGATCCGCGCGCCGCGGACGCAAGGAGGAAAACCAATGAACCCGTTCAAAGGTCACCACAGGTCGTCCCCACGCATGGCCCGAAGCTTTCTTGCCGCGGCATTGTTGCTGGTCGCGGTGGCCGGACTGGCAACGGCCGCCCAGAAGGCAGTCCCCGCATGGATTGACGAGTTCGCCGCGCGCATTCACGCCGCGTGGGAAAGCGGCAAGCCCATGCCCCAGCTCAGCGCGGCTCATTCCGAAGCCACCCTTGCCGACGGATACGCCGTCCAGAAACAATTCGTGGCACGGTTCGCCAAGACCGACAAGATCGGCGGATTCAAAGCGGCGGTAGTCGGCCGGGAAGGCCAGGCCCAGCTCGGCATTGACAGGCCCCTCATCGGGGTGGTCCCGCGTTCGGGCCTGCTCCGCGCCGACGACAAGGTCATCGTCGATCTCGCCGCTTACCCCAACCGCCATATCGAGGCCGAGATCGGATACCGGTTCAACGCGCCCATCTCCGAACCCGTGCCGGATATCGAGACCCTGCGGCGGCACATTAAGCACGTCGTAGCCGTGGTCGAACTGCCCGGCGGCGCTACCGAGGAAAAACAGCCCGGAACCGCAGTGGACACTGCGGCATGGAACGGCAACGCCAAAGAGATGATCGTCGGCTCAACCGCGCTCGATCCCGCCACGCTCGACGTCGATGCACTCGCCATCACCCTGACACGCGACGGCCAGACCATCAACTCCGCTACGGGCGCCGACGCCGCCGGCGGGCAGATGCAAACCCTTCTCAAGTCCGTCAACGACATCGTCAGGAACGGATACACCATTCGCCGCGGCCACGTGCTCACCAACGGGGCACTGGGAAAAATCCTCCCCGCCGAACCCGGACACTACCTCGCCGACTTCGGCCAACTGGGGAAAATCGGTTTTGAGGTGAAGGATTGACGTGCTGGGACGAACTCCGAATGACTCCAGTAGCGGGCGATGCCGCACGTGAGGCCATTGAAGGGCGGTCCGTTAATCGAATCCGTTTTGGGGAGACCTGGCGTTCGCAAGAGTGGCGTGGTCCAGGAGACCACGTCACAGCGAGTCGGACAAGATCGGGGCTTTGACCAACCGGAGGGCCGTGGGATGCGAGGGACGTGCTGGTCTTTGGTGTTGCTGGCGGTGTTTGCGCTGGTTCCGGCCCAGAACACCACTGCCAAACTCCAGAACGTCAGTGTCAACGGCACTTGTTTCATGCCAAGCGAAGAACGGATGGCTGAAGCGGCGTTCATTCCATGTGGTAACAGCGAGATGCAGTTCCCCGTCATCCGCTTGGCAACGTCCGAACAAGCGAATTGGTCGAAACGTACCGCCTGTGCCAGGCTGGAAAGCGTGATCATTCCCCCTATGCCGCAGTCCGAGCGCTACGGGGACCTTGCGCGCGTCTTCTTGAGCTTCTATCTGGGGGTGCCCGGTTGGACAGAGCAGAACGTTGGCAGAATCGACCTCACCGTTGCCGTTGACGGGTATCGCGCGTTTCAATGCGAACTCACGAAACCCGGTTGGCATCCCTGGCTTGTTGACGCCGCCCCCTGGGCTGGAAAAGAAGTCTCCGTGGCATTCACCGTCGGCTGGCTCAAAGGCGAGCCCTGCGAAACGCTCATTGCACTGCCCCGCACGGTGGCATGTCACGGCCCCTATTACTTGGGCGTGGGCGGGATTTCCTCCGGCCCGGGCCCTCATGGCATGCCTGTTGCCATCGGAGGCATTTCAGGCGGCGGGATGGACGACGCAGCGAAAGGGAAGGATGCTCTCGCCCTGCTTCGCCTGGATGCGGTCGAGCCGGGCACGGTGCGCCTGACCTCCGCAGGGAACGGTTACGAAGCCGGCCTTATCAAAGGCATCTACTGGCTTCCCCTCGCGCTGGATTCCACGAAGCCCGACATCAACATCCAGACACTATCGGGCCTCGTCGAACGCGGACCCATGGACATCGTCCCTGACTTCCTTGCCGGCGACGATGCGCGTCTGCGCCAGCTCACCCGGAATTCCCCGCCATGATTCGGGCCCTGCCGAGCTTTCCTCATGTCGCGGTATGACCTCCGGGGCAAGACCGGGCGCTGTGTTTGGGGCCGGCAGAAGTTTTGTCCGGGTAAAATTGACTTCCTGTTTTACCCGGGCATATACTCCCGCTCGCAAAACTAGAAGGAGCTCTCGGGATGGAGGTACACGCGGTTCAACAGTGTACGGCGTTTGAAGGCAGCCGGTGTATTGCGTCAGGCGCTCTGGCGGATGTCGTTGGGAAGGTGAAAGAGGCCATGGACCGGGATGAGAAAGCGTCCATTCTGATCTTTGACGATTACACCAGTGAGCTTGTGGAAGTGGACTTCCGCGGCAGCGTGGCGGACGTCCTGGCGAAACTGGAGACATCGGCAGCGGAATCAGGGCCGGCCGTCCAAACACCGGAGATGGACCCGGCCGCTCCGCGGGGACCGGGCCGTCCCCGGCTGGGAGTCATCGCCCGGGAAGTGACCTTGTTGCCGCGGCACTGGGACTGGCTGAACAGCCAGCCGGGCGGCGCCTCGGTGACGCTTCGGAAACTTGTCGAGGAAGCGCGGCGCGCCAACATCGAGCGGGACAAAGTGCGTCATGCGCAGGAAACGACGTACCGGTTCATGGCCGCCATGGCCGGCAACCTGCCCGGTTTCGAGGAAGCCGCGAGGTCGCTGTATGCGCGCGATGCGGCCCGCTTCAACGATTTCACTGATTCCTGGCCCGCCGATATCCGCGGCCATGCCCGGAAACTTTCGCTGGCGGTATGGGGGTAGCGCCTGTTCTGCAAGCTTTTGGCGGACCGCCGCCGCGTTGGAACTTCCCTGAGACGAGCCACCCGGAAGTTCACTCCGGCAGGGGCGTCTCAAGATAGCACATCAGACGTTGTCGCAACGTGTCAGCATGAATCTTCACCAGCCGGCCGCTGGGCAACTCCGCGACGTCAATGACGCGCACGATGGGTTCGAGTTCTTCGGCTTCGGGCACCAGACGCGTCAATACGCTCGGGGTGCCCTTGAAGAAGCGCTCGTTCAGGAAATTCCCCTTGTGAGTGGGCAAGAGCGCCATGTAGAGCATGTCCATCTCGACCAGTTCGCTGAAGAAATGCGTGCCAAAGGAGCAATCGGGTACCAAGTCCTCGCGCATGGCCACAATCTCGCACAGGACGGATACGGTGTTGATCTCGGAGAAGTTGACGGGAATGCCCAGCGACGGCGTCGTGGTTCCCCAGCGGCCGGGGCCCAGCAGCATGGTGATGGGCGGGTTGTCGCTCTGTTCGGTGAGATGGTTGAGAAGTCCAATCAGGCGCGCGACCGCATAGCGCTCCTTTACGGGCATCTGGCCGTACAGGGACGGCACGACATAGATGATCCGGTCGATGGCGTCGAGACGGCTGTGGCCGATCACGGGGCCATGGACCTCGAGCAACAGGTCTGCCGGGTCGATCTTGGCGGCCGGGGCCAGTTCCCGTCCGTTGCCCTTTATCTGCAGCGGGCGGCACTGTACCAGGTTGAGCTTGTACGCGTCGTCCGAAATGAAGTTCGCGGTGAACTCGATATCCACGGGTGTTTCGTAGGCCTCCTCCAATATCGAGAGCATCTCGCGCATATGTTCCACAAACGCGGTCTTTTTCAGAAGACCGTCAAACGTGAGCACGTTTGGCGCAACGGCCCGCATGCCCCTTTCGCGGGCCATACGCTCGATGCGCAGGTCGCGCGTCGCGAAGAGGTGTACGGGCACACTCCGCGCCTCTTCGCAGACCTCGCTGAAATCGGTTGTAGTGAGCGTGTTGTTCTCCAGATCAATGGCATCCACTTTGTGTTGCGAGTGCCGGGTAAGGTCTTCCGATTCCGCGCCGGGGCGTCTCTCGGGAGCATTGAGGGCCACCAGCCGCGTGTAATCGTCGTCGGACCGGTCCACGGCCCGGGTGCCGAGCCCGAACACCAGACGCAACATCCCGGCTTTGGGATCGATGTTCGGATCCCACACATACGGGTTGAAGGAATACCCGACGCCGGCAATCTGCGGGAAATGGAACGACCCATGCTGCCCCCCCGACACGCGTTGTATGAGGAGGGCCATTTGTTCGTCGCGATGAATCAGGTTGAACCGTGCGCGGTAGGTAAGCGCCGGTTTGCTCATGGTGCTCGCATACACGGTCTTGACCGCCACCATGAACTTTTCGAGCCGTTCCTCGCGCGAGCCCTGGTTGGCGCAGAACACGCTTTCGTACTTGCCCGCGAAGGAATTGCCGAAATTGTCCTCGAGAAGACTGCTCGAACGCACGATAATCGGGGATTGGCCGAAATAGTCCAGCATATCCTCGAACCGCTTCTCGATGTACGGCGGGAACGTGCCTGCCAGGATCAACTGGCGCGCTTCTTCGGCGCCCTCGAGGTAGTCTTTCGACTTGAGCTGCCGTTTACGAATCTTCCAGCAGCCGTTGCGAACCAGGAAGGTGTAGAAAACGTCTGACGGAATATAGAAAGAATCGTGCACCTCGAGGCGGTCTTTCCAGTGGGGGGCCGCCCGTTCGAGAATGGCCCGGGCAAGCAGCATCCCGACGGATTTCCCGCCGATGAGGCCCGTGCCCAGCAGCCGTTTGCCGATGGCTACCATGTCTTCGAGACTGAAATACTTGGCGGCAAGCTTCAGCACGCGTTCATCGCGCGAGATGGCCATGCGCAGCAGCCGTTCAAACATGGCTTGAACGGCGGCCGGCGATGCAATGCCCGCCCGGACCTGCTCGAGCAATGCCTCGGCCTGCACAAAGGTGCGCGCCCACACTCCCAAATGATACTGCGAGAGGCCCAATGCCGAACGCGGGCTCGACGTCAGGATCTCGGAAATGGTGTGGCTTTCAAACACGGGGCGGACCGTCTCCCCGTCGAGTTCGTGCAAGAGGTACATCGTAGGCGAACTGCGGTCATCGACCTTCAGCGGGTGCACATAGAGTTTGTCGCCTCTGTGATACACCTCAAGGTGAATCTGCGCGGTTTGCGAGATGGGGACGGTCGCAAACGACGAGTGGAACCTGCGCAACAGCGCGAAATAGGCCACCGTATCGAGTTCATACAGATACGGGCACGTGAGCAGGAAGAAGTTGCCCACCATCTGGTCGCAGTACCAGTCCGCTGTGAGGTCCGACAGACTGTCGAAGATATGATACGCCCCTCTTCCTGCAGCCTCGATCACCTGGTGGATGCCGTCGAGAAACGTCTCGAACCCCGCTTGTGGGTCAAGATGCACAACCTCGACCCCGTCGCAGGGCTGAACGAGGGGTTCGTGGCGCGCAAACCGGAAGTATCGAATCCGGCGGCCTTGTTCGAGCGCAGTTTCAACGAAGGGCTTGACCAGCCTCGCGTAGTCGGCGATCGACTCCACCTCCCACACGATATTGTCCCCCGGACGGATGCCGCACAGTACGCGGTCCAGTTCAGGGATGCCGGTGCTGAAGATCCCATCCATGGGGCTCATGGCGACTCCTTGGTTCCCTCCCTGGGAATCGCTGTTTTGCCCCCCTCCGGCGGCCCGTTGTCGCCGGGCGTGCGATTCAATCCGAGGCGGAGCTCGATCTCGCTCTCGCGGCTTCTCCGGAACAACATGTGCGTTTCGCGCGGGAAAAGCTCCTGAAGGCGTCTCCAGATATAGAAAGTCAATGCCTTGCGCGCGGGTCTGGAAAGGTCCTGGAAAAGGACGCCAAGGGTGCAAGCGGCCTGCCCGTCGCAGCACTCCGCCATCGAGCGTACCACTTTCGCGAAAACCTGGCGGGGCAATTCCTCGGGAAGATGCAGCCGAAACGAGATCGTCTCGGCAAGCTCGAAATGCCCGCTCGTGAAGAGCTGCGCGCCTTGGGCGCTCACGTCCACCACGACCGCCGGAAACGAACGCGGTTCGCCCGGGCGCGAAACCCGGGTGCGCGTGTGCAGCGGCACGCGCCACGTGGCCCGCCGGTCAAACCGCTTAACGCTGGCGGAGCGCCGGAGCAGCAATACGTCGTCTCCAGCACGGGGGGCAATAGCGACATGGGTGTGGTAGCAGACAAGACCGTCCAGCGTGGGAATTTCCAGGGTCACGCCCACCCTCTCCGCCGGCAAAGGCCCTTGCGGCAGCGTTACGGCAACGGTGTCCCGGCACACCTCAAGAATGGTCACCGGTTTGCGCTCTTCCCAATAGCGCACGAACGCCGCCTTGCCTTTGGCCAGCGGTGATGTCACGGCTGCTCCCTCGCTGTGTCGACGTATCCCGGGGAGATCGTACCATACCCCCCGCTCCGCCTGCGAGGACAGACTCAACAGCCTCCTTGTCTCAAGCGGCTCAAGCCGGCCTGGCTCGTCCGGCATATCGGACTTGGCCACGAGGTTCGAGTTTTGTAAACCTCAGCGCCCTTCGAAATTGCAGCAATCTCTCACTCGAGGTTGGCGGACACACGCCCGGCGCCATATCGGCCGGACGCCGGCACCCTCTGCCCCTGACCTTCCACGGAGTCCGCAGGAGCAGGAAGGGAGGGCGCCTCAGCGCTCGGCAGAACCGCGCTGAACGGGCCGCCGACTGGCGGCAGCCTGTGCCCTACTCCCTCGGCGGCCTCGGCGGGAACACAAAGCGGGACGGTGCCGGGAATGGTGGGCGCGTTGATGTATATGGCCCGTTCCTGGGTGGTAGCGAAAATGCCGTAGTCGCGGATAACAAAACAGATATCCTGGCCAGCGTCGGACAACGCAAGCAGCGCGTCACGGAGAGGCACGTCCTTCAGAGCGATGCTTACCGGCCGGTCGGCGGCCGTATCGACGACAATGTTCACCGCCACGTATTCGCTGATGAACTGTGCCACCTCGGATAAGGATTCGTCTTGAAATTCCATGCTCACAGGGTTCTCTAACGCGGCGTGAACCGCATTGTCGGGCTCCTCGGAGAGCGGCGGGCGGGGAACGCGGACCCACGGAGCCGCGACAGGCGGTATATTGATCTTAGTACTGGCGCCGCGTTCGGCCGCCATCATCTCGTAAGCGGCATTCGAGCTGGCCAGGGCCGCTTCGAGTTCGGCAAGACGTTCCTGCCCCGCCAGGAGTTCCTGCGACGAGCATATTCCCGCTTCATACTTTGTCTGCAGTTCCTTGAGATTGGTGCGCGCAAGCTCCACGACCTTCCTGTCCCGGTATGATTGAATGGCCTTCTGGGTGGCTTCGAGGCGGGCCTGCCGCAGCCGTGCCTCGGCTTCGCGGAGCTGCGCTTCCGCGATGATGACCTCGGGACTGGTCCGCTGCGCCAACTCCACCAATTCATCGAGATTGTCCGGCAATCTGGAGGCGAGGCCGGCGCCACTCCGTTCCTCAACCTTCACACTCGGGTGAACGACGGGTAGTCCGAGCGGCGGGGCCTCGCGCACGCCCGCGGCCGGTGCTGCGGGCGCGGGGAGAGCGGGCGGCTCAGCCGATGGCGCGCCAGCCGCCGCCGGGCCAGCGGGTACGGATGGAGCGGCCACGGCGGGTGGCGGCCCGGCCGGCTGGCCGGCCGCTCCAAGCGCGAGCAGGGTCAACAAGAATGCGCCCAGCATTGGTTTAAGAATCCGCGTTTTCATGATACTCCTCCTGCAGGCGCGCCTGCTTCAACGACCGCAACAGCCACGTGTCGTCAAGGTTCGATTGGGTATCGCCAACCGGCGGCTCGATACTCAAGAGCCGCCGGTAACAATGCAATGCCTGTTCCACTTCGCCAAACTCGTTCAGGTAAGTGTCTCCCGCCGTTTTGAGCAGCGCGACCTGCTCTTCCCGGGGCGACCGCGCCAACAACAAGGCAAACTGCTCCGGATCGTTCAACATATCGGACGAAAACACCGGGTGTGCAGGCGCTGTTTCCGGTACGGATTCCTCATGCGCCGTTTCGGATACCGCGGGGACAGGACCTTCGCTTTCCGGCAATCCGCCGAGAATCACGAACGCGGTGGCCAGCCCCGCCGCATAGGCTGCCGCAACAGCGCCCGCGAACAGTGTTCGGCGCCGTCTGGCGCGGGCTCGCAGTTCCGCAGACGTTCGCGCCAGCAGGGCTTCCCGCAACCCCGCGGGCGCCAGCAGCGTACGCCATGCCTCGGGCGAAAGGCCGCCCTCTTCCAGAAGGGGTTCGTCTTCGTCGAAGCGCTCACGTATGCTCATGGTATTGTCCTTTGTCTGAGGCGTTCTCCGCGTCCAGGTCCGCCCAACTTTTCCGGAAAGCCGCACGCGCGCGGGACAGGAGCGATTCAACCGCTTTCACGCTCCGGCCCCAGGATTCCGCGATTGCGGCTACGGGACGCTGTTCCTCATACTTGGCGCGGAGCACGGCCGCGTAATCTTCGGGCAAACCCGCCAATATCCAGGCCACCCGCTCGGCAGCTTCCGAAGGCGCATCCGCCGCCGAATCCCGGTACAAGCGCGGGCCTGCTTCCGCCAGACGCTGCCTCCGCGCCCACCGTCTGCGCTGTCCAAGCAGCACCCGGTCCGCGATGCCTCGAAGCCAGTTGCCAAAACTGCCCCGCGAGGGTTCGAAGGACCGGATCCGCCGCACCGCCGTCATCCAACACTCCTGGACCGCTTCCTGCGCGCGGTCTGGATCGCTGCCCACTCGCGCGTGAACGTGAGCGAACAGGGCATCAAAATGCCTTTCATAGAGCACACGCCACGCGGCCTCGTCTCCAGAGAGCACCGCGGCCCGCAACGCCCGTTCTTCCCACTGGCGGCTTTCCGGCTCCATCCCCCACCTGTTCTGGTTCACTTTTCACCCATTATATTGCCGCGAAACGCCAAGATCCTTCGCGCACCGTCAAACCCGTTGGCAGGATTGAATAAATGCCGTCCCAAACGTGTATCATCTCCCGTATGGGACGATTGCTGTGCACATGTGAATGCGGACACCGCCTTTACCTATCCGACAGTGCGTGGGGGATGGAAAGCGTCTGCGGCAAGTGTGGGCTGAACATCAAGGTTACCCGGGATAATACCCGTCCGCTCGACGACGATGTTTCGCCCGGGCAAACCGTGAAGAAGCCCAGCGTCGAGCAGTGTGCCCGGTGCGGACGCGCCTTTCGCGGCGACTGGGACAAGAAGGCCACCAACCAAGGCGTTCTATGCCACATTTGCGCCAACCAGAGCGAGGAACTCTCGACCACCGAGACCGCCGCGGCGGCCGCAATCACCGTCCCGGGCCCCGCAGCCCCGGACGCGCAGAAGCTCGACGTTATCGACCACGACGCAGACCAGGCGGGCGAAGAGAAACCCTCGTTCACGAAACGGTTCGAAGATTTCCGGGAGACTCGCGCGTTTCGGACGGGGCTGTGGGTCGCCGCCATCAGCGTGATTGTCCTCGCAGTTCTGGCGACCTTCATCGATTCGGCGCCCACGCCCGGCGGCATGGAAGCCCAGACTGAAACCAGGAGCGCGGGCGGCCTCGGCATGTTTGGCCCGCCCAAGGCGTGGTCCGGTTCACAGAAGGCCGGCGTTCGAGTGGTGATGTTCATCCTCGAAGCGGTATTTATGTTTGCACCCACGTTTGCCGCGCTTTTTATCGCCTTGGTCTTCGCCGATCGGCTCCCCGGATACCACTGGCTGACGAGCGCGGTCCACGTCGGATTCGTCTCCCTGGGCGTGGGATTCGTGCTCTACCTGGTTTCGTTTGTCATTGGGACGTTTCTCGGCATTATCGGCACGGCGCTCGCGTACCTCGTCGCGATGTTCTTCATATGGGTCGTTTACGACCCGGGGTTCAGCACCATCCTCACGTTTGCCGGCCTCCGCATGGTTTTCGGCTTCCTTGTGGGACCTCTCCGCCTCCTGGCCTACGGCGCATTGGGACTCCTGCTGCTGGATTAAGCCCGGTGCGCGCAACGCGGGCAGCAAATCACGGGCCCGCTCCTGTAATGCGGCCGTATCCGGCCGGAGCCCGGCCCAAATGTCGCAAAGCGCCCCGCCCGTCTGTCATACTGCCCGGACCCGGGAAAACCAGGCAGCATCCGGGCCCGGCTGGATTTCCCAATACACAGCATGCCTGTTTACAGGAATACAAGGCAGCCGGAACCGTTGACGTGTTGGCGGAAGACAGAGGTTATACTGGCTCTTTTCAAACGCCCATTAAAGACTGGAGGTAGTTGCATGACGAGAACCGCCCTGTTCCCTAAGCCTATCATTGCCATTGGTTTAAGTCTGGCCCTGCTGACAACGGCCGCGCCCGGTTTCACGGCCGAGTCAGACGGTATTCAGTGGGTACACAGTCTGGAGGCGGCCAAAACGCAAGCCAAAGCCGAGAACAAGCTCATCTTCATGGACGTATACGCGGAGTGGTGCGGGCCCTGCAAGATTATGGCGAGAGACACATTTCCCGACCCCACGGTTATCAAGGCACTCGAAAACTACGTTTCCGTCAAGATCGATGCGGACAAAGCGCCTGAGATCACGCGGCAATACCGTATCCTGGGGGTACCCACGTTGTTCGTGCTCACCGCCGACGGGGCCCCCCTTCACCAAGAGTCCGGTTCTCTGCCGCCGGAAGGTATCCTGGCCCTTCTTGAGACCGCCAAGGTCCGCCTGGAGAAGATCACTGCGCTCGAGAAAGAAGTACACATGGCCCCGGACAATGTAAGCAAGGCCGTGGAACTTGCGCGGATGTACACGGATACCGGCAGGGCCGCGGATGCCGTTACGTTGCTCGAGAGTACCCAGCCAAAGATCGAAAGCGTCTCACAGTCCACGAAAGGCGACTTCATGTTCGCGCTGGGCCTGGCATACTTGCTCGACCGCGCATACGACAAAGGCGTGCAGACGCTCGAGCAGTTCGTCGAAGCGCAACCCGCTCATGCCGAGAGCGAGCGCGCCAAGGACCTCATTCCGCGCGGCAAGGTATTCGATGCTATGGCGCGAGTAGACAAGGGTGAATACGACCAGGCCGCGAAGATCCTGACCCAGCTCACGAAAACGTCCACTGAACCGCAGATCACGCGGTTTGCGGAGAACATGCTGGCGCAACTCGAGGTCTTGGGCAAGCCGGCGCCTGATTGGGATGTGACGTGGGTGGGCGAGCAGTCCCCCTCGCCTCAGACTCTGAAAGGCAAGGTTGTTGCGCTCGCCTTTGTCGAGCCCGAAGGCGGCCAGAGCGTCGAAATCGCCCAGAAGCTTCAGGCTCTGAAACAAGAACACGGCGGCGAAGGACTCGAGACCGTGGCCATTGTCTCATCGTTGGACGGCGCCCAGGCGGCGGATGCCGCCAACGTGCGAACGTGGATAGAAGAAAACAGCCTTACCTGCCCCGTGGCGATTGATGGACAGGGGCGCTCGACCTTGGAACGGTACAAAGGCCAACGGACGCCGTGGTTTGTCCTAATAGGTCGTGACGGCGTGGTCCATTACCTTGGCACGTTTGACGAAGGCGAGGTCAGGCGCAAGTTGACAAGTCTTCTCGGAGTGGAGGCCCCGGCATAACGCGCGAACGCCGCGTCAGAGCGGTGCCCACTTTCATCCCGGGCAACGGGACACCCATGCGACGGGTTCCCGTGTGCATATGCCCGTATCGCGCTATCGCATTGCGCGCCAGAGAGTTGACATTACGGGGGCTGTTTCGTTAGAGTTCGCCCCGCTGGGGCGGCATTGTCGGCTTCATGATTACCCATTCATCGATTGCGCATAGAAAGGTGCGTTTATATGGGGTGCCGCCCAAGGGAGTGTACCCATTCGCGCTGTTCAACCAGGTCACCCACCGGGGGGAGATAGAACATATGAGTTCAGCGAAACTGGTGATCGACGAAAAAGAGTTTGAACTCCGTGTAGTTGAAGGCACCGAGGGGGAAAAGGCCCTCGACATCACGTCGCTGCGTTCGGCCACGGGGTACATCACCCTGGATCCCGGCTATGCCAACACGGGCTCGTGCGAAAGCGCCATCACGTTCATTGACGGCGAAAAAGGCATCTTGCGGTACCGCGGCTATCCGATCGAAGAGCTGGCCGGCGGCGCGCGGTTCCCCGAGGTCTGCCACCTCCTTATCTATGGCCATCTTCCCGACCGTCAAGAATTGATCGAGTGGCGCAGACAGCTCACTCTGAACAGCTATGCGCACGAGAGCATGATCAACGTGTTCGACCACTATCCCCCTCATTCACACCCGATGGCCATCCTGTCCGCGATGGTATCGAGTATGTCGGCGTTTTACCCCGAGGCCAATACGCCCGAGACGGTCGACAAAGCAATCATGTATCTGCTGGCAAAGGCAAAGACCCTCGCCGCTTACTCTTACAAGAAGTTCCGCGGCGAGCCCATTATGTATCCGCTGGCCGAATTGAGTTACGCCGCCAACTTCCTGCGCATGATGTTTGGCCATCCCGCGGAGCCGTACGAAGTGTCGCCCGTGATCGAGCGTGCTCTCGACCTCCTGCTGATCCTCCACGCCGACCACGAGCAGAACTGCAGCACCTCGACGGTACGCATGGTCGGCAGCAGCCAGGCAAATCTGTTCGCGTCGGTGTCGGCGGGCATTTCCGCGCTCTGGGGACCCCTGCATGGCGGCGCAAATCAGGCCGTAATCGAAATGCTCGAGCGAATCGTGAATGACGGCGGTGATCATCAGAAGTATATCAAGATGGCCAAAGACAAGAATTCGAGCTTCCGCCTGATGGGATTCGGCCACCGGGTCTACAAAAACCTCGATCCGCGGGCCCGAATCCTCAAGGAGGCCTGCGACGATGTGCTCGACGAATTGGGCGCCACGGACCCGCTGCTGGACGTCGCGAAACATCTCGAAGAAGTCGCGTTGAAAGACGATTTCTTCATCGAGCGCAAACTGTACCCGAACGTCGACTTCTACAGCGGCATCATCTACCGGGCCATCGGCATTCCCACGAATATGTTCACGGTGATGTTCGCGCTGGGGCGGATCCCGGGCTGGATAGCCCAGTGGCGCGAAATGCGCCTCGAGCGAACCGGGCGAATTCACCGCCCCCGCCAAATCTATACGGGTGAAAAAGAACGCAAATGGATTCCCGTGGACGAGCGGTAGGCGTATGATGCCGCCCATGAGGCTCGAAAACCGCCCGTTCCGGCGCCGCCCGGCCGTCGAAGGTATCCGCGGAGGCTGAAATCTGGCCACGTGGAAGGCCACAAAAGCCAGCCGCCGGAGGTTTCGACGCCGACCGGTGAGGGGTGGCCCTGTTCCAACGCTCGTAAGACCGTCAAAAAACACTTGAGGACTTGAGTCCCCCTCATTGCATCGCTTTCGGAACGGTTTTCGTGGTAGGATCGCCGCCCGATCCACCGGAAAGGACGCAGAATGCTCGGATTACGCAGATTGGTGCGCGAGGCGCTTGGGGAAGATGTCGGGCAGGGCGACGTCACCACGAAGTTGACCGTGCCCGCGGACGCGCGGTGCCGGGTACGCTTGACCGCAAAGCAGGACGGCGTCTTGAGCGGCATCGCCGTCTTCCGCTCGGTCTTCGACATGCTCAAAGCGCGTGTGCAGCACTGGGAGGCCGTGGAAGATGGCGCCCGGTTTGTCTCGGGAGACGTGCTGGCCCGCTTCGAGGGAAACACCGCGGCAGTATTGACCGGCGAGCGGGTGGCGCTCAATTTCGTGCAGCGACTCTCGGGGATCGCAACGATCACCCGCCAATACGCCGACGCGGTGGACGGCCTCGATACGCGGATCTGCGACACTCGCAAGACGACGCCCCTGATGCGAAGCCTCGAGAAGCAAGCCGTCATGCACGGCGGCGGCGCCAATCACCGCTTCGGCCTGTTTGACGGCGTTCTGATAAAGGAGAACCACATTGTGGCCGCGGGCGGCGTAGGCAACGCGGTCCACAAGACCATCCGGGGCACCCATCACCTTATGAAAGTGGGCGTTGAGGTCACCAATCTGACAGAGCTGAAAGAGGCCCTCGATGCGGGCGCCGACTCAATACTGCTCGACAACATGAGCCTCGAAATGATGGCCAAGGCCGTCAAACTCGCGAAAAAACGCAACGTCGTGCTCGAGGCCAGCGGAAATGTGACCCTTGCCCGGGTCCGCGCCATTGCCGAGACGGGCGTCCACTACATTTCCGTCGGGGAACTCACACATTCCGCCCCCTCGGTGGACCTGTCGTTGCTCATCGAAAATGCGTAACCCTGCTTCAGAGGATTCTCTCTTCGTGCAGCCGCTGCACACGCGCGTCGTGGGTTCCCGCATTCTCGTATTTGATTCCGTCGATTCCACCAGCACGCGCGCCCTCAACAGCGGCAGCGATGGCACGGTGGTCGTGGCCGAACACCAGACGGAGGGACGCGGACGGCACGGCCGGCCCTGGCACAGCGCGCCCGGCCTCGGGCTGTGGTTCAGCGTGGCGTTCCGAGGCAACGTGGACGGACTCGAGTTCGCCGCCCCTCTCGCGGTGCGCGACGGGCTGCGATGCATTTGCACGCCGCATATCAAGTGGCCCAATGATCTGCTTATTGATAAACGAAAAATTTGTGGTATTTTGGTCGAAAACCGCAGCGGCACGACGGTCGCAGGAATCGGAATCAACGTGCGCCACCGCACCGAAGATTTTCCGCCCGGCGTGCGCGACACGGCTACATCCCTCTTTCTGGCCACCGGCGCGGAGGTGGACCGCGGTGAACTCCTTCGGCGGGTGCTGACCGCTCTGGATGACCGCGTCTGCTCATTGCGGGAAGGCGGGGCCGAGAAGGCCCGCCGGGAATGGGCAACGGCATGTGATATCGAGGGCCGCCGGGTGCGCTACCAAGGTATTGAGGGCTTTGTGACCGCCGTCGACGCCCGCGGCGGGCTAGTCCTCGACACCCCCGCCGGAGTGCGCCGCGTGTTGTTTGGAGAACCCCTCGAGTGGATGGAGGATGAACCATGCTGCTCGTGATGGATGTCGGAAACACGGTCACCGCCATTGGCCTGTACGAAGGACCCGAGCTGCGCGCCCATTGGCGCAGCATCTCGGGCAATTACCAGACCAGCGACGAATTGCGCGTGTTCCTCACCATGTTGCTGCAAGCGGAAGGCCTTGAGCCAGAGGCCGTCAACGGGTGCTGCGTATCAAGCGTGGTACCCTCTTTGAACGCCGCGCTTATGGACCTGTGCGCCGGTCATTTCGGCGCCGAGCTGGTCTTCGTCGAGCCGGGCATCAAGACCGGACTCGTGATTCAGGTCGACAACCCGAAGGAAGTCGGGGCCGACCGCATCGTCAACGCCGTCGGGGCGCTTGAAGAACACAAGGGACCCCTCATCGTTATCGATTTCGGCACGGCGACCACGTTCGACGCGATCACCGCTCAGAGCGAGTACCGGGGCGGCATCATTGTCCCCGGCATCAAGACGGGGGCCGACGCTCTCTTCGAGAAATGCGCGAAACTCCCCAGCGTCGAGATCATCCGCCCGCCCCATGTTATCGGGAAAAACACCATCGACCACATTCGCTCGGGCCTGACCTATGGCTATGCCGATTTGGTCGACGGCCTCATCCTGCGCATGACCGCCGAGATGGGCGACAAGCCCCTCGTTCTGGCCACCGGCGGATTCGCGGAACTGGTGGCCGGCATCGCCACCCGCATTGACTATGTCGACCCCCACCTCACCTTGAAGGGACTCCGGGCCGTGTTTCTGAAAAACCGAAAAGGCGCCGCATGAAGCCGCACCTGCTTATCATCATGGTATGTGCCGCGGGCGCCGCGTTGACGTCTTGCGGCTCGAAACAGCCGCCGCCCCAACCGCCCCAGCCGCCTGTTGCAGCCGCCTCGGATGATGCCGCGCTGCCGCCCGCCGCCAATGCCCAGATGACCGAGTTCTTCTTTTACCGGGCCGCTCCGGGCGGGGTCGAGCCACGGCCGTCCTTCGTGATGCGCACGCCCAGAGTGTCGATCACTATCGAGGGGATGGCCGTCCTCGAACAGGTGGAAGCCGAGATTTACGGCCGCGATAACCTGCTGACCACAATAGGGGCGGAACGCGGCCGCTTTGACCAGGAAACAAAAACCGCTACTATGGAAGGAAACGTGGTTCTTGAGCGCGGAACGATGCGGATCGACATGCAGGACCTGGTCTGGCGCGACGAGGAACGAATGGCAAAGACGGAAAAACCCGTGCATATCACCGACGAAGGAACCCAATTGAGCGCAGACAATCTCGAGTTTCACGCGGACGAAGACGCATTGTTGCTCGACAACCTGACGGGCGACGTGACACTGGCAGGGAGAAGTGAATCATGAAGAAGCGGATGCTGGTATTCGCGCTCGCGATAACCTTGGCGGCCATGGCCCAGGCAGGCGAGATGAAGTTCGACCGTATGAGCATCACCAAAGCGCCAAAGGTCAAGATCGCCGAGGGACGCTGGCATATGCAGGGGGGCGTCGCCCTGACGCTGTTCCCCAGGAACACCGGAGAAAAACCCCTCGACATCAAGGCTAACGAGATCGTATTCGAATGGCAGCCGGGCGAACAGCCCCAGAAAGTCGATCTGACGGGCAACGTAAATGTCGAAGGAGAAATCGGCGCCATCTCCTCGCAAACAGCCGTGCTGGACTTGGCAGCCGATACGCTGGTCTTCACGGACCAGGTAAACATCGATTCCGAACAGTTCCAAGGGGTCTCCGCGTCGAGGTTCACCTATAACCTGGAAGACGGCGGCATCGAAATGGACGACATGACCATGACCAACATGTCGCTCGAAGGCGTGGGGGGAGAAGCAGAACCCGCCGACCCCATGCTCCTCACGGTTGCCGACGTGAAAGATTGGCAGGGAATCATTCCCGCCATCAAAGCACAGGCTGCCGCCGACGCCCCCTCTCCCGGCAAGCGTCTGATCTCCCTGTTGCCGGAAGACGCCCGGGCCCAGTTTAACGCGCTCGCGCCCGACGCCCAGTTGACCCCCGACATGAAAAAAGACTTCGTCGGGCAGCTCAACAAGGCGCTTCAGAGAAAAGACTTCTACGATGCGGCCGCATGGCAAGGCGTGGCGCTGCCCGAACCTGTCCAGGCTCTGGTCAATGCGAAACCGGAATCCGGCCCCGAGCTCATCAAGCTGAACCGCGGCCTGTTCGAAGCGGCCTTCCCGAAGTTCGTCGCTCAGAAGGCCGCCCAGTAGTCCCAGTCACGAGGAACGTTGCGTGTCCGAAACCACCAATCACGTCTTGTTGCGAACCGACGGGCTTGTTAAACAGTTCAAGCGCCGCGTGGTCGTGCGGGATGTCTGCATCGAATTGAATCCCGGCGAAATCGTGGGATTGCTGGGTCCCAACGGCGCCGGAAAGACCACCACCTTCCGTATGATCGTGGGACTCTTGCGGCCCAACGCCGGACGCATCTATTTCCAGGAGCGGGATGTAACCAGGCTCCCTATGTACCGCCGGGCCCGCGAAGGCATGGCCTACCTTCCCCAGGAACCGTCGGTGTTCCGCAAACTCACGGTGCGCCAGAACCTCCTCGCCATCATGGAGTACTTGCCGATGACCTCCGGCGAGCGTAGAGCCCGGGCCGACGCTCTCCTCGACGAAATGGGCATTACCCACGTGGCCGACAACCCAGCCTATACCCTGTCGGGCGGAGAGCGGCGCCGCACGGAGATCTGTCGCGCACTCGTCACCAGCCCCAAAGTCTTCCTGCTCGACGAGCCGTTCGCCGGCATCGACCCCATTGCCGTGGCCGACCTCCAGGAAACCGTCGCCCAGCTCAAGAAGAGCGGGATCGGCGTCCTCATCACCGACCACAACGTCCGTGAAACCCTCGAGATAACCGACCGCGCCTACATCATCAGCGAAGGCAGCATCAGCGTAGCCGGCACGCCCCGCGAAATCGCCGAAAACCCCATCGCCCGCCGCACCTACCTCGGCGAACGGTTCAAGATGGATTTCGACGGCGAAGCGAAATAGAGGAAGCCCTTGTCTCCGGCGGGTCCGGCCGGCCTTTAATGCATTATCAGGCCGCCGTCGATGGTGATGGTGGCGCCGGTAATGTAGGCGGCGGCATCCGAGGCGAGATAACCGACGAGGCCCGCGACTTCCTGAGGCGTACCCGCGCGCCCGAGGGGAATCCGTGCCAACACCGCTTCACGCTGCTCGCCCTGAATCACCGCGGTCATCTCGGTGTCAATGAGTCCCGGCGCAACCGCGTTGACGGTGATGTTGCGCGAGCCGAGTTCGCGGGCCAGCGATTTGGTGAGGCCCAGAAGGCCCGCTTTCGACGCGGCGTAATTGGCCTGGCCGGCCTGCCCGGCGAGTCCGATAACGCTCGAGATGTTGATGATACGCCCCCAGCGCTGTTTCATCATGCCGCGCACCACCGCCCGGCAGCAGCGGAACACCCCGGTCAGGTTCGCATCGATGACCTGCGCCCAGTCGTCGTCTTTCATGCGCATGAGCAGGGTGTCACGAGCGAGACCGGCGTTGTTAACCAGAATCGCCACGGGCCCGATCGCTTGCTCAACCGCCGACACGAGCGCCGCGGGCGCCTCCGGGTCCCCCATATCGGCCTGGAATGCGCGGGTATCGCCCCCGATATCTTCGGCAGCGGCCGTAGCCGTGTCGATAGTGCGTCCGCACAACGCCACCTTGGCGCCCCTGTTCGAAAAATACTCGGCGCATGCCCGGCCAATGCCCCGCGTGCCTCCGGTCACCAGAACAACTTTCCCCTCGAATTCGCTCATTGCGTTCCTTTCAGAGCCTCGGCCGATTCGAGCGTGCCGGCGGGCATGACGGACGGCGCCTTGTCCGTGCGTTTGGCAAGACCCTGCAGTACGCGCCCGGGCCCCACCTCGAGCGCTTCGACAGGACCGATCGCGGCCATGACGTCCGTCCACCGCACCGGCGCGCAGAGCTGCTCGCCCAACAGTTTTCGTATACGCTCCGGCTCGGTCTCCTCATGCCCGCTTACGGACGATACGAACCGGGTCGCCGGCGCGTTCAGGACGGCCCTCTCCAGGATGCCGCGGAAGGCGTCCCGCGCCTCGCACATGTACTTCGAGTGAAACGGGCCGGATACATTCAGGCGCATGATGCGTTTCGCTCCCGCATCTTTCAAGGCGTGTTCGGCCGCCTCCATGGCTGCTGCGGTTCCTGAGATGATGGTCTGTCCGGGGCCGTTATAATTGGCCACCTGCGCGCCCTCGGGCAGGAGGGATTCGATGGTGCCCGCATCGAGACCCAGCACCGCCGCCATGGCCCCGTCGGGCACATTCTCCGACATCACCCGCGCGCGCTCCCGCACCAGCCGGAAAGCCTCTTCGAAAGACAGCGCGTCCGCCGCAACCAGCGCCGAATACTCGCCCAGACTGTGGCCGGCGCACAGAGAAGGCGTTATGCCATGAGCTTTCAGATGGGCGGCGATGGCCGCTTCGGCCGTCAACAACGCCGGCTGCGCCATGCGCGTATCGGCCAGCTCCGCGTCGGTGCCGCGAAACACTGTGTCGAGCCAGCCTTCTCCCATCATCGCCGCCGCCCGGTCAAAAACGGCCCGGGCACTCTCGCTCGACTCATAGAAATCGGCGCCCATGCCGGGCATTTGACTTCCCTGACCAGGAAAAAGAAAGGCGGTCATGGGTTCGACTCCTGTGCATGCAGATGGGCTTCGGTATTGCGCAGGATCTCGATCCCGTTGCGGATATGCTCGTTGATGCGCGCGCGCACGGCCCGCCGCGCTCCCAGCAATGAGTTCTTCACCCCCTGCGACGAACACGAACCGTGCAGAATGATAACGACGCCTTTCACCCCCAACAGAGGCGCTCCCGAATAGTTGTTGGGGTCGGTTTCACGCCTGAGACGCCGGTACGCCCCCATGCTGAAGAGCACCCCAATCTTGCTCAGCCACGTGGACATCAGTTCGCGGTAAAGCCGGTTCTTGATCAGGGCAGCCGTGGCTTCCGTGGTTTTCAGCACCACGTTGCCCACGAATCCGTCGCACACGACCACGTCGGCATCACCGTTGTAGATGGCCCTGGGCTCGATGTTGCCGATGAAGTTGATATGTCCCGAGGCGCTCAGATTCCGGTGGACGGCTTTCGCCAAGTCATTGCCCTTGACGTGTTCCTCGCCGATGTTGAGCAGGCCCACGCGGGGATTCTTGCGGCGCAGCACGTGCTCCATGTAAAGCATGCCCATTTCGGCGAAATCGCAAAGCTGGCGCGCCGTACAATCAACATTGGCGCCCAGGTCAATCAGAAGAACGGGCTTCTTGATGGTGGGAACCGTTTGGCAGATGGCGGAACGCGTGACCCCCCGGATGGGACCCAGGATCGTCCGGGCGGCCACCATTACCGCTCCCGTGTTTCCCGCGCTCACGCACGCGTCGGCCTCGCCGTTCTTCACCAGACGCAACGCGACAAGCAGCGACGAATCCTTCTTCTGGCGCACAGCCATCACCGGCTGATCATCCATCCGGATGGTCTGCGACGCATGTACAATGTTTACCCGCCCGCGACGCTTGTAGGGAGCGAGCGCCTCCTCGAGTCGACCCCGGTCGCCCACAAGCACGTATTCCGTATCGTCCTGAAGACTGGCATCGACAGCCCCCCGCACTTCAGGACCCGGAGCGTGGTCGGAACCCATGGCATCGAGAGCGATTCGCATGCAATATCCCTGTTGCCCTGCCGCAATAGATACATGGCGCCTGCGCAAACCGGCGCCCGGCGCGAAGGCCCGGGCGTCGCTCATGTGCAGACACCAGATGGACTATTCGGCTCCGGTCTTGACCGACAAGCGCTCTTTATAGTGCCCGCATTTCGGGCATACCCGGTGCGGCCGGATACGCTCGCCGCAACTCGGGCACTCGATGAGGTTCGGCGGCGTCAACGCATGATGCGAACGCCGCGTATTGCGGCGGGTCTTTCCGGTGCGTCTCTTTGGTACTGGCACGTTCTTACTCCTTCGAGCGTTTAGGGTCCAAATCGGGAAACAGGTTCGCCAATCCCGAGAACCCGCTATTGCCAAAATCTTTCGGGCTCTCCTTGCCCTGACAAGTACACGATGACGTGTTCAAGTCTGTGCCACAGTGCGGGCACAACCCCGCGCAGCTTTCTTTGCACAGTGTCTTCGAGGGCGCCGACAAGACCAGCTCCTCCCACGTCTGGCGGGACAAGTCGATCTCTGAACCCTCGAAGAAGACTGTCTCACTCTCGTCCTTGGCGAGATCTTCGTCGCCATGCCCGGAAACGGTCTCCACGAAGTCACTTCCGGTCCCGTGTTCAAACGACCAGACAACGTCAATTTTGAATGGGACTTCCGTTTCCGTAAGGCACCGGTCGCACTGCCTGAGGTAAACCCCCGTCAGTGTTCCGATAAACACATAACGGGGCTCGACAATAGACATTTTGCCCTGAATACGGGTCGGCCCAATATCGAGTGCTTTGGCCCCTTCGGGGCGGAGCTCCTCCTCCGGGACCGTAATGGCTACCTCATGTTCGCCACGTTCCAGTGCCGACAGTAAAATTGTTAAGCCGGACACGGCGCTTGCCTCCAAGTAAAAAGCGCGCAATAGTTTATCAAATCCCGCCATAACCCGTCAAACAACGGGCCAATCTTTGTGACCAAACCCCGAGTCTCCGCTCAGGGGCCTGTTTCGACACGAGCTGCGCTCGGGCATCTCCACGCTCTCCATGAGAACGGCAGGGCGAGAGGGCTGCTATTGTGCCAACTTCAGACACTGGCGATACGACACGCGTGAGTGTTGGGCCCCACATCCTTGCGCCATCTTGAGACCTGTTGTACCCTTAATCCCCGTGGTTTCGCGCGCGTTCCCGCGCACGAAGCCAGCATCTTCGTTCAGGCCCTGCACAGAATCGACCGCGACGCCCCTAAACGGCTTAAGGAGAAGGAGTTATGAAAAAGGCACTCGCCCAGGTCTGCCGTGTATGCCCGGCCTGCATTCTCCGGCGCAAGTTCCCCGATTCCAGCTACGGCCGGCTTATGCGCCGAATCGAACGCACTTGTCCCTTCTGTCGCGCCTATGACGAACTCTACGGCCCGAAAACGGCCGAAAACAAGGCCAAGGAGGCCGAGCCCTGAGGGGCCATCACAGCCCGTTGGACCGTCTGGCCCGCAGACTGAAAAAGGCGGCGGCCCCGAGCAACACAAAGCTCAGCGCGATGTAATGCCAGCCGGTGACATCGCCCACACTTGCCGCCGCACGCCACAAGAGCGGCACGGCAAGGACCCCGGCGAGCACGGAATTCCGCGCCCGCCAAAATGCCAGCCCGCCCAGGATGGCCAAGGCAGCCGCCAGCGCAAGGGAAGGAAAGGTAATCGCGGCTGGCTGCCCGTGTATGGCGGCGAACGCCAAGCCTGTCGCGCCCAGAATTCCTGCCGCCACGTGAACATGGCGGGGAAATCCGAGATAGAGCCCCAAAGCACCCGCACCGAACACCGCCAGAAAAACGTCCACCCACGTGGGGAACAGCGGGGCAGCCGTCTCATTCACGCCCCCGGAAATCGCCGCGCCCAAGGCAAGAACACTCAGCGCCAGAAACGCCAACTTCACCGACCGGTGCAACGCCGCCAACACGAACAACACCATCACAAGCGACGCGCCAAAAGCCAATGGGTTCACGGTTCGAATCGTCAATTCGGGCAACGCGCCGGCGAACAGCACGGAGAAGGGCACGTACAACAGCGCAATGCCTGCCAAATCCTTATCCCGCCGGCGTGCTCCAACCACGAATAGAAGCGCGCCGAACAGGGCCAGCGCCGCCCACGGCTGGAACAGTGTTCCCAGGCCCCACTCCGGCAATGCCAGGAAAACAGCCTTCCCCGGCATTTTCTCTTGCAGCACAAGGAAATAAACCAATGTCATGGGCACAAGCGTGATTGCATTGTCCACCTTCCCCCCATGCACCCCGTATCCGCGCATGGCCTCCAGCAAGGTCGCGCACGCCAGCACGGCGATGGGCAGGAAATCGCCCAAGCCAAACCGCACGTCGAAGATGTACGTCAGCGCATATTGATGCACCATCGCGCCTCCAACCAGCACAAACGCGAAAACCCAGGCCATCCCCGTCGAACGCAGGAATGGAATATCCGGCCTCGCGCGGCGGGCGCTGCCCGTACCGCTCGCCAGCGCGCTCAGAAACAACAACACGGCCCCTAAAAGCATGACGTGCCAGCCGCCAAGCCACACCTGCCGCAGGTGCGCGCTTCCCGGCCACCCTCGGTGAAGCGTCAGAGCCATGGATGCGGAAATGAGGAAGTTCCAGGTCAGCAAGACCGCCACGCCGGCCGCAAAGAGCCTCGGAAGAACTACCCCCAGCTTGGCGCGAAGCAGCCAGACTCTGGCGAACGCCACCGCCAGGCATGCCACGCCGATGACCGCTGCGATTGCCGGCCCATCGTTCGCGATCGTCGCCAGGGTGATGCCGCTGGCCCCCATGAACAGCGCTACGAGGACCATAAGGGTCGTTGTGTCCCGTGTCGCCTTTCGCCACAGAACAATGAGCAGCAGCACGGCAAACACGGCCAGCTCGTACGCCTCGAGCGCCCCGAAACACGGAAGGGTCTCCCCCAGCTTGCCGCTGGCCGCCAAGATAGGCCCGATGATTCGTCCCATGCCGTAGAGAATAGACAAGGCGCTGAGCGCATACAGGATCCCCGTGCCGCTCAACCGCAGGAAATCTCGTACTGCCTGAGGCGACAGCTCTCCGATCAGCGTGCTGCATAAGGATGGCGCCTGCCGTTCAAGTACCGGAATTTGTCCGCCCCCTTCCGCCTCCTCTGCCGTGTTCTGCGCCGCATCCCCCAACGAACCGCTACCCTCGTTACTCTCGCTCATGTCCACTACCTCCCACGCTTGCATTTCCGCACGCCCACCCTGACCGGGCGTTATCCGACCCGGTCAGGACTCAGCCTCCGCAACGTACCGACATCGGCAAACAGCTGAATGAATCCGCACGCAGGGCACACCTTCCCGCGCACCGGAACCATGGATTCGGCCAACGTCCAGAACTTCGTCTTATCGGGCTTGAAGTACAGTCGCCCGGTCCCCTGCACGCGTCCCTCGACCAATAGCGAGTGGCCGCAGGCGGCACAACGGCCCGCGGCCGCCTCCGCCTCCTTCTGGCCGGTGGTTTTCTCGATCACGGCATCCAACCCGTCCTTCGAAAACCGCGTCGAACCCCCGATCTTGTAGAACGACACCAGACCCTTCTTCATCCACCTGAACAAGGTCGGACGGCTTACGCCGAGATACTCGGCCGCTTCAGGGATCGAGAACCATTCCGGGGCGGGATTCAGTGCATCGTCCATCGCGCAGTCCCCTCGCCGATTCAAGGAAGTATCACTATGACTCTTTTCATATCGTATAGTATCATATCGTCTCAGCCGTGTCAAGGCCGATTTTGAGGTCCCAGCAATTGCTCTCGTTTCCCAACGCCGCAGACATCCTTTGTCTCGCGCGATATCTCGGCAATTATTCTCGCGCCTTGCTTTGGGTCGTGATACACTCTTGCCCATTATGCACTTACCGCTCTATTTCCTTGGCGTCGCCGTAGGCGTCGTGATTCTGGCCAAGTCGGCCGACTGGTTCACTGACGCCGGAGTCAGCATCGCCCGCCGGTTAAACGTCCCGGAGATCATTATCGGAGCGACACTAGTGAGCCTCGCGACGACACTGCCCGAGTTTTCCGTGTCGGTCACGGCGGCGCTGGCTCACCAGGTCGAGATGGCCGTAGGCAACGCCGTCGGGTCGACCATCTGCAATATCGGGCTGATACTTGGCCTGTGCACCGTTCTCGCGCCCATGGGGGTCGAGCGCAAGGGATTTCTGCGCAGCGGTGTGGGACTGCTGGTGTTGTGCCTGCTATTCGCTTTCATGGGCTGGGCTTTCCCCGAAGGAACACGCTGGACGGGTGCCGTGCTCCTTGCGTGCCTTGTCATCTACTTCGTCACGACCCTGCGCTCGACCAGCGTTCAGCGCGCGAACATCGCCGCCGGGGCCCGGACCGTCCGCGCACCGGCGTATCAGACCATGCTCGAGAGGATAGCCGCCGAGTCAAGGGCTGATGGCGTGGAAGGCGCCGCACCCGACGCGGAAATGACGGGCGCACGAATCGCGGCGTATTTCATGCTCGGGAGCGCGGGCGTTGTCTGGGGAAGCTCGCTGGTGGTTTTCTGCGCGGAGCAACTGGCGCTGGCCGCCGGGATCTCGAAGCAGGTCATTGCCCTGACTCTGGTGGCGTTCGGGACGTCGATGCCGGAGTTGGTCGTCAGCCTGACGGCCATTGCCAAGAAACAGCGCGGGCTATCGATCGGCAACATCATCGGCGCGAACATCCTCAACCTGGCGTGGGTGCTCGGCGTAAGCTCGATCATCGCGGTCATACCCTTCGACGCCCAGAGCCTGTACTTCGACATCCCGGTGATGCTCTTCATCACGCTGCTGCTGCTCGTCTTCGGAGCCACGGGCAAGAAACTCAGCAGGTGGGAGGGGATGGTGCTGATGATGGTCTACGCTGCCTATCTGGCGGTCCTGTTCACCGTGTACCGCGCCCCGGCCGCGGCGTTGTAGACCGCGCCCCGGCTATGCTCCCCGTGACGTCGTCTCAGCCTTCGTACCCGTTGGGATGGGCCCGGCGCCAGCGCCAGGCGTCTTCAACCACAACCTCGATGTCCCGCTTCAAAGGACGCCAACCAAGCAACTCGCGAGCCTTTGCCGAAGACGCGACCAGCGCGTCGGCATCGCCCGGGCGGCGTGCGGTGGTCTCAAAAGGCACCGATATGCCCGTAACGCGTTCGACCGCGCGAATCACCTCGAGAACGGAGTTGCCCGTCTCCGTGCCGAGATTGAAATGGCCCGATGCCCCCCCTTTGCGCAAATATGCGGCGGCTTTCATGTGCGCGTCGATAAGATCGGCCACATGGACATAGTCGCGGATGCACGTGCCGTCCGGCGTGTCGTAATCGCCGCCGAACACCTTCAGCGGCCCGCTCTGGCCCGTGATGGCCTTGAAAATGTTCGGGATCAGATGCGTTTCGGGCTCGTGATCCTCGCCGTGCGCCTCCGTAGCGCCGCACGCGTTGAAATACCGCAGCGCCACATACCGCAAACCATAGGCTTTTCCATACCAGTCGAGCATTTCCTCGACCATGAGCTTCGACAGGCCGTACGGCGTGATGGGATTCGCGGGAAGGTCTTCTGTAAGGGGCACGCGCTCCGGAAAACCGTACGTAGCGCACGTCGAGCTGAAGATAAACTGTTTCACGCCGCTATCGACGGCAGCGTTCAGCAGGGTATGGCTTCCGCTGACGTTGTTCTCGAAATATATGGCCGGGTTCTGGACCGATTCGCCCACCAGAGCGAATGCCGCGAAATGCATGACCGCCTGGATGCCGTGTTGTTTGAGGAGCTTGTCGAGCAACGCCCTGTCGCGCGTGTCTCCCTCGACGAATTCCGCGCCCCGTGCGACCGCCTTCCGGTGGCCTCGAGACAGGTTGTCCAGCACCACCACGCGCTCGCCGGCCTCGAGCAACAACTCCGCAGCCACGCTGCCAACATACCCGGCCCCGCCGGTTACCAATACCGCCATAGCCATATCTCCACACGCTGAAACGGGGACGGCCGCTTATCTGCGCTTCGAAAAAAAGGGTGGCTGTCCTTGATCGAACGGTTTCCGTGCGCGCGGCGGTCAGGTGATAGCCGCCTCTGTCTCGATATCAAAGAAATGAACCCCCTGGGTCTCAACGTCGAGAACGTGAGGCTTATTGATCTCGGGTTCCGTTTCGCCCGCCGCGATCCGCGCCGTAACGGATTGGCCGCCAACATCGAGATACAGATAGACCTCGTGGCCCATGGGCTCCACGACTTCCACGTTCGCCGTGACGCTCAAACCCGATTGAGCCTGTTGAGAGGGATTCTCGACAAAGTTCTCCGGCCGGATGCCGGCAACGATCTTCTTCCCGATATAGGATTCCAATGCGGCATGCTGCGACTTATGCACATCCAGGCGCAGGGTCCCGCTCTTGTCGCGGAACCGCAGCGCGCCGTTTTCCGCCAGAAGTTCACCCTCGAGGAAGTTCATTGGCGGGCTGCCGATGAATCCCGCAACAAATTTGTTCACCGGATGATGGTAAAGTTCCAGAGGCGAGGCAATCTGCTGAATCACCCCGTTCAACATGACCACGATGCGATCGCCCATCGTCATGGCTTCGACCTGGTCGTGGGTCACGTAAATCATGGTCGAACGCAGACGGTGGTGCAGCTTGCTGATCTCCGCGCGCATCTGCACGCGGAGCTTTGCGTCGAGGTTCGACAACGGTTCGTCAAACAAGAATACCTTCGGCTGGCGCACAATCGCCCGGCCCACCGCCACACGTTGCCGTTCGCCGCCCGACAACGCCTTCGGTTTGCGGTCCAGAAGATGCTCGATGCCGAGGATCTGCGCGGCCTCGCGCACCCGCTGCTCGATCTCCGCTTTCGGATACTTCCTCAGCATCAACCCGAACGCCATGTTCTTGTACACCGTCATGTGGGGATACAAGGCGTAATTCTGAAACACCATGGCGATATCGCGGTTCTTCGGGGGCACATCGTTGACCAGGGTATCGCCAATATAGATCTCGCCCTCGGAAATCTCTTCCAGGCCGGCGATCATGCGCAGCGTCGTCGACTTTCCGCAACCAGAAGGGCCCACCAAAACGACGAATTCCTTGTCGTTGATGACGAGGTCAGCGTTCTTAACCGCCTCAACATTGCCCGGATAGACTTTCCGTACGTTCTTCAGCTCTACCCTCGCCATGGTGCACCGGCCTCCCTAGTGGGTCTACATGTGTCAAGAACTTCACGGCAGGTCAAGACCACCCTTGTTCAGCGATGTTGGATGATACCCCACGGACCCTGACCAGTCAAGCAACCCGCCCAGAACAGTGCTGCCTATTCTGCCACCGCCCGTTCGGGTTCCTCGATGAGTTTCACGGTGGATTCGCTCTCATCTTCCGCCCCGCGCAACAGGTCGGCAATCGGGCGAAGAAGGCCCTTGGCCGACAGAGTCTCTTTGATGAGCGACCGAATGAAGATCGCGCTGACCTCCGCGGTCGAGACCGGCCGGTCTTTGCTGATTTCCGTCAGAGTGAACGGGGCCACCTCAACCTTGA
>Ga0209606_1001315_pt1 | contig 31344 bp, 22 predicted proteins | sample AD_UKC057_MetaG_FD_184412 | JGI IMG/M metagenome (GOLD analysis project Ga0209606, IMG submission 184412) | Active sludge microbial communities of municipal wastewater-treating anaerobic digesters from USA - AD_UKC057_MetaG (SPAdes) (version 2) | ecosystem: Engineered > Bioreactor > Anaerobic >...
CCGGAGCCACGTTCACCGTCAGCGCCGCATCCGCGCTCGTGACTGTCCCGGCAACGTTGGACACCTCGACCGAGTAGCTGCCCTCATCACCCGGCTGAGCGTTGGCCACCGTGTAACTGGAATCGGTTGCGCCAGGAATAGGTGTGCCGTTCTTGCGCCATTGATAGCTCGGGGCCGGCGTGCCCGTCGCCACCACGCTGAAGACCGCGTTGCTGGTCTGGTTCACGTTCTGGTCCTGCGGCTGCGCCGTAATGACCGGAGCCACGTTCACCGTCAGCGCCGCATCCGCGCTCGTGACTGTTCCGGCAACGTTGGACACCTCGACCGAGTAGCTGCCCTCATCACCCGGCTGAGCGTTGGCCACCGTGTAACCGGAATCGGTCGCGCCAGGGATAGGCGTGCCATTCTTGCGCCACTGATAGCTCGGGGCCGGTGTGCCCGTCGCCACCACGCTGAACACCGCGTTGCTGGTCTGGTTCACATTCTGGTCCTGCGGCTGAGTGGTGATGACCGGCGCCACGTTGACCGTCAGCGCCGCATCCGCGCTGGTGACTGTCCCGGCAACATTGGACACCTCGACCGAGTAGCTGCCCGCATCACCCGGCTGAGCGTTGGCCACCGTGTAACTGGAATCGGTCGCGCCAGGGATAGGCGTGCCGTCCTTGCGCCACTGATAGCTCGGGGCCGGTGCGCCCGTCGCCACCACGCTGAACACCGCGTTGCTGCCCTGGTTCACATTCTGATCCTGCGGCTGCGCTGTAATGACCGGAGCCACGTTCACCGTCAGCATCGCGTCGGCGCTGGTCACCGTGCCGGCAACATTGGACACCTCGACCGAGTAGCTGCCCGCATCACCCGGCTGGGCGTTGGCCACCGTGTAGCTGGAATCGGTTGCGCCGCCGATCGGCGTGCCGTTCTTGCGCCACTGATAGCTCGGGGCCGGCGTGCCCGTCGCCACCACGCTGAACACCGCGTCGTTCCCCTGGTTGACGTTCTGGTCCTGCGGCTGCGCCGTAATGACCGGCGCCACGTTGACCGTCAGCACCGCATCCACGCTGGTGACTGAACCGGCAAGGTTAGTCACAACGACCGAATAGCTGCCCGCGTCGGCAGGCTGCACATTGTTGCGGGTATAGCTGCTGGCGGTTGCGCCGGGAATATCCATGCTGTTGAAGCGCCACTGATAGCTCGGGGCCGGCGTGCCGGTGGCGCTGACCGTGAAGGTGGCATCGCCGCCTTGATTTACATTCTGGTCCTGCGGCTGAGCCGTAATGGTCGGCGCAACATTGACCGGGCCGCCGATGACGGTCAGGACGGCGCTGGAGCTGGTAATACTGCCAACGGCGTTGTTAACCACCACCGAGTAGGAGCCCTCATCACCGGATTGCAGGTTGCTGCGCGTGTAAGCGCTGGCGGTGGCCCCCGCGATGTCTGCCCCGTTGAACCGCCACTGATAACTGAGCGGGGCCGTGCCCGCGGCTAGCGCGGAGAAGGTGGCCGTCGCCCCCGCATCAACGGTTTGACTCTGCGGCTGGGCAATGATGACCGGCGGCGAATCCTGGTTGGCGGAATAGACCCAGCGCACGGCGTCCGCGAACACACGCTGCCCGCTCACCGTGGTGTTGTTGGACAGGCGCACGTAACCGCTGGTGCCAGCGGCAAACGGCATGGCCGATGCAATCAACTGCCAGCTTCCGGTCCCGGTTGTCTGGTTGACGTTGACGTTAAGACTCCCCCCGTCGTAGGACACCAGGAAGGGCGCCGCGGTTGATGCGCTGCTCGCCGAAGGATACCAGACGTAAACATCGTACCGGCCGGCGGTGGCAATGGTCGGCCTGAACGTCGCCGTCGCGGTAGCTGTGCCGGTCACCGTGGTGGCACGTCGGTAGCCTGAGCCGTAATCGCTTGACGCGGTTCGTTGACTCCACGAACCGGTGAAGGTGGCCCCCCCGGTATCGCTGTCATCCACGATCAAATTCGGCACGCTGGAAACGAAGTTGCCGGTAATGCTCGTGTTAGTGAAGACCGTGACGGTGAGGGGATTAGCGGTGCCGCTGGCCCCGCCCGACCACCCGCTGAAGTTCCAGCCCAGGACCGGCGCGGCGATCAGCGAAACCGCCGTGTTGGGCTCGTAGCCGGCCTGGTCCGGATACTTGTAAACCGCGCCGCCGCCCGCGGCGGTGGCGGTGAGGGTGATGTTCGTAACCCGGACAAACCGCACCGCGTCGGCCATGACCACTATGTTTGTCGCCGTGTAACCTGTGTCGTTGGATACCTGCACGTAACCGCTGGTCCCCTGGGCAAACGGGAGCGCCGTGCCAAGGGACACCCAAGTCCCACCGTTGACTTGCTGGTTGACGGGGACATTAACGCTGCCGCCGTCATACACCACCGACCACGGCGCGTTGGTCGCGCGGTTGAGGCCCGCTGGATACCAGATAAACACATCATAGTAACCCGCGGCGCATATGTAGGGACGGTAGATGACATTGGACTGCCCGCCCGCCGCCGTGCTGGCAAACCGATAATCGTCACCGTACTTGTCGGCGGAAGCCGTGCCGGCCTGCCACTCCCCAACGAAAGTCACCGCCGCATTCGTGTTGTCGAGGATGATGTCCAGGCAGTCGTTGCCGCCGAAACTGGCCGTGATCGTCATATTGGCGGTCATGGTAACCAACAGCGGATTGTTGGTGCCGGTGGCGTCGCCAGACCAGCCAAGGAACTCGGAGCCGACGTCAGCCGTGGCGGTGAGGGTCACGACGTCGTTCGGCGCGTAGCTGGCCTGGTCGGGACTCTTGCTGACCGTGCCCCCGGGGGTGGCGCTGGCCGTGAGCGAGAAGTGCACGGTCAACACCGCGTCGGCGCTGGTCGTGCTGCCAATGATATTGGCGATGACCACCGAGTAGGACCCCGCATCGCCCGTCTGCGCGTTGGCCACGGTGTAGGCCGTGCCAGTGGCCCCGGCGATCGGTGTCCCGTTGAACCGCCACTGGTAGCTCATGGGCGCCTTGTTGGTCGCCGTGACGGTGAACGTCGCGCTCTGCCCCGCAATAACCGTCTGGCTCTGCGGCTGGGCGGTGATCACTGGCAGAGGGATGTCCGTGTCCACTATGAGTGTGGCGTTGGCGCTGAGCTCGCTGCCGTAGAGGTTGGTGACCAGCACCGAGTAATCGCCGGCGTCGCCGGCCTGCAGATTGGCCCGAGTGTAGCTGCTGGCGGTCGCCCCGCCAATGTCCGCCCCGTTGAATCGCCACTGGTAAGACAGCGGCGCGCTGCCCGTCGCCACCACGTTAAATGAAGCCGTCCCGCCCAACAGCACCGTCTGGCCCTGCGGCTGAGTGACGATGACGGGCGGGTCCGGGGGAACGACGACCGTCAGGACGGCATTGGCGCTCGTGGCCGTGCCGGCCAGATTGGTGACCACCACAGAATAGCTGCCCGCATCACCCGGCTGGACATTGGAGCGGGTATAGCTGCTGGCGGTCGCGCCGCCGATCGGCGTGCCGTTGAACCGCCACTGGTAACTGAAAGGCGTGGTGCCGGAAGCCGCCACGGTGAAGGTGGCGTTCAGTCCCTGGGTAACAGTCTGGCTGAGCGGCTGGGTGGTGATCGTGGGCGGCACCAGGACCGTCAGGACGGCATTGGCGCTCGTGGCCGTGCCGGCCAGATTGGTGACCACCACAGAATAGCTGCCCGCATCGGCCGGCTGAACATTCGAGCGGGTATAGCTGCTGGCGGTCGCGCCGGCAATATTGGCGCCATCCAGCCGCCATTGGTAGGAAAGCGGTGTGCTGCCGCTGGCGCTGACCGTGAACGTGGCGTTGGCCCCCTGGTTGACACTTTGGCTCAGCGGCTGAGAGGTAATCGAGGGCGGAACGTTCCCTCCCAGGACCAGGTTCACTTCATACATGTTGCCAGTCACCTGGCCAACGGCCACGGTGACGCTCCCGGAGGCGCTCGGATGGCCAGCCAGGCTGGCGGTGACGTTGTAGGTCCCGACCGGCAAATCAATGAACGCGTAGAAACCGGTCCCATCGTTCGTCTGCACCCGGCTGACAGGGCCGGTGAGGCTTACCGTGGCGCCGTCCGCCCAGGCGCCCGTGCCGTAAATCGTGACCGTGCCCATTATGTGGGCTTTGGTGGGAGAGGTCTTCCAAGGCATCTCCGGAACGTCGTCCCAGGTAGGAGTGATGGTCGTCACCAGCGAATTGGTGAAGCCGGCCCAGCTGCCGCTCACGTAGGGCACGGCGTAGGAGTAACCGCAGAACCCATCGGCGTAGTTGCCGGAAGGCGATGGGTCGCGGATCATCTGTAACTCATAAATGGCATTGGCCAGCGAGTTCATATAGATGCCAGGCCCGATGACCATGAGGCGCGTTCCATGCCGATCTTTCTCCCAGTTCATCCACCGGGTAAAGTCTGCTGGATAGCTGCCAGCCCAGTCGTAGTAAGTCATCGGCACAGCCATGTCCAGGATGCCTTCCTGTATCCAGCTATCCCAGTCCGAGTACACGTCGTAGTAGGGACGCGTGGCCTGAAAAGCCGCCCGCGTCGAGGCAGTCGGTGAAGGATTCCAGGTGACGCCGGCGCAGGACTGCTTGACCGACGGTTTGCTCTTCTGGATGCGGGCGTACATCTGCCGGACAAAAGCGGTGCATTGGTCGCGGCGCCATTGCTTGAACTGCTCGCTGCTGGAAGCGGGATCTCCGCTCAGGCCGTAGCGCGCATTATACCGGGCCACGCTGGTGGGATTGAAGCCTTCCGTGTTGGCCTCGAACCGAATGTAATCGTAATGGATGCCGTCAATGTGGCCGTCGGTGCCGTCCGGCCCGGCGGTGGTCTGGAAATTCACAAGGTCCATGTGCGTGTTGACCAGGTACTCGAGGCACTTGGGGTGGCCGGGGTCAAAAGCACCGTCGGAGTTTTCCGCGCCGGTGGTTGAACTCAGGCGCGTGGGCCAGTAATTGTCGAAGGTAGTCAGGCTGCCGGTAGGGGTGTTGGTGTGTTGCTGATATACCAGGCCTTTGGCGGTCTTGAAGGCCACCGACCAACAGTGCACTTCGATGCGCTTCTTGCCGCCCGTGGTGTCGTGGGCCGCTTTGATCAAGGCCGCCAGCGCGTCGAAATTAGCCGGCGAGAGACCGGACATGTAGGGCTCGCCCACGCCGGAGGGATAGCAGACGTCCGCCCGCTTTCGCACCTGGATGAAGACGGCGTTGCAGTTAACATCCCGGATCTGTCCCCGGGCGGTTGTGCCGGGAACACCGAGCAACGCGTCCACCTGGCTCTGGTCTCGAAACCCACTGTGGAACGCATCAAGCCAGAACGCCCGATACTCCGCCGCGTTGCTCGGCCCGGCCGGCATGAAGACAAGGAGCGCAAGCAGCAGGGCTGCGCCGAACCAGGCCCGAGACGGGGCGTGCGGTGTGAAGTTATTCGCCTTGTGTGTTTGCATTAGGAACAGGTGTTGGGAGCCCGGTGAGGTGTTTGACATACGTTGTTATGCATTCAGGCCGCGGCTTGTCCTCAGACGCCTCCCCGGATCAGAGCCCAATACAGAGGGCCCGGAGATAACACTTTCGGAGCGCATCCGGAAGTAAGGGCAACTACGCGGCATATACTGATGTTACTTACCCTCTCAGATTCTCCACTCAAAATCAAGAGCAAAATGAACTAAAACGCGCAACGGGCTCAGTTTCTGGAAGCGTCCCAAAGCTGGGAAGCATTCGGCAACGGTTCCCGGCGACTCGAAAGCGGGCTCCGACGTGGACTCTTGGTCATGGACGCCCTCCCCAGCCCATGCCAGCCAGGCCCCGTCGGGAACCAACCTGCGCCCTTCCGCCCCGCACAGGGGCAACCGCCTGCCCGCACGGCACTTCCGCACCTTCTCGGCACTCGCGCCCCACCCTCTCGCCATGGTCCTGCCCCCGTCCCAATGCCGTAGTACCTCTAACCCCGGGTTAGAGGTACTACGGCATTGGGACGGGGAGGCCGCGGCGTGTCTGCCAGCCCATGGCGGGCCGTGGCAGCGTCTTGGAACCGCTGTCGGGAGGTGTCAATGCCACAGCGCAGTTGCTCAACGGCTTCTCTGGCGCCTTTACAGAGCCACAGGGTAGGTCGCACATGGCTTAATAGAAATTCTATTAAGCCGGGTGGGAGCCAGGGGCTACGGGGGCGGTCCAAGGCGCGGTTCGCTCCTGTCAGGCAATCATCGCCGTACTCTGTTAGTGGTATTCCTGCAGCGTCTTGACGCTGTAACCGGTCTTTTTTATCGCGGCGATGCCCAGTGCGGCGGCTTCGGCTCCGCTCAGCGTGGTCATGATCGGTGTGCCGGTGTAAACGGCCATGGTCCGGATTCTCACCCCGTCCGCGTGCGGGGCCGCCCCGGACGTTGTGTTGATCACGATCTGGATTTCCCTGTTCTTGAGGAGGTCAACCGCATTGGGGCGGCCCTCGGCGAGCTTGAAGATGCGCCGGACCTTGAGCCCGGCGCTTTCCAGCACAGTGGCGGTCCCGCCCGTGGCGACCAGTTCGAAGCCCAAATCGGCAAACCGCCGGCCCAACTCCGCTGCCTTGCCCTTATCCGCATCGCTGACACTTATAAAGACCCGCCCGCTTTCCGGCAGCGGCACGCCGGCGGCCATTTGGGATTTGGCGTAGGCGATGCCCAGGTCATCGTCCAGGCCCATGACTTCGCCCGTGGAGCGCATCTCGGGCGAAAGCAGAATGTCCTGGCCGTAAAACCGGTTGAAGGGGAAGACCGATTCCTTGACGGCCCAATGCTCCGGCCAGACTTCGCCGCTGAACTGGAGTTGCCGGAGGGTCTTGCCGGCCATCACCCGGGCCGCCAGCTTGGCCAGCGGCACCCCGATCGCTTTGCTGACAAACGGCACGGTGCGCGAGGCGCGCGGGTTGACCTCCAGCACATACACCGTCTCGCCTTTCACGGCATATTGCACGTTCATCAGGCCGACCACCTTCAACTCCCGGGCCATGGCGTGGGTGTATTCACGGATGGTGTTGATGATCCGCTGCGGAAGCGTGTGCGGCGGCAGGACCATCGCCGCATCGCCGGAATGCACGCCCGCGAATTCGATGTGCTCGAGCATGCCGCCGATGACGATGCTGCCCTGGTTCGGATAGACAAAATGCCCGATGTCGGCGATGCAATCCACGTCCACCTCGGTGGCGTCTTCCAGGAACTGGTCCACCAGCACCGGGCGTTCGGGCGACGCCTCCACCGCGAACCGCATGTAGCGCTGCAGTTCGGCGTTGGAATACACGATCTGCATGGCCCGCCCGCCGAGCACGAAGCTGGGGCGGACCAGGAGCGGGTAGCCGAGGCTCTTCGCCACCGCGAGCGCTTCGGCCTCGCTGGTGGCGATGCCATTGGGCGGCTGGGGAATGTTGAGCTTGCGCAGCATCGCTGCAAACAGCTTGCGGTCTTCGGCGATTTCGATGCTCTGCGGCGAGGTGCCGATGATGTTGACCCCGTTCTTCTGCAGGCCCAGCGCGAGGTTGAGCGGCGTCTGGCCGCCGAACTGGGCAATGGCGCCCCAGCACTTCTCGCGCTCGTAAATGTGCAGCACGTCTTCCAGCGTCAGGGGCTCGAAGTAGAGCTTGTCGCTGGTGTCGTAGTCGGTGGAGACCGTTTCCGGGTTCGAGTTGACCATGAGGGTCTGGAAGCCGTCCTCTTTGAGGGCAAAGGCCGCATGCACGCAGCAATAGTCAAACTCGATGCCCTGGCCGATGCGGTTCGGTCCGCCGCCCAGGATCATGACCTTCTTGCGGTCGCTGGGCTTCACCTCGTCGTCGCCGCGGTCGTAGGTCGAGTAGTAGTATGGCGTGTAAGCCTCGAACTCCGCGGCGCAGGTATCCACGAGGCGGTAGCTGGGAACCAGGCCGAGCTTCTGGCGCTCGGCGCGGACAGCGTCCTCCGTCTGGCCGGTCAGATGGGCGATCTGCCGGTCGGAGAATCCAAGCGACTTGGCCTGGGCCAGTTGTTCTGCGGTCATGGTCAATTCAGAATGGCCGAAGTAAGCCGGGATGAGGCCGCCTTGTCGAGCGCCGACTTGCCGGCTGACTGCCGCCGGGGCTGGTGCTAGAGGACGCCCGCATCCCGCACCATGTTGAAGTAATTGGCGTAGAAAGTGACGATGCGGTAGGCGACCAGCAGCACAATGCCGAAGTAACTGGCGCGCGGCACCCAGCGCGCCACCGCGTGGAGTTTGCGCGTGCCTTCCTCCTGAAAATAAGCGCGCAGCCGCCGCAGGGTGTCGTCGAGTTGTCCGCTGATCTCACCGGCGGCGTACTGGGTGGCAAAGAGGTCAGGAAAGCTGCCCGAAGCGCTGACAGCCTCGGCCGGCGTCTGGCCGGCGTTGACCTGCGGCCGCCAGCCTCGCACTACCCGGCGCAGCGCCGGCGAGCCGCTGGCCGCCGCCGCCAGTTCCCACGCTTCAATAATCGTCACCCCGGCGCTGAGCAGGGCTTCGAGCGCAGCCGCCAGCCGGGCCAGCGCCAGGTAACGTCGCCCCTGCCCCAGAACCGGAATGGGATGGAGCAGCATCTCGAAACACGCCCGCCAGCTCTCCCCATGCCGGCTTTGGGCCGCGAGAATCACCAGCGCGACCACTATGTAGAGCGGCACCAGCACGCCCAGCGTCTGGCACAGGTAGGCGGCCCAGTTGCCCGAGATGAACAACTGCGCGAACGGGAAGATGAACACCGCAAAGTGGAGCAGGAAGGCCGGATAGACCAAGTCGCCGATCATCTGGCGGGCGAGGCGGGCGCGGTCGGCATAGTAGTCAGCCAGCAGCCGGAAGACGGCCTCCAGCCGCCCGCTCTGTTCGCCGGCCTGCAGGAGGGCAAGATCGAATGTCGGCAGCCACTGACCGCATTGGCTCAGGGCCTCGGTGAGAGTGCTGCCGGCGGCAATCTGGTCCAGCACCCGCCCGATCGGCGCGCGATAGGATTGGGCCGGGGGGCTGCGTTTGATCTGCTCCAGCGCCCGGATAAGTCCAAGGCCGGCGCCGGAGAGCTGGCCGAGCTGATGGTAGAAATCAGCGCGTCGCGACAACTGTCCGGGCGTAATGATGAGCTCCGTCATTCGAGCGCGGTGCTGGCCGAGCAGCACAGCCTCGGCCTAATCTGCCCTGAACGGCCTTGCCAGCGCAAGCTTCGGGCGGCGAAGCTCCACTCTGCAAATCGAGGCTGGACGGTCGGGAAGAGCTGCGCGCGGAAAGACCGGCGAAGAATACTGCACCCCGGAAGCACGGGCGCGGGCGCGCCATCCCTCCGAACGCGGAACCCGGCGTCGCTCAGACGCCGACGCGTTCGAAGCTCTCCTTGAGATCGCGTTTGCTTTTCAGGCCGACCATCTGGGCGGCCACCTGGCCCTGGTGGAACAGCAGCAGCGTGGGGATGGCGCGGACGCCGTATTCGGCCGCCAGCTCCTGCTCGTGGTCAATGTTCACCTTGCCGATCTTCGCGCGGCCACTGTACTCCTCGGCCAACTCGTCCAAAATGGGCCCGATCATCTTGCACGGGCCGCACCATTCCGCCCAGAAATCCACCAGCACAGGCGTCGAGGCTTTCAGTACTTCGGCGGCAAAGTTCGCTTTGGTCAAATTCACGATGTTGGGAGCTGCCATAGTCAAATACGTAATGATCAGGACTGAGGTTGTTTGCGCTGCAAAATCCGAATGGGCCGGGAGCGCCCGGCTGAAACTCAATGAGCCAAATGTCCGCCTACGACGTCCAAATCCACTCGAACATGTTGTTCAGAGTGGTGAGGAGCGCGAGCACGCCTATGACCGCCGCCGCTATCACGAGGATGGTGTCCAGCTTGCCGAGGCCGGGCTGGGCGGCGACCGGTGCCGGCGCCATGCGCGGCGCGGCTGTCGTTGTGCGCGCCGGGGCCGCCGGGGCAGCCGGGGCAGCCGCGGCACGCGGCAAGCCGACCGGGCGGGCGGCTGGCGCCGCAGCCGGCGCTGCCGCAGCGGGCCCGCCGGCGGGTCCACCCGGGGGCAGCGTCGGCAGTTTGATCGTCGGCGCGGCTGAGGGCTTGGGGGGCAAATTGATGCGGACCGTCTCCTTCTTAGGTTGGACCTTTCCGGTTTCCTTCTTCGGAGGCATCGCACCGGTTGGAACGTTAGGAATATTCTCAGCCATAAAATTGATGTGCCACCACACTAGGTTCGCCCCTTCCGGATGTCAAACCCATATTCCCGCCGACACCCGGGCCGCGCGGCGTCGCTCGCCGTACCCGCTCCGCAGTCCCGCTGCCGCGGCAGGGCGCGTCACTTCTCGCGCTCTGCCTTCCCCCGCAAACTAAGCGCCCTGGGCGCGCACTTCGCCCGCGCCGCTTCGGTCGCCGCTCCAGCGCGGGGCGCGCTCTTCGCGCGGCCGCGCGAGGTTCACCGTCAGGACGCGGCCCTGGAATTCTTTCTTGTGGAACTGCTCGACGGCTTTGCTCGCCTCCTCCGGTGTCGCGTATTCAATGAAGGCGAAGCCGCGCGATTTGCCGGTCACCTTGTCCACCATCAAGTTTGCTGAAGTCACCACGCCTGCCTGGGAAAAATATTCCTCCAGGTCCGGCTGCATGGTCTGGTAAGCCAAGTTGCCCACGAAGAGCCTCTTCTCATTCATAAACTTGCTGTTGCCCGACAAAACCAAGCGGGGAGGACTGCTCCGGCAGGATCACTGAATGTCATCTCGGTTACTAGTCTCACAGACAATCTGTCTTCTGACACCAACACGCTTGTGCGTTGAACGGACAGGCGATTTCTACCAAACCGGCCCGCCCGGTCAACACCAGATTCGCGTCCCGCCCTTGAGCGACAGCGCGTATGCATGAAGATAGGGTACGGACAAGGGATAGAACCTTGCCCCGCCCTCCGAACCGGACGTGCGGGTCTCCCGCATCCGGCTCTCCAGTCAGTGGGGGCTCTGTCGAGGAGGAGCCACTCTGAGTACGCTCCCCAAGGGTGCCTGCCGGACTTTCGGTTCCGGTCCAGTCAATTGCGCTGGGCCAGATCCACCGTTGGTTAGCCTTTGCGGGCACTCCCGCTGGTTTGTCGTCCGTCATTCCGTCGTTCATCCTTCCACTTTCCTGCGTCCCTTGGCTCCACGGCCGTTACCCGCTTCTTCGCTACTACGGACGCTCTGACTCCCGCTGGGCGGCTCTTCGGGCCTCTGGGGCCATGAACACCGTTGCATCCCAGCGGGTCTCCCTGATTGCGGTCACAGGGGCTGCCAGCCATTCCGTCTCCAACCATCAGCGCGACGACCGGGGACCGCCCGGCTGTCCGGCGATTCGGCTTGCCGCCTATCGCCCGCTCTACAGGCTTCGCCTTTCGCTCGCAGGCTCGCCCGTCCTCGCCGCCCAAATCGAGTTCACGGCGGACTGCCCTACGGCAGCCCTGTGTTACGGACTGGTCGTTCTGGTTCCGTTGCTCTCCACCTTGCCTCTCGGCGACGCAGTTACGGTTCGATACCTCACGACTCTTCGCCGCAAGGAAACGGACTCTCACCGTTCTATCCCTGTGCCCCCTCGGGCGCACGAGCGCCCGCCCGCAGGGCGGATTCAATGTGCTGACCGCGGCTGAGACGCCGGTGGTGGGGGCGGGGTCATCCTGATCGGGCAGGAGGGTTGTTTGGGGAAGACGGCGGCGAGGGAATGCGCGCTCACCAGCGCCTCTTCCTCACGACGGCTTCAACTTCAAGGCGGCCGCGCAGACCGTTTCGGCCAGCACGCGCTCCACTGGTTCCTGGCATAAGGTGACGGTGATGGAGCTTTCCGGCCGATGGGAAGCCAGGTGTTTCTTCAGCCACGGTCCCAGGCTCACGCCCACGCCGGAGTAGCGTCCTGAGAACACAAGCGCGTCAAGGCCGCTCAGTGCCGCGAGGCCCGCGCCACAGGCCTGCAGCAGCCGATACTGGATGATCTTCCTTGCCAGTTCACACTCGGGCCGGTGCGAGGCGAAGATTTCCGGCAGGGTAGTCATTCGGCCCACCAGTCCCAGCCAGCCGCTTTGTTGGGTGAGCACGGCGTTGATTTGTTCCGGTCCCCAGCCCATTTTCTGCGCGAGCATGAGCACAATGCTGGGGTCAAGTTCGCCGCTGGTCGTCTGGCCCGGCAGGCCTTCGAGCGGGGTCGCGCCGCTGGTGACCATGAGCGGCTTGTGTCCGAGCACCGCCGCGAGCTCCGGGCGGGGTTCCAGGCAGATGGAGATCACTCTGGCCGGTGAATGGACCCCCATTGCATGGCGCTGACGGGCGATGTGATTGCAGGCGGCGGCGTGGAGAATGCCGTGGTAGCCGAAGCGGCGGACGCCGACGGTCTGGGTGAGGTTTGCGTCCACCGCGTACAGGTGCTCCCGCTCCGGCAGGTCCACAAAGAAGCCGGTTTCAAAGACCAGCACAATGGGCACGCCCCGGAAGGCGGCTTGGGCCGCGTGGATGAGCGCCACCAGCGCCGGAATGTGCAATGGCGCAAACGGCACCCGTTTCTCCAGCTTCCGCAGAACTCCGGGCGAGACCAGCGCCGGTTTCTTGAAGTCCGCCCCCCCAGAAATGCCGCGCAGCGCGATGACATCAGGTCGGGCGGGTGCGTTGTGCGCGCGCCCCGCTTCGGCGAGCGACCGGGTCAGTTCTGTCAGGGCCAGGCGGCTGCCGTCGGCATCGCGATAATCGTCATACTGACCGGCACAGATCGGCTGCTGCCAGCCGTTGGCGAAATAGCAGAAAGACAACCGCTGCCGGCTGGGCAACAGGACAAGGACGTTCATGCGCAGACTCCTTTCGCAGGGTGGCGCCCGGGGGAGGGCTTCCGGGTCCTGGCTGGACTGGATTTACTTTCCGTGGGTATTGGCGCCGCGTGGTCGGTTAGCCGCAGGAAGGTCCGGCGCGCGATGGCGAGTTCCTCGTTGGTCAGCACGACCAACAGGCGCACCGGGCTGTCGTGGGTGGCGATGTCACTGGGATACGCAGTGAGGCCGGCGTTCCTGGCCTGGTCCAGCTTGAGGCCGAACGCCTCCATGCCGGCACACATCGCCCAGCGAACCTGCGGGACGGTTTCTCCAATGGTATCGGTAAAAATCACGGCGTCAGCGCGGCCCACCACGGCGAGGTAGGCGCCCAGGTATTTGCGAAGGCGCCAGGTATAGACCTGCTCGGTCTGGTGCAGCCGCGGGTTGGCGTCCTGGGTCTGGGTCCGCTGGGCGAACACGTCGCGGATATCGGCGGTGAAGCCGGACATGCCCAGGACACCGGATTGGTTGTTGAGCAGGGCGCTCACCTGCCGGCTATCGCCGTGGGCGTGCGCGAGCAATTGCATCGCCAAGGCGGGGTCGAGGTCGCCGCAGCGGGTATTCATCATGAGCCCCTGCAACGGCGAGTAACCCATGGTGTTGTCCACTGACCGGCCCTTTACAATGGCGCACAGGCTGGCGCCACCGCTGCCGAGGTGGCAACTGACGGCGTTGAACGCCGTGATGGGCTTCTTGAGAAAGGCCGCCGCTTCCTCCATCACGAACTGGTGGCTCGTGCCGTGGAAGCCGTACTTGCGGACGCCAAGTTCCCGGCCAAGCTGGCGGGGCAAAGCATAGGTGTAGGCGTGCTCGGGAATGGTCCCGTGGAACGCCGTGTCGAACACCGCCACTTGCGGCAGGTCCGGATACTGCTCGCGGCACGCGTACATCAGCGCCATCGCCGGTGGATTGTGCAATGGCGCCAGGTCACGAATCTCTTCGAGCCTGGCCATCACCCCGGCATTGACCACGGTGGGGTCTCTGAAATAAGTGCCGCCGTGGACCAGGCGATGGCCCACCGCGTCGGGCTGGAGCCCGGCGTTCTCCCGGAGCAGCGTCATCACTTCCGCGAAGGCCGCGGCGTGGTTGGCCATCGGCACCTGCTTGGTGAACTTCTGCTGGCCGACCTTGTAGAGGATGACCGACGGTTTGGTAGTGGGCGGGCCGACCCGCTGGGCTTCGCCCCCCGCCAATTCGACCGCGGCCGGCATGGCCAAGAGCCGGTACTTGAGCGACGAGCTGCCGCAATTGAAGACCAGGATGTTCATGGAGAGAAAGGTTGCGAACGCCGGTGGCGTGGGGCCGCCAGGAACCGCAGCCCCGGCCAGGCCGCCCGGTGGCGGCGCGGCCAGCGCTTAGATCTCGTCTGAGGTCCAGCCGGAGACCGGGATGCCAACCAAGCCATGCACCATCGCGGTCGTCCCATAGACCGCCTCGGTGATCTTCGCCGTTTCGACGAATTCCCCCGCCGCGTGGGCCTGTTCCTCCCGCCCCGGCCCGTAGCAGATGGCCGGCACCTCGAAGCCCTGCACCAGCACACTGCCGGCGGTGCCCATCCCCAGCCGGCCGAGTTGGAACTTGCCGGGCCGCACTTCACAGCCCGAGGCCGCGAGTGACTGCCGGGCGCGGTTCATCAGGGGATGGAAGGGATCAATCGCCCACGCATGAGCAAGGTGTTGCACCGTCGTGGTGCAGCCATTATGCAGCCGCTTGGTTACCTTGCGCACCGCCACATCCACGGCCACCGCGCCGCTTGTCTGCGCCACCAGCATCGCGTCGTGCCTGAACTGGTTCATCACATTCCCGGCATCTTCGCCCAATCCAAGCCGGCGGGTCACCGGAATGGTCGCCCGGCGGCAGCCGCCGGCGCTCTCGAAGCGCGGCCTGGCAATGAACACCTGTTCCCGCGGCAGCGAACTGCCGTGCTCGCCCCCGCTGAAGTCGGCATATATTGCCTTGGCCGCATCTTCCACATGGAATGGATTCGGACCGTTCACGGTGACGTCCAATTCCATCCAGCCATCGTGTCCGTAGTAAAGGCCCAGCGCCGTCGGCTCGCCGAGGATCGCAAAGGTCGGCTTTATGCCCAGGGCGGGCAGGGTGCGCGCCATGAGCGCGCGGACACCAGTGCTGCAGCCGTTCTCTTCCGCCACCGTGGCGGCGACCACGACATTCCCGCGCAACGGCAGGAGACTGCGCCGCAGGAGCGCGCCCGTGAAGACTTGCGCCGCCAGACCGCCTTTGCAGTCCGCCGCACCCGTGCCACAGAGCAGGCCGTTTTCAATGCGGGCCGGATTGCTGCCCGATGCCTTAACCGTGTCGAGGTGGCAATTCAACAACACCGTCGGCTCCGCCTCGCGCCCCATCAACACGCCCACGACGTTGCCCGCTTCATCGCGGAGAACCTTGTCGTAGCCGATTTCGCGCATCTTGGCCTCGACCAGTTCCGCCACTCTCGCTTCGTCATCGGTCACACTGGGGGTGCGGACCAGCGCCTCGGCAAACGCGAGGACATCACGTCGCAGACCTTCGTTCTTGTTCTTAAGAATTGTGTACATATTCAAAGCCTTTCAGTATCAGATATTCACTTGACTGTTCCAATGCCGTCGTCTTCGGCGGCACTAACCTCCTTTGCATTTGCCGCGCCAACGCGTCGGATTGCTCAAAACCTCGAAAATCGGCCAGAATCGGGGCGGGCCGGCATTCCGCGCCGGGTTTTTCAATGCAAAATGACCTTGCACTCCTTCAAAATGAAGGACCGGTGCATAGCTCAGGCGCCTCCATTTACCGGGAGCCCAGCGGAACTCGGGTTCCAGGACTCCGCAGAATTGCCGCTGCGGAGAGGGGCCTGATGCCTGGCGCGGACACCTCGACATTCACCATCCCATTTGTGTATGTTCCAATGCAAAGAGAGAATGTTGGGAATAAGAGCGACAGATTGCTAGGTTCCTCCAACTTGAAATTGCAGGGCTGCAAGATGCAGCCAGGCCTCAATGAAAGCCGCTGATCTCGAACTCAAAGAACTGGTGGATTTTGCCGAGGGCCGCCTGAGCTTGAAAGAGCGCCGGTTAGTCCTGCACAACATCCATGCCTTCGCCCAAATCCGCAAAGACCTCTTCGAAATGGTCGGGCAGACCCACGCCCGACGCATCCTGACGCGCTTTGGCTATTACTGGGGCCAGGCGGACGCCGCTGCCATGCGGCGCGTGTTCGAGTGGGACAGCCTCGTGGAGCTCATCAAGGCCGGCCCGCGCTTACACACCTTGCAGGGGGTGAACCGCACCATTATCCGCAAGCTGGAGGTGGATGAGCAGGGCGGACATTTTTTGATGGACCTGGTTTGGCACGATTCAGGCGAGGCGGAGGAGCACGTTCTCGAACTGGGCAAGGCGACCTATCCGGTTTGCTGGATGCTGGTTGGCTACATCAGTGGCTATTGCTCGGCCTGTCTGGGCCGGAACGTGTATTTTATTGAGACCCATTGTGAGGCCAAGGGGGACTGCATTTGCGTGGCCGTGGGGAAGGATGAGGCGTCGTGGGGCAAGGAGTTGACGCCCTACTTGCCGTTTTTCCAGATGGATGAGATCTGGGGCAAGGTGCAGAAGCTGTCGCAGGAATTGCGGCGCAAGACGCGCGAACTGGCGGCGCAGCGCAAGTCGCTGGGCTGGGGGAAGAACGCCCCCAGGTCGCCATTCATCGAGGTGCGGAGCGAGGCGTTCCGGCGCGTGCTGGAGCTGGCCGGGCGCGTGGCGCAGTTCGACACGTCGGTGTTGGTCTGCGGGGAGACGGGCACCGGCAAAGAAGTTCTGGCGCGCTACATTCACCGGCAGTCGCCGCGGGCGGAGCAGCCGTTCGTGGGAGTGAACTGCACGGCATTGCCGGAAACGTTGCTGGAAAGCGAGTTGTTCGGGCACAAGGCCGGTTCATTTACCGGCGCCACGCGGGACCGGGCCGGCTTGTTTGAGCAAGCAGAAAAGGGGACGATCTTCCTGGATGAGATCGGGGATGTTTCCCCGGCCCTGCAGATGAAGCTGCTGCGGGTCTTGCAGGAGCGGGAAATCCTGCGGATTGGCGAAAGCCGGGCACGCAAGATTGATGTGCGCGTGATCGCCGCCACGAACCGGGATTTGCCGCGGCTCATTCGCGAGGGGAGGTTTCGCGAGGATCTCTACTACCGACTGCGGGTGGTCGAGGTCAACATCCCTCCGCTGCGCCAGCGGCGCGAAGACCTCTTGCCGCTGGCCCGGCATTTCGTGCACGCGCTGGCCGCCCGGCTGAAGCTGCCGCAGTTGCGGCTGGACGCGACCTGCGCGGATCACCTCCTGCGTTACGACTGGCCAGGCAACGTCCGGGAGCTGGAGAACGCGATCGAGCACGCCGCCGTGCTCTGTGTGAACAACCTGATCCTGCCAGAAAACCTCCCCAGCCACATTGTCCACGCCGGCGCGGCTCCGCAAGCGGTAACGGCCGATCCGTCACGCTCGCTGGCTGAGGTGGAACATGCCTACATCCAGGCTGTGCTAAAATCCCTCAACGGCAACCAGACCCAGGCTGCCAGAGTCCTGGGGATTAGCCCCAGCACGCTCTGGCGAAAGCTGAAGCAGTCCAAATCTGGTTGACCGGCGAACGAATTAACCGCCCGCCGGGCCGAGGCCACGGTGGCCGGGGGTGGGTTATCGGGCGGTAAGCGCGCGGGGTATCGTTGGCGGGTCATTGCCCGGAAGGAACGCGCGCGCCCCCTCGACGGGCCCGGACTTTGCCCCTACCCTGCAACTTTCACACTCCGATGGAAACGGCCACAGTGCGCCGCGTGAGGGCACGCGGCGTTAGGACAAAGATCGGGGCCCGGTTGAACCTTTCGCGATGCTGGGGGTTTCACGCCTCTGGCACCTCTTCGAGGGGCAAGGTGCCCGCGCTCCTCCGGCAGCCTCACACATACGCGCTGCCTTGAGCATTTAGCCGCAGGATTGACTTTTGAGCCAAACCGGTTGTTACTGGCGAGCACATGTATTCCACAGTGCCGTTCAAGGGATTGGTTGAATTCAGCCCGGGCTTCTCGCCGCGTTCGCAGATCAGCCATGTGGTGTTTGATTTCGATGGCACGCTGTCCTGGCTGCGCCACGGGTGGCCCGAGCTGATGTGTGAAGTTTTCCAGCGCTACCTGCCAACGACCTCGGGCGAAACCGGGGAGAGCATCCACGACCTGCTGCTGGAGGATATTCTCGGGCTCAACGGCAAGCCTTCGATTCACCAGATGCGGCTGGGAGCGCAGCGGCTGCGCGAGCGTGGCGCCCGGTCGCCGGAGCCGGAGGAATTGCTGCGCCAATACCAGGAACTGCTCGCCGCCATGATCCGGGAGCGGACGGGGGCGATTCTGAGCGGCCAGGCGCGGCGCGAAGACTTCGTCGTGCACGGCGCGCGGGCGTTGCTGGAGGCGCTCAGCCGGCGCGGGCTCACACTGGCCATCCTGAGCGGCACCATCGAGCACCAAGTCAAGCAGGAGGCGGAACTGCTTGACCTGACCCGGTATTTCGGCCGCCACATTTACGGCGGCACGGCTGACGCGGTCCAGTCTTCCAAGCGCGCGGTCATTGGCCGCCTGTTGCGCGAGGAAAAAATCACGGGCGAACACCTGTTGTCCTTCGGCGACGGACCGGTCGAGATGGCGGTGACGAAGGAGGTGGCCGGCCTGGCGGTGGGCGTGGCAAGCGACGAGGAGCAGAATGGCTCGGGAGTGCTGCAGCCGCAGAAACGCAAGGTGCTCTCCGCGGCGGGAGCCGACGTGCTGGTTCCCGATTACCGCGACGGCGCGGCCCTGATCGAGTGTATCCTGGCGCAATGAAGACATTCCCTGAACCCCTGGACCTGACAAAAGTCAAGGTGCGCCCGCTGGCTGAGCGGCAAAGCTTGAGCGCGCTGGAGCAAATCTTGGTTGATCCCGGCCAGCCCCCGCCCGCCTGCGACCCCGCGGCGCTTGCAACGGCCCGCGAGTGCGCGCAGCGCGTCGCGGCGGCTCGCCGGCGCCAGGCCAGCGTTGTCCTTATGTATGGCGCGCACCTGATCAAGAACGGGGCCATGGCCATCGTCAACCGCCTGATGGCGGGCGGCTGGGTCACCCACCTGGCCACCAACGGGGCGGGAACGATCCATGACTGGGAGCTGTCATTCCTCGGGCGCACAGAGGAAAGCGTGCGGCAGAACGTGGCGGCGGGCTCCTTCGGCACATGGGACGAAACGGGCCGCTGCCAGCACCTGGCGCTGCTGGCCGGCGCGCTGCACGGCGAAGGCTACGGCCGCAGCCTGGGACGCTTGATCTGCGAGGACGGCGTAACCCTGCCCGCCGCCGGGTCGCTGGAGCAATCGCTGCGCGACCACCCGGCCGATCCGCTGGCGCCCGCCCGGGCAGAGCTGCTCCAGGCGATGCTGGCCCACCGGCTGCCGGCGGGGCGAATCGCAGTGCCACACCGGTGGAAGGAGACTTCGATCCTGGCGGAGGCATTCCGCCGGGACCTGCCGCTGACGGTGCACCCCGGCATCGGCTACGACATCATCGCGACGCATCCCATGTTCAGCGGGGCGGCGATTGGCCGGGCGGCGGCGGCGGATTTCCGGTTGTTCGGCCGCACCGTCGAGGGCCTGGATGGCGGCGTGGTGCTGTCCGTGGGCTCCGCGATTATGGCGCCGCAGGTGTTCGAGAAGAGCCTCAGTTGCGTCAACAATCTGCGCCTGCAGGCGGGCCGCCCGGTTGTGCATGGGCACGAGTTCTACGTCGTGGACATACAGGACGGCGGGAAGTGGGACTGGTCCAAAGGCGAACCTCCCAAAACCAACCCGGCGTACTACCTGCGCTTCTGCAAGAGCTTCTCCCGCATGGGCGGCAGGATGAGCTACGTCCAGTGCGACAACGTCGCGTTCCTGCATAACCTGCTCCAGTTCCTGCCGGCGCAGGGCCAATGAACTCCGCGCGCTTCAATGCCATCGTCGGGCGCTACGCCGTGCTTCGCCTCGCGGTCCTGGGCGACTTCTGCCTCGACCGTTACCTGGAGATTGACCCGGCGCGGCAGGAGACTTCGCTGGAAACCGGCCTGCCGGTCCACAACGTCGTGAACGTGCGCGCCCAGGCGGGCGCCGCGGGCACAATCGTGAACAACTTGTCGGCGCTGGGCGTGGGGGCCATCTTCCCGATTGGGTTCGCGGGCGAGGACGGCGAGGGGTTCGAGCTGCAGCAGGCCCTGGAAAGGCGCCCGGGCGTCCAGTTGGAGACCTTCGTTCGGACAGTGCAGCGACGGACCTTTACATACTGCAAGCCGCTGGTCGTCGCGCCCAGCCAGGCGCCGGTCGAGTTGAACCGGCTCGACCTCAAGAATTGGACGCCAACCCCGGCGCTGCTCCGGGGACTGCTGGCGAGCCGCCTGAAAGGTATCGCCGGCGAAATCAACGCGCTGATCATCCTGGACCAGGCGCCCGTGCCGGAGACGGGCGTGGTCACCCCCCGCGTGCTTGAGACCGTCAAGGATCTCGCGCAGCAGCGGCCGGACCTGGTGATCCTCGCCGACAGCCGGCGCGGGTTGCGCGGCTTCCCGCCTGTCACCTTCAAGATGAACGCGGCGGAACTCGCGGCCCTCATAGGGACCACGGGCGAATTGAGCCTGGAACAGATCAAGCAAGCCGCCGCCGACCTGGCGCGCCAGAACGGGCGGCGCGTGTTTGTGACGCTGGCGGAGCGCGGCATCGTCGGCGCCGCGCCTGGCGGCGAGGTGGAGCATGTCTCCGCCCTGCCTCGCCGCGGACCGATTGACATTGTCGGCGCCGGCGACGCGGTGACGGCAAATCTGGCGGCGGCGCTGGCGGCGGGCGCCGACCTGCGCGAGGCGCTCGAAATGGCCAATGCGGCCGCCTCGGTTGTGATCCACCAACTCGGCACCACGGGCACGGCGGACGTTCCGGACATCCGCGAGCGGCTGGCGCTGTCGTAAGCCCCGGCCCGCACTCCTCGTGCCTCCGCCGGAATGCCGACAGGCCGCCGGCATGCAGCCGGCACTGGTTCCGCGGGGGTGAAGCCCGCGCGCCAGCAGAGCGAACAGGAGGGACGCCGTCCTGTGTTTTCAGGTTGCGATGCAACCGGCAAAGGCAGATAGTACCGGCGTGGCAAATTCAGAGTGCGTTATGCCTGTCTTTCCCAAGCGCACGCGCAGTCGAAGGCGAGTCGGCGCATTTACCCTGATCGAGCTGTTGGTGGTCATCGCCGTCATCGCCATTCTGGCGGCCCTGCTGCTGCCGGCCTTGGCTTCCGCCAAAGAAAAAGGCAAACGCGCCGCCTGCAAGAGCAACCTCCGCCAAACCATTCTTACGGTCCACATGTACGGGATGGACTTCCAGGACTCCGTGCCCGACGGCCGCGACAACCAGAACCCGCCCCAATGGCACGCCATTCGCATCAACAGCGTGACCTACACAAACATGATCCGCTACACGGGCAACTTTAAGATCATGGACTGCCCGAACTTCACCTACGGCAGCTTCAAACGCTACGTGAACATCTATGGCTACCTGATCGGTTACGCGTATCTCGGCCATGCCCTGGCTGGGCCCACGGCCAATTACTGGCCGCGGACCTCGCCCGATTACTGGCGTTCGCCCCTGAAGACCACCGAGTCCGGCACCAACTTCATCGTCGCCGATGCCAATGTCTGGGGAATTTCTTCGGTCTCGGCGCCGCATGGCAAGACGGGGCCAATGAATCGCACCAGCCCTGCCTCCCCCAACATCCCGGCCACTTTCATCAACAACGCTGCTTCAACCGATACCCCGCGAAGCATTGGCGGGGCCGGCGGCAACGTCGGCCTGCTCGACGGTTCGGTCGCCTGGAAGAGCATGCGGCAGATGCACAAACGCTACGCGTCCTCCTACTCCGGTTATTCCGGATACTGGTGAGCAGCCCGGCCTGGAACCCCTGCCCCGCCGCACGGATTCTGAGGCTGCGAGGGAGCTTCCTGATGCCACCACAGGGCTGTTTTCTGCAGGAACCTCGCGTGTTCTCTCGTAAAGGCGCGTTCGGTTGTAGCAGGAACAAGCCGCGTTAATCCCTCCGTGCCAGGAGTTCCCGGCCTGGCAAGAAGCTGCCATTACCGCAGCGGCAGGCTGCTACCACCGTAGTACCATCGAATGTCGCGTAATTAAGCCCCTTGATATCAGCGGTGAACTGCGCGGCGTATCTTGGCTTTGCAGGCGCTCCGGGGGCGGGTCATTAAGGGGTAGCGTTTGTGCCGGCGCTTTTTGACGCGGGGCTCGGAGCGGCCCGGACGATTGGGCACGGGAGCGCGAGCTAGGGTTTGGAGCAGGTCGTTGGTCAACTGCAGGGCTTGGCGGCGGCGGTTGGCCCGGGCAATGACCTGAGCGAAGTGGTGAATGGCTTGCACGGAGGCTTTGAAGCTGATGCGCGCCAAGTCTTGATCATAGATGGCGGCGGTCTCGGCCATCAGCCCCCGAATGAGATTGTAGCCGATGAGGTGCAGGAGGATCTCGCGTGCCAGCATCGCCGGGCGGAGGCAACTGAGGGTGTCCATCTGCAGGGTGGTCTTGATGTGGCGGAAGAACAATTCCACGGACCAGCGCCTCAAGTATAACTGCGCCAGTTCGGCGGCCGGATAGGCCACCGGGTCCAGCAATGTCGTGACCAGGATGATCTGCCGGGGACGAAAACCCGCAACGCAGACCGGGTAGCGGATCAGGCGCACGGGGATCTCTTGCGGCAGAGCATTCCAGATCGTGCGGGTGGCGGTCTTGCGTTTGCGCTGGGGCTTTTCCCAGGTGACCAACCGGTCGTATTGGGCTAGGCGCTGGCCTTTGCGGGAGTCGCGCGCCCGCTTTTCATTGAGTCGCAGGACGCTGTCGATGCCTCGGCTGGCCAGCCGGGCGAGGGTGACGTAATCGCAGAAGAGGCGGTCGGCCAGGAAAATGTCCCCCGGTTTGAGGTGTTGCCACAGGGCGCGGAAGAGTTGGAGTTCGCGGCGGTGCTGATTGCCGGTCTGGAAGGCCAGCAAGGCACCGCTGGCCAGAGAGAAGAGGCCCACCAGCCTGATCAGCGGGAAACCACAGCTCTCCTGTTGACGGGAGGACTGGGGGAAGGCGCGCTGGTTTTGCGGGGTGTCGGGCGCCGAGAGGGTGGTGCCGTCCGCGACGATGACGTCCCGGTCGTGGAAACGCCAGAAGGAGCGCACGCGCTGTTCGGCTTGCTGGAAGGTGGCCCGGAGGATGTTCCCGAGCCTGGCTATGGGCAGGCGGAGGCGGGCCTGGCAGTAGGGACTGGTGTCGGGGCTGATCCCGTGGCGGCCCAAGGAGGCCCACCAGGCGACGACCTTGAGCACGGCATCGGCACAGGGGCTACCCGGGGCGAGCACCTGCCACAGGAAGGTCCAGAAGGTGACGCGCAGGCTGAAGATCCGCCGGCGGCTGTTGGGGCCCTCCTGGGTGGGGGAGAGCCAATGGGCGGGGAAAGCGTCCTGAAAGAGTGCGGCCAGCTCGTTGGGGCTGGAGGGCAGTTGAGCTTTGGCCGCGGCCAGCGGCTGCCGGGGGGAATGGAACTTGCCGAAGAGATCGGTGGTGGTAAATATATATCTGTAATACTACAGATATATGCCCTTGACAGGCAAGCCCTTTTCGGGCACACTCCGGCAAAAACCGCCATGCCCGCCCCAGCCCCCTCACCCCCAATCCGCCGCTTGGCCGACCTGGGTCTCCACCCGCCGGCTTCTCAACGCCTCCAGGCCCAACTGGCGCAAAGCCCCTGGATTTGCCAAGGCTCGCTGGTTTGCCGCCCCTTGCTCCGCCGCGTGGGCCGACGCCAAGTCCGCAAGGGACCTTATTATCTGTGGACGTGCAAGCTGAAGGGCAAAACGCTCTGCGTCGCCCTCTCCCGATCGCAATATCACCTCCTGGCCCAAGCCATTCGTAACAACCGCCGCACCCAAAAACTCTTGGAGCGTATCCAGGCGATGACCCTCAAAACCATCTTGCGCAAAGTGCCCGGTGTCAGGAAACGCAACTAACTGCACTCACGTATCTTATCTCCTAACTACGCGACATTCGGGGGTATCTACGGAGGTAGCAGCTTGCCACTACGGTATTGGCAGCTTCTTGCCAGGCCGGGAACTCCTGTTGACTCCCGCCACGAAGTGCGGACACTGGCGGAGTTATGACGGCCCTCTGCCCTCCAGCAGTCGAGTTGCGCGGACTGACCAAGCGCTTCGGCAACTTGCTGGCCAACGCGGGCGTGAATCTGCGGGTGGAGCCCGGCACGATTCACGGCGTGATCGGCGAGAACGGCGCGGGCAAATCCACGGCAATGAAACTCCTCTACGGCATGTTGCGCCCCGACGCCGGCGAGATTCTCACAGCCGGCATCCGGCGCGTGTGGGCGTCGCCCGCGGAAGCTATTGCCGCAGGCATCGGCATGGTGCACCAGCACTTCATGCTCGCCGGGCCTTACTCGGTCCTGGACAACATCCTGCTCGGGGCCGAACCGCTCCGGTGGGGAATGATAGACCGCGCCGGCGCGCGTGCGCACCTCCAGACCCTCGCCCGCCAATACGGCCTGCCGGTGGACTGGGACCGCCCCGTCGAGGAGTTGGACGTCGGCGTGCAACAGCGCGTCGAAATCCTCAAGCTGCTCTATCGCGAGGCGAATATTCTCATCCTGGACGAGCCGACGGCGGTGCTGACCCCGCACGAAACGAATGCTCTCTTCGGCAATCTCAAGAAGCTTCGCGCGGAGGGCAAAACCGTGCTGCTGGTCACGCACAAGCTCAAGGATGTCATGTCCTTCACCGACCGCGTGACAGTGTTTCGCGCAGGCAGGGTGACCGGCGAAGTGGAGACAGGCCGTACCAACCCGCAGGAGCTGGCGAACCTCATGGTGGGGCGGAAGGTGGTCCTGAATATCGAGGTCCCGCCCGCGCGCCCAAGCGCTGAACTGGCACTGGAAGTCGCGGACCTGAACCTGGCGGGGCCGGCGGGCAGCCGCCATCGTCTCTCGCAGGTGAGCTTCTCGGTGCGGCGCGGTGAAATCGTGGGCGTCGCCGGCGTCGAAGGCAACGGCCAGTCCGAACTTTTGCAGGCCATACTGCACCCGCGCGACTTCCGCGGCCGGATGACGGGAACAGTCCGCCTCTGCGGCGAAGACCTGACGGCCTGTGACGCGTTGCGAATCCGCGAGGCTGGAGTCGCCGTCATTCCCGAAGACCGTCAGCGGGAAGGCCTGCTGCTGGGGCGGCCTGTCGGCGAGAATTTTCTCCTTGGCCTTCAGCGGAGCCCCGCCTTCAACCGGTTGGGGTTCCTCCGTTTGAACCATCTGGCTCGGGCGGCCCGGCAAGCAATGGCGGAATATGACGTTCGCCCGCCGGACTTGACCCTGACCGCCGGCAAACTCTCGGGAGGCAACCAGCAAAAGCTCATCGCGGCGCGCGAATTCCAGCGGCAGCCGCGGGTGCTGATCGCGGCCCAGCCCACGCGCGGCGTGGACGTTGGCGCGATTGAGTCCATTCACACACGCATTGTGCGCGCCCGCGACGAAGGCGCCGGCGTCTTGCTCGTCTCCTCCGAGCTGGATGAAATCCTGACCTTGTCCGACCGCATCCTCGTGATGTTCGAAGGTCGCATGGTGGGTGAATTCCGCCGTGGCGAAGTCACCGAGCGCGAGTTGGGCCTCAAGATGGGAGGAGCGTGAATTGGAGGGATAGTGGAGCCGATTGGGGGCCGAATGCCTGCCCGCCTGAATGCCATCAGGACCACAAGGTAAGTTTGGCAGCCGCTGCGTGAAGTGAGAATTGCCGTCGCCAGGCTTGGCCGCTGAAACCTGGCGCGTTCGAAGTCACTTGGGAATTCCGCTGACTTGCTGTCAGCCCCCGTGCCCGAGACTCCCGTCCAACACGAGTCTCGCAACTCACAGGTGGTAGTGCCCCGCCGCCTCCGGCTGGTAGAGCACTTCCTCGACTCGCAGCCGCACCAAGCCGGCCGGCACCTCCCACGCGAATTCATCGCCCACGCGATGGCCCAACATCGCGGTCCCTATCGGCGCCACCACCGAAATCCGGTCGTGCTCGATGCTCGCGTTCCCGGGAAAGACCACCGTGAACACCATCTCCTCCCCGGTATCCAGATCTCGCAGCCGTGCCTTGGAATTCATCGTGATCACATCGGCTGGCACCTCCGCCGGCGCAACCACCCTCGCCTGCTTCAGTTCGCTATCCAGCCCCCGCAGGTCGTCGCGCGAGTTCTTTATGCCCTCGACCAGCGGGCGCAGCCGCTGCATGTCCGCCTCCGTTATGTAGATCACACGCCTGTTCGTCTTCGTTTTCATTTCTCGGTCTTTCGTTGTTTATTGCCTCTGGCGCAAAACGTCGCCCTTCCTCAGGTTGACAGCCAGTAGGCCATTTCGTTCACCTGCTCGGGCGCGCCCAAGACCAGCAGTTGATCGCCGGAATGCAGCGTCTCCGACCGCCCGGGGCTTACTACCAACTGCTCTTCGCGCTTGATCCCCACGACCTGCACCCCGAACAGCGATTTGAGCGGGAGTTTTCCCAGCGGCTTGCCGACATGCCGCGACACCGCCGGCACTGCCAGGTGCCGAAGGCTCAAATCAGCCAGTTCCGGCTCCACGCTCCTGGCCTGGGTCCCTTCTCCCTCCTCACTGAGCCAGCGTTCCGCCCGGCGCAAGTCCTCATCCCGGCCCAACAACAGCACTTTGTCGTTCGGATACAACGCCGTGCCCGCCTCGGGATTTGGAATCACCACCCCCTGCCGCTCGATGCTCGCAATGGTGCACGAAAACAACGCCCGCAGCGGCAGCTCCGCAATGGTCCGCGCCACCGCCCGCGTGTTCTCTCCGATCACGCACTCGGCCAGGTTGAGATTCCACTCTCCGTTCCCCTTCGGCCAGCCTGCCACCCGCCCGCTCGCTCCGGCGAACGGCGAATCCACCAACTGCGTCCGCAGCTCAATCTCAAACCGGCTATGCAGCCGGATCAGCTTCCTCCAAAACACCGCCCCCACCAGCATGAACGCCCCCGCCAGACCCGCCACCTCCCACTTCGGCAGCGTCCCGTACGGAAACAGCGCCGCCAGCCAAACCAAAATCGCCACCACCGCCGCCCCCTTCATCAACCGCTCAAAGAAGAACCGCGCCACCGCCGGCTTCGACCGCCCCGCCGACGCCGCCTCCGCGCTGATCATCGCCACCGCTTCCACGTTCCGCCACAGCGCCACCAGCGGCCCAAGCAGCAGCAGCCCAAAGCCGAACCAGAAGACCACCGGCAAACCACCCCGCACGGGCCAGTCCGCCCCCAGCCATTTTCCCGCCAGTCCATACAGCGGCCTGGCAAAAATCACCAGGCCCGACACAAACAGCACCAGGAACATCATCTGGAACAAACGCGGCGCGGCCAGCTTCCACAGCAGGCTCGACTGCCGGCGGTGCTGCAGCCGCTCGATCCACTCATGGTAGAAACCAATCCACTGCGCCAGGAACTCCGGTTGCTTCCGCTCGATATGCTCGCTCAACGCCGCCGACTTCCGGATCAACACCGGCGTGGTCAGCGAGGTCAACACGCAGACCCCAATCGCCAGCCCGTAGAACGACGCCGGCACCAATCCTCCCTGCACGCCGGTCAGCGCGATGATCAGCGAAAACTCCCCGATCGGCGTCAGGCACAACCCGGCCCGTGCGGCCTCTCCCATGGGCTGCCCCACCAGCAACAGCGCCGCCGTCGCCGCCATCGCCCGCCACACCACCGCAATCAGGAACACCCCCAGCACCAACGGCCAAACCTCCGCCAGCACCTTCAGATCGAATAATATGCCCATGGCCACAAAAAACACCGGCGCAAAGACCTCGCACAGGCCCCCCAGCACCCGCCCCACCTGCTCACTGCGCCCCGTGCTCGAAACGATGGTTCCCAGCAGGAATGCCCCCAGTGCCGCCGAGAATCCCGCCCGGGCCGACAACCACGCCATCGCCAGCAGCAACCCTACCGTCACCAGCGAACGGACTTCCGAGGGAACACCCCGGCCCAGCCGATTCAGCAGCGCCGGCACCAGCAGCAACGCCCCAATCGCCATCGTCACAATCACCGCCTTGAGCTGGATGATCGTCCCAAACACCACCATCGCGCTGGTCTGTCCCGCTTGGACGATTGACGCCAGCACCGTCAGCGTCACCACCGCCACCAGGTCGTCCAGGGCCGTCACCGTCAACGCCGTCTGCCCGAACCGGCTGTGGATGGCGTTGGCTTCCCGCAGGCTCTTGCCCAGCACAGCCGTGCTCGACACCATCAACATGCCCGCCAGCACCAGGCTGTGGACACCCGGCCAACCCAACGCCGCCCCCAGCACCCGGCACCCCAACAGCACCAGCACCGCGATCAACGCCGTTGCGAGGATCAACGGCACCCCCACCCGCTTCAGCCGCTGCAGCCGCACCCCCTGCCCGATGCTGAAAATCAAGAACACCAGGCCGATTTGCGCCAGCGATTGGATCCGGCCCTGGTCCGACACCAGCCCGTAAGACCCCGCAACCGGACCGATCAGGATCCCGGCGGTGATGTAACCGATCACCACCGGCACGCCGATCCGCTGGCAAACCCACGCCGCCCCCGCGGCGATTATCATCACCAGTCCCAGATCTTGAATAAAATCGAACCCTGTCATGCGAGTCTGTCCGTTCCGGACACCCCCTGCTTAGCCCGCCAGTCCGCCCAGTCCGCCGCGCACGCTCAGCACCGGACACGGCGCGTGCCTCAGGATGCCGTCCGTCACACTCCACAAGCGATGCCGCTGCGTCCAACTCCGATCCCGCGCCGGCAGCAGGATGGCGTCCACCTTCGACTGCCGGGCCTCCATCAAGATCGCGTGTTGCAGCGGAATCCCCGTCCACACCGTCCCCTCAAATTCCACCGGCCAGCACAGCTCCGCTCCCGCCCACTCCGCCAGCCGCTGCTTGGCCGCCTCCTGCGCTTCGCCTGGCGGCGACCCGTTCCCCGGCACCGCGTGCAAGAGGTGCAGCTTCGCCCCGGTCTCCATCGCGATGGCCGCCCCATACGCCAGCCCCCCTCGCACCGCATCGGTCAGATCCACCGGCAACAGTATCCGCTTCCACGAACGCGGCGGAAACTCCTTCACGTTCTGCATGAACTCGTGAACCTTATCTTTGGCAATCACCAGCACCGGGCAGGGCGCTTCCCGCGCCACCCGCTCCGTCGTCGTCCGCAGCAGCACCCCCCGCAAACCCTTGCCCACATGCGCGCTCATTACGATCAGGTCCGCGTCCAGCGCCTCTGCCTGCGAAATAATCTCCTCCGCCGCCTGGCCCACCCGCACCGTGCTGGTGATCGCCACCCGCCGCGGCAGCGTCCGCTCCACCCACTCCTGGAGCTGCAATCTCGCCGCGCTCGCCCGCATCTCGCTTTCCAGGATTGTCTCCTCCACATCGGCCGCCCCCAGCGCCGGCGTCCCCGCCGGCTCGATCACATGCAGAATGTGCAGCGCCGCCCCGCTGCGCTCCGCCAGTGGCATCAGCCGGTGCAGCAGCGCCGCCGCCACCCCCGAAAAATCGCAGGGCACCAATATCGTGCCCGGACACAGGCTCGGCGGCAGCGCCACCGGCGCTGCCGCCTCCGCCTTCACCGGCGGGATTTCCCGCCCGGGCCTTAGTTTCAACATGCTCAACGCATTCATGCTCGTTCTTCCTCGCCTCACTCCGCACTCTCACCGCGAGGCGCCCGCGGGCTCTCCGCCCGCGACTCAGCCAATCAACCGTCGTCCCTTCCGTTCCACCGCTCGGCTACCTTCTAGCTCTCAGCGTGCCACCCGCCGCCCAGACCCTGAAAACCGCGCTTTTTCGCCATTTTCCGACTCCCCGAGAAAAACAAATACCCCCCGCCCGGAACGTTTTGTTCCGCCTCCGGCTCGGAATGCACCGCTCCCATCCTCCTGGCCCGAAACCGCCGTCGCCACGCCGGCCAAGCGCACCCCCCGTTACGCCACCGATGGCGCCGCTGTGTGGAACCCCGCTTCGACAGTCCCGAATGACGGGCTCTTCCCGAGTCCTCTCAGCGTCTCCGCGATCCTTCGTTCATTCCCCCAGTCGCTCCACAGCACCCCCTCCAACTCCATTACCACCGACGCTTCCGGGGCTTTCTCCAACAACCCGGACGAAAAGTTCACCACCGGCAGTTCTTCGTAAAGCGCCTCCAGAACCGCCTGCTCCCTCCCCGTGCCAATATGCAGGGCAAATTCCTCGAACTTCTGCATCATCCCTGGAAAGCACTCCCCCCCCCAGAACCACAGCGCCCGGCATTGCGCCACCATGACCATCGTGTTCCAAACCCCGCCGTTCCGCAGCAGACGCTCGGCCTCCCATGCCTCAGGCCTCTCCCGAAAGCCCTTCACTTCCCAAATCGGCGCCCCCCGCTGAATACGCTTGGTATGGTTCGACCAGCGGCAGTGCGACGCATCCAGTGGGGCAGAAGCGGCCCAATCGCTAAAGATCGGATTGCGCTTGTCGGTGCCCAGAACCGGCTGAAAAGAGCACTGGAATTGGGGCGGGCTTCCCCCGTTTCACATTCTGTGGATGTGATCATTTTCCCAAGGGGAGCCTGCCCTTTTCCCTTGGGCGCAAGCAGCAAAAAACGGGAATCTCAGTTGCGACCAACCTCAGGTCGAAATTGACTTTTTACTGAGGTCTGATGTTTCTTCGCGATTACCTGCCCCATTCATGCGGCGCCTCCAGCCTCCCAGCCCAGCCCATCGCCCTATCCCCCTCTATACCCCCAGTATACCCACTGTATACCCCCTCTATTCCAATACAGGGGGTATAGAGGGGGTATACAGTGGGTATACTGGGGGTATAGAGGGGGATACGGCGGGGATAGGTGGGCAGCAATGGAAGTTAACTGCCGGGGTGCCACATTTGCAGCCGGCAGGATGGGGTCGAAAACTGACGCTTGATCCGAGTATTTCGCACCCCGCACGAAATGCCAACCGGCCGGTGCGCGGGCATCCTGCCCGCTTTCACGGTCCGAACGGCCAAAGCTGGCAGGATGCCCGCGCGCCGGCTGCGCAGGGGTGAAAGGTCCGGATTTGGGAGCTTCGCAAGGCCACGGGTTGGGACTGCGCCCTGCCGGGCATTGACTGCGCTTTGGTTCGGTTGGAGCTGAGGAACATTTGAGAACGTTCCGCGCTTGATACGCGCGCGGAATCGGCCATAATCGGGCTCAAGGTGAAGAATGTGATTCACCACGGGCAGCTCGGTCTGGGGGCGCGCCGCGCCGGAGCGCGACGCCGGTCCGCTGTACCCTCCAAACCAAGTCCACCATCCAATCAAGTTACTCCTATGAAAAACCTCCATGCAGTTAGCCCGACTTTCGCTACCGGCGGGCGGTTTAGGTTTTTTGGGGGTAGGCAGGCTGCGAGTTTTCTAGGAAAACATTGGGTTGTTGGCGTGAAACGGTGTTTGGTGCAGACCTACCCCCTTCCCAGGCTG
>Ga0209606_1001318_pt1 | contig 31287 bp, 23 predicted proteins | sample AD_UKC057_MetaG_FD_184412 | JGI IMG/M metagenome (GOLD analysis project Ga0209606, IMG submission 184412) | Active sludge microbial communities of municipal wastewater-treating anaerobic digesters from USA - AD_UKC057_MetaG (SPAdes) (version 2) | ecosystem: Engineered > Bioreactor > Anaerobic >...
AGGAAGGGTGCTATGGCGAGGCTGACGAGAATGTCCACAATGAAGGCCGCCGCTCCGTCAAATTGCACAACGAAACGGCTTACGAAAAGGAACCGGCCAACAACTGGAGCCAGAGCATCACCACCAATCTGCGCAACAAGGAATTGCGAGTGAAGGGTTGGATCAAGACCGAGGCCGCCACCGAGGCCGCCCTGTGGCTGCAATGTTTTCAGCGCAGTCCCCTTCGCATACTCGCCTTCAACTCGACCGGAAACCCTACACCCGTTTATGGCGATACCGACTGGACCGAGGTCGAGATGCAGGTTCCCGTGCCGAACGAAACCGACTTCGTCATGCTCCGCTGCGTACTGCTCGGCGAAGGAACCGCGTGGTTCGACGGCGTATCCGTCGAGGATGTGCTCCAGACCAAGGCCGGCAGCATCTTTGAGACGGCGAAGCCCGCGGAGAAAGCCCAAATGCCGGCGCCGGCAGCGAGAGCGGAACATCCGGCTTCAGCGAAAGAAAATGCCTCTCTCGAGGAACTGCGGGCTTCCCGTCAAGCGTTGACCGAAGCGAACCGCACGCTTCGGGAACTCAACACCTCTCTCCTCGCGCAGATAAGCGCGCTCCAGGCGGAAGTGCAGCGCTTGCGGGACGAGATTCAGGCCGTGCGGCTTCAAGAGCCGGGAGAAAGCCGGCAGACGCCCCGCGCGTCCGGCCATTCCTGGCCCGACCTTCCCGTGCCTCCCCTCGTTCCTTACACGGGACAGATGAAAGAGGATTATCCATGAATATCGTACTTATCATATCGGTCCTTGTAGGGTTGACGGCGGCCGGATTTGTGTGGTTCGGCTGGGACCTGCTCGAGGCGTTCTCGGGCCGCTCCGTGGCGGTCCCGAAGAAAGAGGACCCTGAAGAGCCGGAAGACTCGAAGTGAATGCCCCGAACGGAGATGTCTGATGCCGCCCAATAGACAGAAGCGGCCTTACCTCGGCGTTCTCTTCAAATGTTGCCATGTCTATATGCGCATCTACCTCAACGCTGCCGGCACCGCATTCGCGGGTTTCTGCCCCAAGTGCGGCGCAAAGCTTGAAATCAAGGCTGCTAAAGGCGGCAGCAAAGCCCGTTTCTGGACCGCGGAGTGAGTGCAGGGAAGAACCATTTCGCGCAATCGCGTTGCGGACACGGCGCCTGCTCGCGGCCTCTGCTGGTTTCTCCGGCGTGTGGAACCGGCTTTTCAAGAATACCAGTCTGGTTGTGGGCAAGGGCCGCGCCAGGGAATATTCTCAGCGATTGGGATTGTCTCTCCTCATTGGTTATCATCGTAGCCTTCGAATAGCTTGATGTGAAAAGGAATCCATGATGAATACGCATGCGGTCTTGTTCGGAATCATGGTAGTGAGCGGTCTGGCGGCTTTTGCTGAAGGGTCTTATGAAGCCCTCGTGCTTCCTGCCGAGCACAGAATCTTGACCGATCCGCAAACGGGCGCGGAATTGACCTTCCTGACAACTGCCGAAAGCACGGACACAAACCTGTATTTCCACGACCGCTCGTGGCTTTCCGACGGGTCGATGATTCTGTTCGTTTCCAACCGCGAGCACGGGGGGGTGATGGGGTACATTGCCGCGACTGGCGAACTGGTGAGTTTCACGACGGCGGATGGCGCACTGGGCGGCGCGACAGCGGCCCTCACGGGACGCCGCTTCTACGCGATGCGCGGCAACCACGTGTTGGAAGTCTCTGTGGAAATCACCGTGCCTGACAACCCGTCAGCAAAGCCTTCGGAAGTTGCGGTCACCGAGCGCATGATCTGCCAGTTGCCCTCGGTCGTGCCCAACACGGCGTTGAACGAGAGCTGCGACGGGAAACGCTTGAGCCTTGGGGTGCGCGGGGCTGACACGGGGGATAAGCCGGCTATCCTTATCATCGAGGTTGAAAGCGGGGCCAGCCGCGAGTTGTACCGTTTTGACGATCCGAATGCGTATCAGGTGCACGTCCAATGGAGCCGGACGGCTCCTCATGTGCTGAGTTACGCGGGCGCGCCACAGCGGCTCATGCTTATCGACATCCGGGAGGGCATTCCGAGGAACCCTTACAAAGCGTGGCCGGACGAACTGGTGACCCACGAGTCGTGGTGGGTGAAGGATCAGATGTTGTTTTGCGGCGGCGTGCATCCGAAACCCACCGAAGACGCCCACGTCAAACTGCTCGACACGCATACGGGCGAGGTCCGCATCATCGGCGAAGGCGCGTGGTGGCCCGAGGGCAGTGACGCGGAAATCGCCAAACACAACTGGTGGCACGCGTCCGGCAGTGAGGACGGCCGCTGGGTCGCCGCCGACAACTGGCACGGCGACATCATGGTATTCGAGGGGAAAACCAGCCGTCCGCGGCTGCTTACGGCCGGCCACCGCACCTACGGCACGGGCGAGCATCCTCATGTTGGGTGGGACCGCGCAGGGAGACAGGTTATCTTTACGTCGCACATGCTGGGCTCCCCAGACGTGTGCGTGGCGACGCTACCCGAGGCATGGCAGCAGGCTCTACCGGAGTGACCGGACACGAAGCGGGCGCGCCGAAGGGCATGCTGCTTTTCCTCACCAGGACATGACCGGGCAAAAGGAGATGAGCCATGAGCATTGGGGTACGACGCGTCTACGACAAACCTGCTGGAAGCGACGGTTACCGGGTGCTGATTGACCGCGTTTGGCCGCGCGGCGTCTCGAAAAAGGACGCGAAGCTGGACGCATGGAACAAGGACGTCGCTCCCAGCACCGAACTTCGCAAATGGTTCGGCCATGATCCCGCCAAATGGGAGGAGTTCAAGAAGCGCTATAAACTGGAGCTGTCCAGCAACCGGCAGGCGTTTGCTTTGCTTCTCGAAAAAGCGCGCACGGAACGTGTAACCCTGGTGTTTGGCTCAAAAGATGAGATACACAGCAACGCCGCCGTCTTACGCGAATACCTCGAGCAGGAATTGGCGAAATAGGCGGCGCTTGGATTGGAGCATGGTATGCGCCGGGAAGCACTGCTACTCGCGGGGGCGTTTTTGACTGTCGCAGCAGGCACGGACAAGACTTTCCTCACCAACGGTGTGACGGCCCATCGCGGAAACGCGGCCGAGTATCCGGAAAACACGCTGCCGGCATTCGAGAGCGCGCTGAAACTCGGCGCGGATTGGATTGAACTGGACGTCTACCGCACCAAAGACGGCAAGCTGGCTGTCATCCATGATGCGGATACGGCGCGGGTTGGCGACCGGACGGTCACGGTTGCGGAAGTGACGTATGACGAACTGGCAACGGTCGATGTCGCGCACGCGTTTCGCACAGAGCATGAGTTATCGGCTGAGGCGTGTCCTCCGCAGCGCGCGCCTTTGCTGGAGGAAGTGTTGAAGCTCATCACGGCGCAGCATCGCACGCGCGTGAGCATCCAGCCCAAACACCCCATCGTTGACGAGGCGGTCGAGCTAGTGAAGCGCATGAAGGCCAAGGCCTGGGTAGGCTTCAACGACGGAGACCTGAACAAGATGAAGCGCGTGAAGGAGCTGGAGTCCTCCCTGCACGTGTTCTGGGACTGGTCACGGGGTTTTGAATTGGCGCGCGACCTTGACATCGCCCGGCAATGTGGTTTCGAGAGTATCGTGGTCCATCACGAAGCGCTTACAGAAGACGTTGTCAAGGCAATCAAGGACGCAGCTCTCGAACCAGGCGCGTGGACTGTGAATGACGCGGAACGCATGCGCCAGTTGCAGGCAATGGGCGTGTTCCGTTTCTATACGGACTGTCCCCGCTGCGCTTTGGAGGTGACAGGCATCGGGTTGCCCGGGAAATGAGGCGATATCCTGCGGCGTCGAACGTGGGAGAGGGCCGTGGAATCCCAACTCTTTTCAGTCGATGATAACGTTACCCTCGCTGGTTTGAAGCTTGACGGTATATTGACCCTGGTTCAATCGGCCCGCGAATTTCCGGACGTTGCCCTCGATGCTGCCCTGAAGCGGAAACGCCCCGCAATGCACTTCCCCTCCGGCGGTTTCCACGTAGAACGAGGCATCGGAGCCTTGGGCCACGACAATGCTGATATCGCCCCGTTCAGTGGAGACGTCGTAATTGCCCTGGATCCCGTCTCCGAGGGCGATAATGCGCACATCGCCGCCGTGCTGGCGGATGGTCACAGGGCCCAGGGGCGCATCGGCGACCGTCTTGCCCTCCGTACAGGTAATCTGCTGCGGCCCGGCGATTGAGCGTGTCGTCACCGTGCCTTTCGTCGCGGTTATGGTTACGGCCCCGCCGCAATCCAAAGCCTGGATGTCGCCGCCCTGGTTGGCGATCTCTGCCGGTCCCGTGCATTTCTCGGCCACGGCGCGCCCTTGCGTCTGAACGATATTCATCGGACCGCTAAACTCGCGCACAATTGTGTCGCCGTTCTGAGCGCGCAAGGTCAGGGGGGCCGTGCGCGGGGCGCGGACCAGCAGGTCAACCCGGTAGTATGAGCACCCCAAGGCAGTCATATCGTCCCGGGCCGTTGTGCGCACGTGTATGCGGTTATCGAGTCTCTCGACGCCGACGCCCAGGGCTTCGAGTGCCGCCGGAGCGTTTTCGGTGGACTGGAGCAGCACGTGTTTCCGGGCCATGACCTGCACTTCCTGGTCGTCCGTACCCTCGACGCGCACAGTGCCCACGATGGCGTCTACGGCAATTTCCATGCCCGGTTCGTACGCCGAGGCCTTCTCGACCACGCTTTCGAAGAGCTTCGCGTCTTCCGGCGTTGGATTGTCGAATTCCGTGCGCCCCTCCTGCACGATGAGGATCTCGTCGAACGAGGTCCTCAGCGCTACGCGCCGCTTCGATTCGACGTTCTGGTTACGGCCGTACGCCAAATCGCCCACGACGTTCTGCTCGAGCGGAATATGCGAGCGTAACGTTCCGAAAAGCACTTCGCACTGAAGATCGGGGGCGTCAAACTCCGAGACGTACATATGAATCGGGCCGTTTGCGTTCGTAATGTCCACGTTGGCTTCCGGACCCAGTTTGCGGAGAATCACGGAACCCATGAAATTGGTTGCCCGGAGGTTTCCGGAGACATTGCTGAACTCGGCTTGGCAGCCCAGAAGCTCGAACGTTCCGCCTTTGGCGAGACCATAGGCCTGGAGCGCCTCGCCACGGGCACGCACGTTGACCTCGCCCCCGATATTGTGTAACTCCACGACGCCGTATGCCGAATCAACGGCTACATTACCGCCCACGCCCTGAAGCAAGGTGTCTCCAAAATGATTGCGGCACACCATGTTCGCGTCGCGCGGGACGGTCAACACGTAATTGACCTCGACGCGGGTGCGTCCCATTTCGCGGGTATCCGGCAAGACTGTGCGAATGCTCAGGCCGCTCTCGCGGGGCGTCACGCTGATGTCGATGGACCGGCCAATCTGATGGGCCAGTTCCGCTGTTTCGGCGCCTACCGAAATATCGGCGTTGACCTGAACCACCTGCTCGGCCCAGGAGTTCACGCGAATCTCCCCGAATTCATTGTCGATGATGATGGTTGCGCGCGAACGGACCGGGAACAGTTCCTCGAACGGATAGGATGCCGCTCCCGGCATGGGGCCCGTATTGAAATCACGCCACGGCCCGAAAGGCGGCTTCACAATCTCTTCGCTGCGCTTCCCCATCTGTTGGAGGGAACCCGCGATGGACTCGAAAATGTCGCCCACGCGTCCGACAAGATCGTCCTCGGCGGCACAGGCTTGTCCGCATACAAAAAAAAGGGTCAAGAGCGCGATCTTGACCTGTGTCCAGCGGGGTTTGTACATTGCTCGCGGCCGTTTACCGGCCTTGTTCCACGTAGAGCGTCCTCAATGCCTGTGCCTCACGTTCCAGGTTGGCTGTGGCGAGACGGCTTGCGCGGGCGCAGCCCGGATTGCGTTTCAACGCCGCCAGCGCCGCCGTCCGATCAGCATGCAACGCCAGGACCATGTGCCGGTGCTGGCGTTCCCACAGGCTTGCCGGGGCGTCGGATTGCGCGTTAACCGCCGAGGCGAGACTCTGTATCTCGGACGCCTTGCGTTGCAGTTCTTCCGGAGAGGGTATGGGAGGGGGCCCCGCGATAAGGCTGGTTCCCGGCGTTGCCGCTGTGAACTGGTCTGTCGCAGGCTCACCAAGAGCGGCGGAAAACACCCATGCCGCCACAATGATAACGCTCGCGGCGCAAGTCAGGCCCTTCGCCAGGACGAAAGCCGTGTGCAGGAAGCGGCCTTTCTTCTTGCCAGCGGTACGCAGCTGGCGCGCCTGCGCGAGAATCTGTTCCGAGGAACCGGGCGCGCATTCGAGCGCTGGGGCCGAGGCCAGGAAGGCGAATGATTCCCGCAGCGCCTCCACCTCTGCCTTGCAGGCCCGGCACGATGCAACGTGCCCGCCGATACGGGCCGAGAGCGGCTTGCCGTCCACGAGGGCTTCGGCATAATGCATCAATTCATGTCTTGCAGGATGCCCAAACATAACCGTTTATTCAGCTAGACCAGGCTGCTCCTTCGTCCTAAAGGTATTCCCTAAACTTTGCCAACAGCGGTCTCAGCGCACGCTCCGCGCGCACCACGCGGGATTTTGCCGTTCCAACGGGCACGCCCGTTACCTCCGAAATCTCGTCGTACGAGAGGTCCTGGAAGCGGTGAAGCACGAATACCTCGCGCTGGTGTTCCGGCAAACGCCGCAACGCCTCGTTTACCGCTTCCGACACTTCGCCTCGCTGGAACGAGGTCAGCACATCGGCCTTTTCATCCTCGAAATGCTCCAGCGCATTAAATTCCTCGTCCTTGCTCCAATTGAACAACGAGGACATGCTGAAGAACTTCGGCCGCCGCTTCCGGCGCAACCATTCTTTCGACACGATGTTTGACGCGATCGTGTACAGGTAGGTGGTGAATTTTGCCGTGGGCTGATAGCGCTCGGCGTTCTTCACCAACGCCAGAAACACTTCCTGCGTCAACTCTTCCGCGATTTGCCGGTTTTGCACCATCCGGAAGATGTAATTCATCACCCCCCGCTGATGCCTCTTGAGCAATTCCGCGAACGCATCCTCAGACCCTTCGCCGTACGCCAGCATCACGTCTTCGTCGGAGCGCTCCGCTAAGGGAAAGCCTTCCCGTCCGATGACCCTAAGCCCAACCTGCGGAGGGGCTTGCCAAGTCTTCTGGAGGGCCTCGGCCATCGCGTCGTTACTTCCTTCGTTGTGACCGTTGTCTGACATCGCAATATATGCCTATATCCTTAAAAAGGTTCCACTTATCTTCCCAAAACACACGCCTATTATACACACATCATGCGGCTGTCACAAACGTGTGCGGCCCAACCCGGCCATGGTTCGCGTTAAATCTTTTTGTATCAGCCATTTACGTCCATGATGGTCTTGGCGTTCTGGACGTGAGCGCACGCGTCGTCGTAGGAAATGATACCCTCCATGTATAATCCCTTGACAGCGCGGTCCATCGTGCTCATGCCCTCCTTGTAGTTGGTTTCCATGATGCTGTAAACCTGATGCGTCTTTCCCTCGCGGATGAGGTTGGCTACGGCGGTGTTGTTCAGCAGCACTTCCGCCGCCAGCACCCGGCCTTCGGAGTCGGCGCGCGCGATGAGGCGCTGAGATACCACCGCCAGGAGGGTCATGGAGAGCATGAACCGGATCTGTTGCTGCTGGGCCGCCGGGAACACGTCGATAACACGGTCCACCGTCTGGATGGCGTCGTTCGTATGCAAGGTGGCCATCACCAGGTGTCCCGTTTCCGCTGCGCGCAAGGCCGCCTGAATAGTCTCCAGGTCGCGCATTTCGCCGATCAGGATGACGTCGGGGTCTTGCCGCAGCACATATTTCAGGGCCTCGATGAACCCGTTGGTATCGCTGCCGACCTCACGCTGGTCCACGATGCTCTTTTTATGCTGGTGCACAAACTCGATGGGGTCCTCGATGGTGATAATGTGGCACTCGCGGGTCTTGTTGATGAGGTCGATAATGGAGGCCTGGGTCGTGGTTTTCCCGTGTCCGGTGGGGCCCGTAACCAGTATCAGACCCTGTTTTCGCTGCGCCAGCGCTTCGACCACCTCGGGAAGCCCCAGCTTGTCCAGGGAGGGGATTTTCTCGGGAATCGGTCGAAACGCCGCAGTGACGGCCTGTTTCTGGTAGTAGATGTTCACGCGAAACCGGTGTTTCCGGCCGACGGCAAACGAAAAGTCGAGTTCTTTTTCTTCTTCGAATTTCTTCCTCTGCTCCGGGCTCAGGGCGGTGTAGATGAGCTTCTTGCTGTCTTCCGCCGTCAAGGCCTCATTCCGTGTCCGGTACAGGCGGCCGTTCACCCGCAACATCGGGGGCGCTCCCGCGCTGATGAGCAAATCTGACGCGTTCTGCTTGGCAACGAGCTCGAACAAAGACTCCAGTTGCATAATCTCACCTTTCCTGCACGCGCGGCTCTGGCCGCGTCGTTGCGACGCGCATCCTCTCGAGAATCCCGCGAAAAACGTATTCTCCCCATCAAACGGAATTCCGGGTCCCCTGCGCTGTTTCTGATCAGCACTTCCATCATAGCGTCACGGTTGCCCCGATGCAATCACCCCGCTTCTTACTTCCAGAATGGGACCAATGAGACGCGTAGGTTCCCCAAAACCCTGAAATACCCGCCCGGCCCAGAGGACTCCTTCCGCTATGCCTTTCGTTGAGACGTGACCGTCTCCAGCTCTCTTGCGAGGCTTTCCAAGGCCTTCTCGGGGATGTCTTGCAGGTAGCGCACCTCGACGTAGGCGTGGTACCACCCGGCAGGCCGTGGCATTTCGGCTTCTTCGAGGCGTTCAGCGAACCGGTTCAGGGTTTCGTGTGGAGGCCGGGTATGGCCCATAGCGGCGACGTGGCCGTCCATACGGGCGAGCATCTTCTGGCAAGTCTTGACCTGGGGCGGGATGAGCGGGCCGGCGGCCGGCGCGCGCCGTTTCCAGCGCCGCCGCACCAGCCCGGCGGCCACGGCGGCGAGGGCGAGCCAAGTCCAGGGGCTCGTCAACAGGGCTTTGAGCAGCTCCCCCAACAGTACGCCCGCCGCTGCGAGCATGGCCTTGAAATCGCCCTGGGCCCAGGCCTCGAGGAACGCTTGCAGGCGGTATTTGAGATAGTCCCAGAGCTGGCGCAGGCGTCCGCCCTCGGGCGAGGGACGTCCCCCCGGCGGCGTGGCCTCGACCAGCACCCATCCGCGGCCGGGGTCGTACGCCTCGACCCAAGCGTGGGCGTCTCTGTCGCGCGCGATCCAATACCCGCCGTAGGTATTCTTCGCCCCCACCATATAACCCGTGACATAGCGCGCGGGTATTCCCGCCAGACGCAGCAACACGGCCGCCCCGCTCGCGAAGTATTCGCAGTGGGCCGGGGGCCGGTTGAGCAGAAAGTAGGTGATGGGGTCTTCGTCTTCCGGGATCTCGATGCCGAGCTGATAGGTGAAGTTGGACGTGAAGAACTGCGTGACGGCCTCGATCTTCTCGCGGGCGGTACGACATTCGCGCGTGAGACGGCTCGCCAGCTCCCTCACGCGCGGGTCAGTGGTCTCCGGCAGGGCGGTCAATTGTTCCCGCCGCGCATCCGAGAGTTCGCTGAACTCCGGGTTCTCGGGGACGGCCACCCGGTACGAAGCGCGTTCCGGGATGGAACTGCTGACAGGCGTCCCCTCGCTGTCCACTGAAAGGCTTCCTCGGTGAGCATACATATATACGGCCCCGAGGGGGCTGAACGCCGCATACTGGGCTCTTCCTGAAGGGAAAATGCCAAGCGTGCGCCACGGGCCGGTTTCGGATGGCGTGTCGCGCAGGCGGAACGACTCTTCGCCGGGTTCGGGTTTGGGGGCATGGGCGGAAGGCACAACGGCCCTGGCCTGAAAGGTCTGGCCGCGCATATCCCAATTAGCGCCCTGGAGCGTGTCGAATGCCATGCCTCGCAGGTAGCCGGGAGGCGTGTCAGAGAAGATGCGCAGGGCTACGGCGGCGCCGCCCTCTGCCTGCATCGCCGCGACACTTCCCAGGCGGCCGTTCCGCGAGAAACCGACCGTGTCGCCCTGGTTCATACGGTAAGTGAGCCGTCCAAGGAACCCATCGATGTCGTTACGGTACCGGTACAGCAGTTGGCTTGATACGGCGCCCGCCGCGAGGGCTGCCGCCAGCAATACCGGCGTGGCCATAGAGGTCGCGCGTGACCGGCGGTCCGGGCCATTGGGGAAGCGCGTCTGAAAGGTCATGAAATACAACGCGGTGAGGCTGGCCAGAACGAGGGACAGCCAGAGGTAGGTGGGCTTGCCTGCGCCTGTTCCTACAGAAGGGATGTTGCCCGCAAGAACCATGGCGTTGGCCGACAACAGGGGTACGTATAACGGCAAGCCCTTCTCGCGGCGCAGGAAAAGCAGGGCCGTCAGAAATGTCAGCAGCCCCTGGGCCATGGCGTGTGCGAACGAGTATTCCATGAGCGGCGACAGCGAGAAGAAGGGCAGGGTGGAGTTGCCGATCGTGGTCAGCGGAAGCAACCGGTATTTCAGCGCGAACGCGATAATGATCGCCACGAGCAGAAGAACCTGCCGGTCGCGCCGCATACGGATCTGCCATGCGCCGGGCACGCCCGCGAGCGCCACCGCTATGAGCGCGCCCGAGAAGTAGTAGCGCATGGACAACAGCGCCGTCATGGCTGCCGGCACCGCGATGAGCCCGAACGTGATGAGCCGCCGCCACATCATAGCTGTTCGATGCCTCCAGCGAAGACCTCGGACGGAGAAAGGCTCAGAATGGGGCCAAGCCAATCCTCGGCAGGGCCGTAATCCATGGCGGGCGGCTTGTCGCGCACAAGGATAACCTTGGTGCTGCAGCCGGCCTCGACCGCCGCCCGCATGAGGGCCTCGCGCGACGCGTCCCAATCCAGCAGCACGCAGACGACGGTCGAGATGCTGCCCAGCTCGTCTGTCAGCGCCGGAGCGACTTTGTCGAAGGGGTTGGTGCGGCACTCATCGACACAGGCCAGAATCTCGAGCACGTTTTCCAGGTGAGCGGTGTGGCGGCCTGCGCGGAACACGTACAACTCGGGTCCCGCCGCGAAGATGTCGATGATGTACTCGCCGCGCGACAGGGCGTCCGCCACGGACGCTGCCAGACTTACCGCTGCCTCGAGATCCCGGAATCCTCCGCGCGGGCGCAGCCAGCGGTTTCGAGGTATGTACGTATCCAGTACGAGGACGACGCGGCAGTAGTACTCTTCCTGGTATTCGCGCACGACGGGTTGCGCAATGCGCGCCCACGCCCGGAAATCGATGTGACGGATGGGGTCGCCCTCGCGGTATTCGCGGTTTCCGATATACTCGGGCGATTCGCCCACGTCGGAGGTCAGCGCGATGCCGCCCGGCTGGTAACGGGTGCCGATGGGCACGTCAACGCCCGCAATGGGATGGAAATCGGGCAGCACAAGCAGGCTGCTCTTGCTGTTGTGGGCCTTTCCGGTGCGGCAGATGTTGAACGGAAACGTCGAGAACACCCGCAGCTTCGGCAAAGGATAGAGCCCCCGGCGCAAGGGTTCCAGGGTGATGGGGAGGGTGGCTGCCTCATGACGCCCCAAGCTCGGTAGTTCCCGCTCGATTTGTTGCTGTTTCAAAGCGCGGTGCAGGCCGAAATAGCCCGCGCCGAGCCGGAGGGCGGGCAACAGTCCCTTGTTGCGCACGACGAAGGCGCCGGTGACCGGGTGCTTGGCCGTGGCTTTGTCGGGGAAGTGTCCGGTTACCTCGACGCGGGGACGGGCGAAGAGGTTCACCAGAAACGCGATGAAACCCACGCAAAACAGGGTCAGAAACGTCTGAAACGCGGGGATCTCGAGTGACGGCGCGGCCAGGGTGCCCGTGATGATCCCCGTGGCGACAAGAATCCGTCCGGCCGGCGTCAGTTTGTACAGCCAGAGAAACCGGGTGAAGCGTTCCAGACTATCGGTCCGCCGCCGTTTCATGTCGGTACCCGGACTTCTTCCAACAATTCCCGAATAATTTCCTTTTTCGTTGTACCGGCGTATTTCGCCTTGGACGTGAGCACCATGCGATGGGCCAGAACCGCTGGCGCGAGACGCTGGACGTCGTCCGGGATGACGTAGCCGCGGTTATCGATGAATGCGGCTGCCTGGGCCGCGCGGAACAACATGAGCGAGCCCCGCGGGCTCACCCCGAGCTTGAGCAGTTCGCTCTCGCGCGTACGCCGGACGATCTCGACCACATAACGCGAAACGCTATGCTCGACCGAGACTTTACGCACGGCGCGCTGCATGGCTATGACGTCTTCGCGTGTAAGCACGGACGAGATGCGTTCGAGGGGGTGCGATTCCGCCTGGGCGTACAGGATGCTGACTTCGGCGTCCGCCTCGGGATAGCCCAGGTCCAGTTGCACCAGGAAGCGGTCGAGCTGGGCCTCGGGCAGGGGGTAGGTGCCGTGGTACTCGACCGGGTTCTGGGTGGCGATCACGAGGAACGGGGCGGGCAGGGGATAGCTCGTGCCTTCAATGGTCGCCTGCATCTCGTTCATTGCCTCGAGCAGAGCCGACTGGGTGCGCGGCGAGGCGCGGTTGATTTCGTCGCCCAGCAGGACATTGCTGAAGATCGGTCCTTGGCGGAAGGTGAACGTCCCGTTCGCGGGGTTATATATCGACGAACCCAGGATGTCGCTGGGCAACAGGTCGGGCGTGAACTGTACACGGTGGAACGTCGCATCGATGGATTTCGCCAGGGCCTTCGCCAGCGTGGTCTTGCCGACGCCCGGCACGTCCTCCATGAGCACCGAGCCGCCCGCAAGGAGGGCCGTCACCAGCAGTTCGATGGCCTCGGGTTTGCCCTGGATCACCTGTCCGAGGTTGTCCTTGAGCGATTGCACCTTCTCAATAAGCTGGCCGGAAGCGGTTTGAGTCATGTGTAATCTCCTGTGCAGTCCCCCTGGAGGCCTCGTGCGTCCCCCGCGGCTAAGGCTGTCGGAAAGCATGCTAAAGATTTCAGGCGCTGTCATCAAGCTTCGGACTCCATGATGTCTCGGGCTTTCAGCCCTGCAGGAGCAGCCCAGCCTGCGTCCCTGGCCCTTCAGGCCGGGTAGGTATGTCTCGCGCCGTTGGCGCACCGGGCATGTTGGGCATGGAGCGGGATTGCAGGCGTGCTTCTCGTGGTCTTCGGGCTGGGTTGGCATACCTCGCGCCGTTGGCTATCCAATCCGGTCTCTTCGTGCGAAGCATTGGCCTTGCTGTAAAGAACAAGATACAAGTCCTGGAGGACCGATGCCCCCATAGGAACCGCGCCTGTCTTTGCGGTATTCTTAGGGCATGGAAACACCGCCGTTCGAGTTCGCAGAAGCCGAGTATCCGCTGGCGCCGTTGACCCGTTACCGCGTAGGAGGGGCGGCGCGGTGGGCGTTGTTGCCGCGGACTCTCGAGGAGGCTCAGGACGCCTACCTTTGGCTTGCCGGGCAACCCTTGCGCACGCTGATCCTTGGCGGTGGTTCGAACGTTCTCATCAGCGACAAGGGTTTCGATGGCGCGGCGCTCATCACCGTCGGCCTCGACGGTATCGAGGCCTTGGGCGGCGACCGGTACCGCGTGGAATGCGGCGTGGAACTGAACGATCTGGTGCAGGACGTGATGCTGCCCCACAACTACGAAGGCGTGGGAGGCCTCACCGGTATCCCCGGGTCCGTCGGCGGCGCGATGTACATGAATGCGGGCACCATCAACGGCACCACGTGCCAGTGGCTCGAAAGCGCCGAGGTGATTGGCCCCGAGGGAAGCCGTACGGTTCTTATGGAACCGTCGCTTTACGGCTACCGGGGCCAGACGTTTTGTCCGCCCGGACACGTCATCCTGCAGGGTGTCTTTCAATTCCGTGTGTCGACGAAGGATCAGCAGGCGGTGTACGAGCATTACATGGTCCGCCGCCGCGAAAGCCAGCCCCAGGGGTATTGCTGCGGAAGCGTTTTCAAGAACCCCGAGGGCGATCATGCCGGGCGGCTCATTGAAGCGTGCGGCCTGAAGGGAAGGCGTCTCGGCGGGGCTGTCGTAAGCCCGATGCACGCGAATTTCATCATGAACGAAGACGGCGCGACCTTCGACGACATCATGGGGCTCATGCTCCTCTGCCAGAAGGCCGTGAAAGAAAGGTTCGGGGTGTCGCTTGAGCGCGAGGTCGTCGTGATCGAATAAGCCCGGAGATCAGCCTTCGCAGGCCTTTGGCAACTGACCCTCGGCGCGGAGGGATTCGACCAGGCACTCGAAAATGGCTTCAACGTCGCCCTCGCCGGCGTGCGAATACCAGACGTTGTCGGGGAACACCATGATATTGGGTCCGGCTTCGCATCGGTTCATGCAGCCGGACTTACTGACCCGAATTCGCCCGCGAAGTCCGCGTTCCTTGACCATTTCCTTGAGTCTTGCGTGCAGCGCCGCGCCGCCGCTGTTGGCGCAACATGCCCGTTCGCCGGGTCCGCGCTCGTTCACGCACACGAAGATGATTTTGTTGTAGGGCAGGGACTGTTTCTCCATAAGCGGCATCCTTAATCTGACTTTGTTCGCAGTGCTCGCGGCATCTTGATAGTAGAACGGATGGTGTTGGGGCTGTTTTCACGGCAGCAGGATTCCTTTCCCGACGCCTCCGCGCGGCGTCGAATTGGGATAGTCTTCGTTGACGGTCTGTCGAATCACTGTGATCAGCGTTCCAGGATCAATCGCGGCTGGGCTTTGTTCGGCCGGGGAAGGCGCGGTGACGTTCTCGATAGTAAGACCGCGCACGGTGCAGTCCTTGTCGGGCGAGAAGATCTCGACCCACTTCGCCGGGTCGTTTGCTCCAAATGTGAACGTCTGCGACATGGGGCCGACCTGGACGAGTTTGAAATCCGGAGGCGGCGCGAACCCGAGGGCCACATTCTGAATGCAGATGCCGTCACCGTTCATCGCGATTTGGAACAGGGGGGGAGAGGAGGGGCGGTCAAGGGCGATGTTTCGAAAATGCAGGTTTCGCAATTGGCCGATCGGGTCGGCGAAATCGTTTTCGCGTCCGAGTTCGAGATTGGGCTGATCGTACATCTTGAACGTGCGAATGCCCTGGATGTTCCGTATGACGACGTTTTCGATGTCGCAGGCGAGGGTTGCACCGCCGGGATAGTGCTTTGTCCCCGCAAGCAGGCGGATCTCCGAGCATTGGCCGGCTTGCGGCGCATCGCCCGAGTCTCCCGATACCCCGTCCACCAGAATGTGGTGGATCGGGCCGAATGACATGCTTGTGTTCATCCAGTCCCAGGCATTCAGAGCAATCATGTCGTCGCCCATCGTACCTCGCGCGTTGCGAATGTTGTGGATGACGCCGTGCCGCGCAGGGCCATTGATATGGACTCCGTCCCGGCGCTGCTCTTCAAACCGCACATTGGCGACGCACCACTCCTCGCAATTGCTCAACTGGATGGCGTGGGGTCTGCACTGTCGGACTGTTAAGTCTCGAACCAGCGCCCGCCGCACGTTGCTCAGGACTATGACGCCGTGCGAATTGAAGTCCGGCACGGCCGGAGCGCGGGCGGTCACGTTGCCGTTGGATTGAGCCGGGGATGTCGCCAGGGTGGTCCAGATACCTCCGGCGACCAGGATGTCCGAGTCGGAGCCGGAGCCTGTGGAAACGGGACCGTTCTGACCCGAAACAAGGTGCTCGTTGTGGACCATGCAGCAGTTCGAACCGGGTTTCAATCGAATTTCAGCCGTCCGCTCGAGGATGAGCTTGTATCCCGAACGCATGATGATGGGGCTATCGAGATAATAGGGTTGTGGGCGGCCGGGGACAAATGCGCAGCCGCTCTGGTCGAGGGCGGCCTGGATTGCCTTTGTCCAGATTTCGGCTGTCACAACGACCGTCTGTTCTTGGCCGTCGGGACCCGGCCAGCGTTCTTCGAAAATGTCCGTGACGATCAGGTCGCGGAATTTGTGCGCCGTGTGGGTCTCCACGTCTTCGATGAGGCCATTCCTGAGGGCGATATTGCCGTCCGGATTAAGCGATACTCCAAGTTCTTCCAAGGGCTCGACAATGGCTTTGACAAGAGACTCTTCCGTCTGCGCAGAGGATTCCCCCGCTGCCGCGTACGCCACGACAGGCACAAGGACAGCCATGCACATCCGCGCTGTTCGATGCATTTTCGATGGATTCATAAGGGCCTCTCCAAAACACTTTCAGACCCGCACTTGCGGCGCATTCTAGTTGATCGACTCAAGATATTGGTAACTCAGGCGTTTGGAGACTCTCGGGCACGCTTCCGGCCGGCGCCTTGCTTTCGTCTTCTGCGATCTTGCCCTGTAGGCGGAAAATAGCTACACTCAAATTCCTTCGTTGGGGATTGAAGGAAGGCTGCGTAAGAGAGGCTCGAGAAATGACACGAAACTGGTCGCGCAGGGAGTTTGTAGGGATGGGTGTGGCTGCGTCGGCGGGGATAGTGTTGTCGGCGGCAGGTCAAGAAGGTGCGGGACAGCCGAAACCGGTCCGCGTGGGCGTTGTGGGCGTGGGTAACCGGGGCACAGGTCTGACCCGGACCATGCTTGGGATACCGGGGGTGCAGATTCCGGCGGTGTGCGACATCAATCCGGAGCACCTCGCCCGTGCCCAGGCGCTTATAGAGGAGGCCGGGCAACCCAAACCCGAGGGATACGGCGGAGACGATCTGGCGTATGAGCAGTTGATGGCGCGGGACGACCTGGATGCGGTCATCATCGCGACATATTGGCAGTGGCACACGCCCATGGCGGTGAGCGCGATGCGCCACGGAAAGTATGCGGGGGTCGAGGTGCCCGCAGCGCTCGATGTGGCCCAGTGCTGGGACTTGGTCAATACCTCCGAGCAGACCGGCGTGCCGTGCATGATGCTGGAAAACTGGAGTTTCCGCCAGGATAACCTCGCCGTCCTCAATATGATCCGCCAGGGATTGCTCGGCGAGATGGTTCATTGCCATTGCGCCCACTCCCACGATTGCATCGACCACTGGTTTTTTGACGCGGAAGGCAATGACCGGTGGCCCGCCGAGTTTCTGATCAAGTACAACCGCGACCAGTATCCCACACACAGCCTCGGACCGGTGCTGAGCTGGATGGACATCAACTGCGGTGATGCTTTCGCGACTCTCGCGTCGACGGCAACCTCGCAGCGGGGCATCAACGCTTATTTCGCGCGGAAGTTCGGGCCGGACCACCCCAATGCCAAGAAAGAGTTTGCCCAGGGCGACATCGTCACGACCACCATCAAAACCCACGGGGGCAAGACGGTCATCGTGAACTACGATATGCAGTTGCCGCGCCCATACGACAACCGGTGGCTCATCCAAGGGACGCTGGGGCTGTACAACGAACAGCGCAACGCCGTGTATCTCACGGGACAGAGCCCCCGATATCACGAATGGGAACCGTTCCCGCCGTACCAGGAAAAGTACAACCATGCCTGGTGGAGCGAGGGCGGCGGCCAAGGCGGTCACGGCGGCACGGATTACCTCGAACTGTCGCTGTTTCTCGATGCGGTTCGCAACAAGAAACAAACGCCGCTCGATGTCTACGATTCCGCCACGATGAGCAGCGTCGTGGGGCTGTCGGGGGAATCCATCGCACAGGGCAGCGCGCCGGTCGGCGTGCCGGATTTCACGCGCGAAAGATGGAAGACCCGCAAGCCGGTGTTCGGGGTGACCGCCTGATACACCTGTCCCAAAGCAACAATGTTCCAAGAACGCGCACAAGAACAGCCTTATGAGCGAGAATAGTGCCACTGCGGAAACGAACGCAACGGGCCGAGGCCAGTCCGGCTCGTTGGGCGGGATACTTGCGCCCTGTCTCCTGACAAGCCTGGGCGTGGTCCTGTTCATGCGGTCCAATCTTGTTGTAGCCCATGCAGGCATTCTGGGGGCTGTGACCGTTCTTCTCCTGTCGAAATCGATCATGTTGCTGACGGCTCTGTCCACGAGCGCCGTGAACACCAACGGGCAGGTGCGGGGTGGCGGAGCGTATTACCTGATCAGCCGGGTGCTGGGCCCCGAGTTCGGCAGCGTCATTGGAGTGATGTTGTTTCTTGCCCACGGCCTGTCGGTAGCGTTCTATGTGCTCGGGTTCACCGAGGCGCTTGTCCGGACGTTCCCCGTGTTGGAGGAATATGGCCAGGCAGTGGCGCTGGCTACGGGGGCCTGCCTGTTTGCGGCGACATATGTCGGCGCGGGATGGGTGGTCACCAAGGCTCAGTACGGCATCCTGGCGGTGTTGGCGGTATCCATCTTCGTGTTTCTGGCGGGTTCGGCGCTTCGGTTCTCGCCGGACACTTTCGTGGCCAATCTCAAGCCCGGGTTTACGGCTATCTCGCACGACGATCCTGCCGAGGGGACTGTTTCGTTCTGGGCAGTGTTTGCCATTTTCTTTCCCGCGGTTACGGGCATCATGACAGGCGTCGGTGCATCGGGGGACCTCCGGGAGCCCGCAAGAAGTTTTCCCCGGGGCGCGTTTGCGGCCATTGGGGTGAGTTTGGCGGTCTATTTCATGCAGATTCTTATCTCGGGGGGCGCGTTTGCGCGCGAGCGCCTGATGGCCGAACCCTATCTCACGCTGAAAGAAGACGCCCTGTTTCAACTCGGGTTCCTTGTGGCGGCGGGGATATTCGCGGCGGCGCTCTCCTGCGGACTATCGAATTTCATGGGGGCGCCGCGCGTACTCCAAGCGGCGGCGCGCGACGGCGTTCTTCCGTCGTTACGGCCGTTCGCGAAGGGTTCGCGGGGCAACGACGAGCCCCGGCGCGGCATCGTCCTGTGCGGTCTGATGACCATCAGCGTCATTTGCTGGGCTACCACGGCAGCAGGAGACGGCGCCCTCGATTTGGTGGCGCGGGTCGTTACGGAGTTTTTTCTTTACAGCTACGGGATGCTGAACATAGCGGCCCTTATTCAGGGCATCAGCGGGAATCCGTCGTTTCGCCCACGATTCCGGTTCTTTCACTGGAGCACGGCGCTTCTGGGCAGTGTCGTGTGTTTCGGGGCGGCGCTGTTCATCAATCCGTGGATAGCCGTCGCGGCAACTTTGTTTCTGGGCGCACTGGTGTGGCATATCGAGCGGCGGGAACTCGATACAACTTTCGGCGACGCGCGGCGCGGGTTCGCATACCGTTCCGCGCGAGCCAACCTGCTGCACCTCGCCGAAATGGAAGAATCCCCCAGGAATTGGCGTCCGACAGCAGTGGTCTTTTCAAGCAGTCCGGAACGCCGCGAAGCCCTCGTGACGCTGGCAATCTGGATGGAAGCCGGACGCGGCGTGGTGTTTCTGGCGAATGTTCTGGTGGGTAACTTCGAGGAATTGGCCGCGCACCGGCGTACCGCCGTCCGGCAATTACGCGAGTTCTGCCGGAAGCGCAGTATCGACGCGTTTCCTATCGTGGTCATTGACGACAATCTCGAAAACGGCATGACGAGCGTGATGCAGGCCCTCAGCACGGGACCGATCCGCGCGAACGTGGCCATCTTCGGATGGTCAGAAGAATCGGCCCGGGTCAAAACCCACCTGCGCGAGTTCTGCCGAGCCAAAAACCTTGGCTTGAGCGTGGTGGTCATTCGTGAGGGAAGAATTCTGTGTCCCAGTGGGCCCAAACGCGTAGATGTCTGGTGGCGCGGTCTCAAAAACGGCGGATTAATGGTCATCCTCGCGCACCTGTTGACGCGTAATTGGGAATGGGCGCAGACCGAGATCCGCCTCCTCCGGCAGATCGGCAACGAGGCCGGACGCGAGTCGGCCCGCGAGGATCTCTATCAGTTGTTGCAGGATGCGCGGATGGAAGCACAGGTCGAGGTGGTCGTGAGCGAGGAGCCGTTCGCGGATGTCTTGCGGCAGCATTCCTCCGACGCGGACTGCGTCTTTCTGGGGTTCGAAGTGCCTCCCGTGGGCCATGAGCGGGCATGGTTCAGCCAATACCAGAACATGCTGCTTGACAGAACCACAACGATCCTGGTGAGTTCGGTCGGCGACGAGGACGTGATGGCGTAGGAAGAGCGAAGACCGTTTGCCCATTGGTTTCGTTCGCCCGGCGCAGCCTCCGTATTTGTCTTCTTCACTCCCGGCAATGATTGCATCTGGCCATAAGCCGCCCTATAATCAGCGCCGCAGGGAATCGGCAGCTTTTGCAGGAAGGACCCGTCCATGATCGATTTTCCCCAAGCCACCCTCGCTCAATTGCTCTGGGGGCTGGGTCTCTTCGCCGGTTTGATTATTGTGGCGTTCTCTGTCGAACGTCTTCGGCAGCGAAAACGCACCCGTCTGCAGCGCGCTAACGAATGGGAAACCGTCGAAAGCATCATTCGCGACAAGGAACTGACGCCCGAGGAACAAAAGGCCTTGCGCGCGCTGATCCGGAAACAGTCTCCCAAGGAGCCCCTGCGAGCCGTCACCGTCCGCCAGCATTTCGAGCAATGCGTGGAACAAGTCATGGGGGAGCTGCTCGCATCCCGGGATCGCGGGCAGTACTCCCAGATGGGGGCGCTGTTGCACGATGTGCGCGTGGCGCTGGCGCTGGATTACGTTCCGCTGGGACAGCGCATACAGTCTACCCGGGAGTTGTCACCGAGCCAGATAGTATCGTTGGCATTGACTTCGGATACGATGCCCCGGTGGCATATGGGGCGCGTAGAATCCGTGGATGAAGCGTATCTCTACATTTCGCTGGATGACCTCGAGGTGCCCTCGCTGAAGGAACTCCGGGCCGGTGCTGGGGTGCGCGCTCGTCTGTGGCGGGAAGACGATGCCCGTTACGTGTTCACGCTCGAGTGCGCGGGATTGCGCGAGGAACCGCCCGCGTTCGTTTTTCTCCACAGCACTTCCTTGGACCGTCTGCAAACCCGCCGGGACTACCGGATGCGGCACGAACAGACGACATCGATCGGCGTGATCAGCAAGCCGCTGGATGATCAGGAACTGGAACGGCTGGCGGAGCGGCCGCTGGTGACGAAGCTGCGAGGACGCATCACCAACCTGAGCGCGGGCGGATGCGCGCTCGTGGTGCAACAACCGATTCCCGGGCAGGTCTTACTTCGAATCGCACTGGAACTGGACGATCAGGAGCCGTTCGACATCTTCGCGCGAATCGTGTCGACTCTACCCATTTCTGGGGGCCGGAGTTTCGTGCGGGCTTCTTTCATCGCGACAGACGACGAAACGCGGGACAAAATCGCACGATACATCATCCGGCGTCAGCAGAACCTGTCAGAGGCCCATGAACCGGAACACTGATCCCTTGGCCATTATCCCGGAAGCCTTTCGCGCCATTGTGCGAAACCCGCGCGCGCTCGGCCTTTATGCCGGCCTGACCATGGGCGTTTCCAGTGTGAAGCTGGCTGCCATGTATGCTTTGACCGGCAGCGCGATACCCGAAGACCCCGAACTGTCCATCCGGCTTCTCGAATTCTGCTCCGACTTGGTGCTTGCCGGGGTCTGGGCGTTCGCGCAGACGGTCGCATTCTCCTGGATGGGACAGGACCTGGACCGGCCGCTGTGGCGGATTAGAGGCATTGGCGACGCCATGAAACGGTTCTTCTCGATCTGGCTGATGCTGAACCTCCTGATCATTATGTTGGGCAACGTCGCCGGCAAACTGCTTGCCGCGGACAACGACGATCCTACGGGACAGTTTATGCTGTTGTTGTTCCTGGTCCTGCAGGTCATCGCAATTCCGGTCGGCGCGGCGATCATGTTTCACGGGGAACTGAAATGGAAAGAACTGGGCCAGAGTCTGGCGCCGCTCGGCCGCCAATTATTTTCAACCCTGCTTCTGGTAGGCTTCAGCGGTTGCGCGCTGGTGGTAATCCTGTTTTTCCTGTTGCCGGCAACCGTCGGCCATTTGTGGGCCAGGCCGCTGATTGATATCCCGGGAGGGCTCGCGGATTGCGTGATTTTCGCAGCCACGTGGGCTATCTGCATAATGGATCGTGAATCGGAAGACGCTACCGACGATTTCGATTTCTAACTTGTACGAGGCGCTTATGCATATACGGTTTCCATACGGCGACGGCGCCGTGGAGGCGAACCTTGAATGGGGGCGCTGTCTCGACGTATTGGATGTGGCGCCGACGCCAGCCCTGCCCGATAGTGCCGCCGCCTTGCGAGAAGGCCTCAAGAGTCCGCACGGACTATCCTCGCCCCTCCTGGAACACGTCAGACCCGGCCAGCGAGTGCTCATCATCGTATCAGACAGTTTCAGGCGAACTTGCGTGGACCAGCTTCTGCCCACCCTCCTTGATGCTTTGGGCGAACGCGGGGTTCGCGACGCCGGCATTCGTTTTCTTGTGGCTACGGGCATTCACCGGCCGCCTGCCGGCGATGAACTGCGCATGCTTCTCGGGGAACAGACGTATCAACGATTCAAGAACCAGGTCGCGTGCCATGATCCCCACGATGCCGCGCGGATGACTTATGCGGGCACCACCTCGCGGGGAACAAGGGTGATGGTCAACACAGCGGCGCTCGAGGCGGACCATGTGCTCGTCACCGGCGCCGTCGTGTTGCATTATTTTGGGGGGTTTGGAGGCGGGCGGAAGTCCATTCTTCCCGGGATCAGCTCCGTTGAGGCCATTTCCGAAAACCATTCACTGAACCTGGATCCCAAAAGCGGGGAGTTGAATCCCGACGTCCGGATTGGGCATCTCGACGGCAATCCGGTGGCCGAAGACATGCTCGAAGCCGGACGAATGATCAAGACGGCCGGTATAGTCAACACCGTTTTAAACCGCGACGGCGCAATCGCCGGCGTGTTCGTGGGCGAACTCGATGCCGCCCACCGCAAGGCGGCGGCGTTTGCATTGCGGATGTTCGGGGTCCGGATAGGGGAGAAGGCAGACTTGGTTATCGCCTCGGCGGGCCCTCCCAAGAACTATGTACAGGCCCACAAGGCCTTGTTCAATGCCTATCAGGCGGTGAAGCCGAACGGCCGCATCGTGTTGGCTGCGCGGTGCGAAGAAGGGCTGGGCGGCGAGCAGTTCGAGAAATGGCTCCGCCTGGGCAGCCGCGAGGCTGTTATCGAGGGTTTGCGCCGCCGCAGCGAAATCAACGGACAGACCGCGCTCTCGACTATCCAGAAAGCCCCGATAACCTGGTTCGTGACCGATCTGGCGCCGCAGAACGTGGCTCTCCTGAGGGCGCGAAAGGCGGAGTCTTTGCAGGATGCGCTCGAACGCGCCCGCGAGGAACTGGCCACGGCGGGCGTGCCGGCTCCCACCTGTTACGTCATGCCGAGCGCCTCGTACACCGTGCCCTTCGCGGACGACTTGCCTGAGATTACTTGAAAGCCGCGCGCGTGGCGCCATCGGCTCTCAAGGCGCGTCGTGGGATACCCAGTCACTTCCTTCGGTTGCGCCGGGCAAATCTCATGCCCAGGAGCGCCGCGAATGCGAGGAAAACGCCGGCGTCGGCGAGAACCTTCACACTTCGGGCATCGGCAAGCTGAACAATCCCTGAATGGTTGACCTGGATCTCGATGAACAGCTGCCCGTCTTCTTCGACCACGGCACGGCTGTCGGGCGTCATCCAGCCGAGCACGTTCTCGCCTCTATACCAGCCTCGGTGCTCCTGCGCCTCGCTGAAGTAGTAGATTTCGAGAGTATTGGGGTCCGCCCCTTCGGGAACCGGAATCCAGAACGGCACCGGCTGGTCGAAGACACCTTCCGGTCCGATCCGGTAGGCCGGCGACAGCACATCCGCAAGCAACACCGGCAAACCCGAACTATCGGTCATTTCCGCGATTGCGGGTTCGGCAGGCGCGGTGCTCTCTTTTTCTTCTCCGATCAGGAACTCGCGGCTGACGGGACCCACTTCGACGCCCGTGGCGGTAAGAGCTCCCCCCGTCAGGATCACGGTCTCACCCGCCGGCCAGAGTGCACCAGGCGCAAACACGACCCAGCCATCGGAATCGTCGCCGGGGGCTGTCGGCCGCCACGTGCCGCCTTCCTCGTACCAGCCGTCCCCCTCGACGCGGGCCCACACGGTGGCCGGGTCGACGGCCTCGGCCGAAGTCAGCCTGATGGCAAGCTCCGAAAACGGGGTGGCATTCGAGAAGGGCAGAGCCTCTTCGTAAATCTTCAGATCCGCGTCCAGAGCCTTTGCGTTGCGGCGATAGCCGCTGTTGGATGCACTCAAATTGCTCTCTCCGCAGGTATTCCTGGCTTTGACGGTGTAGGTATGGTACTTGTAGGTAACGGTCTCTTGTCCGCCGCAGCCGCTCGCCGGCGTCACATTCGGGGCTTGGGCCCCCGTATCGTCGTACAACGCTTCGGACTGCCAGTCGCCAATGGCTGTGCCATCGCGGAAGACCCTGTACTGCTCCGCGCCAGACACCGGGCTCCACGTCACGCGGACCTTGTCGGCAAACGTTCCATCAGTCGCCGCCACGCCGGCAGGTGCGGCCGGGGCCGAGCACGAAAAGGCAAACGTTCTGGAAGCTACGTTGCTGGCAATCATGCCGCTTTTCCAAGCCTTTGCCTTCACCGTCTTCTGCGAGTTCTGTTCGCCAGCCAGCGTGAAGGCGCCACTATACGCGGCCGAGGTTTCTAGCGGCTCCGAACCGTCTATCGTGTACCTGATCGTTGCTCCTTGGGTTGCGCAGCTCAACACGATTTGATATGAACTCTGGCCGGTGGTTGTCGAGGGCGAGATTTCCGGCGTTGCGACCATGCCCGCGCTATCCAGCACTGTGATAAAACCTCCCTCCACGACGACAGGGACCTGGACAGCGTTGGGATCGGCGGCGCTCTCAGAACCATCCCCCGAAACGGACAGCTTTTCCCCGGCCTGCGCGGTGTTTTTTACCATGAACGTCACGGTGAGAAGACAACCGTCGCCTATAACAGAAGTCTTTCCATAGACAACCAGCGCTAAGACACCGGAATTATTGAGAGAATCCAAAGTCTTGTCAGCCTGGCTGGCAGCTTCCCCTAACGCGACACGCACAAAAGTCAGCTTCGACGTATCATAGACCAGCCTCAGCACGACGGCGCAAGGCTGTTCCCCGTTCGTGACGATGTTGACATTGACGTTGACGGAACTCCCCAATGCAGCCGACACGGATTCCACGTCAATCTGAACCTCGCCGGGGCCCTTCTGACCGGCGGCTTGCCCGCTCGCTACCAGCGTGAATGCCGCCGCGAGCGCCAAACAGAATGTGAAAAGCCCGGCGCGCCCATGGACCTCTTTACAGGAAGCCTTCATTGTTTTCTCCGTTGGTCTGCATTTGGGATTACCTCGGCCCTTAGAAGGCCCATGATACCTCTGCGGCCTATGGCCTCCATAGGCCGCGGATATCCCCCCTCGCAACGCAGCCGCAACCAAATTACTGCTTCTGAGAGAGCGGCCTATGCTCACTTCTTTCGGTTGCGGCGGGCGAATTTCATGCCTAACAACGCCGCAAATGCGAGGAAAACGCCGGCGTCAGCCAGCACCTTCACGCTTTGGGCGTCGGCCAATTGAACGATCCCTGCGTGGTTAACCTGGATTTCAATGAAAAGCTGGCCGTTTTCTTCAACAACGGCCCGGCTATCGGGGGCCATCCATCCCAGCACATTCTCGCCTCTATACCAGCCCCGATGCTCTTCCGCCTCGCTGAAGTAGTAGATTTCGAGAGTGTTCGGGTCAGCGCCTTCGGGAACCGGAATCCAGAACGGCGCCGCTTCCTCGAACACGCGGTCCGGTCCAATCCGGTAAGCTGGCGACAGCACATCAGCAAGCAAGACCGGCAAATCCGCGTCCCCGGCCAGTTCCGCGATTGTAGGCTCGGCAGGCGCAAGGCCCTCCTTCTCCTCTCCGAGCTGGAACGCGCGGCTGACCGGACCCACTTCGGCGCCGGTGACCGTGAGAGCCCCCGCAGTAAGGAGCACGGTTCCGCCGGCGGGCCACGGCGCTGCGGGTGCAACTACCACCCAGCCGTCGGAATCGTCGTCGGGTACCGTCGGCCGCCACAATCCGCCTTCTTCGCACCAACCGTCTCCCTCGGCGCGCGCCCAAACGGTGGCGGGATCTATGGGCTCGGCCGAAGTCAGCCTGAGCGCCAGTTCCGAAAGCGGGTCGGCAGCCGAGGCGGGGAAAGCCTCTTCGTGAATCTTCAAATCCGGGTCCAGAGCCTTCGAAGCGCCTCGATGACCGCTATTGGCTGCACTGAAATCGCTTTCTCCGCAGCTGTTCTTAGCCTTCACCCGGTAGTTATGGTACTTGTAGGTGATGGTCTCTTTGCCGCCGCAGCCGCTCGCGGGTGTCACAACGGGCGCTTGGGCCCCGGTATCGTCGTAAGACAAGCCGGACTGCCAGCCGCTGACCGCAGTGCTGTCCCGATAGACCTGATACTGGTCCGCGCCAGATACCGCGTTCCAGGTCACCTGAACCTTGTCGGTGAACGTTCCGTCAGTCGCCGACACGTTGGTCGGCGCGGACGGCGCGGAGCACGTAATCGTATACGTACCGGACTGTACGCCGCTGGCGGTCATGCCGGATTTCCAGGCTTTGGCCTTTAACGTGGTTGTGCTGCCAATGGCTACCGGGCTGGCGTAGGCGGTCGAACTTTCCGTGGGGTCCGAACCATCCGTTGTATAGCGAATCGTTGCTCCGCCGGTTGCACAGGTAATCGTCACATCTTGTGCCGTGTCATACGTTCCCGGCGCAGGCGAGAACTCGGGCGTCGCCACGGTGTCGGCGAGGGTGATGGTATATATGCCGGACTGTACGCCGCTGGCGGTCATGCCGGATTTCCAGGCTTTCGCCTTCAACGTGGTTGTGCTGGCAATGGCTACCGGGGCGCCATAGGTTGCCGAACTTTCCGTGGGCTCCGAACCGTCTGTTGTATAGTGAATCGTTGCTCCGCCGGTTGCACAGGTAATCGTCACACTCTGGGCCGTGTCATACGTTCCGGGCGCGGGCGAAAACTCGGGCGTCGCCACGGTCTCGGCGGGGGCGATGGTATATATGCCGGACTGCACGTCGCTGGCGGTCATGCCCGACTTCCATGCTTTGGCCTTGAGCGTTTTCGTGCTGGTGATGGCCACTACGACTGAGTCAGTGTAGGCAGTCGAACTTTCCGTGGGGTCCGAGCCGTTTGTCGTATAACGAATTGCCGCGCCTGCCGTTGCACATGTAATGGTCACATTTTGTGCTGAGGTGTACGTTCCGGGCGGGGGGGAAAAGTCAGGCGTCGCCACCGTGCCCGGGGGGGTGATCGTATACTTGCCGCTCTGCACGGCGCTGGCGGTCATGCCCGATTTCCAGGCTTTGGCCTTCAGGGTTTTCGTGGCGGCGATGGACACCGGGCCGGTATAAACCGTCGAACTTTCCGTAGGATCCGAACCGGTAGTCGTATAGCGAATTGTTGCGCCCGCTGTTGCGCAGCTAATCGTCACATTCTGTGCCGAGGTATACGTTCCGGGCAGGGGGGAGAACTCGGGCGTCGCGACCGTGCCGGGGGGAGTGATTGTATACGTGCCGGACTGCACGCCACTGGCCGTCATGCCGGATTTCCAGGCTTTCGCTTTGAGGGTAGTGGTGGTGCTGATGGCCACGGGGCTGCTGTAGGCGGTCGAACTCTCCGTGGGGTCGGAGCCGTTTGTTGTATACCGAATGGTCGCGCCTGCCGTCGCGCATGTAATCGCCACATTCTGCGCCGAGGTATAGCTTCCCGGAGGGGGGGAGAACTCGGGGGTCGCCACCGTGCCGGGGGGCGATATCGCATACGCACCAGTCTGGACGCCGCTGGCGGTCATGCCGGACTTCCAGGCCTTCGCCTTGAGGGTGGTGGTGGTGCTGATGGGCACGGGGCTGCTGTAGGCGGTCGAACTCTCCGTGGGGTCGGAGCCGTTTGTCGTATAGCGAATGGTCGCGCCTGCCGTTGCGCATGTGATCGTCACATTCTGCGCCGAGGTATAGCTTCCCGGCGCAGGCGAGAACTGGGGCGTCGCTACCGCGCCGACCGCCTCTACGGTAACCGTGCCTCCCGTCAAAACAAGGGGGATTTCTATGGCATTGGGATTGGCAGCTGAACCAGTGCCGCCGACATCCAACACCTCGTTATCTGCTGCGTCGTTGCTTACCGCAAAAGTCACCGTGAGGAGAAGCCCATCATCCATTGACGCCTTCCCCTCGTAAACAGCCAGTCCCAGAAAACCTGGGCTGCTATTAACTTCGACAGCTTTGCCAGCGTTGTTGGCAGCCGGTCCCAAGACAACGCTCCTGTACGTCAGCTTCGCGTGGTGTTCCAGCTTCAATACGATGGTAGATGGCTCTTCAGAGCCTGCAATAAGATTCACAGGAACTTGAACATTGCTTCCCGGAGCAGCGGGGGAAACCGACCCAACGGTAATCTGTATTGCACCACTAGCTTGGCCGGCCGTCAAGAATGTCAGCGCTGCGATCAGCGTCAAAGAGAACGTGAAAAACCTGACGTGACCCCGGGTCTCCTTAGGACTTTTCATTGCTTTCTCCATTTCTCACACTTAGGATTGCCTTGAGCATGAACCGTGCATCCCTCCGGGCACATTCTGCGCCCTTTCTGCACTTCCGCCACGGATCACAATCCCTTCCCGAGCCAATCCGATGCCAAGCATCGAGAATACAGCCCCGTCACCCTCCATAACATGTCACGATTATACCACTCCTGACAAGTGCCAGGATCAAGGACTCTTTGCAGAACATGGGGTTTCTGCTCATACAATACACATTCACGCCCCATCTTGTAACAGATGTCCGTGCATGTTGTTGGAACATGCGATAAGGCAATCGTGGGGAATGACAAAATGCGCACTTTTCATCCGTGCCGCCATTTCTCCCGCTGCACACTCCACGAAAGTCCCCACCCTGGTAAGGAAACAAGAATTCCTTGGCCTCGCCAGAGGTCTGGTCATCCAGCAAACGCCCCGCAAATAACAACGCCGCACACGCCGGGATCAACCTGCGCGGCGCGCCATTTGGCCTTATCATCAGGAGGCTTGCGCTCACTTGTTTCGGTTGGGCCGGGCGAGTTTCATACCCAACAACGCCACAAATGCGAGGAGAATACCGGCGTCAGCCAGCACCTTCGCGCTCTGGGCGTCGGCAAGCTGAACAATGCCCGAATGGTTGACCAGGATTTCGATGAAGAACTGCCCGTCTTCTTCGACTACGGCCCGGCTATCGGGCGCCATCCAGCCGATTACATTCTCAGCCGGGTACCAGCCCCGATGCTCTTCCGTTTCGCTGAAGTAGTAGATCTCCAGGGCGTCCGGGTCAGCGCCCTCGGGAACCGGAATCCAGAACGAGACCGGCTGGCCGAACACGCCGTTGGGGCCAATTCGGTAGGCCGGCGACACCACATCGGCACCCAGCGCAGGGAGACCCTCTTCGATGCTCATTTCCACAATTGTCGGCTCGCCAGATGCCGCGGCTTCAATGGCCGTCCCAATGTGAAATTCGCGGCTGATTGGACCCACCTCGACGCCGGTGACCGCAAGAGCCCCTGCCGTAAGGGTCACGGTCTCATCCGCGGGCCAAGGCGCCGCGGGCGCAAAAACCACCCAGCCGTCGGAATCGTCGCCCGGAGTTGTGGGCCGCCACAGACCGCCTTCCTCGGTCCAGCCATCCCCTTCGACGCGGGCCCACACGGTGGCCGGGTCAATCGATTCGGCCGAGGTCAGCCGGACGGCCAGCTCCGAGAACGGGGTGATATTCGAAGAGGGCAGAGCCTCCTCGTAGACCTTCAGGTCCGCGTCGAGAGCCTTTGATGCGCCCCGATAGCCGGTGTCGGCCGAACCGAAATCGCTCTCCCCACAGCTGTTTTTTGCTTTCACGGCGTACGTATGCTTGTGATACGTGATTTCCGGTTGGGCTCCACACCGCGACACCACCTCGGCTGCTTGAGCGCCGTAGTCGTCATAGATTGTTGCGGATTGCCAGTTGCCGATTGCCGTGCCGTCGCGATAGACCCTGTACTGGCTGGCGCGTGCGGCAGCGTTCCACGTGACGCGCACTTTGTTCGTATACTTGCCGTCGCTCGCGGACACGCCCGCGGGTGCGGCCGGGCAATTGCTCACCGTGATGCTGCCTTGCTCCAGGACAACAGGAATGCGCGTGCCGTCCGGCGCGGCAACGCTTTCAGAACCGTCGCCCGCAATTGTCAGGACACCTGGGGGCGCGGCGCCACTTATGGCAAAGGTTACGGTCAAGAGATTTCCGTCGGCCATGGCGGAAGTCCCCCCAAAGACAACGATACTCACGAGTCCGGGGGTTTTATTATCATAGGCGACCGATTTGCCGGCTTGCGTCGCGGCTTCCCCAGCTTCAACATCGACAAAACTCAACTGGACCGCATCGTATACCAGCTTTGCCACGATGACCGAGGGCTGTTCGCCATTCGTTACGAGTTCCACGCCAAGATCGACGTCATCTCCCGGACCGCCGGAAGCGGTCCCGACAAGAATCTCGATTTGGCCTTGGTCCTCCCCTCCGAACGCAGTTCCCGCAGCCAGGAGCATGAGCGTTATGGAAACAGCCAGACAGCTCACGAGGGTTCCGGCGTGGCGGCTCGTTTCGTTGAAATCCGTCATGGCACTCTCCGTTCTCAAGCTTTGCGAAACCCTGGGACGACAGACGAATTCTCCACCCGCCTCCGCCATACGCCCCATACTGTGTTTTCCCTGCCGGCCCTCAATGCGCGCGCTGGTATAAACATAGCCATATCAATGGCTCCCACAGGTCTGTTGACTGTGTCAATGCGGCGAGAAGTATACCATTTCCCGACTTCTCCATGGCGCCAAATCGCGTCGAATATGCGGCGCCTGCGTACAGAATACATTCCGCGAGGCCATTTCATGACACCGGGGCTTGATGAGCCGCCATCAGCCCCAGGGACCGCCTCCTTCCCCTGAGGCCCCTCTCGCAAGCCTCGCGCGGCCCAATCTGCCCGGCCTGAGGGTCTTATCCTGATGCGTCCTCTGGAACTATGCATCGAGGCCGGGATGACCAGTGCGCGCACGCTGCGTGCGCAACCATAAGACAAGCCCCAGGCCGGCTATCATCTGGACACCTGCCATCACGTGACCATAAGTAAAGGGATAGAGAATGTGCTGAGCATCGCGGACAAACTCCAGCAAGAAACGCGGCAGACTGTATGCGACGAGAAAAAGAGCCGTAACACTTCCACAAACCGAATGGTTCGCGCTTTGTCTGGCCCGCAAATAGATGATACCCGCCAATACCGCCATCAAAGCGGCCATGTCGAGCGCCGGCCACCAGTAAAGGGGTTGGATTATTCCCCA
>Ga0209606_1001321_pt1 | contig 31242 bp, 29 predicted proteins | sample AD_UKC057_MetaG_FD_184412 | JGI IMG/M metagenome (GOLD analysis project Ga0209606, IMG submission 184412) | Active sludge microbial communities of municipal wastewater-treating anaerobic digesters from USA - AD_UKC057_MetaG (SPAdes) (version 2) | ecosystem: Engineered > Bioreactor > Anaerobic >...
CTATTCTCATTTCAAGGTACATCGGGCTTTCTTCCTCGTGCCCTTTTTTGTTCTTACTCCTATGTTTTATATGAATCATCAACATCTGTTATTTTTCTGTTGACTTTTCATAGTTGGACTCCTTTATATCAAGCATTTTATGCTTTGATGCAATTTATCTGATTCAAATGCAGCTTCTATTACCTGCATTACTCTTCTTAACTCATCTTGCTTTACTATTATATCCTCTTTACCGTTCAGATAAGCGATTATATTCATATAATACTCTGCCCATTCGCTCTGAATTTTTGGAAGTTCAAGCTCTTCAAGTGTTTCTTTAGGCCTTGGAGCCATTGTACGAGTAGGACCTCCCACAGTCTGTACAATTTCCGGTTCCCATTCCATAACAATCTGACTTGCTCTTGTTATCTTTCCATTACATTCCCAGTTCTTTACTATAACAGAACCCTGATCTGCATTAACATACCATCTCGGCATTTTTTCCAAACAGTATGTACCAACTTCAATTTGTGCGGATAAACCTGATTCAAATCTGAGAATAAGCTTGAAATAATCATCTACCTCCGGTGTCTTTATGCTGAATAACTGACAGTATACTTCAGTTACCTTTTCATTTAACATATACAGCATCTGATCTATAAGGTGAACTCCCCAGTCAAAAAGCATCCCTCCTCCTGCAACCTGATGTGCTCTCCATCCGTGCATAACGCCATTTTGTCCATGCACTCTTGATTCGATAGTATAAGGTTTGCCGATGAGATTTTCTGATAGAACCTTTTTTACGGTCTTGTAGTCCTTATCCCATCTTCTATTCTGATGTACTGTAAACAATACATTGTTTTCTTTTGATGCCGCTATCATTTCATCTAGTTCAGCAAGATTCATTGCTACTGGCTTTTCGCATACAACATGCTTTTTAGCATTCATAGCCATAACGGAATAGTACTTGTGGAAATTATTCGGAGTTGCTACAAGCACAAGGGAAAAATCACCATTTTTCAAGAAATCCTCTACATTATCATATGTCTTCAAACCATTTTCAGCTGCTACTTTAAGTCTCTGCTGATCAATATCAAAAGCGCTTGTTACCACTAATCCAGGTACTTTAACTGAATTTTTATGGTGCCATGAACCCATTCCCCCATATCCTATTATGCCCAACTTGTATTCCATATAAAACCTCCATCTGCTTCATATTATTACTATTATCTGTTTATGTCAACATCAAAATCTTTAATATATTTTAAGAAATTTCTTGCTGAATATTGATATTTTTGTTTTTCTTTATTTTCAAATCGCTGGACTTAATACCTAAAAAAACAAAATAATCATCCATGCGAAAAATTTTAACTCCTCCGAAAACTGAAATAAACTTTTTTTTGTACCATTCCAATCTTTTTGTAACCATAAGCATCCTGCCTTCAGGAATAAGTTTTTTATAACCTTGCTCTATAAATCTTTTTGGAACGGAAAAATCCGCATGATATGGCGGATTGCTTAAGATTAAGGTGAAATCATCTCTATCAATACTTTCATAAGCATCGCTTTGGATTACTGTGACATTACTGACATTATTTAATTGGGAATTAATTTTTGCGTACTGTACAGCCAAAGGGTCATTGTCACACATTATGATATTCTCTTCTTTAGCTATCTTTGCGCAGCTGATACCTACAAGACCATAACCGCATCCTAAATCCAGTATGATATCATCTTTATTTATATTACATTTGTTCAGCATAAAAAGAGTGCCTTTGTCGGCACCCTTATATGAAAACAATTTTTCTGAAGTTTTGAAAGTTAACTCAACTCCGAATACTTCGGTATGTATATTCAATTGAATACCTCATCTTACTATTCTACTGGCGGTACATATGACCCATCATCAGGGACAAGCTTGTATTCATCTTTAGATGAGTTAGGTGTACGGAATATTATTACATAATACTTTCCGCCATCGACATATCCGTTTTCTGGTGTTAATTCAACTCTTCCTACTTTGGTTCCACCATAAAATATACTGAATACATTAGGGTGTTTTTTATCAATATCTACTTTAAATTCAAGAACTTCACCTGCTTCAAATTCGTTCCACTGTTGAAGGATCTTTACATTTCTAATCCATTTTACTGTAAGAGTGTTCTGAGTAGTATTTGTAATATAATAAGTCGCTGTCTCCTTCGTTCCGCATCCGGCAAGTGAAATACACAACCCTGCTGCTAGTACAATCACCATAATTAGGGAAATAATCCTTTTATAACTCTTCATCTATACGCCCCTTTCATTATTCGATATTTTCAATATCCCTCTTTGTTTATTTTATCATTTATAAGCATCTCATACTATATGAAAAATGTGATATTTGTTGTATTTAAATAACATCAGCTATAACCCTCACCTGACTCGCTTCTGCACTTATATTCAATGGAAATGCATATATACTATTAATATAGCTATTTTTAGTATATTTATTCAAAATTTTTAAATTAGTAAGGTTTTCCAATATAAGAATATCACCTCTCATAAAAGTTTTATGCGTTTCAAAAGGGAAATAATCGCAAGAAGGCATATCGAATCCTATAATAGATATTTCTTTTTGTACAAGATACTCAGCTGTCTTAACATGTATTACAGGATGCTCTGTAAAATATGATTCCTCATAGAATTTATCTTCAAATCCTGTATATAAAATAACTATGTCATTTTTTCCTATAACCTTAAATTCTTCTGTTACAGCAATATTCATACTTCCTCTTACATCAATTATCCATCCTTTTGAACAGAATCTTGTTAAAGGATATTCAGAAGCGGTAGTATCACTATTGATAAGATGCTTAGAAAAATCTATATGCGTACCGGTATGAAGCGAGGTATGATATTCGCTTAAAACATATCCGTCAGATGCTATACTCTTTGTATAATTAATTATAGTTTTACAATCTTCCGGGTAAGATGGCATATTATTATATATCCTATGACTAATATCAATCAGCAATATCATTCACCTCTTTCTCGAATTTAAATGATAATCCTTCTTCTGTTGAAACCACTGTTATATCACCTGACAAATCAGTTCTGTAAGTATTGATATTATGAACTTTTAATCTGCTTATTATCGTCTTGTGCGGATATCCATAATCATTATCAGTACCAAGTTGTATTATCGCATATATCGGGGATGTTTTATACAAAAACTCTGATGTAGTAGAGGAGCTTCCTCCATGATGCGCAATCTTTAGCACATCACAGTCAATATCCATTCTATTATCCAGAATATTATGTTCTGCCTCACTTTCCAAATCTCCTGTAAATATAAAAGTATTACCCATATGGTCTAATTTTAACGCTATTGAGTAATTATTAATTTCTTCATACTTCAAATTTGCATCTGTTAAAATGGTGAATATCATTTCTCCATATCTGAATATTTCACCATATAAAGGTATTAAAGATGTTATCCCCTTAGTTTGTATCTCTTTTTCAGTATTTTTGTAAGTATAGTTATCTCTTATAACTGGACTTTTTAAGACAAGATCAATATCATATTTCTCGGAAATATCTTTAAAAGAACCTATATGATCTTCGTGAGGATGAGTGAGCACGACCATGTCTATCGTATCCACATTATGGTCCTTTAAGAATCTTAGTACTTTTTTTGACATATTTACGCTTCCCGTATCTATTAAGATATTATGCTCACTATCCTGTAGTAAAATGCAGTCACCTTGTCCCACATCAATAAAATGAACCTGCATAGAATCTTCCTGAATGAACTCGTTGGAAGATTTATAGATATTTAAACTTTCTATCAGTTTATTTACTAGAAATATGGATAAAGCAAGCAGAACCAGTATAATTATATAAATATACTGATTCCGCCATTTATAGTTTTTTATACTTTTATTACCATACATACCTATTCTTTTGTATCTAGCTTTATTTCACCAAAACCTTTGGGAAGTTTCGACAACAGAATAAATCCTATGAGAAATAGAATAATAAGGGACAAAATACCATATCTGGAATGTCCAGTTATTATTGCAAATAACCCCATTAGAAGCGGTCCCATAATATCTGCTAATTTTCCAAATATGTCAAAGAATCCGAAATATTCATTAGATTCCTCTTTGGGTATTATTCTACCGAAGAATCCTCTTGATAGAGACTGTATTCCTCCTTGAGCCATACCGACTATAACAGCAAGAACCCAGAATTGCCATTCAGTCTGTAAAAAGAATCCGAATATGGCTACAAACATATATATGCCAATAAATACTTTTATAATTTTTAAAGTCCCGTATTTTGTTCCCAGATATCCTGCAAGAATTGCACATGGGAATGCGATAAATTGGGTAAGAAGTAATGCTAATACCATGGATACAGAATCCAGTCCGAGTTCTGTACCGTAAACTGTCGCCATAGTTATTATTGTATATACCCCATCAATGTAGAAGAAATAAGCAAGAATAAATAAGAATATGTCTTTCTTGGCTTTTATATTCTTAAATGTTCGACCAATTCTTACGAATGCATCTTTAACTTTTCCTTTCGTATTTTCAAGATAATATGTCTGGTGTACATTCTTAAATAAAGGTATTGTAAGAAGAAACCACCATAATCCTGTTATCACGAATGCAACCTGGATTGAAGATTCATCATTCAATCCAAATGGCTGGAAAATATAAATAACAAGACACAATATAAATGGAATACAGCTCCCTATATATCCATATGCAAACCCATTTGAAGATATCTTATCCATCCTGTCATCAGTAGTCACATCAGTAAGCATGGAATCATAAAACACATTAGTAGCTGCATACCCGATTCTTGCTATAACATATATAATCAAGAATGCAAGCCATGTATTCATAAAAGCCATTGCAAAAGCACCTAGCACTCCAACTGACAAAGCAACAGCAAACATCTTTTTCTTCATTCCCTTGTAATCCGCTATGGCTCCAAGTATTGGAGACAAAAAGGCAAGAATAAGAATAGCCACAGAATTAGCTGTTCCCCATAAAGCTGTAGCTTCATTTGCTTCCATAGTACTTGTTTTTGCTATCATAGCAGCAAAGTAAATAGGAACAAGAGCTGTTGTCAGCATTGTAAAAGCGGAATTGCCTACATCATACAATACCCAGCTCCATTCGGTCTTGTTCATTTTTTTACCCATTATTTAATTCCCTCCAATTAACCCTATTAATGATATTTTACCATCATCAGATGCTGTTTTGAATACAACTTTCATTAAATTATGATTTATTTAAGGTTATAATACATTTATGCTCAACAGAGGGGATGATTGCTTGATAAAAGGCGAACTTATAGAACTGAAAACTGAGAATCTTATAAATGCTTTTCATTTTGGGATTTTGGTTTCGACGATATTAAGAAGAAACACAACAGATGAAATAAACAATAAAAATAGGACTTTTTACTGTTTTAACGGTTTGTGATTCACCACTACTTCTGTAAGAGCAGGCATACTTTTTAGAACAGTGTAATCAATAGACGAATCAATAATCGTAGAGTTAAGAAACAAAGAATCAAGTTTAGTAAAGAATTTCAAATCCTCCAGACTCATTACATTACCTTGCTTTAGTATATGATCGATACCCATAATATCAACTGTTGCATTTACTTTCACATAAACATAATCATACTCAAAAACATTGCCTTCTATTTGGTCGTCAATCCGAATTGACGTGATTTTCTGCATATTTTCATATGTAAATTCAAGATTCGATGCAATAAAAGCTGGGATCAGCAGTCTTTCTAATTCCTTATCTCTGAAATTTTCTGGTAATGTGACCAGTTCAATAGCGTTATCATTAGCATAATTTTCAGCAGTACTTACAGTTTTGGTATATATTATTGCTCCTTTAGGCAGAGCATCTTTTTCAATGTGTGTAACCTCTGCTGAAATAAAGAATTTTGTGAACTGCTGCATATTTATTAGCATTTCTTTGGTTATTGAAGTGGTCCCTTCCTCAAATTTCACAGTTTCCATATTACCTTCAAGACCATAAAAGATATCTTTTCCTAATGTTGTTGAGAATGGCAGCTGAACCATTTTTTGTGTACCTACATAGTAACCGTCATTTCCTATCATCTCCATTCTCATTAAAGGTCTTTCTTTCTGATTAGTCGTTGCGAAAGCCCTGTCTTCGATGCTCTTCAACTTATCAGATATTATAATATGGTCTATGGTACTGTCTTCAAATGCACTTTCACCGATCTGTTCGATCTGTTCCATATTACATATCACAATATTTCCATATGCTTTATAGAATGCGTAACGGTCTACCTTCTTCAATGTGGATGGTAGGTATATGACAGCATTGAAAAAACCTCCAACCCCTGCTTCGTAAAACGTTGAAGAGAGGCTTTTCACACCTTCAGGGATCACTATATCTGTTTCAGTCTGATTACACTTAATAAGTATTCCGTCACCTACTATGACAAATTCATCCTTTAGATTCTTATACCATTCAGTATCATTAAAGGCACAAACTCCTATGCTCTTTACGCTCTCAGGTATGAAAACTTCTTTGACATGCACACATGCAGAAAAAGCCATATCTTTGATATGTACCACCGGTATATTCCTTATTGTCTCAGGTATTATCACGCTTTCTTCTACACCATCATATTCTGTAATAGTAATCTCATTATCTTTTATAGTGTAAGTAAAGGAGCCTTCCTTAAGATCGCCTGTAGGCTCACTTCCATTGTTACAAGCTGAAAGTAACAGGACTGTTATGAGCACGAAAACTACTAAAACCTTTTTCATATCGTCTACTTCAACTCCTCTTTATATTTTAGCACAAATCATTGTATATATATTTCTTATTGTTGGCCTGTTTCTTCTATTGTTTCTGATAAAAGATAAGGGATTGTCAGGTGCATGAATAGGTGTTATCATTGCTTATTTTCTTAATATTCATATAACCGCCATACCATGCATGGTTGCAATTATCGCATTTAACAATTTTAATTACATGAACAACACCCGGATTTTTCTGAAACAGGATGTATTTCAATATATTCATGAATATCCTGCTATAAAATACTCTGCTGTATACAGCTACGTGTAACTGTCCGCATTTAGGACAAACAGACAATACATCATCACAGTATCTCTTCATTACTTTACAGTCTTTGTTTATAGCATACTCATTATATCTGGTTAGAAGAAACAGTAGGCATATTATGTATCCTACCACTGACATTGCAAACACATATGCAGCTGTTATATAGGAAGACAAGATAAGCCAGTATGCTATAGTGCCTATTGATATTGAAATTATGTTTACAGTCTTATTTGTTTTTACTATGTCCATTTACGTGTCCACCTTTTCTAAGATGTACACATAATACTATTAGTTATGTACTATAATACGGACTTATGTAGCATATTTCAAAGTTTTTATCTCTAAAAAAACAGCTCATAAAAACAAGCTGTTACTGCAAATATGTTGAATTATAAATAGAAATTCTATCTGGACAGTTTGCCTATTGCACTGTTAATACCACCTTCAAGATTTCCTCCAACATTACTTCCTTTTGCAAATAAAATTGCATCAGACATTTGTTTTTCCTTCTTTTTTGATGGTGCTTTGTCAGCCGCTTCTCTTGCTTTTATATATTCATCGACCTTCTCTGGAGGAATAAATAAATCTTCTGCAGCTTTTTTCTTTTGGGACCTGAATAAATCCTTAATTGCCATAACTATTACCTCCACTTATTTTAATAACATTAGAAAGATATCATTTTTTTATAAATTGTCAAATTTAACTTGACCAGATAAATTTTACTGCTTTTCATTAATTTTGCAGAAAAAAGAGCAGCTTTAGCTGCTCTAATTATATTTACAACCTTCACTTATATCTTCGTGCTGTTTTTCAAAAGCCAGTCTTCTGCTTGCTTACACCATAATCCTTTATTAGCATTGCATATTTTAGCAAGTTCAGGATAGCCTTTTTCTTCAAAATCACTTATTGCTGTTAAAGGCATGCTTATTCCTGTGTATATCAATTTCTTCCCCCCTGGTATTTTAGGAAGATTTAAAGTAGCTTCTGCTGCAGAATCCAATCCTCCGATATGAGTAACCATAGCTGCTGGATTTAGCTTCCCTTCTTCACACATTGTTATGCATTTTTTCATATCATCGGTGTTGCCGCCGCTGGTGCCTACAATGTGAGTAGAGTTGTAATGGACATTATAGAAGTTGAAAGTTGCTGAAAAAGTTGGGTCTGTGGGGCCAGCAAAGAAATTTAAGCATCCGTCATATCCTAGTATCTTATCTCCCTGTTCAACAACAGGTTTTACAGGTGCAAACACAAAGACATCATCATATCCTTTGTTATCTGATAATTCCATTAAAGATTTTACAGGATCTTCTGTTTTTCCTGTATTTAAATAAATTAATTTAACTCCATGTTCTGCAGCCCATTGCGGGGAGAATATTTCTGCAGCTCTTGCAAGTCTAGAGTCATCTATATCTGTTACTACTAAAAGTGAAGGTTTTCTTTCCTGGTTAACAGCATAATCTATGGCACCGAGTCCCATTGGACCCACACCTGCTAAAATTGCCATTTTTCCGCCTTCTTTTATGCCCATAGTATGCTCGTAATTTACTCTGTTGGTGTGGTACATAGCAGAAAAAGCTCCAATTATACAAGACACCGGTTCTGCAAGTGAACCCTGGTAAAACGAATCACCATTATATTCAAGAAGACAGTCAACTTCCAGCACTTCTTTGGCAATTATCATATTCTGTATAGTACCGCCAGTATATCTAAATGAATATCCGGGTGCTGCATATATGTTTGAAGGATGATTAAGGTTAGTCTGCATTGTAAAACGCTGGCCTTTTTTGTATCTATCCTTATATTTTTTTCCTACTTCGATTATTTCACCACACATCTCATGTCCGATTATGATTGGATTCTTATCTACATCTTTCGGTACCCTCTTGTGCTTTGCTCCTTGTATAGCAGCTTTATATGACGACATGCATATGCTATCAGTTACTACCCTTGCTAATATCTCATCATCATTTATTTTTGGTAGTTCGAATTCTTCTAAACGAAGATCATTCTCACCATATAATCTTACTCCCTTTGTCTTCATTTTATCTCTTGCTCCTTTCTTCTTGTTTGACGACATGCAGCTTTAATATCTTATCCAAATTCTCCAATGCCTCTCCGGTTCCTAAAACCACACAGGATATAGGATCATCTGCAATTGTAACCTCAAGGCCTGTCTTAATAGAAAGAAGAGTATCCAGACCGTATATAAGACTGCCTCCACCTGTTAAAACTATACCTCTGTCGCCAATATCTGCTGATAGTTCAGGAGGTGTCCTTTCTAATACATTTTTAACTCCGTCAACAATCTGCTGTACTACTTCGTCAAATGCTTCCATAAGCTCTGATGAAGTTATTTCAATCGTACGTGGTAGTCCTAGTACAAGATTTCGTCCTCTTACCTGCATTGAAACTTCTTCTTTTCTTGGATATACGCAACCTATACGTATTTTCATCTCTTCAGCCATTCTTTCACCTATATGAAGGCTGTATTTCTTTCTCATGAATTTAATAACACACTCATCAAAAGCATCTCCGGCTATTTTAATAGATTTGCTTTTTACTATTCCGCAAAGAGAGATGACAGCTATATCTGTTGTTCCGCCACCTACATCCACTACCATGCTTCCGTATGCCTTGGTAATATCAAGACCTGCTCCAATTGCAGCAGCAATAGGCTCTTCAATAATATATACTTCTTTTGCTCCCACTTTATCGGCTGCTTCAATAACTGCTCTTCTTTCCACTTCAGTTATACCGCTAGGTACGCATATCATTATTCTAGGCTTGTATAAAAGAAGCTTCTTGCCGCATACTTTTTTTATAAAGTATTTTAACATTTCTTCTGTGGCTTCATAATCAGATATGACACCATCACGTAGAGGCCTTATCGCCTCAATATTAGCAGGTGTCCTGCCTATCATCAGGCGTGCATCATCTCCGACGGCCTTTATTTTACCGTCATCATCTCGTGATACAACGGAAGGTTCACGCAAAACTACGCCTTTGCCTTTAACATATATAAGTACTGAGGAAGTACCGAGGTCTATACCAATATCAAGTCCCAAACCATTGCTCCTTACATCTTATTGCTCTAATTATATACTATTTTTAATGCAATAAATACCTATTTTAATCATAAAACATTAATATTTGATTAATGTGCTGTTACTTCGGTCCATGCCTTATTATATAATACTGTGGCTTCTGCATTATATTCAAAAACCGAGCATCTTGACAGCATATCTTCTGTAGGAAATGCTGCAAGATTATTTTTCCATTCATCATCAAGTAAGTCTATTGCAGATTGTGATGTGATGGAATAACCAGTTTCATTGGCATTCATAACCATGATGTCATCCCTTAACATGAAATTGATGAATTTTTCAGCAGCTGATACATTTTTCGCATTCTTTGGTATTACCATAGCATCAACCCACCTATTACTTCCTTCTTTGGGGATAACATATGCTAAATCCTCATTCATGCTCATAGCATCAACAGCTTCTCCAGACCATACAACAGCTAACGCACCTTCTTTCTGAACCATCTTATCTTTAACTTCATCGACAAGATATCCTAAAACTAAAGGCTTTTGTTCAATAAGAAGGTTCATTGCTTCATCAATTTGGGTTTGATCAGTTGTATTCTGTGAATAACCAAGTTTGATTAAAGCTACCATCATAGAGTCTCTCTGACTGTCTTGCATGAATATCTTTTGTGAATATTTCTCATTCCAAAGTATGTCCCAGCTGTCTACTGTATCACTTACCATTGTTTTGTTGTAAAGTATACCAACTGTTCCCCATAGATATGGTACTGAGTATTCATTGTTAGGATCATATGAAAGATTCTTATGAACATCATCTATCTTCGAATAATTTGGAATATTCTCCATATTAATCTTTTGAAGCATATCCTCTTGTATCATTCTTTGAATCATATAATCAGATGGAAATACTAAATCATATGAAACTCTGCCTTTTGAGAGCTTGACATACATATCTTCATTTGTTGTGAATGTGTTGTAATTTACCTTAATGCCTGTCTCCTCTTCAAACATGTCAATAACAGCCATGTCGATGTATTCGCCCCAGTTGTAAACATTCAATACTTCCTTGTCGCTTGCACATCCGACAATAGATAGCAGAATTACTGCTGATAAAAGAATTACCAATACTTTTTTCATTTTTCTTCATTTTCTCCAATACTTAAAATTTGTTTTTCTCTATTTAAAAATGTATCTTTATTGTTTTTGCTAATACGCTTTTTTGATGAAAGCTCGCGTTTGTTTACTACAAGGAGTAATGCCATTACTGTTACAAATAATAAAGCTGAAACAGCATTAATTTTTGGATTCACTCCTTTTCTAGCCATAGAAAATATAATCATAGAAAGATTCTCTACATGTCCACCTGTAGTAAAATAACTTATGACGAAATCATCCACACTTAAAGTAAATGATAGCAGAAAACCTGTAATTATGCCTGGCATCAATTGCGGTATTATAGTCTTTCTTAATGCATAAAAGGGTGTAGCACCAAGGTCTTGAGCAGCTTCATATACGGAAATATCAGTTTGATATAGTTTTGGTAGTACGGAAATAATTACATAAGGAGTACAGAAAGTTATATGAGCTAAAAGCATGGATACAAATCCTAATTCTATCCCTACAAATGCAAAAAGCATCATAAGCGAGACTCCTGTAACTATATCTGGATTCAGAACTGGTATATAAGTTATTGTCCTGACTGTTTCAAATGTCTTTTTTTTCATTTTAATTATACCTAATGCAGCAAATGTCCCAAGAACTGTAGCTACAACTGAAGCGACTAAAGCTATCAGGAGGGTAGTTTCCAAAGCATTCAGTATCTTGCTATCCGTAAATAGCTGTTGATACCATGTTAAGGAAAATCCCTGCCACACTGCACGAGATTTAGATTCATTAAACGAATATACAATCAATACTATAATTGGGGCGTATAGGAATAACAATATTAAAAAAAGATAAATCCTTTGTAACAGTTTCTTCATAATAATCCTCCTGCTCCAACTGATTCGTCTCCATACTTATTGATAAATATCATTGATACGAATATGAGGACCATAAGAAGCAATGACAATGCGGAACCTAATCCCCAATCACCAGTAATAGTAAATTGCTGTTCAATAATATTTCCTATTAGGGTAATCTTACCACCACTTAAAAGTCTTGAAATTACGAATGTGGATAAAGCCGGCATGAAGGTCATTGTTATTCCTGATATAACCCCTGGCATGCTTAAAGGGAATATTACTCGTCCGAAAACCTTGATGTTATTTGCTCCCAAATCCTTTGCTGCTTCAATTACACTCTTATCTATCTTAACAAGTACCGAATAAATTGGAAGTATCATAAAAGGAAGGAAATTGTATACCATTCCTAGAACTACTGCAAAATTATTATACATAAGCTGTACCTGTCCAAACCCTATTAATGCAAGAAATCTGTTAATCAATCCCTCATTCTCAAGCAATGACAACCATGAGTATGTTCTTAACAGAAAATTCATCCACATAGGAAGTACTATCAGTATGAGCATAGTGCTTTTTTTTGCAAAATCCTTACTTGCAAGAATCATTGCTGCAGGATACCCAAGGATAAAGCATACTATTGTCGCGATAAGCGACATGTATAATGATCTGCCAATTACTTTTAGATAAAGCGGTTCAAATATTGCTTTGATATGATCCAGAGTAAAGACAGTCTTACCTGAGGAATTGTCGGTAAAGGCATAAAATACTACAAGAAGGAGAGGAACAACGATAAATATCGACATCCAAATAAGATATGGTAAAGAAAATCTTCTTTTACTCATGCATTCACCACCGTTTCAACAGGTTTTATTTCAATTGCTTCATGATGCATTACATGTATATTATATGGATCTACAGTAATCCCCAGCTCATCTCCCACCATCTGAGGTATGGTAGAATGAACTTTCCATTCAAAAGAAGGCCCTTCCACCCATATTTCATAATGTACACCTTTAAATGTCACTAATGTTACTTTTCCTTTAAGTTTTGCTTTATCGGGCCGCACCAATATCACATCCTCAGGCCGTACTACAACATCAACTGTTGAGTCCTGACCAAACCCAGTATCAACACATGCAAAATCAACTCCATCTATACGTACAAGTTTATCTTTAATCATAATACTGTTGATGATGTTGCTCTCCCCGATAAAATATGCTACAAAAGCATTTTTAGGTTCATTATAAATGTCAACAGGAGTTCCAATCTGCTGTATCCTGCCGTTATTCATTACAACTATAGTATCAGATAATGTTAAAGCTTCTTCCTGATCATGTGTTACATAAACAAATGTAATACCTACATCCTTATGCATTGTTTTTAACTCATCTTGCATGTCTTTCCTGAGTTTGAGGTCTAATGCCCCCAAAGGCTCATCTAAAAGCAGCACTTTAGGTTTGTTTATAAGAGCTCGAGCGATTGCTACCCTCTGTTGCTGACCTCCACTAAGAGTGGATATATCCCTGTCCTCATAACCTTCAAGATTAACTATATTAAGATATTTTTTTACATCCTTCTGTATTTGTTCAGGATTGATTTTTTTTATTGTAGGTCCGAATGCGATATTCTGGCCCACTGTAAGATGCGTGAATAAAGCATATTTCTGGAATACTGTATTAAGCATCCTCTTATGAGCAGGTACATCATTAATCCTTACACCATCAAATAAGATATCACCCCCATCAGGCTGTTCAAAACCGCCGATAATCCTTAATGTAGTGGTTTTTCCGCACCCTGAAGGACCTAATAATGTTAAAAACTCTCCTTCATTTATATAGAGATTTATACCGTCAATAGCAGTAAAATCTCCATATTTCTTGTAAATGTTCTTAAGTTCGATAATCTTTTTTCCCATATCTTCTCCCTAATTATATTTAAAAGCTTGGAGGTGTGGTTACCCACAGAACTACTGCTTTTTTTCCTGTCGTATTACGTATTAAATGTTTTGCATCTGATTTGAAATAAAAGGACTGTCCTTTTGTCACAGTATATTTTTTGTCATTTATCTCAAGCTTGATGTTTCCCTCAAGTACAAATCCGAACTCTTCACCTTCATGAGGGTCATCTTGGTAGCTTATACCTCCTGGCTGGAGCGTCATTATAATCGGTTCCATAGAATTTTTCTGGCAATCAGGAACCACCCACATTATCTGCCGTCCTTCAGTTTCATCTTTTTTAGTAACCATATCCTTCTTTTTGTATACAATCTGGCTTGCATATGATCCTGAAAAAAAGTCTGCTAGATTAGTACCTAGTCCGGTAAGCACATCCTGCAGTGTTGTAATTGTAGGTGTGATTATGTTCCTCTCAAGCTGAGAAATATATCCTTTTGATAGCTCAGACCTGTCTGCTAGCTCCTGCTGTGTCAAAGAGTTCAATAACCGAAGCTGTTTTATCTTACCTCCAATATCTATCATCATGCACCCTTTCAATTATACTATACTTAATGTTAAGTGTTACTAAACATAACTGTAATTATATGACCTTTCGTATAAGTGTCAATGATTTTTGAATAAATAATTATTAATTTTATTGAATTTTTATTGGAGACTGTATTAGTCATTATTATCAACATATTAATTGACATTTTTTAATAAAAATGATTGCGCTTGTAAAAAACCACCCTTCAAGGTGGTTTCCTCAATTAATAGTTTCTATTAAAAATCACTGTCAAGCTATTGCATTTCAAATTTCTTCCTTGATGACCATAAACCTAAAGCTGGATTAGATATGTAATATATTTTTTCACCATTGACATTGTTATATCCATCTATCAGCTTCTTAGGATCATATTTTTTTACTGCATCATCATAGTTCATATATTGGAAATTAGCTCCTTCAATTTCCTCTCTAGTCATGTGCCTGACAGCATATGTAATATTGAACTTGCCATCACTTGAGCCATGAATAATATGTGCTGCAACAGATAGGTTATTCTTTAAATCATCAGATTCATCAACTTTCTTAAGAATATTCTCTCTGCCTATGTATCCATATTTTCTTATAAGCCTGTCATTTTCTTTATCTTCTCCAAACCGTTTCACTTCTGGAGCAAGAATTATAAGATCGCCGCCATTTGCTATTGCCATTCTGGTACGATATATCGCTTTATTGCCAAGCCAAGTCGTTTTAAATTCTTTTTCATCCAGATATACAACTATTTTCTCAGGTTCTTCATCAAGAAATGTGAAATTCCTCTGCTGGCTGTCTTTTAGTGCTTCTTCAAAAGCATCACGCCCGTCTCCAGCATACAAACCGTGAATATCTGCTGATGTTCCGTTCTGAGTGGTTACAGTAAATATGTAGAAAAGAGGATATGAGGATATAAAATTCTTTTGAGCATAATCAAACACCTTTCTTACAGGGCTATAATCTCTTCCCATCATTCTTTCCATACCATAAAAAGCTCCCAGCATATGCGATTTGTTAATCATGCTGTTGCCACCTATGCCGACAAATATATTCTTGGAATAATTAGCCATGCCTACTACTTCATGAGGTACAACTTGACCTATAGAAATTATAAGGTCATATGACTTATCCAGAAACATCTTATTCACTTCTACATCTATCTTTTCATTAACAAGACCTTCGGAAACTTCATTGACAAATTCCTTAGGGACTTCCCCAATCTTTACTACATCCTTTTTCCAGTCATGGACAAAAAACCTGTCATGAGGTATTCCAGTAAACATCTCATCCATTTCCTCGTCACTCATAGGCATATGAGTGCCTAATGCAGGAAGTATATCAATGATACAAAAATCCTTCAGCTTGTTATACAGGATTGAAGTTATTTTACCTGACATGGAATAGAATCTGGTAAAATCCGGAGGCACTATCAGTATTTTTTTAACTTTTCTGCCGGTAGAAAAAGCTTTATATACCTCGTCTAGATATTTCGAAAGCTCTTGTTCCGATATAGGTTTTCCGCTGCTTCTTTTAACTAACGATTTCATGTTATACTCCGCTGTACGCTGAGAATCCGCCATCTACAGGAAGGACTATGCCATTTACAAAACTGGAAGATTTTTCATCTACCAGATAAAGTAATGCTCCAATGAGTTCCTCAGGTTTTCCGAATCTATTCATAGGTGTAGCTGCAAGTATCTTATTTGATCTTTCTGTAAATGTTCCATCTTTATTAATAAGTAAGGCTTCATTCTGATTTGTCACAAAAAAGCCTGGCGCTATAGCATTAACCCTTATACCGACTTTCGAAAAATGTACCGCAAGCCACTGTGTGAAATTAGATATTGCAGCTTTTGCTCCGGAATATGCAGGTATTTTGGTTAACGGGGTAAATGCATTCATTGAAGAAATATTAATAATAGTAGAACCTTTTTTCCCCACCATATCTGATGCAAACACTTGAGTTGGCAGCAGTGTTCCTATAAAGTTTAGATTAAATACAAACTCCACTCCTTTTGGATCAAGATTAAAAAAAGTGACTAATCCTTCAGTATCAATATCCTCGGGGTAAAAATACTCTTTTGTTGTTGTGGCTCTTGGATTATTTCCGCCTGCTCCATTTATGAGAATATCGCACTTTCCAAGTTTTTCATTGACTACTGCTTTAGCTTCCATAAGGCTTTCCTTCTCAAGTACATTAGCTTTAACAGGTATGGATATTCCACCCTTTTCATTAATCTCGTTCGATACTTTTTTTGCAGCATCATAATTAAGATCAAGAAGAGCTACCTTTGCCTTTAAACTTGCAAGAGCATCAGCAAACATAGAGCATAATACCCCTCCTGCTCCTGTTATAACTACAACCTTATCCTTTAAATCTATCTTAAACGGTAATTTCATATCTTCGCCTCCTATGCGTTATATGTTGATGCGGAAGTCTCTCCGCCTCTTCCTGTCCAGTTAGTATGATAAAAAACTCCTCGTTCACTATCAATCCTTTCATATGTATGAGCTCCAAAATAGTCTCTCTGCGCCTGCAGTAAGTTTGCAGGGAGCCTTTCGCTCCTATAACCGTCATAATATGATAATGCTGCCGCAAATGCCGGTATAGGGACACCATTAAGCACACATGCTGACACAACACGTCTTAAACTCATTTGACATTCATCTGCCTTTTGTTTGAAGAAAGGATCAAGCAAAAGATTGGAAATTTCAGGATCTTTGTCATATGCTTGTTTTATTTTTCCCAAAAATGCGGAACGGATAATGCATCCGCCTCTCCACATTAAAGCTATACCTCCATAATTAAGATTCCATCCATATGATATAGCTGCAGCCTTCATAAGTTCGTATCCCTGCGCATATGATACTATCTTTGACAGATAAAGCGCTTTTCTCAAATCATCAATAAATTTTAAATGTTCTTCTTTGAAAGATACAGTAGGACCTGTTAGTATCTTGCTTGCATAAACTCTCTGTTCTTTCATTGCTGATAAGCATCTTGCGAAAACTGCTTCTGCAATCAATGTAAGAGGTACACCTTCATTTAGTGCTGAGATAGCAGTCCATTTACCGGTACCTTTCTGACCAGCAGTATCAAGTATTTTTTCAACTAGAGGCTCACCATTTTCCTTTACAGCTAGAATATCTTTTGTTATTTCAATAAGATATGAATTAAGCTCATTTTGGTTCCAGTCTGCAAAAACTTCATGCATTTCGTCTGTATTCATCCCCATAAGAGTCTTCATAATGTTATATGCTTCGCAAATAAGCTCCATATCCCCGTATTCAATTCCGTTATGCACCATTTTTACAAAGTGACCTGCTCCGTTTTCACCAACCCAGTCACAGCAAGGTGTGCCATCTTCAACTTTTGCTGATATAGCTTGAAATATGTCCTTTACATGAAGCCAAGCCTGGTTTGTTCCACCTGGCATTAAAGAAGGCCCTGTTAAAGCACCTTCTTCTCCCCCGCTTACTCCTGTGCCGATATACATCAGTCCTGCATCCTCAACTTTTTTAGTTCTTATAATTGTGTCATTGTAGTTGGAATTTCCCCCATCTATAATTATGTCATTTTTATCAAGTAGCGGGATAAGCTGATTAATCATATCATCTACAGCGGTACCGGCTTTGACCATCATCATAATTTTTCTGGGTTTCTTTAAGTTAGCGACAAGTTCTGAAAGACTGTAACATCCAATAATATTTTTACCTTTTGCTCTTGTCTGGATAAATTTCTCAACTTTTTCTATAGTTCTATTATATACCGCTACAGAGAAACCCTTGCTTTCCATATTAAGCACAAGATTCTCTCCCATTACGGCAAGGCCTATAAGGCCGATATCAGCTTTTTTCATATCTTACCCTTTCTTCTCTATGGGTACTTGATATACCCTTATTTATATATAGATTGTATAATAATGAGCTCAGTTTGTCTATCGATTACCCAATTTATTACTGTTTTCCTGCCCTCAAAGTTTCTTTGTTATACATATTATTTACAAATTTTAATACCTGAATAATTGACTTAAAAAAGTTCGGATCCCATTGGGAAGGATCAGGATATTTTAATCCTATTTTCTTAATCATAGGCAAAACCTGTATAAGCCTATGCTTAAAATCTATATATGACTTGTCTTCTTTTTGCGTCCATCCTGTTTCAGCAACTGCAGCAAGACGAGGGAAAGACATCATGCTCATATTATCTATGTTTTCAATAAATTCCGTCCAAATAGTCGCTTCAACTCCTAAAATATTCTTTCTTAAGCTTTCAGGAAGAACCGCTGGTACAGGATTATACATATAAGTTTTCTTTAAAGGTGTCATTCCTAAAGGATAATCCAAATAATAATGGAAAAAATCTGATACTACAATTTTTCCGCCTACTGATGCTCTAATTGAGCATTCGTCATTCTTCTCTCTCCAGTTCTGGACCGTTATTCCCTTTTCCAGATTTTTGCCTCTCAAACTCTCATTCCATGTAATAGCTTTTTTCCCTTTTTTCTGAAGATATTCGTGTATCCTGTTCAGCATATATCCCTGTAGCTGTTCATAATCTTTAAGGCCAAGGGATTCGAGTTTTTGCTTACAGTGCGGGCATTCCATCCATCGATCTTTAGGTGCTTCATCTCCACCAATATGAACATATTCAGATGGGAAAATTAATGCTATTTCTTCTAGAATATCAAATAAAAATTCATATACCTCTTCTTTACCAGCACATAGTATATCTTTAAATATTCCTGCATGAGTTCGGACAGGTATCTCCTTTGCTGTGCATGACAGTCTTGGATAAGCATGAAGACAAGCTGATGTATGCCCTGGCATCTCTATTTCAGGTATGACTTCTATGCTTTTTTTTCTGCAATATTCGACAATTTCCTTCATTTGGGACTGTGTATAGAATCCTTCGTGTGAATTTTTATTAAAATACCGTCCAAAGTTTGAAAATTCTCTTTTAGATCCTTTTTCAGTTAGCAGCGGGTACTTCTTAATTTCCATACGCCAACCTTGATCATCAGTAAGATGCCAATGGAACCTATTGAATTTGAAAAGAGAAGCAGCATCAATAATTTTTTTGAGTTCTTCAACAGAAAAGAAATGTCTAGAACAGTCAATCATGAATCCTCTATATGAAAAAGCAGGTTTATCTTTTATTTTAAGATATGGGATATTACCCGCATAACTGAATTCAAGCTGTTTTAAAGTCTGAACTGCATAATTCTCCCCTGCCTTGGATGAGCACTTTATTTTAGCACCTTTTTCATCAATAGTAATAGAATATTCCTCAGCAGAATATTTGGAATCGTACTCAACTGATACATTTTCCATAATGCTTTTTCGAAAGAAAAGCTTATAATCAGTGTAAATCTCATTAGGCATTGGTACCAGATTAATGTTCATTTAAGGCCTCCAAAATATAGATATATATATTTTATCATAAAAAATTCGTATTATCTTCCTGTAAGCATAAATCGGCCTTTTTTCCAAGAATTAATACCTAGGAAAGATACTAGCGCTCCAAGAAAAGCCACTGCAATCCAGGTGATTACAGTGGTGTTCCATCCATAGGACTCTGTTATAACACCTATAGTCACTCCTGATGCAGCAGATGCAAGATATGAGCAGGCATCTAAAAATCCCGTTACAGATGAAGCTCTTCCTACATTTGAAAAATTAAGCGGAATGAAAGTAAGAAACATAGTATTAACTCCAAGCATTGATGCAGTAGTAAGTGCAAGCATGATTACTGCAAAAAGCATACTATATCGACCAAAGAAAAAAAGAAGAGTCAGTGAAAAAATGCTTATTGTGAACATGATAGTCGCAGTCAGCATTTCATTTTTTAAGACATTCTTAAATAACCTTACCGCAAGATATACCCCTACTAGATTAAAAATAGGCAGTATTATCGTTACAAGTGAGGCTACAGATGCATCAGCACCGAAAAACTGAGTTACATATGTAGGAACCCATAAAGTTACACCATCTTTTAATATACCATTAAAAAATATTCCAAATATGGTAAATGTTAAACCTGTTCCAAAAAGAAGAGGTATAAGCCTTTTTCCTGATATGGGAGCTTTGATTGACACAATATCCTTTTGTATCTCTGACTGCTTTTTGATTTTAACTTCAATCAGATAGTCCTTCAGAGAATTCATACCGAAAAACCAGACAAAACCCATAACCATAACTATACTCCCTGAAAAAATGAATACCATCCTCCATGACATTGTCTTAAGAAAGAAAGAAGCTATAAGATAGGATAAAATGTTGCCTATCGGTATGCTTGAAGATATAGATGTCCCGGCTTTGATTTGTTGTTTTTTAAGCATAAATTCAGAAAAGCATCTGACAACAGGTGCCCATAACATAGAGCAGAAGTATCCGTTAAAGCACCATAATATTATGATTAAAACAGCATTTGATGACAGTCCGACAAGTATATTCATAAAAGCTGAACCTATAAGTCCGATAAAAATCATAAATTTTGGATGTACTTTATCTCCGATTAACCCGTTTATAAGCTGACCGGTTCCATATGCCGCTAAGAATGCAGTGCCAACAGCCCCAGCGTAAGTCATGTCAAATATACCATCTGACACCATCTCGCTCATGGATGTGGAAAATCCGTATCTTGCCAGATAGTTGATCATATATGAGAACCAGCACAGAATAGTTAATTTTTTTGCGCTTTTATCGAAATCCAATTAAAGTACCTTCCCTAAGCAGTCAATTAAGTTATTTTACCATATCACTTATCTTTGGAAAAGACCTCTTTCTGTCATTTCATAATGTTTGTCACAAACTTCCTTTAAGAATTTTCTGTCATGGGATACTGCTATTATTGTACCTTTAAAACTTTTCAGTTTCTCGCGGATTACCGGATTGGAAAGAGGACTTAAATTCCTGGTCGGTTCATCCAGTACAAGAACATTGCAGCCATCTAAAACCATTTTAAGAAGATAAAGCTTTGCTTTCTGACCTCCCGATAAAGAAGCAATTTTATTTGTCATCTCATTGGTTGTGAAGTTCATCCCTCCCATATAAAGCCTTGCTCTGGTTACATCTTCTTTAATCATGCTTGGAGTAAGAAATTCTATACAGCCGCTATTTGTATCCATCTGTTCCCAATAATCCTGAGGCATATACCCGACACGAATATTACTGTCTTTTACTATATGATCAAGAATTTGTTTTAAGAGTGTTGTTTTTCCTATACCATTTTTACCATATATTCCGATATGCTCTCCGCCTTTAACGTAGAGCTTCACATCTTTGGATAATATTCTGTCCCCTCTTGTAAGCTTATCTAATTCCATATCCAGAACTCTTTTGGATGAATCAATATACTGCCCTTCGTAAAATCTTAGAAATATCGCTTCTTCTGCATCTGTAAATTCTGTAAAATCCTCTTTTTCCTTTAAGAATCTTCTCTCCTGGGCTTTAACCGTCTTCATTTTCTTTTTTAAAAGCCTGGCTCCATGGGGATCCTGTCTGGATATTTTTCCCTGTTGTTTTTCAACTTTGTCATGTATCGTCTTCCATTTTTCCAATTGCTTTGCATATTCAGCCCTCTGCATGGATGCGATCTGATCCTGTTTCTCCAGGTTATACTTTCTCATTCTTATATATTCTGAATAACTAAGTCTGGAAATGGAATGGGAACATTCGCTCTTTCTCTTTTGGGTCTCCATATGAATTATAACATTGGCTGTGTTCTCAATAAGAGTCTCATCATGCGATACATACATAACAGGTATCCTGCTGGAGTTAATAAATTTTTCCAGCCATACAAGCGTATCTATATCAATGTCATTGGTAGGTTCATCCAGCAAAAGTACATCCGGTGTTAAAGACAATATAACCAGCAGCTGAATCTTTATCTTTTCCCCTCCGGAAAAAGTGGAAAGCATCCTGTGTTCATCTTCTGCTGTTATTATGAAACCAAGATCATTTATTAGCTTTGAATACCTTCCGATATTATCTTCACTAGTTACATTTTTAATTGTAAGGTAAGTTTTTAGGTCGGAATTTAAATATTTGCTTTCCATTTCCTGCGATAAATACCCTATCACACACCCTTCTTTATAAATACTGCCTTCAATCAAAGCGTATTCGCTTATACTCTCTTTATCATAAATAGCTTTTAAAAGAGTGCTCTTTCCGTTCCCTTCTTCACCTATGACAGCAATTTTATCATTACTTTTCAAACTGAAAGAAAAATTCTTTATAAGCGGACGCATTTCATTTTTTAAATATATTGATAACTCTTTAATCTGTAGCATACATTCCTCCAAAAAAAATCCGTATGTCATGGAATGAAAACGGATGCTGTGATACAAGGTATATGACAGTAATAATCCTCTTTCTTTCCAAGACATAATAAATATGGGTATTACCCGTTATCTGTTATGTTTGTCCTGGATTAAAGAATCATTTTCTACCTCTTTTCTAATATATTGCATAAAAAATATCATCAAATTATCAGTTTGTCAATCCAGTATTGAGTGAAGCGTCATAATAGCATATTGTCTCATTAGAAAATCATTTGGATGATTAATATTATTACCTGTCATATGATGATAGGGCTTTCTTAATAAAAGCTGGTAATGAAGAGTGGTCATATCAGACACGGCAATGTTTCCTAACTCATCCTTTATTTGATAAAGGGCAGGAACGAATGCTTCCCTGTGACCTCTCGTGCATACGATATATGGGTTTGGGTGTGTCGTTGCAACCAGAACTATACTGCAAGAAGGATTATCCTTTCTTATTTCATAAATCATTTTACACAATGTATCCTTGAATGCGTCAGGATCCATTTTGGGATTATTCATGCCAAATGCGAGAAACACCATATCTGCCTTATACTTGCATACACGCTCCTGAACGTTTTCCAGACCCCATAAAGCAGACGTACCGGAAACCGCAGTATTGATATATTTTATATTTCCTGAACCTGAAAAATCCTCGTTCTCCAATATTACCATATCATATCCATATCTGTCTTTTATTCCCAAAGCAGTAAGCTTTCCCCAAAGAGGAAGATAAGGGGATGTATTCGTTATTTCCGAACTGTTCCAACCGAATGTAATACTATCACCATAGAAAACCAGGCTGATGTTTTCCTTCTTTCTTAATTTCTCATTAATAGACAAATCACTTTTCTGATTGCTCGGGAAATACATATCACTGATTTCATGCTCATAAGTCACAACAATCTGCCTCTCATGCAGAAACGCACCTTCCCTCCAGATTGTAAATCCGTCATCTGTAGCAAACACCTTATTATTTTCATCGCTTTTTGGAAAGTATTCATCATAATCCATAATAAATATACTGCCATTATCTAAAATCTTAACCTTACCATCTGCCAAAAGATAATCAACACCTTCAGTATACTCTTTTGTAAGCATAGCATTCTTAACAGATATTATTCTTTTAGCATCATATGCTAAAGGTTGTAAAGGTATATTTCCTTTACTATCCTTTACAACCATAACTGATTCATCATATACGATATTGCCTTGCCATATAGGTTTTAAATACTCATCTAGACAGTACATAAAGTGTTACCTTCACTTTCATAGACACAAAAATTAATCTTTATTCAGTCAAAATGTCCAGCTGTACTTCATCTTTAGGTTCATACAGCTCTCTTTTCTTAAGCTTGTTAAAGAATACCCAAACAAATGGAACGCATACCAAAAAGGTAAGAAAGTCAGAAATAGCTTGAGTATACTGTACACCTGCAAGTCCAATATACTCTGGAAGAATAATTATGAGCGGAAGAAAGAATATTCCTTGACGTAATGATGATAAAAAAGTCGCTGTCCATGACTTTCCGATTGATTGGAATGTCATATTTGCAGTTGTAGAAAAAGGCATAAAAAGCATTGCTATGCATTGTGCTCTGAATGCGACAGTTCCTATCTCTATTACCTGAGGATCATCTGGAAGGAAAAAAGCAATAATATATGGAGCAGCTATGAACCCGATTGTTGCGAAAAAGGCCATAATAGCCATACCAGCTTTTAAAGTAAAGACAAATGCCTCTCTTACTCTTTCATATATCTTAGCTCCATAGTTATATCCTACAACTGGCTGGTATCCTTGGCCAAATCCAAGCATCAGAACGAAAATAAACATTACTATTCTCATAACAATAGACATACCAGCAATAGCTGAATCACCATATAGCGATGCCTGTCTGTTAAGAAGCACTGTAGCAGCACTAGCAAAACCCTGGCGTATGAATGATGGAAGACCATTTTTCATTATTCGTAAAAGAATAATCGGTTTTACACTGATATATTTATAGCTTAAATGAATTTCAGTCTTTTTAAAGATAAAAGGGATAAGGAGTACAAAAAAACTTATAGTCTGGCTTATCGCAGTAGCTAATGCCGCTCCGCCTGTTCCCATATCAAATACAAAAATAAGCAAAGGATCCAACCCTATATTCAATATACCGCCGACAGTTATACCGACCATTGCAAAACTAGCTTTGCCCTGCGCTCTAAGTATGTTGTTCAGAAGAAAGGAACCTGCCATAAAAGGAGCTGCGTAGAAGATATATTTTGCATATGCTTCTGCATGCGGTAGTATCGTATCGGTGGAACCTAAAAGTCTGAGGATAGGTGCGTTATACCTTATACCTACAAGCATGATAATAACACCGAACACTAAAGACGCGACTAATCCGTTTATTGCTATTATGTTAGCCTGTTCATTTTTCTTCTGTCCAAGAAGTCTAGATATCTGTGCACCTGAACCCATTCCAAGCATAAAACCTACTGCTTGTATGATTGCCATAAGAGAAAATACAACTCCAACTGCGCCAGATGCGGATGTGCCCAGTTTCGATACAAAATATGTATCTGCAAGGTTATATATAGCTGACGCAAGCATAGAAATTATCATTGGTATAGCTAGTGTTACTACCAGTTTCGGTATAGGTGTTTCTGTCATTTTTTTGAACTGCAGTTGATGTTTATCCATAAGGTATATATTATTAAATTCTACAGGAAAAGACAACAACAAAAAGAAAAAAATGCTGCTTTATGAAAAAAGTCTAAAAACCATTATCAAGGCTTGAATAAGTTTTCATTACTTTTTCGTATCTGTAGTTTTCTGCTTGAGAATTAAAAAGCTTGTAATATAAGCTGTTTTTCTTCTTCATAAGTTTCTGATGCGAGTCAAAATCCTCTATACGGCCTTCATTGATTACAAGTATCCTGTCACAGAATATGCTTGAAGACATTCTGTGTGATATGTATATAGCAGTCTTGTCACCGACAAGATTATTAAAGTTTTCATATATTTCCGCTTCAGCAATTGGATCAAGAGCTGACGTAGGTTCATCAAGAATTACTAAACTGGAGTCTTTATACAAAGCTCTGGCTATCGCTATTTTCTGAGACTGTCCTATCGAGAATTCCACGCCTTCCTCATCATATTCTTTTCCGAATAATGATTTTACACCGTTTGGCAAACTTTCCACTTTTTTCTTCATATCAACCATCTCCAGAATATCTGACACTTTCTCATCATCAGAACCTATGTCATTACATGAGATGTTTTCATATATACTGAAATTAAACAGCTTGTAGTCCTGAAAAACCGCTGATATGCACAACATATAGTCCTCATATGAATAATCATAAATATCCTTGCCATTTACCAGTATTCTTCCTTCATCCGGCTTGTACAGCCTACATAAAAGTTTGACTATGGTGCTCTTCCCCGCTCCATTCAAACCGACTATGCTTATCTTCTGCCCTTTTTCAATTATAAATGAAATATCATCCAGAATCAGTTTATCCGTTTTAGGGTATTTAAATGATACTTTTGAGAACTCAATGCTCTCTATCACATTTATCTTTTCTTTGCCTTCACTTTGAGCAAGAACAGGTATTTCCATAAGTTCCATAAAGGGTTCAAGATATCCTAAGACCTGCAATATGGATATTATGGATTCACCAAGAGTAATTACCGCTGAAGAAAATCCTACTGCAGCCGACACATACATTGTAAGATCACCTATGCTTATCTGCCCACCTAATGTCCAAGCTCCTACAAACCCATAAGCTAATATAGTCTGCAGTACTACTACAACCTGGAACAATCCGATATACAACCCTATCTTTCTGTAAAACTTACTGAACCATTTATTTATCTCAATATTATACTTAACTATAATATCTGTGAACATGCCAGTCATGTTAAACAATCTGCTGTCTTTATGTATGGTCTTATCAAATGTCAGATTGACATAATACCCATATCTTCTATTTACAGGTATAAGTTCGGAAAAGAATTTAAGCTGATACTTGGAAAATCTGGCTTGTATAAAAATTAGAATGAAAACTGTAAAAATCAATGATATGACAAGAATCCATGACAGATTCAGAATTAACACGACTAGTCCGACTACAGTTACAGACTGATTTATAAATGTTATAGCCATATTTATGAGCCGTGACAAGGAAGATTGGTTCCTCATTGCAAAGGTAGCTCTTTCCTTTAAATCCAAATAATACGGATCTTCGAGATATCTGTATTCTATAGACATTATCTTGTCAGAAAAAGCACGCTCAATCTGCCAGAATAGGTCTTTTTCCTGAACATCTAGCAATCTTTTAAGTGTTTTCTTCAAAAAAGTGAAAGTTACATTTGACAGCACTATTACCAGTATCCAGATTACAAGCACAGAGCTGTCCTTAGCCCCGATTAATTCATTAATCAGATTTCTTGGGAATATTACATTCGTAAGCACATGTGCCGAGTAAATAAGGGAATTTAGGAATAAGGTTATGAAATATACCGGTTTTATTCTCCATACAAGTCCAACTATGAAAAGTCAACAGAAAAATAACAGATGTTGATGATTCATATAAAACATAGGAGTAAGAACAAAAAAGGGCACGAGGAAGAAAGCCCGATGTACCTTGAAATGAGAATAGTGTTTAGTCTAAGCTAAAAGCAACATTGTCTTTCAGCATCTTGAAAATCACTCTTACCAGCTTATGAGCCACATGTCCTAATGCCGAGTAATGGCTATGGCCTTGGGATCTCTTAAGCTCATAGTATGTATTGAACGTGTTGTTGTTCCGGCATACGTTCCATGCAGCGAATACCAATGCGTAGCGTAAGAGGTAAGACCCTCGTTTGGACATCCTTGTGCTTTTGGCTTTGAACTTTCCTGACTGGTTTACGGAAGGGTCCAGTCCGGCAAAGGCAAGAAGCTTGCTGGGTTCAGAGAATCTCTTGATATCACCTATCTCACCCAGTATCATGGCGCATATGATATGGCTCATGCCCGGTACGGATAACAGGACGGAATCCAAATCCGATACTTGTGATATAATTAGGCTATCTAGCGAAGCGGTCTGCTTTTCCAGCAATTCTATCTGCTCTATAGTCGAAACTATTTGGTGAGAGATGGAAGTGTCGCTAGTGCCGACAGATGATTTAGCAAGACTTTTCAAAGCTATAGCTTCTTCTTTCCCGAAGCGCCCATGAGAGCTTTTTGAGAGAAGGTTACCTAGACGGGTAAGGTGTAAGGCAGCTATATCATCTTTGGCTGGGCAACTCTTAAGCAGCTCATAACAGGCTTTACCGTGGATGCCTGACTTGAAGAATGTCTGCAGCTCGGGAAATGCAATATCCACGAAGGTTACCAGCTGGATCTTCAGCCTAGTGGTTGACTTTTTCTGCTTGCTTCTGAATCTGCACAGGTTCTTCAGCCTCAGATAAGCGATATCCTGCTTATCAAATACCCTGTTTTTGTTTAGGATTAGGGACTTGATGATGAGCAGGGAATCAGCCGCGTCTGTCTTGGTCTTCCTGATGCCGGCTTTTCGCAGAGTAGCAGTCTGTATCGGGTTGATGACTGATATGCTGTAACCGTTGTCATGAAGAAAGAACAAGAGGTTTTCGCCATAGTGCGCGGTCGACTCCATGCCGATAAGGACAGATTCCCTGCTGAATGGTTTCAGCTTGGATAAAAGCAAGGAATAGCCTGTGCGGTTGTTATCCAACCCGAATGGCTGTTCCAGTATTTCACCATCAGAATCAGCGATGGCGCAAAAATGTTTGTCTTTGGCGATATCAATGCCGACATAAATCATAAGATCACATCCTTTCGATTGAAATTTGACAACTGTTTTGACCCACATGGTCTTATCCTCGTAACCTTGCTTGATATGAAAGTTCAGAGACTTATCCAACTATTAACATTCCAGATAAGACTGTGGCAATACACTCCAAAAAATAGTCAGAGCTATAGGGATCATCAAAAGTCCACAGTGTCAAAACAATTATACCGTCTGAATCTCAAATGAGGTAAAGACATTAGGATTCAAGGTTCAACCGATACGCTCCTTTCCTTGAATCAGAATAAACAATAAGTGAGCGTAATATACAAGAAGGAGGAGTATGAACAGTCTCTGACTGTATCATACAAGGGACTCATGCAGAATCAAAATAAAATCACATGGACAATACCTTTGGTAAAAAGCATACGATATACATCATATCAATTTTATGCAATATCTGAACCTGCCAAAGGCATATCTATCGAGCATCTGTTCATAAAGGAAATACTGCACATTTTGCAATGGATAAAGAAAAAATGTACAGCAAGCGATAATCCTCTAGATGAGAATTTACCTGATGTTCTTCATGGTATTCCACAACCAGATGAATTTGCATCATATGCGCTTGATAATCTTAAATCTTTCAGATATGACACTGGATATCAGCTAGAAGTGATAGTTACAAAAGATAGAAAGAACTGGGCAATGAATATTTTAGAACCTGACAGAGGACCAACTCCATACAATCCTAAAGATGGAAGAAAACCTGTAGCAGGACGGCTTTTTGAGACAGATATAGGGTTAAGAAGAAATGCAATGAATGTTGAGATAGCTACAAGGACATATGTGCATGAACCGGTTGGCATTAAAGAAGAATGTGATGCATTCAGGCAAGGCTTTATTACAGAACTGATTAGGGATAGCAACATTAAACTAAGAAATGAAGGCTGGCCGGTTAAAGAAGATTATTACATGATAGAAAACAAAAACTCTTATGAAAATCTTTTAAGATGGCTTAAATCAGAAGAAAGGCAATCATTAGCAATCATTTACTCTGAAACTCTTCCTGTTAAGAAGGAAAAGAAAAAAGATGAGCCGGAAGAACCTGAAAAGGATTTTGAAAGCTTAAAGATCAAATTTAATGAGTTAGCTAAAAAGTACAGAGCATATGCATTTTTCTTCTATATCCCCTCAAACAGGCGAAATAAATTTCTTGAGGATATGGCTTCCTCGGGATTCGAAGTATTAGGTCAGGAAGATTTAATATTGATAGATGCTAAAAAATTCAATGATGCAGAAATGCTTAAATATGATTACTTAAAAAGTATGCAAGATGATGTTATATCAGCTTTTATTAGTAAAAAAATTTCTAAGTATTTTGAGAAAAAGGAAATGAATTTTAATAAGATGCGTTTCATACCTGATCTTCGGGATGTTCTTGCAAAAGAAACTGAGGATTCGATTAAAAGCGAAAAAGACATACTAAAGGACCGAAATAAATGGAAAGAGGACTATCATTCGCTGAAAAGAAATTATGAAGCAGATATTGCTTACGAAAAAAGCGAAAAAGACAGGCTCCTAAATAATAAGAATGAAGAGGTTAAAAAACTGAAGGATGAACTGAAAGAGTACAAGGATAATTGCGAATCCTGTATTAAACAGCATATCAACGAACTGGATGAAAAGGAAATTGTAATTAAAAGACTGAGAAATCTTCAAAGCAGACCAAAAAAATTCAAGGATATACCAAAATGGGTTGAAGAGAATTTCACTGACAAGCTTATACTGTGCAAACGTGCGCAGGACGAGATTATGGACATTAAATCAGAATATGATATAGACAACATTTGTGATGCGATAGAATATCTTGCTTTAGATCATTATGAACAGATGAATGGTAATATAACCGAACAGGAAAAAATACACAAAGCTTCATTAATATATGATAATCACTTTAAAATTATGAAACAAAGCGTACCTAAAATCACGAATACCACCGATTACGAGTTCACATACAATAAGAAAAGCGGGAAGCTGATAAATGCTTTAATAGACATGCATTTATACTTAGAAGGTAAAGAACCTCGTATATATTACACATATGATAAAGAGGATAAACGCATAATAATAGCTTCCCTACCTAGACATTTGAAATATTAGAATCTGATTATTTGATAGCTGATTGATGAACATCGTGTAGACTTTTGTTGTATAATATATATATTGATTAAGACATTACATTCAAACATTTCAAGTACTGATAGAGATATTGGAGGCTGATATGCAGAAAAATGACAAGTGGGTAAAGTATCAAGGGAAATATTATTATTGTATAGATGTGAAAGATCAGGATCATGAATATATTCCCTCTTCCATGTATTTGCGTTCAAGTCTAAATAACAGAAAAGAGGAAGACGACTCATCAGACGTGTCAACAGATGTTTCATGCTTTGACTGACAAAAACCCGCTGTTAAGGTTGAAACATAAGCAGCGGGCTTTGCTGGGGTAAAATTTATGTGTCTATGGTTTAATCATACTTATAGCATCTGAT
>Ga0209606_1001322_pt1 | contig 31203 bp, 54 predicted proteins | sample AD_UKC057_MetaG_FD_184412 | JGI IMG/M metagenome (GOLD analysis project Ga0209606, IMG submission 184412) | Active sludge microbial communities of municipal wastewater-treating anaerobic digesters from USA - AD_UKC057_MetaG (SPAdes) (version 2) | ecosystem: Engineered > Bioreactor > Anaerobic >...
CAAATTGCCACCGCACATTGCCTCGCCGACAGATGTGCTACGCAAATATGGTTGTCTACCAGAGGCAGATACAGATTCGAATGTTAAAGAGCGACGCTCAGTGCAAGATACTATACCGTAATTTTAGTTGTTCTGTTGTATCTCTCAATGTAGGTATCAATCTTGGGACACCTGGGGTAAATAAAAAAATGAGGGATATTGTCTTTGGCTAATTGTTTGTCAAACTCCCTTGGTTCTGGCCACCATTATCCGACTGCCAGGCAATAATCTCTCCCGGGTAAGTACCTTAAACCGAAGATAAAAATCCTTCATGTTGGCGCTGGTTAGCCTTTGGTAATTAACTTTCAGTATCCTCGAACGGATCGACGTGGGTGAAACAAAAACAATCGTGCTCATTTTGCAGCCTCACCCGATTAGAACTTTCAGTATCCTCGAACGGATCGACGTGGGTGAAGCCACGGCCCCGCCCGCCGTGCAGGCAGCCCTGCTGACTTTCAGTATCCTCGAACGGATCGACGTGGGTGAAACCACGGCCCCGCCCGCCGTGCAGGCAGCCCTGCTGACTTTCAGTATCCTCGAACGGATCGACGTGGGTGAAACAAAAACAATCGTACTCATTTTGCAGCCTCACCCGATTAGAACTTTCAGTATCCTCGAACGGATCGACGTGGGTGAAACGGATTGGCGACCGTATGGCATTCGTGCCGAAGGTAACTTTCAGTATCCTCGAACGGATCGACGTGGGTGAAACATCAAGGCTACGCGACCGCGCTCGAATTACGCAGCGGTACTTTCAGTATCCTCGAACGGATCGACGTGGGTGAAACAAATCACAAGCACGCCGAAAAAAAGCATAACTACGACCTTTCAGTATCCTCGAACGGATCGACGTGGGTGAAACAAACAGTGAGCTGCTGAAAGAACACTGCTTGGCCTTCCTTTCAGTATCCTCGAACGGATCGACGTGGGTGAAACGATAAAGGCGCCATTATCCTGGGTGCTGAGATCAACTTTCAGTATCCTCGAACGGATCGACGTGGGTGAAACAATCACGAGCACGCCAAGCACAAGCATGATGCTGACCTTTCAGTATCCTCGAACGGATCGACGTGGGTGAAACGTGGGGCCGGTGGCGTCCAGTTTTTCCTGGACGTCAACTTTCAGTATCCTCGAACGGATCGACGTGGGTGAAACCACCGAGCGAGCCCTTGCCGAGGCCCGGCGAGCCGCTTTCAGTATCCTCGAACGGATCGACGTGGGTGAAACCATCGGCTGGCTATAAGGCGCTGCAAGCGTGGTTATCTTTCAGTATCCTCGAACGGATCGACGTGGGTGAAACTCCCGTGCTCTGCAAGAGGACAACGCCCACGCCACCACCTTTCAGTATCCTCGAACGGATCGACGTGGGTGAAACTGGTAATCTTCCCGGAGGACCTGGGAACGACCAAGGCCTTTCAGTATCCTCGAACGGATCGACGTGGGTGAAACGTGGTGGGGTGCTGGGTATTTGCTTCCCAGCGAACTGCTTTCAGTATCCTCGAACGGATCGACGTGGGTGAAACGTGTGTAGAGCATGAGGACGTTGACGTTGATGAGAGCTTTCAGTATCCTCGAACGGATCGACGTGGGTGAAACTTGATAGTCTTGGCTTGAAACATACCAGCATGAGCGTCTTTCAGTATCCTCGAACGGATCGACGTGGGTGAAACGAAAACATGCCATCCGCGGGCAGCATAGGCTAGAGCTTTCAGTATCCTCGAACGGATCGACGTGGGTGAAACACCACGTCGCTGCCGGAAATTTGTCGGTGGGCAATCTTTCAGTATCCTCGAACGGATCGACGTGGGTGAAACAGGCGTTTTTGGAGCCATTTGGTCACACTCTGGCGCCTTTCAGTATCCTCGAACGGATCGACGTGGGTGAAACTTTGTTCAGTAAGACGGTCGCGGCGTTGACGCTTCCGTCCTTTCAGTATCCTCGAACGGATCGACGTGGGTGAAACGTGCCAGTTGTCATCGTTCCGTTGTTCTTCCGTTGTCTTTCAGTATCCTCGAACGGATCGACGTGGGTGAAACTCGCTTCGCTCCCTGCTCCACTGCGTTCCGCCCCCTGCGCTTTCAGTATCCTCGAACGGATCGACGTGGGTGAAACGATATGATTATTAGTGCCATGCGTGCTGCTATTTCAGAACTTTCAGTATCCTCGAACGGATCGACGTGGGTGAAACTTGGACGCTCAGATAGCTATGATGGACGCGCGATTGACTTTCAGTATCCTCGAACGGATCGACGTGGGTGAAACTCATCGTCAATAAATCCACCGTTCCACTCAGCACGGACCTTTCAGTATCCTCGAACGGATCGACGTGGGTGAAACGATATGTTAAAGGTGGTCAAGTCCATCTCTGATGCGACTTTCAGTATCCTCGAACGGATCGACGTGGGTGAAACTTGTGGAGTTGCAGGAGACGGCGCCGGCCGCGAGTGCTTTCAGTATCCTCGAACGGATCGACGTGGGTGAAACTTTGTTGTAGTCCCGCTTTTGCGCGAGGCCGCGGAACTTTCAGTATCCTCGAACGGATCGACGTGGGTGAAACTCCCTCCAGGGGAATTGCCCCAATTGGTGCAATTCCCTTTCAGTATCCTCGAACGGATCGACGTGGGTGAAACTGAATTCCGTGCCCTGTGCGGGGCATGGGTTGATAAATTAACTTTCAGTATCCTCGAACGGATCGACGTGGGTGAAACCATGAAACTGGCCAGTCTATTTGGGTCGCGTTAAAAGATCTTTCAGTATCCTCGAACGGATCGACGTGGGTGAAACATTGCGCCCTCATGACAAAGCCGACCTTATCACCAAGCCTTTCAGTATCCTCGAACGGATCGACGTGGGTGAAACTTTTGCGGGGACGCTTCACTCTTATAGCTCTTGCGGTCTTTCAGTATCCTCGAACGGATCGACGTGGGTGAAACTCCAGTAACTGCGTCGGATGCAGTAATCTTCTTCGACTTTCAGTATCCTCGAACGGATCGACGTGGGTGAAACAAAAGATTTACCGGGGGAAGTTTTGTCCGCCCTTGAAGCTTTCAGTATCCTCGAACGGATCGACGTGGGTGAAACAACACTTTACCGCGCTCTCGAAGCGCGGTAAAGTGCCTTTCAGTATCCTCGAACGGATCGACGTGGGTGAAACGTGGTGGGTGGGGGCGCCGGGGGTTAGGGGGTGCAGGCTTTCAGTATCCTCGAACGGATCGACGTGGGTGAAACGGCGTGGCTGTGAAGCCCACGGCGGCATTGAGGCCCTTTCAGTATCCTCGAACGGATCGACGTGGGTGAAACCAATATCAGCACCGCAGAAAAGACAAAAAAAGTGACGTAGCTTTCAGTATCCTCGAACGGATCGACGTGGGTGAAACGTCAGCCCCTGGTCCAGTCCCATCTGAGGGGGTACCAGGCTTTCAGTATCCTCGAACGGATCGACGTGGGTGAAACCAAGCGAGTTTTTTCCGAGTGAGCGAAATTTTTTCCTTTCAGTATCCTCGAACGGATCGACGTGGGTGAAACGCATAATGGTTTCCAACCCCCATCCCCCAGCAATGGGCTTTCAGTATCCTCGAACGGATCGACGTGGGTGAAACAGGAGATTGTCCTCCCTGACAGGTTATTTGATGCTGACTTTCAGTATCCTCGAACGGATCGACGTGGGTGAAACGCTCAATACCCACCGCAGCCGTTACTACACGCTCGACTTTCAGTATCCTCGAACGGATCGACGTGGGTGAAACTTTCAAGTTTGAGGATTCGACAACGGTGGAAGCGCTCTTTCAGTATCCTCGAACGGATCGACGTGGGTGAAACTTTCAAGTTTGAGGATTCGACAACGGTGGAAGCGCTCTTTCAGTATCCTCGAACGGATCGACGTGGGTGAAACCTCATTGTGTGCTGCCATTGCCCCCCCTCACTACATCGCTTTCAGTATCCTCGAACGGATCGACGTGGGTGAAACGAATGCGCAACTGGAAGCCTTGCGCGTGGCGCTGGACTTTCAGTATCCTCGAACGGATCGACGTGGGTGAAACGTCTATGTCGCCGCAGGGCTCAGCACGATTCCCTGCCTTTCAGTATCCTCGAACGGATCGACGTGGGTGAAACTGGTGAATGCCCCAGGCATCATGATATCGCCCTGCAGATCTTTCAGTATCCTCGAACGGATCGACGTGGGTGAAACCCGAATTGGCCGAGTGGACTCCAGAGTCTAAAATTATCTTTCAGTATCCTCGAACGGATCGACGTGGGTGAAACGTTACCACTTGCTTCATTCCCCACCTCCGCTATACCTTTCAGTATCCTCGAACGGATCGACGTGGGTGAAACAGCAAGGGCCAGTAGTGGTTATTATTGACGAGATAGACACTTTCAGTATCCTCGAACGGATCGACGTGGGTGAAACGAGGAAACAGGTTGAAAGACCTTTCAACCTCAAGGACCTTTCAGTATCCTCGAACGGATCGACGTGGGTGAAACCAACTCGTATATCGTGAACGCTACGGTCATTCCCGCCTTTCAGTATCCTCGAACGGATCGACGTGGGTGAAACAATCTTTTTTTGTCAAGAGTTTTCCGAGGAAATTCCCTTTCAGTATCCTCGAACGGATCGACGTGGGTGAAACCCCCGAGCGTCCTCAAATGGCTGGACGGAAGAGTCTCCTTTCAGTATCCTCGAACGGATCGACGTGGGTGAAACCGGTTATTTCGAGGCTAATGAAGTGACTTTGCAGGATCTTTCAGTATCCTCGAACGGATCGACGTGGGTGAAACCATTTCAGCCTCTGCCTGTGAGAGCGTTTCACCAGGTGCCTTTCAGTATCCTCGAACGGATCGACGTGGGTGAAACAAAGGCAATCAAGTCATCCAAAGTGTTGATCATCGAACCTTTCAGTATCCTCGAACGGATCGACGTGGGTGAAACGCAGTGGTGATTTCTAGACTGATGAAATGAACTTGCCTTTCAGTATCCTCGAACGGATCGACGTGGGTGAAACTTCAGACAGTATCAAGGGTGTTTTTTAGGGGGTCCCAACTTTCAGTATCCTCGAACGGATCGACGTGGGTGAAACCAGGAATCTTAAAGCACTCAGAAGTGCCAAGCGTAACTTTCAGTATCCTCGAACGGATCGACGTGGGTGAAACTCATCTGGCTGAAGAAAGGCGCGGCGGTGGGCGTCGCCTTTCAGTATCCTCGAACGGATCGACGTGGGTGAAACTTTCATTACTTGGGTGACGGGAAAGATGACTCCTTAGCTTTCAGTATCCTCGAACGGATCGACGTGGGTGAAACGGCCCGGTATAGGGAGGAAGACTCGGCATACTGATCTTTCAGTATCCTCGAACGGATCGACGTGGGTGAAACGCAGTGTGTTCATATAAATCAAGTCAAATTCATCTTGAACTTTCAGTATCCTCGAACGGATCGACGTGGGTGAAACCACTCACCTCGCGCAGCATCCCGCAATTCATCAGTCCTTTCAGTATCCTCGAACGGATCGACGTGGGTGAAACCCCACAAGCGTCACCGGCAAGTCACACCAGCGCCGCACTTTCAGTATCCTCGAACGGATCGACGTGGGTGAAACTTCGAAGGTGGCGACGAGGTTGGGCAGGTCGTGATATCTTTCAGTATCCTCGAACGGATCGACGTGGGTGAAACTACGCGGCGACCTCGCCGGAGCGCTGGCAGCGTTGAACTTTCAGTATCCTCGAACGGATCGACGTGGGTGAAACTAACCAACGCCGAGGTGGAGCATTTGCGCAGCGCGGGTCTTTCAGTATCCTCGAACGGATCGACGTGGGTGAAACATCATCAACAAATCTGCCGTTCCTATCGGTACCGGAGATCTTTCAGTATCCTCGAACGGATCGACGTGGGTGAAACGAGGCTATACACGGATTCAAAAAACTCCTTGGCTACGCTTTCAGTATCCTCGAACGGATCGACGTGGGTGAAACCTTTGTGTTTTCATCCTATACAGAAAGGAGCACAATACTTTCAGTATCCTCGAACGGATCGACGTGGGTGAAACTAGAGACGGTGGTAAATATGGCCAAAGCTCAGGGACCTTTCAGTATCCTCGAACGGATCGACGTGGGTGAAACGACTTTGAGCGACCTTTCACCCGTGTCGAATCTGTTCGCCTTTCAGTATCCTCGAACGGATCGACGTGGGTGAAACAAAATCACGAGTATGCCGAGCACGAGCATAACCACGACCTTTCAGTATCCTCGAACGGATCGACGTGGGTGAAACCTCAGTTCGCTCGTGAGGAGTGGGCTGGGGTGCCTCATCTTTCAGTATCCTCGAACGGATCGACGTGGGTGAAACCTCTGCATGGCAAGCGAAGATTATGCCTTTGCGACCTTTCAGTATCCTCGAACGGATCGACGTGGGTGAAACTTAGAGGCGCTGAGAAAGTAAAGGGCAAAGACATGGATACTTTCAGTATCCTCGAACGGATCGACGTGGGTGAAACTTGAGTGTGACTCGGCGGTGCTCAAGAACTGCGTCGCTCCTTTCAGTATCCTCGAACGGATCGACGTGGGTGAAACACAAAGATGACTTGCGCTATCTTGCGATGCAGCTGCTTCTTTCAGTATCCTCGAACGGATCGACGTGGGTGAAACTTCGGCTTTCGGGAAGCCTTTTTAGGAGGATTCATGACCCTTTCAGTATCCTCGAACGGATCGACGTGGGTGAAACAACAGACCTGCTGGCAACGGCGCTCAAGGATGTGGAGTTCTTTCAGTATCCTCGAACGGATCGACGTGGGTGAAACTGCCAGACGTACCATTGGGGTCCCCGGCTTTCGAGCCGGCTTTCAGTATCCTCGAACGGATCGACGTGGGTGAACCACCTCAGGAGATACATAAAAACCAAGGGAAGTCAACCTTTCAGTATCCTCGAACGGATCGACGTGGGTGAAACACAAGCAGCGAGTCAAGTTTTCAACCGCTGCACTGTCCTTTCAGTATCCTCGAACGGATCGACGTGGGTGAAACACCAAAGACGCAATAGTACTTTGGTACTATGGCGGCACTTTCAGTATCCTCGAACGGATCGACGTGGGTGAAACAATGCCGCTCGCGAGGAGTGGCATGGAGTACCGCGACTTTCAGTATCCTCGAACGGATCGACGTGGGTGAAACGCTCATGCGCTGTGATGTCACTGGGCGCTATGGCTCGCTTTCAGTATCCTCGAACGGATCGACGTGGGTGAAACTATCGCATAACTCACCTCTGGGCCCCGGACGCTTCTCTTTCAGTATCCTCGAACGGATCGACGTGGGTGAAACAACGAAAACCTGGTGCGCTGCTTGTCGGCCGCGGCGGCTTTCAGTATCCTCGAACGGATCGACGTGGGTGAAACTGGGGGGAAGTCATTGACTTTGAGCGGCCCTTCACTCCTTTCAGTATCCTCGAACGGATCGACGTGGGTGAAACAAATTTCCTCACACTCAGAAGACCGGAAATCCTCGCCTTTCAGTATCCTCGAACGGATCGACGTGGGTGAAACGGGGAGGGCCTTCCTCCCAGGGCTCGGGGTGGCCGGCTTTCAGTATCCTCGAACGGATCGACGTGGGTGAAACTGTGTTGACGAGGAAACGCTATACAAACGAGCGGACCTTTCAGTATCCTCGAACGGATCGACGTGGGTGAAACAAAGTAGCCCAGAGGCTCAAGGGAGGTTGACATGAAAGCTTTCAGTATCCTCGAACGGATCGACGTGGGTGAAACTGTTCAGAGTCGTTAATGAAACTGCGGCGGATGATTGCTTTCAGTATCCTCGAACGGATCGACGTGGGTGAAACAATGAAGAAATGCATCCTCTGTGGATTTGACCCCAGGGCTTTCAGTATCCTCGAACGGATCGACGTGGGTGAAACCCCGATTGCTTAAGGAGTGTGTCTTCGACCTGCGTGCTTTCAGTATCCTCGAACGGATCGACGTGGGTGAAACTTCCTCACGAGCCTTGACCTGTTGCTCAAGCTCCCTCAGTCTTTCAGTATCCTCGAACGGATCGACGTGGGTGAAACGTAGAATAAGGAGCATCAAATAAATAAAACTTAGTTTTCTTTCAGTATCCTCGAACGGATCGACGTGGGTGAAACTCAACTTGTCAGGTGCGCTTAGGGGTTGGTTGGGTAACTTTCAGTATCCTCGAACGGATCGACGTGGGTGAAACTCACTGAAACAACACAAACACGTCCGAATTGCGCTATCTTTCAGTATCCTCGAACGGATCGACGTGGGTGAAACCATCACGCACGGTCAGCACAAAGAGCGCGTCGGGATCTTTCAGTATCCTCGAACGGATCGACGTGGGTGAAACAAGAAGTTGTATTTTTGTTCTAGTGAGGGCGGGGACTTTCAGTATCCTCGAACGGATCGACGTGGGTGAAACGCTGACAACAATGAGCAAAACCGCGGTTGCAATGTACTTTCAGTATCCTCGAACGGATCGACGTGGGTGAAACCGCACTTGTTGGCGGCAGAGTTGGAAAATCTTGCGCCTTTCAGTATCCTCGAACGGATCGACGTGGGTGAAACATTAGCGTGTTTATCTGCAATGCTTATGGCAAGAAACATCTTTCAGTATCCTCGAACGGATCGACGTGGGTGAAACTGGTTACCCTCCATTCCATTAGATGAGGAATGCGACTTTCAGTATCCTCGAACGGATCGACGTGGGTGAAACGAGCCCGGTCACGCCGAACGTGCGTCCCATCAACACATCTTTCAGTATCCTCGAACGGATCGACGTGGGTGAAACCCAACGGCTGAGGCCCTTGGTGCCAGCGCACCCAACTTTCAGTATCCTCGAACGGATCGACGTGGGTGAAACAACTGTGTCCCGGGGAAGCGTGCGAAGCAGAAGTACACTTTCAGTATCCTCGAACGGATCGACGTGGGTGAAACAGAGCGAGATTGTGGACGCCATCCGTCTGCCCAAGGCTTTCAGTATCCTCGAACGGATCGACGTGGGTGAAACGTGGATGGGGGCGCCGGGGGTTAGGGGGTGCAGGGCTTTCAGTATCCTCGAACGGATCGACGTGGGTGAAACACTTTTATACCTTGCGCGAGGTGACTGAATCTGACCTCTTTCAGTATCCTCGAACGGATCGACGTGGGTGAAACAAGCCGTCAGGTGATTTGGAAGAAACCCAAGAATGACTTTCAGTATCCTCGAACGGATCGACGTGGGTGAAACGTGTGTGATGGGTAAGGACGAGAGCGGGCAGGCAACTTTCAGTATCCTCGAACGGATCGACGTGGGTGAAACTTCGAGAGTTACGCCGATACCGGCATTGTCATTCCGACTTTCAGTATCCTCGAACGGATCGACGTGGGTGAAACAATTTCACCCTGTGCTTAATGCCCGCGGGCTACGCGCTTTCAGTATCCTCGAACGGATCGACGTGGGTGAAACTTGACTCGCGAAAAGTAAAAGATTGTAGTATCGTGAACTTTCAGTATCCTCGAACGGATCGACGTGGGTGAAACCTCAGAAGGAATCAAATTATCAGAAGTGAACAAAGTAGTCTTTCAGTATCCTCGAACGGATCGACGTGGGTGAAACTACCAGGCAATAAGAGTATCTCTGCCTGGCCAGAGTCTTTCAGTATCCTCGAACGGATCGACGTGGGTGAAACGCCCGATGTGGGTGACCGCTTTCTCTGTCTCGGCACCTTTCAGTATCCTCGAACGGATCGACGTGGGTGAAACCAAAACAAGATTGGCTCGCATACGCGCAAAGCCTCAACTTTCAGTATCCTCGAACGGATCGACGTGGGTGAAACTGAACCGCCCGCGGGCGGTTTTCGTAGGGTCTAACAACAACTTTCAGTATCCTCGAACGGATCGACGTGGGTGAAACTGACCCCACACGGGTGGCGTCGAAATTTATACCAGCTTTCAGTATCCTCGAACGGATCGACGTGGGTGAAACGCTTTAACAGCACGCTCAGACTCGGGCCGAGGAAGCTTTCAGTATCCTCGAACGGATCGACGTGGGTGAAACGAGGAATCGAAGAAATGAAAGACAAAGTTTCACTTACCACTTTCAGTATCCTCGAACGGATCGACGTGGGTGAAACGTGTGGGGCGCGTTTCGGAGAAGACTTCTTCGATGATCTTTCAGTATCCTCGAACGGATCGACGTGGGTGAAACTATCACAGGAGGATAAAAAATGACTACATACGTGGCAACTTTCAGTATCCTCGAACGGATCGACGTGGGTGAAACGATGGCGCGCTGAAGGTGTGCATTCATGGAATTGCCCTTTCAGTATCCTCGAACGGATCGACGTGGGTGAAACAAAGATTGTAGTATCGCGAACGGCTCCCGTCTGTTCTTTCAGTATCCTCGAACGGATCGACGTGGGTGAAACATGCAAGCGGGAATGACAGACACAACGCGGGAAGCCATGCCTTTCAGTATCCTCGAACGGATCGACGTGGGTGAAACATTCAGGGCGCATCCCATCAACCTGTTTGCGCAAGGCTTTCAGTATCCTCGAACGGATCGACGTGGGTGAAACAAGGTGCGGAAACGCTCCGCTGCATCTGGCCATTCCCCCTTTCAGTATCCTCGAACGGATCGACGTGGGTGAAACAAAAGGAGCTCCGGGAATTTATCCCCCTGCTCAAGGCCTTTCAGTATCCTCGAACGGATCGACGTGGGTGAAACCTGTCCGAGTCGGAATTTGTCTCCCTCCCCCATGTAGACTTTCAGTATCCTCGAACGGATCGACGTGGGTGAAACTGACTGGCGGGATGAAATACCAGCGGCAAAAACGCCTTTCAGTATCCTCGAACGGATCGACGTGGGTGAAACGTTTTCGTTATCGGCGGTTTGGCGCTGCTCGTCATCGCCTTTCAGTATCCTCGAACGGATCGACGTGGGTGAAACGCTCGCTGGGCGGGCTCATGGAAATCGCCTGCGCCGCTTTCAGTATCCTCGAACGGATCGACGTGGGTGAAACTCAACCTCAACGCGCTCATCTATGCTGCCATCATGTACACTTTCAGTATCCTCGAACGGATCGACGTGGGTGAAACGCAAGGCCTCAGCCAGAGCGACGTGCACGAAGCGCTCTTTCAGTATCCTCGAACGGATCGACGTGGGTGAAACTTTCCTGACTCCTAAAGAGGCTTTTCTCTTGTCTTCTCTCTTTCAGTATCCTCGAACGGATCGACGTGGGTGAAACTGGAAAGATTCGCGCGTCTTGATCCTCGGCCCGAGAACTTTCAGTATCCTCGAACGGATCGACGTGGGTGAAACTCAAGCATCATCGTGCCGGTCGCGATTATGCTCGCGCTCTTTCAGTATCCTCGAACGGATCGACGTGGGTGAAACGACCTTACTGGAGTATTCGTCATTGCCGCACTTTCTGCTTTCAGTATCCTCGAACGGATCGACGTGGGTGAAACGTATTGTGAGCGCGCGCAGTGTCGACTCGAGGAAATCTTTCAGTATCCTCGAACGGATCGACGTGGGTGAAACCTCCTCATAAGCACCGCCAACGCCCAGGTCAGACTCTTTCAGTATCCTCGAACGGATCGACGTGGGTGAAACGTTCGTAGTCTGGGACTGCAATCGTGCCCAGGTTCACTTTCAGTATCCTCGAACGGATCGACGTGGGTGAAACGTTTTTTTCCTTCCAGGCTCTGTATTTTTGGGCCTGCTTTCAGTATCCTCGAACGGATCGACGTGGGTGAAACCAGTTTTTTGACCTACTTTGTTATTTGCTGGGTCGTTCTTTCAGTATCCTCGAACGGATCGACGTGGGTGAAACGTCTTTTCGTGGTATGACACTCTTGCCATGCCAGACTTTCAGTATCCTCGAACGGATCGACGTGGGTGAAACCGGCCGAACATCTCATCGAGGTCCGGCTCAGCATCGAGCTTTCAGTATCCTCGAACGGATCGACGTGGGTGAAACGTGTCTTACGAAGTTGATCAACCGCGCAATTGAACATCTTTCAGTATCCTCGAACGGATCGACGTGGGTGAAACTTCAAGCGAATCATCCTGCCCATCTCCCAGGTAGTCTTTCAGTATCCTCGAACGGATCGACGTGGGTGAAACGTTTTTTGAACCCGCGTACTGCCTCGATGCGGGTAAACTTTCAGTATCCTCGAACGGATCGACGTGGGTGAAACCAATTTGCACCAATATCCAAACGACCCAGCAAATAACAACTTTCAGTATCCTCGAACGGATCGACGTGGGTGAAACTTTGTCATTCGTATGGTGATGTGATGATGATTGACCCTTTCAGTATCCTCGAACGGATCGACGTGGGTGAAACCGCATCCGCGCCGCGTTCCAGTTGCGCTTGCCAGTCTTTCAGTATCCTCGAACGGATCGACGTGGGTGAAACCGTCGCCACACTTCTACTAAGCTGCTGTCGGTAAACCTTTCAGTATCCTCGAACGGATCGACGTGGGTGAAACTTATCGGCGCGCCCTCACCTCGAGCGGATTATCTTCTCTTTCAGTATCCTCGAACGGATCGACGTGGGTGAAACCAGGGTACCGATGTCGGCGATTGCAACCGGCGTGGCCTTTCAGTATCCTCGAACGGATCGACGTGGGTGAAACCTGTTGCGAAATCCGCGGCAGACGTGGCGATTTTGCTGCACTTTCAGTATCCTCGAACGGATCGACGTGGGTGAAACCTTACGCCTGACTGGCTGACTTCAAGCGTTGGAGCATCTTTCAGTATCCTCGAACGGATCGACGTGGGTGAAACTTGTGGGCTTGCTGGGGAACGGGAAAGTTCCTGAGTCTTTCAGTATCCTCGAACGGATCGACGTGGGTGAAACGACTGGCTGACTGCGCCCCTCCAGGCAGGGCAAGCGCTTTCAGTATCCTCGAACGGATCGACGTGGGTGAAACCTGCTCCAGGGCTCGCGGAAGTCGGGCGCCCTGGACTTTCAGTATCCTCGAACGGATCGACGTGGGTGAAACTAAAGCCCCGACCTGGGCGAAATATCCCGGCGTTAGAACTTTCAGTATCCTCGAACGGATCGACGTGGGTGAAACAACACTTGCGAAGACGCGCCGAGTGCCTATCTCAACTTTCAGTATCCTCGAACGGATCGACGTGGGTGAAACAAGTGCAGCGGGTCGCGACGGCGCTCGCTGTGGCTCCTTTCAGTATCCTCGAACGGATCGACGTGGGTGAAACCAGGGCTGGCGACCCGGGCAGTATCTGGCATATACCGACTTTCAGTATCCTCGAACGGATCGACGTGGGTGAAACGGCTGATGCGGCAAACGAGCAACCAATTGCCAAGGTCCTTTCAGTATCCTCGAACGGATCGACGTGGGTGAAACTTTTCGCGCGGGTCATATCCCAGCACGAAAATATCGACTTTCAGTATCCTCGAACGGATCGACGTGGGTGAAACTCGTGCTTGAACGCCGCTGCCGACAGGCTACCATGCCTTTCAGTATCCTCGAACGGATCGACGTGGGTGAAACGTTTTTATGGACCTTGAAAACATGGCAATAAACGGAGTCTTTCAGTATCCTCGAACGGATCGACGTGGGTGAAACACCGCCGCCCCAGCCGTAGGCAGGGGCAGGTAGGAAACTTTCAGTATCCTCGAACGGATCGACGTGGGTGAAACCATTCAGCACGGCACAGGCCAAGCGCAGGCCAAGCGCTTTCAGTATCCTCGAACGGATCGACGTGGGTGAAACGTGTTCATCACATGGGAGGTCGAAGAGAGCGACCTCCTTTCAGTATCCTCGAACGGATCGACGTGGGTGAAACTCTGAGCCTGTAAGTAAACGGTACACAAAATAACAGCCTTTCAGTATCCTCGAACGGATCGACGTGGGTGAAACTGTTTAAAAAACTTGGGTTCGATACCACATGCACGTCTTTCAGTATCCTCGAACGGATCGACGTGGGTGAAACTCCCAGAGGGGGCAGAGGTGAAACAGACCGGCGGCACTTTCAGTATCCTCGAACGGATCGACGTGGGTGAAACTGGAACCGGGACACCAGGCCTTGTCAACGCAGCGTGCCCTTTCAGTATCCTCGAACGGATCGACGTGGGTGAAACGAGGATATTCGAGCGCGCCCACGAGTGGGGCGCGCAAACTTTCAGTATCCTCGAACGGATCGACGTGGGTGAAACGTGTATAGCATGAAAGACCTGCGTTGGGCGTATGAACGCCTTTCAGTATCCTCGAACGGATCGACGTGGGTGAAACATTTTTGGATAACGACTAGAGGTTAAGATGGACAGTCACTTTCAGTATCCTCGAACGGATCGACGTGGGTGAAACCCCGGCTTGCAGTCCCTAATCAGTGGACTGGTGGCCCTTTCAGTATCCTCGAACGGATCGACGTGGGTGAAACTCCTGGTCGTCCTGCCGCTGGAAATGCTCTTGATTCTTTCAGTATCCTCGAACGGATCGACGTGGGTGAAACTTTTCTCTTTGCTGGCCAGACCGGCAGCGGTAAGACCTTTCAGTATCCTCGAACGGATCGACGTGGGTGAAACGCGCGTTGCACTTGCGCTGCTGCTTGCGGGAGCAACTTTCAGTATCCTCGAACGGATCGACGTGGGTGAAACTCACGGCACGTGGTAGGTTCTAGCCCGTCCCTCACAGGATCTTTCAGTATCCTCGAACGGATCGACGTGGGTGAAACTGGTGAGGGTTTGGGTGTGCCAGCCAAACGCTATCATCTTTCAGTATCCTCGAACGGATCGACGTGGGTGAAACAAACGGAAGTCGAGGCCCTGGCTGCATTGATGTGTCGGCTTTCAGTATCCTCGAACGGATCGACGTGGGTGAAACCGCGTTGGACGCGGGCCTTAGCCTCCGACCGGGTCAGCTTTCAGTATCCTCGAACGGATCGACGTGGGTGAAACATTTCGGTTAGAATGGGGGGCGGTTTGGGTTAGTCCTCTTTCAGTATCCTCGAACGGATCGACGTGGGTGAAACCGGAGAAGATAAAACACATCTCCGCGGCATTCGCAAGCTTTCAGTATCCTCGAACGGATCGACGTGGGTGAAACCTTTGTATACGAGGTCGTATGCGAATTCGCCCTTTGCAACTTTCAGTATCCTCGAACGGATCGACGTGGGTGAAACGCGCGGGGCTGTTTCCGGCCACGGGGTATATCCGTCTTTCAGTATCCTCGAACGGATCGACGTGGGTGAAACTCGCTCGTTCGCCTGGAGGAACTTACGGTACCGTAACCCTCTTTCAGTATCCTCGAACGGATCGACGTGGGTGAAACTCTGCATGGCTGACTCCTTTACGGTTTAGCGGGTGTCTTTCAGTATCCTCGAACGGATCGACGTGGGTGAAACGTTGGCTGTGACTGCAACAACAGGAGACACTTATGCCTTTCAGTATCCTCGAACGGATCGACGTGGGTGAAACCTGTGGGAGCGCACGACGAAGGAAAGCCACGCGCAACCTTTCAGTATCCTCGAACGGATCGACGTGGGTGAAACAGACAGACTGGCGCGCATGGCATCCTTGGACATACGACTTTCAGTATCCTCGAACGGATCGACGTGGGTGAAACTCCATGAGCCTGCGGATTTTGCCGGACTCCCAGTAATTACTTTCAGTATCCTCGAACGGATCGACGTGGGTGAAACTAATATGCTTGCCCCTGATGAGATAGTATTCGAATAAGCTTTCAGTATCCTCGAACGGATCGACGTGGGTGAAACCACCATAGTACACTACCACGAAGCAGGAGTCGGAGAGGCTTTCAGTATCCTCGAACGGATCGACGTGGGTGAAACTGGGCGGCTCAAGCCTGGCGTGTCTGTGAAGCCCACTTTCAGTATCCTCGAACGGATCGACGTGGGTGAAACAGCGAGGTGGCACACACTTCGAAATGTGTGCTTCTATCTTTCAGTATCCTCGAACGGATCGACGTGGGTGAAACAATCACTGTCCACCAAGTTTGCGACAGTGATTTGGATATCTTTCAGTATCCTCGAACGGATCGACGTGGGTGAAACCACGATATACGAGGCTATTTTGGATAAGGATGAGGCTTTCAGTATCCTCGAACGGATCGACGTGGGTGAAACTACCAACCCCCACGGATTTTGGATTGCCTCATAGTGATCTTTCAGTATCCTCGAACGGATCGACGTGGGTGAAACGCAAGTTCCTCCACCGAAAACGACGTTACAAACGTCCTTTCAGTATCCTCGAACGGATCGACGTGGGTGAAACTCATGCGTGCTCTAGCACGCTATGCCGCGCAGTACTTTCAGTATCCTCGAACGGATCGACGTGGGTGAAACTTGCTGCCCGCGCCTCCGGCGTCAGTGCGCTCTACCCTTTCAGTATCCTCGAACGGATCGACGTGGGTGAAACGAGCATAACGTCGCAAGTGCCTTTGATCGCGCTCGATCCTTTCAGTATCCTCGAACGGATCGACGTGGGTGAAACGTCAGTGTGTCAGGGGGGTCCAATAGTTGACAAATCTTTCAGTATCCTCGAACGGATCGACGTGGGTGAAACCCTCCGCCCGCCGCCGCTGCAATTCCGCCTTAAAACTTTCAGTATCCTCGAACGGATCGACGTGGGTGAAACTCCTGCAAGGTGGTGCGTGTAGTAGCGTTGAGGTGTTCTTTCAGTATCCTCGAACGGATCGACGTGGGTGAAACGGGTTCCCTGCTGAAGCGCGGTGCGCGGGTTGCTCTTTCAGTATCCTCGAACGGATCGACGTGGGTGAAACTACGTCGAGGTTTCTTCCGGTCTATCTTGTTGAGAGTGTCTTTCAGTATCCTCGAACGGATCGACGTGGGTGAAACTGGGTGTGCGACTCAGGCCGGTGGCGCGACTCGGGCCTTTCAGTATCCTCGAACGGATCGACGTGGGTGAAACGATGGGCGGCGGCCTGTTCGATTCCGCGGTAAGTGTTCTTTCAGTATCCTCGAACGGATCGACGTGGGTGAAACCGAAACCCCAGCTTCCCTCCATACACCACATCTTCACTTTCAGTATCCTCGAACGGATCGACGTGGGTGAAACCTATGTGGGCGAGCAACGCAGCAAACTGAAGCAGGCGCCTTTCAGTATCCTCGAACGGATCGACGTGGGTGAAACAACCACCAGAACCACCAGAAGAAGGAGAAGAAGGAGACTTTCAGTATCCTCGAACGGATCGACGTGGGTGAAACACGTTTCTCCTGTGATGGCGGTTAAGCACGCCATCAGTCTTTCAGTATCCTCGAACGGATCGACGTGGGTGAAACTTGTCATTGCATCAGTCCATGAGCCTGCGGATTTTGCCTTTCAGTATCCTCGAACGGATCGACGTGGGTGAAACATGGGGAAATCATAGGCAGCTATACGTACGACCGCGACTTTCAGTATCCTCGAACGGATCGACGTGGGTGAAACATTGCGGTAGAGGTGCGGGGCAAGACGGCGTACATTACTTTCAGTATCCTCGAACGGATCGACGTGGGTGAAACGATGCCGGAACGGGATAAGCAGGTGTGGTTGCCGCACTTTCAGTATCCTCGAACGGATCGACGTGGGTGAAACCCTTTTGCCTTCGGCTTGTATCAAATACGCTTGGGCTTTCAGTATCCTCGAACGGATCGACGTGGGTGAAACGCGTAGCACGACCGGCGCAGGTGCCACAAGCTCTCCGCTCTTTCAGTATCCTCGAACGGATCGACGTGGGTGAAACTGGGTGTGCGACTCAGGCCGGTGGCGCGACTCGGGCCTTTCAGTATCCTCGAACGGATCGACGTGGGTGAAACGATGGGCGGCGGCCTGTTCGATTCCGCGGTAAGTGTTCTTTCAGTATCCTCGAACGGATCGACGTGGGTGAAACGAACTGATTGCGGTTCGATTGGAGCCTGAGATTGTAGCTTTCAGTATCCTCGAACGGATCGACGTGGGTGAAACTATTGGACCGCGCGGATTTGCACTGGACAGATTTACGCTTTCAGTATCCTCGAACGGATCGACGTGGGTGAAACGACGGACTGATTGTTATTACCGGGGCGCGAGGGGTCTTTCAGTATCCTCGAACGGATCGACGTGGGTGAAACTCAATAGTAGATATATGCTATGAGATTCGGGATCTCGCTTTCAGTATCCTCGAACGGATCGACGTGGGTGAAACCCCTTGGGCGGCTGAGGTTGGTTTACGGCTTCAGGAACTTTCAGTATCCTCGAACGGATCGACGTGGGTGAAACTCTAGTTGAGCACGGCATCTTTTGCGGAAAGGATACTTTCAGTATCCTCGAACGGATCGACGTGGGTGAAACTATTGCATAGCCCCGCACCCCGCCCCCACCGTGCTGCTTTCAGTATCCTCGAACGGATCGACGTGGGTGAAACTTAATGGTGGCACCGGTGGGATTGATGATGGGATTGACTTTCAGTATCCTCGAACGGATCGACGTGGGTGAAACTACGAACGGGCCCTGAGTAAACACCCGCAGCAGCAACCTTTCAGTATCCTCGAACGGATCGACGTGGGTGAAACTTCGCGCCGGTCGAGGAGGTCGGCGCGAACATTATCTTTCAGTATCCTCGAACGGATCGACGTGGGTGAAACTCACCGGGGCGGGGATGGCGACCCGCCCCGGCTCAACTTTCAGTATCCTCGAACGGATCGACGTGGGTGAAACTCTTGCTGCCGCAGAAGTCGAGCGTTGGGGCGTGGGAACTTTCAGTATCCTCGAACGGATCGACGTGGGTGAAACCACGCGCCTCAGTCTTGCCGTACTGCATCCCCAACCTTTCAGTATCCTCGAACGGATCGACGTGGGTGAAACTGGACAGCATGGAATACCACAATGCAGAATCTATTGACTTTCAGTATCCTCGAACGGATCGACGTGGGTGAAACCAGTATCTTATATGGCCGTTTATCGTGGGGGCACACTTTCAGTATCCTCGAACGGATCGACGTGGGTGAAACCAAGGCCGCCGCCGTATTGTGGGGGGAATGGAAGCGCCGTCTTTCAGTATCCTCGAACGGATCGACGTGGGTGAAACTCATCGAGGATGATGTCGGTTTTCATTGCCGGGCCTGCTTTCAGTATCCTCGAACGGATCGACGTGGGTGAAACGGGTATGTTTGTGCTTGTCATGGTCGTGGCCACAAGTCTTTCAGTATCCTCGAACGGATCGACGTGGGTGAAACTGTGTGAGGTGCGCTGGAACGGCACCACTAGATGCTCTTTCAGTATCCTCGAACGGATCGACGTGGGTGAAACTGGTGGCACCGCTCTGGTAGACCTGGTGCTGCGCGACTTTCAGTATCCTCGAACGGATCGACGTGGGTGAAACTTCCGTGTAGAACATCTGTTCCAAAAAGAGCATTGGCCTTTCAGTATCCTCGAACGGATCGACGTGGGTGAAACTGTTGTTCCGAGAGCATTTAATGCTTCAGGGAGTGTTCTTTCAGTATCCTCGAACGGATCGACGTGGGTGAAACATATTGTTGAATATGTTTCAACAATGTTGTGGTACCCTTTCAGTATCCTCGAACGGATCGACGTGGGTGAAACCCGTGGTATTTTTCGACGGAATGGTCGCGCGAGGCACAACTTTCAGTATCCTCGAACGGATCGACGTGGGTGAAACGAAGAAAAGCGGCGAGAAGGGCAAGGAAGCCAAGGGCTTTCAGTATCCTCGAACGGATCGACGTGGGTGAAACAAATCGCTGCATGGCGCGAACCGGACTCGGGCCGACTTTCAGTATCCTCGAACGGATCGACGTGGGTGAAACCAACGACCACTTGAGCCTGTCCCGCAGCGGTCGCACCCTTTCAGTATCCTCGAACGGATCGACGTGGGTGAAACACGTTGGCGGACCGGCTCTCGATACCGAGGAGGCGCTTTCAGTATCCTCGAACGGATCGACGTGGGTGAAACTAATCTGCTAGATGTGTTGCAAGAACTAGCAAGCTACTTTCAGTATCCTCGAACGGATCGACGTGGGTGAAACGTGTCGAGGAAACTCTTTACAGAATACCAGATGGAAGACCTTTCAGTATCCTCGAACGGATCGACGTGGGTGAAACACGATATTTGGGAAACGTGGATGGCAGTATTTTCTTGAACTTTCAGTATCCTCGAACGGATCGACGTGGGTGAAACCAACGACCGGGCGCGGCGTGCGGGTTGGCAATGCGTCTCTTTCAGTATCCTCGAACGGATCGACGTGGGTGAAACAAAGTGGGGTGCCGTGGGTTTTCCTGGCGGAATCATCTTTCAGTATCCTCGAACGGATCGACGTGGGTGAAACAAAGATACTGCCCGCGTGAGTGTAAGCCTTGAAAAACTTTCAGTATCCTCGAACGGATCGACGTGGGTGAAACATGGTAAAGGCAGTCCAGATGGTCTGAAACTGGTAGACTTTCAGTATCCTCGAACGGATCGACGTGGGTGAAACAAATTGTTTTTCGGCATTCAAAGTACTTCGGGTACCTTTCAGTATCCTCGAACGGATCGACGTGGGTGAAACCACTATCAGGAGGCGTCAGATATGTTTAGGCAAATCGCTTTCAGTATCCTCGAACGGATCGACGTGGGTGAAACGATCATGCGGGTCGAGTGTTTTGAGCCAGTATGTGTTCTTTCAGTATCCTCGAACGGATCGACGTGGGTGAAACTCGGGGAGACCGCGTGGGATGCAGAGTTGTTTATCTTCCCTTTCAGTATCCTCGAACGGATCGACGTGGGTGAAACGTAGTCGGCCTTGGAATTGGGGTTATCCGTGATCTACTTTCAGTATCCTCGAACGGATCGACGTGGGTGAAACGCATCGGGCGCGATGGGGTGAAATGGTCTTTGATCTTTCAGTATCCTCGAACGGATCGACGTGGGTGAAACCAGGTAGAAATTTGTCGGACGCCATGCGCTCACGTCGGCTTTCAGTATCCTCGAACGGATCGACGTGGGTGAAACGGGTATTGCAGGACACCCGGCGCCCGGTGGTTTTCGACTTTCAGTATCCTCGAACGGATCGACGTGGGTGAAACACCGTTTTCGGCGGGCTTTTGGTTGTCTTTGGTGGTCTTTCAGTATCCTCGAACGGATCGACGTGGGTGAAACAACGAGTGCCAGCCCACAGTGATCACGCTCAATCACTTTCAGTATCCTCGAACGGATCGACGTGGGTGAAACCACAATACCTGGACGCAAGTCATTTACCTGCACCATCTTTCAGTATCCTCGAACGGATCGACGTGGGTGAAACGTTATATCCAGCATCGGAGAGATCTCCGATTACTTACCTTTCAGTATCCTCGAACGGATCGACGTGGGTGAAACAAGAGAGTGCCGCTGGTGCGTTGGATGCGTTGCGCGACTTTCAGTATCCTCGAACGGATCGACGTGGGTGAAACGCTTGAGAGCGTGCAGGGGGTGTCACAGAGGAAATTCCCTTTCAGTATCCTCGAACGGATCGACGTGGGTGAAACTCTTCTGTGGCAGGATTGGCGCAGATAGTGAAGACCTTTCAGTATCCTCGAACGGATCGACGTGGGTGAAACGCGGTCTTGCGCTTGGGCCACGATGTTATCATCCAACTTTCAGTATCCTCGAACGGATCGACGTGGGTGAAACAACCGCGAGCGCGAATGCGCCGCGGGGACCGTCTGTCCTTTCAGTATCCTCGAACGGATCGACGTGGGTGAAACCGCTGGCAACCATCGCCCGCGACCTTGGAAAAAGTGCTTTCAGTATCCTCGAACGGATCGACGTGGGTGAAACCGCGTCCCCCAAGGATACTTGCAGCCAGGTGCAGTCCCTTTCAGTATCCTCGAACGGATCGACGTGGGTGAAACGAGAGGATGCCTGCATCCTGAACGATGATGTGTATCTTTCAGTATCCTCGAACGGATCGACGTGGGTGAAACACCTGCTGGAACAGCCCGCCCTCGTGAATCCGCCGCCCTTTCAGTATCCTCGAACGGATCGACGTGGGTGAAACGCGCTGGCCGACAACGCCGACGATGGCGGGTATTGCCTTTCAGTATCCTCGAACGGATCGACGTGGGTGAAACGTGAGCAGCGGATATTTGCTCTCGTTCGGCTCTCCCACTTTCAGTATCCTCGAACGGATCGACGTGGGTGAAACGCGCGGTTGCACTTGCAGCCAGTTGCCCGGCTGGACTTTCAGTATCCTCGAACGGATCGACGTGGGTGAAACGCGTTTTCGGCTTGCCTTGCTGAAGTACTCGACTTTTCCTTTCAGTATCCTCGAACGGATCGACGTGGGTGAAACCGTGACGCTTACGTACGGCTCTGAATTCCCGGACGCGCTTTCAGTATCCTCGAACGGATCGACGTGGGTGAAACTAAGCCCGCCCGTCATCGTCTAGCGCCCACCACTGACCTTTCAGTATCCTCGAACGGATCGACGTGGGTGAAACAAGACGGTGGCCAGAAAACTGACCCAGCCCGCCCAGCTTTCAGTATCCTCGAACGGATCGACGTGGGTGAAACCCAACGCGACCCGGAATGGCGCGACCGGCATTTCGGCTTTCAGTATCCTCGAACGGATCGACGTGGGTGAAACGTTTTGTCGAAATTGGTCGATTTGGCTATTGACAAAAACTTTCAGTATCCTCGAACGGATCGACGTGGGTGAAACCCACTAGCGGCGCTTGCCCCCAGACGGCTCCAACACTTTCAGTATCCTCGAACGGATCGACGTGGGTGAAACTTTGTGGGCGACTACGGCGGCGCGCGGCAGGCCACGGACTTTCAGTATCCTCGAACGGATCGACGTGGGTGAAACAACCTACGTTCTCCGCTCGCCCGAAAAACTTATGTTGACTTTCAGTATCCTCGAACGGATCGACGTGGGTGAAACCCCGTGAGTACAAGTCCTTCCCGGCGTTCATGACCTTTCAGTATCCTCGAACGGATCGACGTGGGTGAAACTTCCAGCGCGGACAGCGCACCTACCTGCAGCTGCGCTTTCAGTATCCTCGAACGGATCGACGTGGGTGAAACTTTCGTGGGGTGGCGTCTTGCTGGCAGTTGGCTGCGCTTTCAGTATCCTCGAACGGATCGACGTGGGTGAAACGAACGCGCATACCGCGCGCGTCTGCGCTTACTTTCGCCTTTCAGTATCCTCGAACGGATCGACGTGGGTGAAACGTAAGGTTCACCCCGCCACCGAAACCATCGGCTGACACTTTCAGTATCCTCGAACGGATCGACGTGGGTGAAACTTTGCCGGTATCCGCGCCTAGCGCGGCGTCCAGTGTCTTTCAGTATCCTCGAACGGATCGACGTGGGTGAAACCCGAAGGCCTGGGTAGATGTTGCGATTTCGTGGGGCTTTCAGTATCCTCGAACGGATCGACGTGGGTGAAACCTTGCCCTTGCCGCCATGGCTTGAGGTGGTCTAGTAACGCTTTCAGTATCCTCGAACGGATCGACGTGGGTGAAACGTCGTCATCGAGGCACAGGGGAATCTCTTCAAAGTGCTTTCAGTATCCTCGAACGGATCGACGTGGGTGAAACATGGTTCGTGGGGTGGCTCACGGGCTCTTAGGCGAACGCTTTCAGTATCCTCGAACGGATCGACGTGGGTGAAACTTTTTGAAGTGATTGTGGCGACGTATCCGGCGACGTCTTTCAGTATCCTCGAACGGATCGACGTGGGTGAAACGCTCAAACGGCAACGCTGCGCCAGGTTCCCATGCACTTTCAGTATCCTCGAACGGATCGACGTGGGTGAAACAGACTGCCCCCCCCACGCATAAACCAAACCAGGAATCTTTCAGTATCCTCGAACGGATCGACGTGGGTGAAACCCGAAGCCACCGCGACAAGGGCCGCCAGCGTGATGACCTTTCAGTATCCTCGAACGGATCGACGTGGGTGAAACGGAGTAGCAGTAGGAAAAGGAGTAGGAGTAGGAGTAGCCTTTCAGTATCCTCGAACGGATCGACGTGGGTGAAACCCGCGACCCCGGCCCAGGAATCAAAAAACACGCTCCTTTCAGTATCCTCGAACGGATCGACGTGGGTGAAACTTGGCGCGGCGGTGGCGCCTTGACTGTAGAACAGGCGGTCTTTCAGTATCCTCGAACGGATCGACGTGGGTGAAACGATGTCTTTTGAACCAAAAAACTTATAACTTGCTCCTTTCAGTATCCTCGAACGGATCGACGTGGGTGAAACATCGCTGGCAGCGTAGCGGCGGGCGTGATGCTGTCGCAGCCTTTCAGTATCCTCGAACGGATCGACGTGGGTGAAACGACTCGCGCCCAATGCCCATTACGAAAGAATCAAACCTTTCAGTATCCTCGAACGGATCGACGTGGGTGAAACCTGGAAGTGCTGCACGAGAACGAGATCCTGGTCGGCACTTTCAGTATCCTCGAACGGATCGACGTGGGTGAAACTACGGCAGACCTCTCTCTGTGGGGGGCGAAAATAGGCTTTCAGTATCCTCGAACGGATCGACGTGGGTGAAACGCAGTGCGGACGGCGCTTGAGGTTGGCGGGGCAACACTTTCAGTATCCTCGAACGGATCGACGTGGGTGAAACCATGATGGACGGGCGCGGCTCACGGCGCCGCTCACGGCTTTCAGTATCCTCGAACGGATCGACGTGGGTGAAACAGCCGCTGAACTGGTCAAGAAAGCCTCGCGCGCGACACTTTCAGTATCCTCGAACGGATCGACGTGGGTGAAACCAGCCGGTCGCCCAGCCCTTGTACCACCTGTTCCTTAACTTTCAGTATCCTCGAACGGATCGACGTGGGTGAAACCTGCCGCTGAAGCCTTCGACGCCGTGGCGGCGGAACCTTTCAGTATCCTCGAACGGATCGACGTGGGTGAAACGCTATCGGACAACGACCGGGGCAGTCCTGGAACTCTCCCTTTCAGTATCCTCGAACGGATCGACGTGGGTGAAACCCTCTGGTGGCCCATCTGGTACGGCTTACCAGTAGACTTTCAGTATCCTCGAACGGATCGACGTGGGTGAAACTTCGTGGGGTGGGGTGGGGGAGCGAGATGCTACCGAATCTTTCAGTATCCTCGAACGGATCGACGTGGGTGAAACTCTCGACGCGCGGCGTCAGCGACGTGGCGCGGTTGCCTTTCAGTATCCTCGAACGGATCGACGTGGGTGAAACGTCCGCTCAGACTACAGTTACCTGGACGCGGTCTCGTCTTTCAGTATCCTCGAACGGATCGACGTGGGTGAAACCTGTACGTCAACACCTCGGCTGGCAGCGGCATGAGTCTTTCAGTATCCTCGAACGGATCGACGTGGGTGAAACCGAAACTCCCGCCCCGTACGCGCGAGGTGTTCTTCCCTTTCAGTATCCTCGAACGGATCGACGTGGGTGAAACCTGGCAGAACGCGAGCGCTACGGCCTTATCGGCGACGCTTTCAGTATCCTCGAACGGATCGACGTGGGTGAAACCCCAGGCTACGAGGAGACGCTCACCGCCGAGCAGCGCCTTTCAGTATCCTCGAACGGATCGACGTGGGTGAAACTCCAGCACTACGCTCGCCGGATGCTGGCCCCAATACCTTTCAGTATCCTCGAACGGATCGACGTGGGTGAAACCCGCCGGAGCGCGAGTGCGCCAGCTACGCCAACGTGCTTTCAGTATCCTCGAACGGATCGACGTGGGTGAAACACAACTACATCACGCAGTACTTGTTGGGCATCGGCCTTTCAGTATCCTCGAACGGATCGACGTGGGTGAAACGAGGGGCAGCCCGCGAGGGTTGCCCCTGGGCGCCGGTCTTTCAGTATCCTCGAACGGATCGACGTGGGTGAAACCGGCTGGTACCCGATCCGGTGAACGCCAACGCGGTCCTTTCAGTATCCTCGAACGGATCGACGTGGGTGAAACAACACCAGGTAGTTGAGCCAGACGGCCCGCAGTGCCTTTCAGTATCCTCGAACGGATCGACGTGGGTGAAACCTTGACGGCGCGGCGTACCACTCGCGTGTGCGCCGGCCTTTCAGTATCCTCGAACGGATCGACGTGGGTGAAACGACGATTGGTAAGGCGACGCTGGCGGCTGCGGCAGCGGCTTTCAGTATCCTCGAACGGATCGACGTGGGTGAAACAACGCGAGTTGAGCGCCCACGGGCCCGTCGTGTGCGCTTTCAGTATCCTCGAACGGATCGACGTGGGTGAAACCAGGTGTGCCTGGACGCGACCCGCGCGCTCATGGGGGCTTTCAGTATCCTCGAACGGATCGACGTGGGTGAAACCAAAACGTCGAACTCTCCGACATCCTTGCGGCACTCTTTCAGTATCCTCGAACGGATCGACGTGGGTGAAACGCGTAGTCGCGATAAGTGCCGTCGGGTTGCGGGACACTTTCAGTATCCTCGAACGGATCGACGTGGGTGAAACCCTGGATGCGCGGGGACGCGCGACGGGCGGTGGGCTCTTTCAGTATCCTCGAACGGATCGACGTGGGTGAAACCAGTTACGCCAAGACCCATATTGCCCCCGTCGAGCCTTTCAGTATCCTCGAACGGATCGACGTGGGTGAAACTACAACCCGACCGCGCGCAAGTAGTCACCGACAGCTTTCAGTATCCTCGAACGGATCGACGTGGGTGAAACGTGGACTAGAGGTATCTGGGCATACTGGTGGTGCGTTCTTTCAGTATCCTCGAACGGATCGACGTGGGTGAAACCATCCCGATCCTGGCGCATGACTGGGAGTTGATCAACTTTCAGTATCCTCGAACGGATCGACGTGGGTGAAACTCCCGCGCGTGTCGCTCAACTTCTCAGGGTCGCGCTTGTCTTTCAGTATCCTCGAACGGATCGACGTGGGTGAAACCCCACCGGCCCAGGCATTCAGCGCCTCAGCTACCTGCCTTTCAGTATCCTCGAACGGATCGACGTGGGTGAAACGGTGCGCCCCTCGGCGGGTACTTCACCCTCGACGGCCTTTCAGTATCCTCGAACGGATCGACGTGGGTGAAACAGGCGTTACCGGCCCCACCAGTAACGCGCCGCCCGTCCTTTCAGTATCCTCGAACGGATCGACGTGGGTGAAACATCTGTCGGCCGTACAGGGTGTCTTCAACCGTGACCCTTTCAGTATCCTCGAACGGATCGACGTGGGTGAAACGATGCCGGCGCGCACACGGTGGCCGAGGTGGTGCACGACTTTCAGTATCCTCGAACGGATCGACGTGGGTGAAACGTAACGGCTGCACAGCGGGCCTTTAACCCGTCAGGTGCCTTTCAGTATCCTCGAACGGATCGACGTGGGTGAAACATCATGGAGCAGCGTGGGCCGTTGCAGCATGGCGCGACTTTCAGTATCCTCGAACGGATCGACGTGGGTGAAACCCATTAGAGCGTCCCTCCTCGCACCAGTTCCATGCCCTTTCAGTATCCTCGAACGGATCGACGTGGGTGAAACTACAGGTACGGCGCTCCGCCACTGACAGCGGTGGAGACTTTCAGTATCCTCGAACGGATCGACGTGGGTGAAACTCGCGGCCGGCGTAGTAGGAGAGGCGCACCTTGTACTTTCAGTATCCTCGAACGGATCGACGTGGGTGAAACCTTGCGCCGCGCTCAAATAGATCGCGGCGCAGGACCTTTCAGTATCCTCGAACGGATCGACGTGGGTGAAACGAAGTTTTGGTTTTATACGAGATGACCCCTGAAGCAGCTTTCAGTATCCTCGAACGGATCGACGTGGGTGAAACTGCACGGCCTGCCGCACAAACACATCCGCTGCATCGCACTTTCAGTATCCTCGAACGGATCGACGTGGGTGAAACTCGTCGAGCCTTTGAGATGCGAGAATCTGGCATTGCCTTTCAGTATCCTCGAACGGATCGACGTGGGTGAAACCAACCCGCATCCCTCAGACCCGTGGTCTGCGGAAGTCCTTTCAGTATCCTCGAACGGATCGACGTGGGTGAAACTCGAGACGACTGGGGGGCGAGAGCGGCGTGTAAGCGACTTTCAGTATCCTCGAACGGATCGACGTGGGTGAAACTTGCCGCTCCTGGCGTACTCTTCGAGCGCTGCCTGGCTTTCAGTATCCTCGAACGGATCGACGTGGGTGAAACGACATTCCACCTTCTGGTGTCCCAATCCGCCATGTCGGCTTTCAGTATCCTCGAACGGATCGACGTGGGTGAAACCCTGGTACGCGAGAACGCTGCCCTGGCCGACACACCTTTCAGTATCCTCGAACGGATCGACGTGGGTGAAACTTCATGTTTATCCGCCGCGACGTTCTTGGGGCCATCTTTCAGTATCCTCGAACGGATCGACGTGGGTGAAACCTCACGCCGGACAAGCAGGTGCTGGTGGGGAAGGACTTTCAGTATCCTCGAACGGATCGACGTGGGTGAAACTCGTTGGCGCCCCGATGCTGCTGGACAATCGCGGCGCTTTCAGTATCCTCGAACGGATCGACGTGGGTGAAACTGCTGGGCAGCCTCCTGATTGATCCTGAATGCATACACTTTCAGTATCCTCGAACGGATCGACGTGGGTGAAACCTCCGCGTGCCCCAGCGCTATGCGCACGATGTGCTCCCCTTTCAGTATCCTCGAACGGATCGACGTGGGTGAAACGACTTTGCTATTGCAGTGCGTGTCGCCACACACAAACCTTTCAGTATCCTCGAACGGATCGACGTGGGTGAAACGCTTTTCGCGGCCATGCCCAAGGGACTGCTGTTACTCACCTTTCAGTATCCTCGAACGGATCGACGTGGGTGAAACGTGGCGGCGCTTTATCGGCCTGCAATCTGAAGCCTACTTTCAGTATCCTCGAACGGATCGACGTGGGTGAAACGCTACAGCGAGGCGGAGATGACTGCCCTGCTCAGTAGCCTTTCAGTATCCTCGAACGGATCGACGTGGGTGAAACTAACTTGCCGCGCGTCGCCCGCACCAGCCGCACGGGCCTTTCAGTATCCTCGAACGGATCGACGTGGGTGAAACGTTTGAAGAGTGATAGCATTACTGTGAAATTGACGCCTTTCAGTATCCTCGAACGGATCGACGTGGGTGAAACTGCAATGCGATTGCGTCCAATCCTCAGGGGCTGTGCTTTCAGTATCCTCGAACGGATCGACGTGGGTGAAACCCCTCACGCAGGACGCGAGCCTGATTGCGGGCGACATCCTTTCAGTATCCTCGAACGGATCGACGTGGGTGAAACTCGAGTAATCTCGCTTATGGTGTAAGTGCCTTGCGCCTTTCAGTATCCTCGAACGGATCGACGTGGGTGAAACTTAGGGATGCCGCCGATTACCATCATGGAGCAGCGTCTTTCAGTATCCTCGAACGGATCGACGTGGGTGAAACCGCATGATGATGCCCGCATGGACGATCTCGATTCCCGCCTTTCAGTATCCTCGAACGGATCGACGTGGGTGAAACCACAACGGTAGATATGCCCCGGCTGCGGGCCGAGCAGCTTTCAGTATCCTCGAACGGATCGACGTGGGTGAAACCACTGCGTCGCGCCATTCCCAGGGGTGGCGATCTGGCCTTTCAGTATCCTCGAACGGATCGACGTGGGTGAAACCACCTTTCGCCTGGCGCAGTTGCTGGCGCTGGATGACCTTTCAGTATCCTCGAACGGATCGACGTGGGTGAAACGTTTCAGGGTCTTCCGTGGTGTCATCGGGCAACTACCTTTCAGTATCCTCGAACGGATCGACGTGGGTGAAACGTCGGTGGGGTCGTGCGTCCAGCCGGCAAGTTCAACTTTCAGTATCCTCGAACGGATCGACGTGGGTGAAACGAGCGCTACGGCCTCGACCTGGACGACATCCCCCATGCTTTCAGTATCCTCGAACGGATCGACGTGGGTGAAACTCTAGCAGGGGGAACTCGTAGTCCTGCCCGCGATAGCTTTCAGTATCCTCGAACGGATCGACGTGGGTGAAACGGTGCACTGCCCGTACTGCCTGGGGGTGTGGTTTGCAGCTTTCAGTATCCTCGAACGGATCGACGTGGGTGAAACCTCTTGGCCGGGGCGGTGTATCTGTGGCCGCTCTTGCCTTTCAGTATCCTCGAACGGATCGACGTGGGTGAAACCTGGCGCGGGCGCCTCGCGGCGGCGGGCGCTGGGCAGCCTTTCAGTATCCTCGAACGGATCGACGTGGGTGAAACACGTGGTGGATATGTGATCGCGGGAGGACGGAGATGACTTTCAGTATCCTCGAACGGATCGACGTGGGTGAAACAAGTCATCCATTACTTCATCGGCCCGCGTTGGGTGGCTTTCAGTATCCTCGAACGGATCGACGTGGGTGAAACCCTGGGCATCACCCTGGACATGACCCAGGTGAAAACTTTCAGTATCCTCGAACGGATCGACGTGGGTGAAACCCGTGCTCGCCGTCGCCGCGTTGCCGGTAATCCGCCGCGCTTTCAGTATCCTCGAACGGATCGACGTGGGTGAAACTCTGCGCGATTGGCTGCGGCTCCGGCGCCTTCGGCCTTTCAGTATCCTCGAACGGATCGACGTGGGTGAAACGCCTCGCGGAGAGGTCTGGAGGGCTGATCTCCGCAATTCTTTCAGTATCCTCGAACGGATCGACGTGGGTGAAACCACGCTACGCGGTCGCACCAACTCGCGCGGTTGCACTTTCAGTATCCTCGAACGGATCGACGTGGGTGAAACAACGAGATCCTGGTCGGCACGGACGCGCTGGAACTCCTTTCAGTATCCTCGAACGGATCGACGTGGGTGAAACTTCCTGGCCGGCCTGCCGGCATACGCCAAAGACGCGCTTTCAGTATCCTCGAACGGATCGACGTGGGTGAAACCTGCCGCAACTCCTGGCGGTGACCCCGCAGCAGGTGCCTTTCAGTATCCTCGAACGGATCGACGTGGGTGAAACCTCGCATGCCAGGGCGCCCAGCAGGTCAGCCAGTTCTTTCAGTATCCTCGAACGGATCGACGTGGGTGAAACGCACATGAGGAGCGCGCATGAGTACGCAGGCACTGCCTTTCAGTATCCTCGAACGGATCGACGTGGGTGAAACCATTCCGGTGTTAGCGGCGGCGCAGATGAACCGCGCGCCTTTCAGTATCCTCGAACGGATCGACGTGGGTGAAACGCGCTCACAGAGGAGGAATCCAAGGCCGCCGTGCTCCTTTCAGTATCCTCGAACGGATC
>Ga0209606_1001325_pt1 | contig 31112 bp, 18 predicted proteins | sample AD_UKC057_MetaG_FD_184412 | JGI IMG/M metagenome (GOLD analysis project Ga0209606, IMG submission 184412) | Active sludge microbial communities of municipal wastewater-treating anaerobic digesters from USA - AD_UKC057_MetaG (SPAdes) (version 2) | ecosystem: Engineered > Bioreactor > Anaerobic >...
GCATGAAAAAGGCCTGTGCGCCCGTCTGGGATAACTGGCTTGCCAAGAACGGCGCCACCTTTAACGGCCTGGGCAAGAAGCTCTTCGACATCGTTGTGACGATGGTGGGGAGGCCGTAAAGATAGGAAATATATATTAAGGAAAGACCGTAAATAAGAGGAGGAAAGTATGAAGGCCGTTGTGTTTCTTGGTGAGCGCAAAGTAGAGCTTAGAAATTTTCCAGACCCGGTGCCGGGTCCGGGCGAGGTGGTGTTGAAGATCAAGGCGTCGGGCATATGCGGGAGCGACCTGGGCCTATACCGTGCACCGAAAGAAAGCGCCAACCCAAACCTGATCGTGGGGCACGAGCCGTGCGGAGTTGTTGCTGAAGTCGGAGAGACAGTGCCCCCGGCTTTGGCCAAGGTAGGAATGCGCGTAATGGTGCACCATTATAAAGGATGCGGCGTGTGCAACCACTGCCGTTCAGGATGGGCCCAGCTATGCCGTAACGGCATGGAGGTATACGGGCGGACCGACCACGGAAGCCACGCCGAGTATATGAGGGTGCCTGCCTCTACGTTGATACCCCTTCCGGAAGAGCTCCCGTTTGAAGTAGGGGCAGCGATCTCCTGCGGAACGGGCACTGCCTGGGGTGCGCTGGTGCGTCTCGGCCTTTCAGGACGTGAAACGATCACGATCTTTGGCCAGGGACCTGTAGGGTTGAGCGCCACGCAGTTTGCGAAGGCCATGGGCGCCTATGTGATTGCCCTCGATGTGAACGACGAACGGCTTGCCCTTGCCCGCGAGATGGGTGCGGACAAGATAATAAACACAAAGAAAGAGGATCCAATAAAAGGCATCGAGGAGCTGACCCACGGCGAAGGCGCAGAGTTAGCGCTCGACTGCAGCGGCAGCCCCGACGCACGCATCGCTGCCGTCCGTAGCACCCGCACATGGGGAAAGGTGTGCTTGGTGGGGGAGGGCAATACCCTTACGTTAGACGTGAGCCCTGACCTGCTGCGGCGCCAGATAACGATCATAGGCTCATGGACATTCAGCACCATCGGACAGGCAGAATGCACGCGGTTCATTGTTGACAGGAAGATTCCTGTGGAGCGCGTGTTCTCGCATCGCTACTATAGCCTTGACGATGCAGGTGAGGCGTACCGGGTGTTCGATGCCCAGGCCACAGGCAAGGGTGTATTCCTGCTGTAAAGAGGGGGCGACAGAAAAGGAAGCGCCGCCCGATACCGATCAGTCTGCAAAGAGAAAAGGCCGGACTGACTAAGAGAATCGTTGAAAGCGAGTTTGATGAAACAAGGAGGTAAAGATGAACATTGGCGGATATACCGGTAAGATTTTGAGGGTTGACCTCTCAGAAGGCACCGTTTCCATCGAAGAATTGGAGCAGGCATTTATCGAGAAATGGGTTGGCGGGGTTGGTTTCGGCGCAAAATATCTCTACGATGAAGTGTCTCCAGGAGTTGAATGGTCCGATCCGGAAAACCGCCATATATGGGCAACGGGCCCCCTTGCGGGAAGCGGGGTATACGGGGCAGGCACTTTCTGCGTCGTTACCAAGGGTCCTATGACCAATTTTGCAGGATCCTCCCAGGCAAACGGTTATTTCGGGGCCTATCTGAAATTTTCAGGGTTTGACGGGATTGTTTTTCAGGGAAAGGCAGCGTCTCCTGTCTACGTCGTGATCAAGGACGGCAAGGCCGAGATACGCAGCGCCCAAAAGCTTGCAGGAAAAGACGTATGGGAGACGGAAGATGTCATCCGCTCGGAGCTGAACGTGGGCAAAAGAGATGTGAGCGTCTATGCTATAGGCCCGGCGGGTGAGAATAAGGTCTTATATGCGCCTATCATTGGGGACCGGGGCCATGTAGCCTCGAAAAACGGGGTGGGTGCCGTGATGGGATCGAAGAACCTGAAGGCAGTGGTCGCGTACCGGGGCAAACGCAGCTTTGAGATCAGGGACCCGAAGACTTTGAAAGAGAAGAACGACGAGCTTTTCGAGATCGCGAAGGTGTCCGGCCCTATCTACCAATGGGGAAGCGGAGGGGGATTTTCTGCCGTTTACGGCATTGGCGCCCTTCCGGTCAGAAACTATACCACGAACATCTACCCTGAACATGAACGGATGAACGGCCAGTATATGCGCACCCATTACGAGATCCGTCCAAAGCCTTGCTACAGGTGCCGCATGGCCCATGTGAAAGAGGTGACCGTCACAGAAGGACCTTACAAGGGGCTTTCAGCCGAGGAGCCCGAATATGAGCTGCTTGCGGCATTCGGACCGCAGATCGGCAATACCGAGCTGGGCGGAGTGGTTATGCTGTCCAATGAAGTGGACCGTCTGGGCATCGACTGCAACGAGGCCGGCTGGGTGATCGGCTGGACCATGGAATGCTACGAGAAGGGGGTATTCTCCAGAGATGACCTCGATGGGCTCGACCTGACGTGGGGCAACGTGGAGGCTGCGAAGGCGTTATTGAATAAGATCGCCCGGAGGGAGGGGATCGGCGACCTCCTGGCGGAGGGGGTTATGCGTGCGTCTCGAAAGGTCGGGGGAGAGGCGGCTGATTGGGCTATCCATACGATGAAGGGCTGTACGCCGAGGGGCCACGATCATCGGGGACGGTGGCCGGAGCTCTTTGATACCTGTGTCAGCAATACGAGCACCCTTGAATCAAACTGGGGCCCTGTTACGCCTCAATTGGTCGGCCTTCCACCCTTCGATCCTTTCTCCCACGAAGAGGTGTCCACGTTCAATGGAAAGTTCAATGGAATACGGCAGTTCGACGACTGCCTTGGAACCTGCCGCTATGCGTCGCCCGATCCCAAACTGGTGGTGCAATGCGTGAACGCCGTGACCGGGTGGAACATGAGCCTTGAAGATGCCTTTACCGTCGGGCTCAGGGTGGTAAACCAGTTGAGGATGTTCAACCTGGCCCACGGGATGGAGACCAAAAACGAGAGGCCCTCGAAGCGCTACGGCAGCATCCCTGTAGACGGCCCCACGAAGGGAAGGAATATTATGGAGAAATGGGGCGGCATGCTGGAGAATTACTATGGTCTTCTGGGATGGGACAAGGCGACGGGCATCCCTTTTCCCGAGACGTTGAAAAAACTGGGCCTGGAGAACCTGATAAAGGATTGAACAGGGTTACGATCGAACTGTGGTTGTGGCTTGGGAGGCGGCTTGAAGGGGACTTCGAATCGCCATCGGCCATGCGCAGCCTGAGGGAAGAGGTTGTGGAGGAAGGAACAACCGTGAGGGACCTGCTGGGCTCGCTGGCAAACCGTTTTAAGGCGATCGAACAAGAGGTCTTCGATATTCAAGGGCAGAGGCTGCGCGAGGGGCTGGTCGGGATATACAGTGAACGGGTTACCGGCGACGATGAGTTCTATCGGAAGATCTTGAGAGACGGGGATAAGGTCGTTATCCTGCCGGTATACACTGGAGGCTGACGTCCTGGGTGGCGGGAATCCCGGTTCAACGCCTGTTGAACCGGCTGAAAACCTTCTATAAAAGTAAATAGAAAGACCTTCAAATTTTTTCTGTATTTTTTTACTACTTTTTTGTTATCATCTTTCATACAACAAGAAAAAAGATAGAAGGGAAAACCTGCGCTTTGCACGAGGAGGTATGGAAGATGATAAATATTGTGCTGATGGCGGGAATCGCGGTAGCTATCGCAATACTATTTCCCTGCGCAACCGGCGCCCAGGAGATGAGGGCCGTAAATCCCATTGCTGCGCCCGCGCCTCTTCCCCCCGGCGCAGAGAGGGTGGCCGCCCCCAAGCCCCTTGACGTTGGGACGGTGAGGGCGAACGTGGAGGAATTTACTTCCAAATGGAACGCCGGTGACCTTGGCGGGGTGATCTCAGATAATTTTTATGAAAAATCACGTTTTCAGGACTCCATGCTGTCGAATGTTCCCAAGGATGCGCGGCTGAAGGTTGAGGGGATGGGAAGCGTTCAAACCCTTCAGCAGGTGGTCGTGGATGACCCCGCAGGGGGCAGGATGAGGATCACCACAGGCTCGGTGACGGTAAAAACGCAGATCGAGATGAATGATCCGAAGCAGGGTTTTGTCAGGGTCCCCGGCACGAACGAATTAATATTCGAGATGATACAAAAAGAATAGCAGGGGGTATCATATGGACAGGAGGTTCTGTCTTGGTTTTATTGCGCTGGCGTTTTTCTGCTCCTTATGCTGGTTTCCGACAGCGGTATGCGGCTACAACCAGGTGCAGATCGTAGTAAAGGCGCCGCAAAAGGAATTATACACCAAGCTTCCCGACAGCTTTTCCCGAACGTACGGCTCGTCCCTGCGGTACAACGTAAGCCTCTCCCTTGACGGGTGGGTATGTGATGAAGGTATCGGCCAGACGGTCATTGCCGCAATACAGTCGCTCAACAGGATGACCCAGGCCATGGTGAGGCTGCAGAATGCCATAAGCGCCTCCGTGAAAACGATTGTGGAGATGGAAAAAGGACAACAGAAGCCGCTGGAACTTGCGCTGAAAAGAACCATCATACAAAAGGGCATAAGGGATACCCTGACGGCCCTGAATTACTCTGAAGAACGCTACCTGTTGGATTCGGCCAACTACGAGGCGGACAGGGCGATTGGGGTGAAGCGGGAAGACCTGCTTTCCTATTTCGCGCACGTCAATAAGTCGGACGGCACACTCAAATCCTATTACGGCTCAGACTCCTGGGAGAGAAGGATAAAGCTGTGGAAAGTGGACGCCGAGGGCTACTCTTCTGTCTATGTGCTCCAGAGCTGTTATCAAAAGAACGACCTTGACGCGATGGCAAATGCCTGGATAGAGGCCGCAAAACGGCTGAAGACAGAGGCGGACAATTATAAGGAGTTCAAAGAAGCGGCCCAGGAGTGGCGGCTGAGCTTTGTGCCGAAGTAAGCTGAGGGCAATGAGGAAGGTGGAACGATGAACCGAGGAAGAAATATGATCGATCTTAAGGCGGGCATGATCTCCTTCATACTTTTTCTTGCGCTTTGCATGGTACAGCCGGCCGCCGCGGAAGAAAAGCCCGGTCAGGGAGAGGACCTTCTTGCCGCGATAAGCCGCATGGAGGCCATGCTCCTCAGGCCCTGCGACCCGGTGCAGAAGCTCATGGAAGAGCTGATAAAGAACGGGTCGCTCTATCTGGATACCGAGAAAAACAGGGCAGACCATTATGAAACGGCCCAGCAGCTTTACAACAACAGGCTGAGAGATTTTGTCGTTATAAAAGACGAAGAAGGAAAGACAACGCTCGGGAAATACATCAAGGAATATATAGATATAAGGCAGAAGGCGGCAGACGCGGGCATACTGCTTGAAGAGGAGAGGCCGCAGGTCGGGCTTACAAAGCTGGCCCAGCAAAAGGATGCCTCCAGGTGGTTCTACTTCGCCGAGGTCGGATCGGCCGATGCGGAGGGCAAGAGGGACCTCAGGTATAAGCTGGAAGAAGAATACGAGGCCCTTGTCAAGAGGTGGAACAAGGCCAGGGACGAGTTCCTCGGGGCCTTCGACAAGGGCGATTTTCAGCAATACAACGACTTCTTTGAGAAGAAGGCTGCCGAACTGGCAGATCTCTCAAAGAGATACAAAAACGATAAAGACGAGCTGACCACCCTTGCATCGAGCGGGAACTACGAACATTGTCTCGGCGAAGTAAAGCTCTACCAGTACGCTATCGTTAAAGCGGAAGAGGGAGGCATCCTCGGCGCCCTTTACAATAAGGGCAGGGAAGGGGATGTGAACAGCCTGCCCGGTATGGGCTACAATCTTGTCCCGTCAAAGAAATACGATCCCCTGAAAAAACCGGAGATCGGGGGATTTCCTCTCGGGCTGCAGTTCAAGTTCAACGGCAACGACTACCTGAAGCTCGAAAAGGAGCTCCTGGAGATCAGGGCGGACGCCGCGGAGACCTATGTATTCGGCACCAGCGGGGCAACGGGAAGGATGGTGCAGTTCTTCTTTGACACTCTGTACAAGACCAGCGAATCCCTTGCGGCGCCTGTCCATTTGGCACAGCAGGCCTTGGTGCACCCCGTGGACACCATCAGCGGCATTGCGAACGGCATTGCCTCCATCCCTGAAAAGCTCAAGAAGGTCACCGTTCAGGACCTGGACAGGAAGCTGAATGAGCTTACCTGGGGGACAACGGAGAAGCTGGGGCTGGGCGCGCTGGAAACGCTGAAGAACACGTTTTCCCCGGGACGCTTCGACGAAAAGCCCGGCGAAACGATGCAGCAAAGCATCGACAGGCTGAACGGCAAGCTCGAGTCCTTAGAGAGACTGAAGGCGGCCTCGGACATAGAATCCTCCATCGCCGCGGTCGTGGTCGAGGCGCTTCTCGATAAAGGCATCACGAAGGGCCTGGGAAAATATGACGACATTATGAAGGGTATGAAGGCCGAGTCAAAGGCAAAGACCCTGCTGAAGCAGGCGGAGGCGCTCAAGAAAGAGCAGAAGCTGCTCGGCGTGGTAGAGACCCCCGACCTCGACGCCAAGATAGCCAAGCTGAAAAAGGCTGCCGATGAACAGGTGGCAATTAATAAACAAGTAGAAGCATTCGTAACGGGCGACAAACCTCTCAAGCCTGTTGTCAAGCCGGAAAAATTTGAAGTGGGAACGAAAATAGGTTCCGGAGCAAACAACACGGTCTACCTTGATAAAGCAAACGATGGGTTTGTCATAAGAAGCTCGAATAAATCCTTTCCCACCGAGGAGGCGTTGAAGGCGTCCTATGTAAACGACGACTACGCAAGGCATGTCTTTGAAAAAGAGTTTCAAAGCCCCAACATACGTATGGCAAAAAGAGAGAGCGTAGCTATTAAGCAGGTGGAAAGCGGTGGATATATAAACGTCGAACGTGTTGAGAAGGCTGAGGGGATTCAGATTAAAGCGGGGCAGAGCATGACAAAAGGACAGCAACTTGCCCTCGAGCAGGCACATCGTGACCTCAACAATGCGGGGTTTGTATGGACGGACAACAAGCCGGACAATTTTTTCTTTGAGAAGCTTCCCGGGGGCGACGACAGGTATAGACTTGTTGTGATCGACCCTGCAGGCATATACCCGGTCAAAGGCAAGAACTCGGACCTGGCAAAGGCGCTGCAGGATGCAATGCTGAAAACCGACCAACAAAATCCCGCAAATCCCTTTGCAGGTCTCTATAAACTCGGTGAAAACTTTGATAATATAAAGGCCGCCAAAAATCTTGATTTTGACGGCGGCCCCTTTGATATCATCGACAAAGACGCGCTAAAGCAATTTGACCCGGCCTTTAAAGTTGCGGACAGTGACAATTGGACACCCGCATGGACACCCAAGGGCGACAGGCTTTCTGCCGTCGATCCGGATATCGTGAATGTCCTTGGCGACGACAAAAAGCTTGCCGAAATGGCGAGTTCTTATAACGATATGCAACTGAAGGGAACGCCCGAATATAATAACCTTATCGAAAAGCGAAACGCCGGTGTGGACAAGCTCAAGGATATGGCAGAGGAATTGAAATCGGACATGGATACGACCGCAAAACAACTCGCGGATGGGCCTAAGGCTCCTCAGAGCACAGGTAAGTCCACAGGGCTTGACCCCGACACAACAGCAAAGGAGCTGCTCATAGCCCAGGAGGTTGCAAAGGGGATCGACAAAGAGACCTGTGCGGGCTATCGTAAGGCCCTGCTTGGAGGCGTTGTGAGCGAACAGATCAAGGCGAAGGTAAAAGAATGCGAACGGCAGGGTTTTTGATGAAGGAGGCCGCTATGGTGAAAAGAAGAACCGCATGGATAATGGCAACGCTCTTTTTCTTTCTCGCAGCGGGCACGTCGTGGATGGTTCCCGGGAACGCCCGTGCAGAGGAAAAGCCGGCGGCAACAGCTATCGAGTCGCCCCGTGAATTTGTGGACCGCCACCTTGACGCGTTCAAAAAACGGCTTGCCGCGCTGAAGGCTTCATACCAGGATTGCTGCGGATCGGTACTTGCCGCGTTAAGCCCCGGAGATACCGCGGAGATCGCGAAGACGCTTCCCCAGCCGGCCACCATCATGCTTCGTTTCGAATACCCCGTTCCCGAAGAAAAAGAGGAGAAAACAGCCGAGATCACCCCGGGAGACTATTTCGTGAACAACATTTATCAATCGCTTGAGATCCAGCCTGTCTTTTCTATCGGCGACTACCGGGACGAAGAAGGATCGCAAGGGGCGATCGTTTCCGCGGACGAGGTGACCTCCGAGCTGATCGCCAAGCCGAACAGGGTCAATACCCGGATCCGCGGCAGCCTCCACTATACCACCGATACCCGGAGCGACACCAACACGCATTGCTGCATTGGATCAAAAACAGAAAACAAGAACCGGTATTGCGCTTCCTATGCCAAGCTTCCCTACGAAGGTTATGCATATGATGCCGACCTCGCCCACTATTCCTCAAAGATCGCCCTGTCGCAGTCAATAAGCCCGGGGGTGCGGAGCATCAAGCCGTTCCGCACATACAGCTTCAGCGCGCCGGGCTTAAAGAAGATAGCCTTCCGGTCCAATAGGAAGTTCGGGTCCGAAAGGGAACATACCATATACCGTTCCTGCATCCCCGACCTCTCCTATTACACCTACTCGTCTTACTATTATTACTCGTCAACATACAAGATTAAAGAGGCGGTCATAGGATACAAGCCTGCCGGGTCCATAGAGACAGGGTACAAATTCCGCGCCGTAGCCTACAAAAAGTTCGGGTTCCCCGGATATGACATAGACGCGCAATATGGCAAGGTGGTCGATCTTGATTTCTTTGAGGACGTGAAGAATATCGGCAGGCAGAGCTATTATTTGAGCCATCTCGGGAAGATACAGCCCGCCGTGCTTTTGGACTTCGGCGATGCAGGGGGATTGAAGGCGGTATCTGCCGATGAGCTGGATGTGCCCGTGACGTGGACGACCATCACACAGGGCCCGATCTTTGTGAACAACGGGGACCTCAGGTATGCGGGCGGTTTCGGGGCAACACGGTTCAGGGCGGCGTTGGGGGGGCAGCAGACCGTGGAAAGGGATGTGACGGTAAATGCCGTCGACGTCACCTCGGAAACGATCCCTGACGTTCGCGGCAATGGAATAGTCGCGACGGGCAAAGACCATAAGGTCGCAGTCAGGGTAAAAGGCGGCGCCGACATGAGCATGTTCCAGGCCGTATGGGCCTCTGACGTGGGCACCTGGGGAAGCCCGTCGACGCCTTTCAGGAAGGTGGGCGGGGAGTGGCGGTCGGAGAACACCTTTGCCATACCGCTCGAATATTATTTCTCCGAGACGAAAAAGGACAAACTCAAGATCGAGGCAAAGATCGTGCGGACATCGGATAATGCCCGCGTGTATGCCTTTGAGAACAGCAGGCTTAAGTCGGGCCACCCCGCAGCATCGAAACTGGCCCTTTATTTATGGAACGGGAAGGGGTTTGAACCGGTAAGCGCCCCTGTTGACCTTTTCGTGCCGGGCTCATTATCCTATGCGTCTTTCGCCCCGCATGTCACATTAAGGGACGGGAGTGTATACCACCTCCATGAGATAAGGACCGCTACAGCCTATGAGGCAACCTCTTCGGATCCTTCTGTCATAGGCCTTATGCGCGGCTCCATGGACGCAAGCGCCGGGCCGGGGGCCATCTATGCATACCCCCTTCAAAATTCAGGAAGCGCAAAGATCTCGGCAAGGATAGGGGGCGCCGACATTGATCCCGGATACACCGCACAATCGACAGGGGATAAGAGGGAGGTCGAATCCGACCCGGTTGTGGTAAATGTAAACCAGGTCTTCTCCTTTGCAGAGAGATCGGGGGGTACAACGGAGTTCAAGCTGATCGTCGCGGGGCCGACCGACATGACTGGATACCAGGCGCTCTGGATGGGCGAAGGGAGAAGGACAACATCATTCCAAAAGGCGGAGAACGGGTTTATGTCAACCCTTTCCACCACCCTCAAGATGGAAAGGGTTCAGATAATCAAAGGAGGGCAGCCGGTTGCCGAGCTGGATGTGGGTACGGCGATACGCGGCGCCAGCATAAAGCTCTTGCCGCCGAAGCCGCCGGTCATGCAGGTCAAGGAGTCCACCCTTCCCGACGCAGGCAGCCTCGAAACGATCACGGAGTGCAAAAAGAACGTCACGTCATGGGTCAACCTTTTCGGCTTTGATCCCAAGGGCCCCGTTGAGGAATACTGCAAATCCTCCCGTGAGCGCGAGAAAGATGCCATCAAGGCGCAAAGGCAGGAACAAAAAGAGCTCAACCACCTCGTGCGGGAGCTGAAACGCCAGGGACAGGAGCTTGTGATCCTGGGGGACACGATGCAGGTGGGCGCTGCGATCAAAGGGGATCTTGCCGGCCTCGGGGACAGTGCCTTTTGTGTCTGGTCGCTTATTAACGGCGGCGGGCTGAAGCTGGCAAGCGAGATAACAACGATAGAACGGTTGTCGGGCATGGAAGGCGGCTGCTTTAACCAGGTATCAGGCCTCAAAAGCGGCCTTAACCCAAGCGCCAGCATCAAGGTCAGCGTGGTATATATGCAAAAAACAGGATTGCCGCAGGTGTCAACAGGGGGAAGGGTTGTTCAGAACACATGGTAGCGAAGAGCAAAGCGAAAGGGGTAAGGGGATGACAAAGGTTCCGTTGATCTCAAAATGGTCATTGTGCGCGGCTGTCGTAGCATTGGTCCTGGGCAGCATAATATGCGTCACGACAGCGACGGCACAGGGAGATCCGGGCGCGGCCCCGGTCGTGCTCGATTCCGATACTGCCCCCCTTATACCGGGCATACAGAACATACTGCTCGGCGCTGCGGACACGGGTGGAAAGGCCCCCGGAGAGCCCGGCGCAACAGGTTTCCGCATTATCAGCGTGAAGAATATAGAGGGAAACAACCCGCTCCATCCCACCCAACCTGTGCTGAACTTCGGAGGGGTGGTAGTGGCCAATGTTGAAGACCTGCTCGAATGCATACGGGGAGGCGTCTGCAAGCCGGGAGGAGGTGGCACGCAAGGCACGAGACAGTGCTCCCCTTCGTCGACGACTACTCTGCACCCCGTGTACGGCCCTGCATCGGCGGCACTTTATATCAATCCCAATACGTCAGCCTGCGCAGCCGGTCATTCAGCGCCGGCATTGCAGGAAGAGGGCTTCTATGTATACCCCACTTATTGTATGATGCCGGATCCTTCAGGCAGTACTATAAACATATATCCCGGCAGTGGTTATCAGATATCCGGGATAGCATCGTTGCTGTCAGAGGGGTCGTATACTTTTACCCTCAAAAAGGGTACGAAAAGCTGGAGAATTTCAATGGAGGTTAAAAAGACAGGGTCGAGCATGATGACATGCGGAGTTCCCACTATTGTCAACGTATGGACGCTTACAATAAAGAGTATAACGCCCCTCAGTTGACAGACTGTTTATCGCGACAGGGCGTTGGGGGACTAAAAGGGATTGCGATCTTAATAGACAAGGGAGGATACAGTGAAGCGCGCGCCCATCCTAGATAGACCGACGCAAGAGAGGCTGGTTCTTCTCTTTATCATGCTTTTTATATTGTTTTTTCCCTATGCGGCAGCCGGAGAAGAATGGCAGATCTCGGGAAGCAATACGATGCGATCGGACTACTACGACGTCAAGGGCGATGACACGCAGGCCCCTTACAACTATGAGGGCGTGTATAGCTACAACGAGATCAACCTGAACTTCAGCAGACGGGCAAACCCTTACGATCTGTGGAGGGGAGAGATATTCGGCGTTGTGAACGGCTCGCCTTACAGGAGCTCCGATTACGGGCTCGTGCCGGAAAAACTGAACCTGACAAGGGAGAAAGGCGACGTGGCCGTGCCCTATCGCGTGGAGATGGGCGATGTTTACTCCTATTTTACCTACCGGACCCTTCAGTCCTCGCTGAAGGGGTTCCAGGTGGACCTCCAGCCCTTCCAGAGCGCAAAGAGGCGCCACTCGATCATGCTCGTCTCAGGCGCGCAGCAATCGTCGTGGAGGCATTTCTATCCCTCCGACAGCTATTTCAACGGGGCCTCCTACCTGATCGACGATCCCAAGTATGGAAAATACAGCCTGAACTACGTCTACAACACCAGGCAGGGCGATGACTCAATGGGGACCCTCTGGAGAAGCCAGAGCGTTTACAGCATCGCAGGCTCGAACACCATCCCCATAGGGGACCAGAAGATCCTGATGGAGGGAGAGATCAGTCAATACCACGGCGACCATGACGGAACCGCGGGCGCAGAGAGCGGGCAGGCGAGAAGCGAGAAGGGGTATTTTTTCCAGGCAAGCGGAAAAGGCAAGCTTCCCCTCACATACCGCTTCCGTTACGAGGAATACGGGGCAGAGTACCGCCCGACAGGGGCATCCATAACACCCGGATTGCGGGCAACAGAATACCACATGGGATGGACGTTCCCAAAGGGATATCAGGTCAGGGGGCGCGTACAGGACTTCCGCAACAACATGGGCACGATCAACCCCGTTGATACGCTCACCTACGGGCTGAACCTTACCGGCCCCCTGGGCACCTTCGACGCCTTCACGCAGGACATACGGAGCAATGACAGGACCACCTACAGCGAGAACAGCACGCTCAACCTCAACATAAATCTGCCCCGGTATGCAGACTGGAACGGAAGCGTCGGCATCCTTTACCAGAAACTGCACAACAGGGTCCCCGACACCCCCGATACAGAAACGAAGCAGGTCAATATAAGCGCAAGCCACGCCATAGCGGCGTGGGGATGGAACGGCACGATCACCCCCGGCTTTGTCCTGCGGAGGATCGACGGCCCTGTGAGCAAGGCATTGGATATAAACCCTACGTTGTCGCTCACCGCAAAGAGCGGCTTCCACAGCATCGATTACAGCCTCGCATGGCTTGATCAGACAAGGCTCGTAACCGGCGGGGTAGATGTGGGCACACTGACGAATAACTTAAGCTACCGGTACACGACGAAGAAACACCTCTTTGGCGTTGAATACGTCTCGGGGTACCGAACCCCTGACCCCGGACGTTCTACCGACAGTTACAAGATCGGCGCGTTCTGGACATATTATTTTGAAAAGACGATAGTCGCCGAGGCGGGGGCTGCCGAACCGGCGTCTGTACAAGCGGCCGGGCCGTCTCCTCTGAACTTCGATATTGCGGCGATCCCTCCAGGGTCGAAGCTTGACGCGGCCATTGAGCTATTGAAAAAGAGAAATATCACGGGTCCCGTCGAGGAACCGGGGCTTATGGTCTATGAGACAAGGGTATTTGAAGAGTTCGACCTGAGGCAGAGGATCGCCCTTGTCTATAAGAACGGCCTGGTGAGAACCAGCGCGGTCATCATCGACACAGACGCGACAAGCAGGCCGCAGGAGATTATGCAGTCCTATGAAAAGATACGCTCCACGCTCATGGACACATACGGAAGGCCGTCCGACTTTTTCGAGAGAGGAACGGTTACCCCGAGGATGCTTGACGACATACGGACAGGGACATTTATACGGATAATGGAGTGGAAGAGGCCTCAGGGCACGATCAGGTTCGGTATCCCCCGCAGGCTGGACGGAAAGGTTCGTATGGAGCTGCAGTTTGCCGAGGGCTTCCCGCCGTACGGGGAAACGCTCTGGAGCCTGGAAGAGGTAAGGTAGCAATAAATTCAATTGGAATGACTCCCTGCAGCTTGCTTCGGAGTAACGCTGTTCCCTCTCCCCTCGCGGGAGAGGGTCAGGCTGTAATGGGGAAGCAACCGTTATGATCCCCCCTCAGGGGGCAGGATGTTTACGAATGGGGAAGCAACCGTTATGATCCCCCCTCAGGGGGCAGGATGTTTACGAATGGGGGAGCAACCGTTATGACCACCCTCTCCCCTCGCGGGAGAGGGCAGGGTGAGGGGGCAACTCCACAAAATAGTGTGATGAGGTAGCGAAAAATGAAAATGTTGAGAGCAGCCATACAGGTGTCAATCGCCCTCTTTGTACTTCTGGCGGCGTTATTGCCCTGGGGGTGCCAGGCTTTTGGAGAGCAGGCAAAGGGGAAGCCTGCCCTTGATGTCCCCTACGAGCCCACGAGCTATAAGATTGCAAGGGAGATGCTCAATATTGCGAACGTGGCACCCTCGGATGTGGTCTACGATCTCGGCTGCGGAGACGGCCGGATCGTGATCATGGCGGCAAAGGAGAGAAAGACAAGAGGAGTGGGTGTTGACCTGGACCCGACGCGCATCAGGGAGAGCAACGAGAATGCAAGGGCCGCCGGGGTCACCCACCTTGTAAGATTCATCGAACAGAACCTTTTTGATACGGATATCAGCAATGCTACCGTTGTTATGCTCTATCTATGGCCTGAGGTGAACCTGAAAGCCCGGCCAAAACTTCTCAAGGAACTGAAGCCGGGCACCCGCATCGTATCTCACACCCATACGATGGGCGATTGGAAGCCCGAATCGGAAATAAAGGTGGAGGGCCACTACCTCTACTTTTTCATCGTCCCTGCCAACAGCACAGGCACGTGGAGGCTGACCGGCCCTGACCTGAACACCGCGTCTCTCAAACTTACACAAAGGTTCCAGGTAGTCCAGGGCTCACTGTCCACCGGTTCCGAAACGTACCCTGTGATGAACGGCCACCTTAAGGGCAGATCCATCCGTTTCACAATAGAGAGTCCGCGCCAGGGGGCAAAGAAGATCCGTCTCTTCGAGGGCAGCGTCTCCGGCAACGTCATGGAGGGAACGGTAAAGGATAAAACGGGTCATGCAATCGGAGCCTGGAAGGCAATACGGGACGCCGCTACCGCCGTCTCTATTGCGGAGTGAGCATTAAGTCAGTTCCGCGGGTTGACTACCCCCCTTAATTCTGATAACCTTATAGGTCTATTATAGGTCTACATGCAGAAACAATCCGGCTGGAAACAAAAATCTAAAGAAGATATCAGGGAGATCTTCCGGTTCTGTGAGGGATACAAGTCCTTTCTTGACAGGGCCAAGACGGAAAGGGAGTCGGCAAGGTATATAGGTGATTACCTTGCAAAGAACGGTTTTTCGGAGGATCATTCCGGCGAAAGGGTATTTCGAGTGAACAGGGGAAAAGAGGTAATCGCATTCCGGAGGGGAGAGAAAGACCCGGCTGACGGCCTCAGGATAATCGTGGCGCACGTTGATGCGCCGAGGCTTGACCTCAAGCAGAACCCTGTCTACGAGGATGTCGATCTTGCGCTTCTCCGGACGCATTATTACGGGGGCATCAAGAAGTATCAGTGGGTTGCTATACCGCTTGCCCTCCACGGTGTCGTTATAAGGGCAGACGGAACGACAGTGGAGATCGCCCTCGGCGAGTCCGACGACGACCCGGTCTTTCTTATCGATGACCTCCTGCCCCACCTGTCGCGGAAGGCCCAGGATGAGAAGAAATTGTCAGAGGCGATAGAAGGGGAGAAGCTTATCGTTCTCTTCGGAAGCATTCCCCTCGCCGGTGCTGAAAAGGACGCCATAAAAGAGGCGGTTCTGGGCATATTGAAAGACCGGTACGGAATCACCGAAGAGGATTTTATCAGTGCAGAGCTTGAGATTGTGCCGGCCTTCAAGGCGCGGGATGTCGGCATCGACAGGAGCATGGTCGGGGCCTACGGCCAGGATGACCGGGCATCTGCATTCGGCCTCCTGAAGGCAATTTGCGAAGGAGCAGCGCCCCGGCAATCTTGCCTTGCCATATTTACCGACAAGGAGGAGGTCGGGTCCGAAGGGAATACGAGCGTACGGTCCAATTTTTTACAAATCTTCCTCTATGATGTTCTTTCGGGCATGGGGATCAAAACCGATGAGGCCTTTATCCGCAGAATGCTTTATAGCTCAAAGGCGCTGTCCGCAGACGTGAACGGTGCGGTAAACCCAACATTCCAGGACGTACATGAGAAACAGAACGCCTGTTTTCTCGGACGGGGCGTTTGCATCTCGAAATTTACCGGCCATCTCGGCAAGTCCGGGGCAAGCGACGCGAACGCTGAGTATGTAGGTGAGATACGCCGGCTTTTTGATCGTGGAGGCGTTATCTGGCAGACCGGTGAGATGGGAAGGGTCGATGAAGGAGGAGGCGGAACGGTGGCAAAATTTCTCGCCGCTTACGGCATGGACATAATCGACTGCGGAGTCCCGCTCCTTACCATGCACTCGCCGTACGAGATATCGAGCAAGGTAGATATCTATGAGGCGTGCCGCGCTTTTCAGATCTTTTTCAGATCGTAAATAAATGGAGGCTTAAGAATATATGACGGAAGTTGAAACAATTGATATCCCCCACCTGATCCCGCTTCTTCCTGTACGGGACATGGTTATGTACCCGTCGGTTATCCTCCCGATCTTTGTCGGGCGGGATATGTCGATCAATGCGGTAGAAAAATCGCTTTCCAAGGACAGACTTATCCTTGTCGCCGCCCAAAAGGATCTGACAGACGAAGACCCTCTTCCCGACAGGATATACTCCGTAGGCGTCGTGTCCCAGATCATGAGGATGCTCCGGCTGCCCGACGGCAGGGTGAAGGTGCTGATCCAGGGGCTCAAAAAGGCTCGGATCAAGGAATACGCCCAGGAGACGCCCACGTTTTTAGTGAAGATAGAGACGATCAACGAGCCGTTGATAACGGAGATCACCCTCGAGATTGAGGCGCTTATGCGCTATGTCAAGGAGGAGATGGAGAAGGTGGTTTCCATGGGAAGGATGGTACCTCCCGACATACTGATGGTCCTCGATACGATCGACGAACCGGGAAAGCTCGCCGATGTCGCTGCCGCCAACCTTGGGCTGGCGGTGGACAAGGCGCAGGAGGTCCTAGAGATCGTCGATCCCGTTAAGCGCCTCAAGAAGCTCTCGGAGATCCTCGGAAAAGAGATAGAGCTCCTCAACATGCAGGCAAAGATCCTTTCACAGGCAAAGGAGGAGATGACAAAATCCCAGAGGGAATATTTTCTCAGGGAGCAGATGAAGGCAATCCGGACTGAGCTGGGCGAAGGAGATGAAAAGACGGAGGATGTTGAGGACCTGAAAAAACGGATCAAAAAGGCAAAGATGCCCAAAGATGTCGAAAAGGAGGCAAAGAAGCAGCTTGAACGGCTTGACATGATGCACCCCGACGCCATCGAATCTACCATGGTCAGGACATACCTTGAATGGCTTGTGGAGCTGCCATGGAGCAAAACGACAAAAGACAGCATCGACATAAAGCGGGCGAAGAGGATACTCGATGAAGACCATTATGACCTGGACAAGGTGAAAGAGAGGATCCTTGAGTTCCTGAGCGTTATGAAGCTCAAAAAGGGGGAGATGAAGGGCCCCATCCTCTGTTTTGTCGGTCCGCCCGGTGTGGGCAAGACGTCGCTGGGGAAATCGATAGCGCGCGCCCTGGGGAGGAAGTTCTCCAGGATCTCCCTCGGCGGCATGAAGGACGAGGCCGAGATCAGGGGGCACAGGAGGACCTATGTGGGCTCCATGCCCGGCAGGATCATACAAAGCATGAAGCAGGCAGGGACGAACAATCCTGTCTTCATGATGGACGAGATAGACAAGATAGGCAACGATTTCCGGGGCGATCCGGCAAGCGCGCTTCTCGAAGTTCTCGACCCGGAGCAGAACAATTCCTTCAGCGACCACTACCTCAATGTGCCTTTCGACCTGTCGCGGGTCATGTTCATCACAACGGCGAACCGGGTGGACACGATACCCGCGGCATTGAAGGACAGGATGGAGACCATCTATATATCGGGCTACACTGACCGGGAAAAGCTCAAGATAGCAAAGCAATATCTTATCCCCAAGCAGTTGAAAGAGAACGGCCTTAACGGAAAGATGCTGGGATTTGCAGACCACGCCCTCCTGAAGATAATACAGGAATATACCAGAGAAGCGGGCTTGAGGAGTCTCGAGAGGGAGATCGCTGCTATAGGGAGAAAGATCGCGAGAAGGATCGCTGAAGGCAACAGGGAGAGGGTAACGGTGACCGCGAGGAACCTCCAGTCATATCTCGGGCCCTCCAGGTACCTGCCGGAGACCATGCACGAGGAAGATGTCAGCGGCGTGGCGAGCGGCCTTGCGTGGACGGAATTCGGAGGCGATGTGCTCTATGTCGAGGCCTCCTGCAGGAAGGGCAAAAAGGAGCTGACCCTCACGGGCAGCATGGGCGATGTGATGAAGGAGTCTGTCCAGGCGGCGCTGACCTACATAAAATCAAAGGCTGATACACTGGGCATTCCAAAAGATACCTTCGACGACCTTGAGATGCACGTCCACGTGCCTCAAGGAGCTATTCCGAAGGACGGCCCTTCGGCCGGGATCACCATGGGTGTGGCCATGATAAGCGCCATTACCAAAACTCCTATTGACCGCAAGATTGCTATGACAGGAGAGATAAGCCTGACGGGCCGCGTGCTTCCAATAGGCGGCCTCAAGGAAAAGACCCTTGCGGCATTGAGGAACCGGATGAGAGAAGTGATCATCCCCGAGGAGAACGGCCATGAGCTCACAGAGACCCCGGGGTATGTGAAGAAAAAGATGAAATTCCACTTAGTGAAGAACATGGATGAGGTGTTAGCGATCATATTCAATAAGAGCCCGGGGAAAGACGGTAAGGCGTGAGCAACATATGTTCAATGTTGAGACAAAACAGACCAGATAGACCAAGCGGACCGGGTTCTTTGGTAGATAGGTAACCGCTGAAAGCTGGTAGCTTGATTATGAAAGAGGCCCTGTTTTACGAGAAGCGCGAAGAAAAGACCGTCCAATGTATGCTCTGCCGGCATCGCTGCATCATCGGCGCCGGAAAACGAGGGATCTGCGGCGTACGGGAGAACAGGGACGGCACGCTATACTCCCTTGTTTACGGGTTTCCCTGCTCATACCATGTAGACCCTATTGAAAAAAAGCCCCTTTTCCATTTCTATCCCGGCTCGAGGGCATTTTCCATCGCAACGGTAGGCTGCAACTTCCAGTGCCTCCACTGCCAGAACCACGATATATCACAGATGCCGAGGGAAACGCAGCGGATCTACGGGGAGAAAATGGAGCCCTCTGAAGTCGTCGAATTGGCAGAGCGATCGCATTGCCGGAGCATCTCCTACACCTACACAGAGCCCACGATATTCTATGAATACGCCATGGATATAGCGAGGCTTGCGAAAGAGAAAGGGATCGCAAACAATTTTGTCACCAACGGATACATCGAAGAAGAGCCGCTCAGGACGACCAGGCCCTACCTCGACGCGGCAAATATCGACCTCAAAGGCTTCGACGCATCCTTTTACAGGAAGATCTGCAAGGCAGAGCTGTCCGGGGTGCTCGATACGATACGGTCATATAAGAAGCTGGGCATATGGATCGAGCTCACGACGCTTGTCATACCCGGCTACAACGACAGCGACGAAGATTTCCGGTCCATCGCGAGGTTCATCAGGAATGAGCTCGGTCCGGAAACGCCGTGGCATGTAAGCGCCTTTTACCCCACCTACAAACTCCTGGAACCCTCAAGGACAAAGCCGAAGACCCTCGTGCGGGCCCGAGAGATCGGCCTCGACGAAGGACTGCGGTATGTCTATGAGGGGAACATCCCCGGTTCTGACGGAGAGCATACCTATTGCTATCAGTGCAAAAAGGCGGTAATAGAGCGCGTTGGGTTTGCCATCACCGGGTATCACATTAAAGATGGCGTCTGTGAATACTGCAGCGCCCCAATCGATGGTATAGGCTTATAGGACAGAGATGAAGGAAACATTGCGACTTTTTTCCCGCAATGCATAACTTTTCGGGATATTATAAATATATTTTTCTATTGTGAATTTTTTCATAAGTTCATTGACAATAGCGGAAAAAAAGTTTTAGAATAAGTTTATCTGCGATCTATAAAGAGAAAGAAAAACATAAATGTAACAAAAATTCTGCAAGGAGGTTGTAAATGAGTTGCATAACTAAACGCAGCCTGTTGGCTTTCTTCGTGATGTTCCTGTTCATGGCGCCGCTCGCCTTTGCCGGTGAGGCAGACATCGTACTGCCTGACCTGAGCCAGGTATCTTTTAGCATGTTCGGTGGTTCAATAAGCGGGTTGTCAATTATGTATTTTGGTATAATTATCTGTTTTGTGGGCCTTGTTTTTGCAATCATCCAGGCAAACCAGACAAAGAACCTTCCTGCCCACAAGTCTATGTTGGACGTATCGGAGATTATCTGGCAAACCTGTAAGTCATATCTTACACAGCAGGGCAAGTTCCTGATCATCCTCTGGGTCCTCATCGCCATTTGTATGGTTTACTACTTCATGGGCTTAAGTCATGCACCATTCGGCAATATGATCATCATCCTTTTGGCCTCTGTCCTCGGTATACTCGGTTCATACGGCGTGGCATGGTTCGGCATGAGGATCAACACCTGGGCAAACGCCAGGACGGCCTTCGCTTCGCTTCGCGGCGTACCTGTTAATGTTGTAAACATTCCCCTGACCTCCGGAATGAGCGTGGGGCTTCTTCTTGTCAGCGTCGAGCTCTTCTTCATGATCTGCATCCTTGTGTTTCTCCCTAAAGAACTTATTGGTCCGAGTTTCATAGGTTTTGCAATAGGTGAGTCCCTCGGCGCAAGCGCACTCAGGATCGCCGGCGGTATCTTCACGAAGATCGCCGACATCGGCTCCGACCTCATGAAGATCGTCTTCAAGCTTCCGGAAGACGACCCGAAGAATCCCGGCGTCATCGCTGACTGCACCGGCGACAATGCCGGCGACAGCGTCGGCCCCACGGCAGACGGTTTTGAAACTTACGGCGTCACAGGTGTTGCCCTTATCGCCTTTCTCGCACTTGCCCTGGCAACAAATCCCATGATGTCGGCAACGCTGATCATCTGGATATTCGCAATGCGTATCCTCATGATCCTTACCTCTCTTGTTTCTTACTTCATAAACAGGGGGATCACCAGCTCTGTCTACGGCTCAAAGAAAAAGTTCGATTTTGAGCAGCCGCTTACAAACCTCGTGTGGATCACCTCGGCAGTCTCAATCATCGTCACATTCTGGGCAAGCTATATGCTCCTTGGCAGCCTGAATGCCCAGTATCCCGGCCTCTGGTGGGCGCTCGCGATTATCATCTCCTGCGGTACCGTTGCAGGCGCGCTGATCCCTGAATTCACCAAGATCTTTACAAGCACAAAATCCCGCCACGTACAGGAAGTTGTCGGCGCTGCACGCCATGGCGGCGCATCGCTGGACATCCTCTCCGGTTTTGTTGCCGGTAATTTTTCCGCATTCTGGGAAGGGCTCGTGATCCTTGTCCTTATGTTCATTGCCTCTGTTGTTTCCCAACACGCATCAATCGTCGCCATTATGCCCAAAGCGTTCGTCTTTGCAGCCCCTGTCTTTGCCTTTGGTCTTGTGGCCTTTGGTTTCCTTGGCATGGGTCCTGTGACGATCGCTGTCGACAGCTATGGCCCTGTTTCCGATAACGCACAGTCCGTGTATGAACTTTCCAGGATAGAAAGCGTTCCCAATGTTGCGACAGAGATTAAAGGGCAGTTTGGTTTTGAGCCGAATTTTGATACTGCCAAGGATTACCTTGAAGAGGCAGACGGCGCCGGAAACACCTTCAAGGCAACGGCAAAACCCGTGCTTATCGGTACCGCTGTTGTCGGTGCGACCACCATGGTCTTCGGCATCATCATTCTCCTGGAAAACATGTATGGAAACGTCATCGCACAGTTAAGCCTTGTGAATCCAAAGATAATCCTGGGGCTTCTCATGGGCGGAGCCGTAATATACTGGTTTAGCGGCGCTGCTACACAGGCAGTTGCTACCGGCGCATACAGGGCAGTCGTCTTCATCAAGAAAAATATCAACCTTGACAAGGAAGAGGCCTCTATAGAGGATAGCAAGGAAGTCGTGAAGATCTGTACCCAGTATGCCCAGAAGGGTATGATCAATATCTTCATCGCCATCTTCTTCTTCGCCCTGGCATTTTCCTTCTTCAACCCCTACTTCTTCATCGGCTACCTCATTGCAATTGCGTTCTTCGGGCTCTTCCAGGCGATCTTCATGGCGAATGCCGGCGGCGCATGGGACAATGCGAAGAAGATCGTCGAGGTTGACCTGAAAGAAAAGGGTACCGAGCTTCACGCAGCAACGGTCATTGGCGACACGGTCGGCGACCCCTTCAAGGATACATCATCGGTCTCCATGAACCCCGTTATCAAGTTCACTACCCTCTTCGGGCTTCTCGCAACAGAGATCGCTGTGACCATGCAATCGCAGGGATTAAAAACCACGCTCGGCGTTATCTTCATGATAGTTGCCCTCGTTTTTGTGTACCGTTCCTTCTACGGAATGAGAGTAGGTGAAGAGAAACTTGATTAGTGAATAAAGACAGTAGCAAAAAGGCGCCTCCAACGAGGCGCCCTTTTTTTATATTCCCTCTCCCCTTTGAGTAAGAAGGTAAAGGCACAGACAGCAGGCAGCATCATAGTCCCCTCTCCCCTCGCGGGAGAGGGTCAGGGTGAGGGGGAGATCTGACCCAGCGGGAAAGTTCCATAGCAACAATATCCCCTCTCCCCAAGAGGAAGAACAGGGCAGTCCCCTCTCCCCTTTGCGGGAGAGGGTCAGGGTGAGAGGGAAATGATACGAAAGAGTTTTCTTGCCTCACGACGGCAGGACCTTTCCTGAGGGAGCACAAGGCGATGCGAAGGAAAAGGCAGAACCGGGAATCCGCTTGTGAGTTATATTCTTGAAGGCAGTGCGCGTTACTGGTTATGGTTTGAGGGCGTCTGATGCTGCAGCCTCGCGGCCTAATGGGCTTTTCAGCCACTGGATGCTGCCGGGCCTGCATTTCTTGTGGCGCCATGTGTTGTTGCCGATGTAAACACTGTCATTGTCTTTGATCCTTTTACCGCACACATAGCAGTAATCCTTTTTCAGCTCTTCGAAGAGCGGCTCCTGGAAATATCTCGTTTGTCTTGTGCCTGCCATATTTCTCCTGCAAGGAAGGATAGCGGATAGCATTATCGATTGCAAGGAATATTTAATAGGAAAGGTGAAAGGCCCTTGTAATTCGTGAATCGTAATTCGTAATTGAATGAACCCTACTTGTGCCTTTCCATTTACGCCTCACGAATTACGATTCACGGTTGTTCTCGCCTCACGGATGTGCCGTTGCGAGCTTGTTGACTTTTTTTTTCTCCCTGTAGGATAATGAAAACATGGCCGGTAGATCTATTCCGCAGGTCCTTGAAGAGATTGCCACGCTCTTGGATATCAAGGGCGACAACCCGTTTAAGACAAGGGCTTACTATAACGCCGCAAAGATCCTTTCCGGCATTGAAGATCTCGAAGAACTGGTGCGCGCAAAACGATTGAAGGAGATCAGAGGCATAGGGGATGCGATCGCGGCAAAGATCGATGAATATATAAATACGGGCACAATCGCATATTATGATGAGCTGAAAAAAGAGGTGCCTCCAACCCTTCTTGAACTATTACAGGTGCCAGGCCTTGGTCCGAAGAAGATCAAGATCCTCTACGATCGGCTTAATGTGGCAAATGTGGGTGAGCTCGAGTATGCCTGCAAGGAGAACAGGCTTATCAACCTTCCCGGTTTCGGGAAGAAGACCCAGGAGAAGATCCTCAAAGGCATTGAATTTATCAAGCAGCACAAGGGAGAGTTTCTTTTTGGGGACGTCTATCTCGAAGCAGAGCGCATTAAAGAAAGGTTGCAGCAGGCCGTTGCAGAAGGTCTTGTTGAGGTCTGCGGAAGCATAAGGCGCCGGAAAGAGGTGGTGAAGGATATTGATATTCTTGTGGGAAGCAGGGAGGCCGAAAAGGTCTCATCAGTTTTTTCCAGCTTACCTGCAGTGGCGGAAGTGCTCCTTGCAGGTGACACAAAGACATCATGCCGGCTAAGGTCGGGGATAGAAGCGGATCTGCGGGTTGTCGGCGAAGAGGCCTTTCCCTATGCGCTCATGTATTTTACGGGCAGCAAGGAACATAACGTCAGGCTGCGGGGGATAGCGAAGCGACAGGGCCTGAAGCTCAACGAATATGGACTTTTCAAGGATGAGAGGCTTCTCCGGTGCAGATCGGAAGAGGAGATATACAACGCTCTGGGACTTGCCTTTATCCCACCTGAGTTACGGGAAGATTTGGGAGAGGTAGAGGCCTCGGAAGAGGGAACGCTCCCTAAGCTTGTGGGAATGGGCGATATCCTGGGAGCATTCCATGTGCACACTGAGTTCAGCGACGGCGTAGACAGCGTGGCGAAAACGGCGGATGGGGCAAGGCGCATGGGATATTCATACATCGGCATTTCAGACCACAGCAAAAGCGCCTATTATGCCAGCGGCCTGTCCGCGGAGGAACTAAGAAGGCAATGGGATATAATCGATTCATATAATCGAGAGCATCCGGATTTTTGTATATTCAAGGGCATAGAGAGCGACATCCTGCCTGACGGCAGCCTTGATTATCCCGACGACATCTTAGAGAAATTTGATTTTGTCATTGCCTCGGTCCATTCGAACTTTACCATGAAGAAGGATGACCAGATGAGGCGCATCATGAGGGCGATGAAGAACCCTTACACGACAATGCTTGGCCATCCGACAGGAAGGCTGCTTCTTTCCAGGGAAGGGTACGAAGTTGACATGAAGTCGATCATTGATGCAGCCGCGGAGCACGGCGTCATCATTGAACTGAACTCAAGCCCATACAGACTCGATATCGACTGGCGCCATCTCAGGTATGCGAAAGAGAAAGGGGTCATGATATCCATCAACCCCGATGCCCATTCGACAGGAGGCCTCACCGAGGTAGTGTACGGGGTCGGCATCGCGCGCAAAGGCTGGCAGGAGAAGAAAGACATTCTTAATACACGCACCGCCGCCGAGGTCGCAAAGATATTCAAGAAGAGAATCAACCCCAATCAGGGACGTTGGTAACTTCTGTAACTTACTCGTGATCCGCTCCCATCTCTCATGCCTCAAAGTGTGAAATGTCTGTTTGAAGGGCCATTTCGTGAACTGGCTGCATACCCTTTGGTGGCAGCAAGTTAGTTACGAAAGTTACCAACGTCCCTGTTGCCTTGAGAAAGGAGTTTCAATCGAACTCGATCTTGTAATAGAGCCCCACGCTGCTTTCGGTGCCCATCTTTGACTCCACATCGAATCGTTTTGAAAGGTTGTATCTCATACCGACAATGTTCTCACCGGTGTAGATGGATCGGCCGTAGCTGATGTATAGCTTTGGCGAGAGGTATTTCCCAAAGGTCACTATCGACTGTGATAATCCTTCACCGTTTGATTCCACTTCGATCGTATCAAGCCCCAACTGGTCCGCAAGGCGGGTTTGAAGCGGGACTGAATCGCTTGATGCAAGCAAGGAACCTGCTGCACGAATGAGAAGGGAGGCATCGCCTTTACCCGCCTTACTGGTCGGTTTACCGAGGACGATATAGCTCAGGATGTCCGCGTCAGACATGGCCGGGACGGAATAAAGGTTCACGAGGGGAGAAGCGGGTGTTCCCGCGACCATAACCCCTGCTGTCACATCACCCGTCTTCCTGATGGCCAGGATATCGAGGTTTGCAAGCTCGGCAGGGCCGCCGCCGAAGAGGATACGCCCCCTAGCAATATCGAGCCTTACCCCGTATGCATCGAATGAGCCGTTCACTGTGGAAATAGCGCCCGACACCCTTATATTGCCGGTTTCCCTTATGGTGACAACAGCGCTGCCTGAAAGACGCGTGTCCAGTCCATAGGCCCTGACGAGGACGCGGTCGCCGAGCCGCACCTCTACGGCTGCATCGACGGTAAAGGGCGGGCTGCCTTTTCCCTTTTCCCGGCCGTCCTGAATCACCACATCGGGACTTGCCTTGACGACAGCGTCTGTCTGCTGCCGGCGTACCAATACATCCGGCACGGCGATCGAACCCTTAACCGATACCCCCTTTGTTGTTCCCTCGAAGACGAGGTCAGGGCTGATGGACACCTGTAATTCGGGGAGATAGATGGCCTGGAATCGGTCGCCCTTGAGGACCCCGCGGTAACCGGCAGTATCCCCCCTCAGGTCTGCCGTCAGGGTGCCGTCCATGTGGCCGGACCCGGAGCGCACAAGAAAGGACGTTACCTCCAGTCGGTCCTTGTTGATTACCGCCTCGGCGCTTATGTCCTTAAGGCTTATCCCGATGGAGGGTAGGTACGCCCCTGCGTTGCCGAGCCTTACCCTGCCGTCGATTACGGGGTCATTCCATGTGCCTTGTGCCGTAACGTAGAACTGAACCTGTCCGCGGGTTTCCTGAACAATGTGGGGGAGAAGAGCCGAGATGAGCCCTCTTTCCCTGAGCTCGCCGTCCATGGAGGCCCGGAGCGGCCCGGCCGGATCGGCCTTTAAGGGTAAACGGGCGGTGAGCGGTATCCGGAAGGAGCTTTTCACACGGCCCTCGGTAAGCCTCAAATCCATCTTTCCCTGAAGGGAATCGTCACGCCAGGACCACTCCATATCAGCCTCTTTCGTGAGCATCGAGATCTCGCCCTCCTCGCTGCGCCAGGAGAAGGAGCCCCCCGCTACGGCTGTTCTCCCTGAGAGGTCGAAGCGGTCTCCGGGCAGGAAATTACCGCCCGTCTCCCCGGAGAGCTTCCCCTTGCAGTGCACTGTTTCAGGGATAACCGCCTGCAGCAGCCCGAGGTCGATATCTTTCCATATTATTCGGAAGGCGCCCTGACCGGGCAGGGCAAATCGGGCAGGGTCCCGCGATGAGGCAGTGGCGTTGATCGTCCCCGATCCCGAGAGGTCCGTCAGGAATGTCGCCGAAAGCCCACGGGCTCCCCAGTCGAGGTTGCCCGTCACACTAACGGCCTTGAGGTTCACGGGCCCGTGAGAGAATGAACCCGTTGCGCTGAGCCCTCCTGACATGGACATGAGGGCACCGCCCCGTAAGGCTGCTTTGAGATTTCCCGATGTGCGTCCCGTAAGCTGTGATGCTTCGGGAAGGATGCCCTCCGCACGAGAGAGGTTCACGTGCTGCCACTTCACGGTAAAGAAGCCTGCCGCCGGATCGGGGTTTATATCGCCGCTGATGGAGAGGTTTTCACCACCGGCGCCTGCGAGGGAGAAAGGCGAAAGAAGGATCCGCCTTTTCGACACCTCCACCGTAGAAGGCCTTTCGAGAACCAGTTTGCCGAAGCGTGCCTCATCGACGGACAGGTTCTGGATCGTTCCCTGCCAGGAGGAGTCGGCGTACTTCCCCCGGGCGGCAGCATCGATCCTGCCCTTGGTTTTTCTTGCCGAGAGGTTTAGCTGGTGGTCTTTTGCGCTGCCGTCTGCCTTGAAGGTGAAAAGGTCGGCGCTAAAGACGCCGTAGGAGATTTCCCGCGCCGCGATGTCCGCTGTGACGGTTCCTTCATAGCCGTCGGGGACATCTATGGCTACGTTTAACGAGGAGACTGAAGAGCCGCCGTAGGAGATGTTCCTCCCTGTGGCCCTGATGGTGCCGGCAGGTTCGTCTCTTCGCCACCTTGCCCACCCTGCGGCGGATAGCGCACCCTTTGAACCGGGCAGGAGTTGTGACGCGTCATCGACGCGTATCTCATAGGATAATCTTTCCTGCACAACGCCATCCGCTGTCAGGGAAAACCCCTTTCCCCGAGCCTTGAGGATTTTGACCCGCAGCATCTCCCCGCGCCACGAGGCATCGAGTTCTCCCGTAAGAGCCCTCTTATGGAAATGGCTGTCGAGAAGCGTGAAAGAGAAAGAACCTTCCGCAGGACGTTGTTCAGGGGAGATAAGATGGCCTTTCATCTCGAAATTGAGGTTTCCTTCGAGTCCTTCATGTATCTTTGCCGGGTCAAGTCCCTTGCCGGTTAAGAGGGCCGAGAGCGTCATGTCCTGGGCCCAGGACGCTGTGGCTGCCCCCCGTATTGTGCCGCCAAGAAACGACGCAGCCATATCCCTTAGCGCTACACCGCCAGAGTTTCCTTCGATAGTTCCTTTAATATTCGCATCTTTCCATGATCCTCCTGAGCTTCGAAGGGCCAGGATTCCACTGAAATGCTCTGTATCCCCGGCAATATCGACGGTTCCCGATAAGTTTATTGCTGTCCTTATCTCAGGCGAGAGGTCAAGCCCGTTTGCCTTAACAGTGATGGTGAAGGATGGCTGCAGCCCGGAGAGGTCAAGCCTCCCGGCGCCCTCGACAGTGCCCTTTCTGCCCTTTTCCGTAACCCTTGCCGGGCCAAGCGTAATGGCCTGGCGCTCTACCGTGAGGTGAGAATCTGCAGTGAAACCCTCTCGGTTGCCCGTGAAAGTCCTAATCGTTAAGGGGCCTTCGATCTGCCCGATTTTCCTGGGTGACCGGAGCGTTGCATCAAGCGATAATCTGTCGATGCCGGCCTGGGGCTTCTTGAGGGCCATGTTCAGGTGCAACGACAGGGCCGGCCGGGAGAGGTTGACGGCAGCAGACCCCCGTAGCGTTCCGTATCCCGTTATCGCAGCATTGATCCCTTGGAGCCTCAGGACACCGCTGTGCCAGATAATGCCCATCGATACGGCATCAACCGTTACCGGCTCGCTGCCTGGTTCTCTGTAAGTAAAGCTATCGACAGTGAGGTCTTTTATCCAGCATTGTACCAGTGTAAGCCACCGGGAAACTTCCGGCAGGGTAAGGTCATAAGGGGTATCATTATCCGGCAGTTTGTACAGAACAGATACACCGGTGAGTTTCAGGGCCGATACCGACACCTTGCCAAAGGGGAGGTTAAGGGGTTGCCATTTCAGCACCACGGTGTCGACAGCGATCTCCTGATCGGGAAGGGACAGTCTAAGGCCTTTCAGGCGGAGCGTGCTTCCCAGGCGCCCCCATACCTCCCGGACCTCGACTGTGCCCGGTGGAAGGGTCCGAATGACCGCTGCGAGGAGAAATCTTGTGCCTTGAGTAGTATAAGCGGTCCACGCGAGGGCGGATGCGAAGACAAGGAATAGGGACAACAGGAAACAGAGGGAAAGGGAGGTTTTTCTCATAGGTTGAACCCCACAGAGAGGTGGATCCTGAAATCGGAGTTCTTCTCGTCCATCTGGCGGGCTACATCGAGCTTGAAGGGGCCAATCGGGCTGTAGTAGCGGATGCCCGCACCGGCGCCTTGGGCAAGGCTTATATCAGAGAAATTATTAAAGGCGTTCCCAGTGTCGTAAAATAGGGCCAACCCCCAGTTTTCGCCGATAGCGCGTTCCAGCTCGATGCTCCCGACTAAGAGATTTTTGCCTCCAACGACGTCGCCATTTGCATCCTGTGGCCCGAGAGATTTGTATCGGTAGCCGCGGACGCTTTGATCCCCTCCCGCGAAGAAGCGCAGGGCGATCGGCAATTCTACGGTGGCATCATTAAGAGTGGTCGACCCGATACGCGCCCGCGTGAGCAGGGTGAATCGGGCCGGAAGGGGTATGACAAGACCTCCATCGGCGACGACCTGGGCGAGGCCTATGTGGGAGCCGAGGGTCTGATGGGTGCCTTTGAATTCCATCGAATACCGGTAACCCCTGGTCGGCCGCACCATGTTGTCGTAAGAGATAGCCGAGAGGCGGAAGCCAGGAAGCAGCGAAAATGTGTTTGTTTCCTCGTCGCCGGCGTCGGAGCGCTCGTGCATGAGCTGGAGGAAGGCAGAGCCCGTCATGTTTCTCCCGATGGTCCTGGTCCGCTCCCATTCGGCGGTCATCGTTTCCGTGAAGAACGCCCTATGATCCTCTCTCCTGGCGCTGAAACCAAGGGACGTGAAGCCTCCGATGTCCTTGTGGTCGGGCATGACATAACGCAGTCCCAGCACCTTGAGGTTCTCGCTGATGTCCATTGCTGATTCGAACTCATGGCTGGTCCTTAAAAAATTGACGTCGCGGTACTTGACTGTCCCTTTGACGCCGATATCCGTCTCGAAGCCGATGCCCATCCTGAGGCGCTTTGGTTTGGAGGGGGTAAGCTTGATACCTACGGGCACACGGTGATCGCTCGCGGCTTCCTGGTCCGCATGAATAACGACCTCGGAGAAGCGGTCCGCATTGATGAGATTGCGCTGTGTCTGGCCGATTTTAAGATGTGAAAAGACATCTCCGGCCTTGAACGCGAGGTACCGTCCGAAGAAGGACGAAGGGTAGAGGGAAGCGCCGGAGAAGTTAACCTGCCCGAAATAATACAGTGGTCCTGTCTCAAGGACGAGGTCGATCTCAGCTCTGAGTTCCGGAGGTGAGAGGCGGATCACATGGGTGGAAAAATCGGCATTGAGATAGCCAAGCTCCACAGCTTTTGATCTGATCTCCTTTTTCGCATTCTCGTATTTGTCCTGGCGCAGCACGTCGCCGACATTCAAGGGAAAGGCGCGAATTATCTCGGCGATCCGCCTTTCGTCACTGCCGGGGCCTTCCACCCGCACGGAAAGACCGGTTACGCGGACGGGTTCCCGCGGATCGATGCTGATGCGGATCTTGTGCAGACCATCCTGCGACTTTTCAGAGGAGACGGTCACGAGAGGGTCGTAGAAACCGAATGGTTGCAATGCCTCACGGGCCTTCCGCGGCGCTTGTCGTTCAAAATTTTTCAGCCACCTTGTATCAACGACACCATCCCTACTAACCAGTCCCGGTGGAATGGCAAGGGCTGTGCGGACATTTGCGAACTCATCGCCTTCGATCCCATCGATGACCACCTGTATCTGCCCTTCGGCGGCGAGGGAAAGGAGTGGGATAAATGAAGCGAAAAAGAAAACTAGGCAGAATGCAGCCGCGCGAAAAATTTTCATTTACGAATTATAGCAACGAACAAGCGGTTATTGTCAATAATTGTGCGCGGAGAGGATATCAAAAAAGGAAAAAGTGTCATGCAGCGACCAATCAGGGCGAATTGCCTCATATTAAATCTTACCAAAGCATTCACAAAGAAGGGATCGTTGACTCATAATTATATGTTACCGAACATTTACATTATGCAGGAGGTTCTCTATGAGTCCGCGATCGAAAAAGGAGTACACCGAGGCTATCCATAAGAGATACAAGAAAGCTCCCCGATCAGAGAAAAAGATCATCCTTGACGAGTTCTGCGCAGCCTCGGGAT
>Ga0209606_1001326_pt1 | contig 31097 bp, 38 predicted proteins | sample AD_UKC057_MetaG_FD_184412 | JGI IMG/M metagenome (GOLD analysis project Ga0209606, IMG submission 184412) | Active sludge microbial communities of municipal wastewater-treating anaerobic digesters from USA - AD_UKC057_MetaG (SPAdes) (version 2) | ecosystem: Engineered > Bioreactor > Anaerobic >...
AATGATCAGGACAAGCGTAACTGCCATGGACGGCCGCGTCCTGTCGTATGCCCCTTTCGCGAGGAGGTTGAACCCCCTTGCCCCGGCCCACAGGGACTCGAGTGCCCCGCCTGCAGCGGCGCTTGATATGCCTCCCTTATCGGCAAGGAGCTTCTGCCTGATGTCGTCGTCGCTCAATACCTTTACGGGCGCATCGAGGCGCTCTACCAGCTCGCCGCAGTTCCCGTCGCCCAGGCAGACAATGGCCGGCGGTGAGCCGCCCTGCTCCGCTGCAGCAGCGACAACCGACTCCAGCACGGCTGCCATTGCTTCGATCTTCGACCTCCCGTCCTTTCCATGCAAGCTGTCGCCAAAAGAGGAGATGAGGATGTTGTCCCTGAACAGCCCTCCTTCATATTCAAGCGGGCCGGCATTCAGAAAGACAGGGTTTTTGTCCTGGCTTACATAGCTGCAGAGCGTGCCAATATTCGAAAGGTTGATCGTGATCTTCTCCACCTCGATCGACCGTTCCCGCAGCGCGTCCAGGTACTGGCTTACAAGGTCGGCCCTGGCGGCAGCTATCACGACGCTCAGCATCCCGCTATCCTCACCCACGACCCTGAAATCGTAGTATGCGCTCTCCGCGCTGAGAGGCGTCAGCCTGTCCAGCTCATAGGCGATCACGTCCGTAATGTTCTCCTTCACCGTGGCGGGCAACTGCGCCGTCCTCATGATAGCCCAGTCTCCGGGGATGCACAGGATGATCCCGGCGCCTTCTGCATTAAGCTCCCTGAGCGCGATGGAAACGGTCGAGGCAAGGCCCTCGGCGCCCGGATATTTCCCTTCCTCGAAGGCGTACCTCCTGAAATCTTTTACCATGATCTTCGACAGGAAACGTGACCCGGACACCACCCAGAGAAACCCTTTCTCGATAGAGGCCGAGACGGCCTTTTTGGGGACGATCATCCCCTCCACGAGCGGGAATGTAAGGGCGCTCCAGGCAGGCGCCCAGAGCTTCCCTGCCTTCGCGGCAAATCCGGCGCCTGAGGCGGATAGTCTTTCTATGGCCGATCCTGGTATCATTTTCATCATCACCGGCTTGAGCCTGCCGGGCTCTTGTAATATGTATACCTGTACTTTCCGCTGCCTTCCAGCATTATTCCTGCCTTGACGGTAAAGCCATGCTTCTCGCCCTTCTTGTATCCCGTCGCCGTGACCGTGTATATGTTGGCCTCTGAAAAACCAATATACGGTAACATCAGGGCAACGCCGCCGCCTACAGCGGACTTTATTTCCTCCTGGCTCTTTATCTCCGCCAGCTTCCTCAGCTCGATGATCCTGTCAACCGCCTCGTCCGTCATACCCGGCAGGGCTGCAAGCACCTCCCTGGGGGCCGAGTTCACATTGATCCCCCCTCCCCTTGCCCGGGCCGTAAGGAAATCGAAGATGCCGGGCTGACGGCTGCTTCCATAGAGGATCTCAGGCGTCATCCCTTTTACCATCAGGAGCTCTTCGACGGTATCGAATGCGCCATTCTTTGACCTGTAGGGATTCGGCAGCGACATGTAGTGGTCGCTCTCAGCGCCGTGCAGCCTGCGGAGTTCGTCGCCGTCCTTCCAGTCCAGGATCGCATCCACGATGGCATCGGCATCTTCCTTCCTGGCCCCGAGGTTCACGAGGAGATTGCTCATGATCCCGCCGGAGCTGTCGGTCAAGGAGTTCAGGCTTATCTTTCCCGACTCATCGACGATGTCGAAGATATAGGAGTCACCTCCGAGCTGGCCGTCATATCTGGTCCCGTCGACCCTGACCGGCTCATTCCCTTCCAAAACCGGCTGCTTGTTCTTATAGACGCCCCTGTGAAGCAACTCCATAACGGCGCGCTGCACCCCGGCCTCCGCAAGGAACCTCTTCTCCGTCCCTTCCTTAAAATAGAGGGTAGCATGGGTCTCCGTCCTGGACATCAGGGAAAAAGAGAGGGAGATGACCATGAGGATCATCATGATCCACAGCACCATCAAAAGGGCAAAACCTTTTTCGTTTCGCATCATCCTCAGATCCCGTGGGCCCTCATGGGGATGATCATGGAGACCTCTTTCCTGCCCTGTACGAGGCGAAGCCGTATCTTGCCGGGCAATTTTGCGTTGTCGCTCCACTCATCTACCCACCTGCCTTCCTGCGCGGTAGCATCCTTAAAAAAATATTCAAAGAATATTGCATCAAAACCCTGAAGAAGCAATGCCTCGTTCTTCTTCTCCGCACCTACCATGTTCTCGCTTGCAATAAGGCTCATGACGCCGTTCCCGTCCGCTTCGACCCTGTATTCAACGATCACGTGGCCTTTCTGCCCGCCCCAGATGGAGTAGTTCGTCGCTATCCTCAGCGAGTCTGCGGTGCCGGCGAAATAATACCGCTTGGCCACCCCCTCCCGCGAGGCTACCAGGGGCATCCCTGACTGCACCTGCGCGTGGATGATCGCCAGAGACGACCGGTATCTCTCGAGGTGTTCGACCTTTTTCTCTCCGCGGTCCACCGAGCGGTACCCGAGCCTCATCGCGCCGGAAACGATGAGGAGGATCGTCACCATCAGGACGATGGAGATCAACAGCTCCAGCAGGGTAAGGCCGCGTTCGTTTCTCAGCATCTTCAGATCTTCCTCTGGACCATCTTCATGGTCCTTAGCGTAAGGCTCTTCTGTTTCATGTTCTTTGCCCAGGAGACCGTCATGGCAACCTCCAGGAGCTTTACCGGGAGCTCCCCGGTCCTCTGCTGCAGCGCGTCAGATACTACCACGTCTATCCTGTAGCCGTCACCGGTCGTCTCGCTCCAGCTATTCTCTGTCAGCGCGTCGTCGTCGAGCACCTCGCGCATCCTTGCCTCTGCCGCTACAGTGGCAGAGAGATAATCCTCGGAAATGGCGATATTCCTCATGTTGGCGGAAAAGAGCTGGAAGACCAGCGTCACGGCCGTGCCCAGTATGGCAAGCGCCACAAGGACCTCGAGGAGGGTGAAACCCCCGTGATTCGTGATTCGAAAATCGAAAATCGAAAATCGAAAATCGTGAGCGGTGTTTAACCTTTTACCTTTCACCTTTTCACCTGGTTCATTGCCTCGTCACCACCGATCCGACCACCGGGTCTGTCCGGATATAGATCGCCTTCTTCCTGCCCTGCAGGATCACCGTCCCGCCTTCCGCGCCGCCGTATGCGCGGAAAAGGATCGGATATTGCCCACTCCGGATCTCTCCCGACAGGGGATCATCCACCACTACGGATATCTCCGCGGGTATGGCCTTCATATTCCTGCCCTCAAGGCCGTATTGCTTTGTGTCCAGGTTGATCATGAACGTCTGGTCCTCTCCCCTGTTCTGTGCAATGGACCTCGCGTGCCTGATCGTCGCCGCCATCTCTCTTCCCGTGGCATCGAGGCGTACCGAAGGGGCGGAACTCATGAAAAAGACCGTTGACAGCCCGAGGATAAGGCTTGCGAGAAACATGACGATGATGAGCTCTAAGAGCGTGAAACCTCCACGATTCGTGACTCGTGACTCGTAAATCGAAAATCGAAAATCGTAAATCGAAAATCGTGATTCGTGATTCGGTGGGGGGTGTAGCGTTCGGGTGGGAAGGTTGGCCTTCATCATTCCCCCTCACCCTGACCCTCTCCCGCAAGGGGAGAGGGAAACCATATATGTGACCCTCTTTCTTGAAGGGAGAGGGAAACTGTAAGTGACCTTTTCCCGCAAGCATAAACGCGGGGTCAACTCTTCAAATGTCAATTGTTTGGACATGGTGCTCGCTTATTTTCCTTTCCCCCTCACCCTGACCCTCTCCCGCAAGGGGAGAGGGGAACCATATGTGACCCTCATCGGCAAGGGGAGAGGGGAACGATAGGTGACCTTTTCCCGCAAGGGGAGAGGGAATATTGTTGTTCTGAAGCAGGGCTTCGATGAACCTGCTGAACAAGCATACTTGTATGGGACACCCCGACACCATGCTTATTGACATATTTGAGATCATCTTTCTCACTCATAACTCCGAACTACGAACTCATAACTGTTTCAAAACGGCAGGTCCGTTATGCTGAATATTGCCATGAGCATGGAGATCACGATAAAGCCTATCACAAGGCCCATGGCGAGGATCATGGCGGACTCGAGGAAGCTCACGAACCTTTTTACCGTTTCCTTCAGGTTCTTTTCATAGGCGGCTGCAACCTTGATGAGCATTATGTCGAGCTGGCCGGTCTCCTCCCCCACCTTTATCATCGAGAGGGCGAGAGGCGGCAACACGCCGGCAGCAGCCAGGGGTGAGGCTATGCCCTTGCCTTCCTTTGCGCCCTTCGCAACATTATCGAGTGCAGTGGCGATGACCTGGTTGCTGATCACGTCCTTTGAATTGTCCAGCGCCTGGAGAAAGGATACGCCGCTTTTGAGGAGCGTCCCGAGGGTTCTGCAGAACCTCGCCGTCTCGAGCTTCCTCACCACATCGCCGAAGAGCCTGAGCTTCAGGGCGTCCCACCTGAGCCTCCCCTGCGCTGACCGCATGTACGACCTTACGATGCTCCACACCGCGAAAATGGCAAGAAGAAAGATCCACCAGTATGTTCTCAGGCTGCTGCTTGCTCCAAGGAGGATCTTCGTCGAGAGCGGTATTGAGCCTCCGAGCTCAGCAAATATGACGGAAAATTTCGGGAGCACGAGGGTGAGGAGGATGATGATCGAGATACCGCCCGTAATGCTCAATATCGCGGGATATATCATGGCCGATAGTATGCTGTCCTTCAGCTCCTTTGCTGATTCGAGGAATTCGTTCAGTTTGTCGAGAACGATATCAAGCACGCCGCCTGCTTCACCGGCGCGGATCATGTTCACGTAGAGCCGGGGAAAAGATCTGGGATGCTTCTGGAGCGCATCCGAGAACGAACCGCCTTCGCGTATCGACTTGAGGATGGACTGGATGGTCTTTTTCATCTCCTTTTCTTCAGATACTTCGGAGAGGATATTGAGGCTCCTGTCAATGGGCAGGCCGGCGCTCAAAAGCACCGACAGCTCCGCGGTGAAGGTAAGGAGATCGGCCCTGGACCGTTTGAAGCCGATCTTCCCCCGCAGGCCGCCCTGTTTGGGCGCCACTATCTTCAGGGGTATCAGGCCCGTATTCCTGATCCGTTCTACGGCGAGCTTCTCGTCGGCGGCCTCGATGACGCCTTCGATGGTCTCGCCGGCCATGGTAGTCGCAAGGTAGGAAAAAACAGCCACTTAAGCCTCCTGCGTAACCCTTAGGACCTCGTTAAGGGTCGTCATGCCCATACGAACCTTTTCAACGCCGTCCTCGAAGAGGGTCTTCATGCCCTGCCTGCGCGCCTCGTCCCTGAGCAGGTTCGCATCGGCGTCCTTAAGGATCATCTTCCGTATCGCCTCGTTGACCGTGAGCAGCTCAAAGATGCCGGACCTGCCATAGTAGCCGGTGAAGGCGCACTTCTCGCACCCCCTGCCCCTGAAAAGCGGGGCGCCGTCCTGAAGCCCGAACATCTTCAACTCCTCCCGATCCGCCTTTGACGCGTCCTGTTCCTTGCAGTGGGGGCAGATGACCCTCACAAGCCGCTGGGCGAGGATGCCCCGTATCGTCGAGGAGAGGAGGAAATTCTCCACCCCCATGTCGAGAAGCCTCGTGATCGCGCTGGGCGCGTCGTTCGTATGAAGCGTGGAGAAGACGAGGTGCCCGGTGAGCGCCGATTGTATGGCGATCTCGGCGGTCTCGAGGTCCCTGACCTCGCCGATCATTATGATATCGGGGTCCTGCCTCACGATATGCCTCAGGGTATTCGCAAAGTTCAGCCCTATCTGCGCCTTGACCTGTATCTGGTTCACCCCTTTTAACTGGTATTCGATGGGGTCTTCGACGGTGATGATCTTCTTGTCCGGCGTATTGATCTTGTCCAGGGCGCCGTAGAGGGTCGTGGTCTTTCCGCTTCCCGTGGGGCCCGTAACAAGGAAAATCCCGTTCGGCTTCTTGATAAGGCGGTTGAAGGCATCGAGGATGTCGGGAGGGAAACCCAGAAGGTCGAGGTCTATGACGATGCTTTCCCTGTCGAGGATCCTCATGACCACGCTCTCGCCGTGGAGGATCGGGATCGTCGACACGCGGAGGTCTATCTCCTTGTCGTCGATCTTCAGCCGTATGCGGCCGTCCTGCGGCAGCCTCCGCTCGGCGATGTTCAGCTTTGCCATGATCTTTATCCGAGAAACGACGGCCGCCTCCAGCCTCTTCGGCGCCGCCTCGACGTCATGGAGCACCCCGTCAATGCGGTAGCGCACCTTCAGCTCATCCTCAAAGGGCTCTATGTGGACGTCGCTCGCCCTCATCTCGATGGCCCTTGAGATAAGGAGGTTCACCAGCTTGATGATGGGGGCCTCGGAGGCGAGGTCCTTCAGATGCCCCACGTCCTCTTCCTCTTCCCGGACGAACTCAAACCCCTGCTGGTCCATGTCCTCGATGATCCTGTTGATGTTCTGGGAATCCTCGCCGTAGAATTTCGATACGTACTCGTCGATGAACTGCCGCTCTCCGCCGTAGACGATGACATCGGCCGCCGTAGCCACTTTCAGGGCCGCAATGATCTCACGGTCGTTGGGGTCTGCCAGGATCACCTTGAGCACATTGTTCTTCAGCTCAATGGGGATGATCCTGTTCTCACGGATAAAGCGGGGAGATACGGCGTCCAGCACAAGGGGCACCTTGGGAAAATCTTCGGGCTTTACGTAGGTGATCTCATCCATTATTTTTTGTTGGATCTTGATATTGAAGGATTGGGATCAATCTTCATGATAATCTCAGGGGGAAGGAGGCCCGCCTGGCGGCATATTTTTGTTAGGTACCGGCAAATCAGGGGGCCTGCCGATGCCTTTCCTGGTCTGCACTCCACCTTTCAACAGCTCGCTTCTTTTGATGCCCCCTTTGGTGATGTCAACGTTGGTAATATTGTTGATGTATTCGTTGGTTATGTTCCTCGCCTCTTTCTGGTTTTTAAGCACATGGGGAGTGAGCAGGATGATGAGCTCCTGCCGCTGCGCCTCCCGCGACCTGTTCCCAAAGAGAAAACCAAGCAATGGTACTTTTGACAGAAAAGGTACTCCTACCTCTGAGTTCGTAGTATCTTCCCTGATGAGCCCCCCTATAATGATCGTTTCGCCATCCTGGACCGCCAGGTTGGTCGATGCCTCTGTCTTGTTGACGATGATCTGCTTTTCAGAGGTAGTAAGCTGAATGGTGCCGTAACTGGAAACTTCCTGCGATATATCGAGGGAGATAAGTCCGCTGTCGTTGACCTGCGGCTTCACCTTGAGGATGATGCCTATGTCTTTATACTGGATGGTCCTCTGAGGGGCGACCGTAGTCGACCCGAACGTCTCCGACGTCACGATGGGCACCTGCTGTCCTACCTGGATGCGCGCCTCACGGTTGTCAGAAACGAGGATATGCGGCGCGGCAAGCAACTTACCTTTGGATTCGTTCGCAAGGGCATTGATGTAAGCCCTGAAGAGGCCCTTCTCGTCTGTCCCGATGTAACTGAAGCCCGAGCGTGAGGGCCTTATGGTCGTGTCGGTGCTATTCATGTTTGACAGGGTATCGGTGTTCATACCTATATCGCCGCTTATGAGCGACCTTCCGAATTTTATCTGCGTCTTGAAGGCATAGGCAAGCCCAAGGCTTAGGTTGTCCGTCAGGTTTACCTGGGCGATTACCCCTTCGATAACGACCTGCCTCGGGATGACATCTACCTTTGCTATCGTCTCTTTGATCGTCTCATAATCCTCCGGCGTCGCGAGAACGATCACCGAGTTGATAACCTCATCGGCAAATACCTTGGTGATGTCCGATACAAGCATCTCTCCTGTAGTGGTCCCGCCTGTCATTACCGGCGACTGTACGGACGGTGCTGCCGCAGACGGTGTGGATGTCTGTCCCGGTGCAGTAGCAGTGGTGGTGGTCGTGGTCGTCCTCGTCGTCGTTCCCGACGCGGGCTTTGCGCCGAGAAATATCTGCTGGAGCAGTGACGCGATATCCTTTGCCTTCCCGTTCTGGACAGGATATACAAAGACCTGCGCCCTCTTTTTCTTCTGGGTCTCGTTGTCGAAGGTCTCGATAAGCCCCAGTATCCTCTTTATGCTCGCATCGGTATCAACGATGATTATCTGGTTGCTCTTCGGCACGTCGAGTACTACGGCATTCGCTGTTACAAAGGGCGTTATCAGCTTTACGATCTCGGTAGACTGGAGGTAGACGATCGGTATTACCTGGATCAAAGACTTGCCCGTTGACGGTATCTTGTTTGGGTCGCGCCCGATGGAGACGGGGGAAGGTTCTCTCGACACCTCGCTGATAGGGACTACCCTGTAAAGGCCGCTCTCCTCCACAACGCCGATGCCGTTGATCCGCAGTATCACCTCCATTACGGGGAGCACCCGGTCTCTGCTGACGGGCGCCACAGACCTGAAGGTAACGCGCCCCTTGACCCTGGGATCGACAATGTAATTGACTCGCAGGATATCGCCGAAAACGGTCTGTATCACGGAAAAGACATCGGCGTCATCAAAGTTCAGGCTTATCATACCCGAAGAGGTCGCAGGCCTTTTCACAACAGGCGTTTGCGGCTTTTCCGGGGTTTGTGGTTTTTCCGACGTTTGTGGCTTGTCAGGCGTCTCTGCCTTTACCGGGGCAGAAGGTTTACTCGTTGTGGGCTGGGTTTGCTGCTTTCCTCTCTGTATAATGGGATCCGAAGGGCCTCCTGGCCGCGGTTGCCCTCCCTGTATGATGGGATCAGCGGGTTTTGTGTCCGCTTGTGGCTGAGGATGTCCGAAGGCAGGGCACAGTATAACCGCGATGAAAAGAATGATAAAGATGAAAACTTTATTCAGATATCTCATATATGTCTGTGTAGGCCTCTCATGTAATTAATCCCAACTGTTAACATCTTTATCCTCACCTTCACCGCCTGGAGCGCCGTCTCTCCCATACGAAAACAGGTCATATTCCCCATGGGTTCCCGGGCACTGGTAGTGATAAGACTTGCCCCAGGAATCGTTGGGCAGGGCCTTCTTCAGGTATGGCCCATCCCAATTCTGTATCCCACCCGGGTTGGCCACCAGCGCATTTAAACCTTCCTGAGTTGTGGGATATCGGCCTATATCGAGCCTCATCTGGTCAAGCGCTTGTCCCAATAGCTCGATCTGTGCTTTGGCGGCGGCCTGTTTGCCCTTGCCGAGCTTCGGAAAAAGGCGCGGCCCTACGAGCGCCGCGAGGAGGCCGACGATCACCATGACCACAAGGAGCTCTATCAGGGTAAACCCTTTCCTGCCGCGCATATGTAGCCTTTTCGTCATCGCAGAACCTTCCGCCAAAAGAACTCTTTGATTACCCATATCATTAAAAATTACACCATATTACACTATTATACCACAAAAAAACCACTAATGAACCTGCACAAATCGGCCTTTTGAACAATTGGAAAACCTTAGTAAAATATTTTGAATACACTTTAAAATAATTTGTTTTTATACCATTCTCAGCACAGGCTTTCACAATTTCTTTATTTAAGATCCATGTGCTCGTCAAGTCTGTTGTACTTCTGCCACCTGTTCTCATCTTGACGATTACTTTTGGAATGTGGATGTAGGATATTCGTTTTTTTACAAACATTCTCAACAGCAGTTCATAATCAGCGGCAATTTTGTAGTTTGTCCTATACAGTCCATACTGTTCATAGCAATACCGTTTTAGAAAAAAAGTGGGGTGGGCGGGCATCAGTCCGTAGACAAATTTATCGGGATTGAATTTTGATGATTCATAATAGCGCACCATTTCACGTGGATCGTCTCTCTTCACATAAACGAGATCGGCAAATACCGAGTCCACATTCCTCACTTCAAATTCATTCATCACTTCGGCAATTACGTCACTATATGTATAAAAATCGTCTGAGTTCAAAATGCCGACGACATCGCCCGATGCCAACCCGATGCCCTTGTTCATCGCATCGTAAATACCCCGATCCGGTTCGCTGATCCATTTTGATATCTTTTTTTCGTATTTTTTAATAATGTCTAACGTCCCGTCCGTAGAGTCTCCGTCAACGAGGATATATTCAATATTCGCATAATTTTGACTTAATACGCTATTAATGCATTCTTCGACCTGGCGTTTATTATTACGAACCACCGTTATGATGGATATCTTGAGCATATAGTTCTTCGCGTCTTCCTTTCTAATATTTATTGTCCGTCCACCCAATGGGTCGGCTATCATTTGCAATGTTATTTTTCAGCATAATACGCTAAAAACTCCGAGGGGTTCAATGTATTCTTATTGAGCGCTTCATACGTATAGCCGCATTCTTTTAAATACTCAATACAGGTTTTTTGGTGAGTATCCGAATGGGTCGAGAGAAAAAGCTTGGGCCTTGCCTTGTAAAGTACGTCCCTAGCGCCTTTCAGAACCGACAGCTCAACCCCTTCCACGTCTATCTTTATTACATCGGGGCAACAACCAGTCTTCCGCACTACTTCATCGACAGATATTGCCGGGATCGGCTGGGCACCGCTGGTATCATCTTTTTCGACAATATGCCCCTCTGCAAAATTCTTTCCTGCAGTGAAAAACTTAAGCGACATCCTGTCGGAACAGGCAACCGACAGGATAGTGACATTTTTCGCTTTGTTCAGCACGATATGTCGGTACAGGTAAGCCAAATTCCTTATTGCAGGCTCAAAGGCAAAAACTTTCCCCTGCGCGCCAACCAATCTGGCCCCAAGGATTGTATAATACCCGACATTCGCCCCGATATCAAAAAATACCATCCCGTTTTTCAGCGTATTCACAAAAACCGACGTTTGCTCAGGCTCGACCATATTGAAATAAACCGATGCCCCTCCGCCTTCTCCGCTTATTGCCCCAAGCTTGAACCTGGCTCCTTTTAACGGCCCGCACAGGACGGGATAAGCCGCTCGAGGAAGCAACCTTTCAAAAAGAATGCGCTTGAGGAACCTGATCGCGTTATTCCCTGCCGATCTTTCTTTCATACACTTCTTTGTAAAACTCCATAGTTTCGCTGAACGCCCTGTCCCATGAAAATTTCTGAGATTGCCTTAGCCCGGCTTCAACAATCTCCCGCCTGAATGGTATATTTTCAAGTTTCAATATTTTTTTTAGGAATTCATCGGGGTCTATTTGGTCGACCATCAGGCCGGCGGCTCCGCACACCTCGGGAATTGACGCTTTATTCGTTGTTACCACCGGGCATCCAGCCTGCATGGCTTCAAGTATGGGGATGCCAAATCCTTCATAGCTTGATGGATACAAAAGGCAGTATGTATAGTTGTACAAGATATTTAACTCGCTGCTCTCCATATTGCCCAACCATGTATACCTGCCGGGCAATTCATTTTCCAGCATGATCGACTCCCCCTTTGAAAGAGGCCCGCCTCCTGCGACAATAAGCCTGTAACCATCAAGCTTCTTCAAAACCTCTACCGCCACAGCAAAGTTCTTATAATTACCTCTATGCCCGACAAAAAGAATGTATTTATCTTTGACAATATTATCTCTCAAAGCATCCGGCAACTTTAATTCTTCTCCATCCTTCAGCCTATGAAAAGCATCGCCAGCCCCGTGATAAATAACTCTTATCTTCTTTGCAGCGACTGTGCCGTTGAGCCGGAGTAGGTCGTTCCTGGTGTTTTCCGACACGCATATTATCCCATCGGCGTTATCGATTGCAAATTTTTTCTGCAGTCCGTGAACGCATCTCGGCAGTCCTTTCCTGAAATATTCGTAGGCAAAATCGTGGACAGTAACTACTCTGGCAATGTTTTTCTGTCTGCTTACCCTGTAGTAGCTGGAATGAATTAAGGAATTGTCATCAATCGGCACCCTGATGGGCATATAGCGGCGTACTGCCAGCGGCAGGTAATTCTCTCTGATAATCCTATCGCCGGGGATGGAAAGTTTTTTCCGAAAAATATTATCCTTGGCAGCCTCCTGCTCGATAAACCACAAGTCATACCCGGCGTTCAATGCTCGTCTGGCTATTTCATAAAAATATACAGAAATGCCGCCCGCTTTTTGAAGTTCAAAAACAATATTATCGTAAAATATCTTCATGAACGGAGCACACTTATGATCTTATCCTCGACCCTTTTTAATATCTCTTCTGATTCATACAGGCAGGCACGCGCCCGTCCGTCTTCGGACAACGCCATGCGCAGGGCTTCATCTGACAGCAGCCGGGAGATTGCATGTGCGGTTGCCGTACTGTCTCCGACAGGCGTCAGAAGACCGTATCGCCCATTTTCCAGAATGTCCACGGGGCCGTCGCACCTCGTAGCCACCACCGGCAAACCCAAAGCCAATGCCTCAACTATGGCAATGCCGAACCCCTCCACGACAGAAGTGCTCGCAAATACCGAACTACGCATCATGTACTTGTAAGGATTCGGCTGATAGCCCAGTATCTGAAAGTCTTTCTGTATTCCAAGCTGCGACGCCAAGCTTTCCAGCATACCCCTTTCCGAACCGTCGCCGACTAGCACCAGCCTTGCATGGATCTCTTTTCTGATAACGGCAAAGGCATTGAGGAGCGTCTTAAGGTCTTTTGCAGGGGTAAACGGCGTAACACTCAGTATGACAGGCACGCCATCATTAAACCATGGGTGGTCTACGGGCTCCGGGGCTAGCCTTGTAACGTTCACGACGTCTATGGGCGGAGGTATTACGGCGATAAGGTCACGGGGGATGAAATATTTTTTTTCGTATTCCCGGCGGATCCCCTCGGAAACAACTATCAACACATCTGCCCGGCGATACAGGGGAGGTATCGTTAAATGCTTGATCAGATTTTGCCGGCCTTTATATAAACTGTTAAAGGCCACAGAGGTATGCTCATATAAAATGAGTTTTGGGCGAGGCTTGCATGCCCTGAATGCTATTGCGGCCAGCGCATTGCAGTTCCAGGAGTGGGAGATCACGATCTCGGGCCGCAGCCTCTTCATCAGATCACGCAGCCTTAGCATCATCTTCGGGTATGAACGCAGCCCTCCATAGCCCAACCCGACAATATCGATATTCGGGTCAATTTCGCCCATCAGCTCACCTGACGGTTTTTGCAATACAACGGTTACGTCCGCCCCCTTATGTGCCAATGAGTTGGTAATCGCAACAAAGGCGCTCGCCAACCCGCCAAATTCAGCTATGACATAACAATGCAGGATACGCTTGCCTGCCAGAACACTGTTGCTCAATAACAGTCCCTTTTAAGATTTTTTCTGATCGTTTTCTTCAAGGAACGCAACATAGCGTATACATGACGTCCTGACATAACCTTCAGCATGACATACCACCAGTGGAACGAGCATAACAGGGACAGGTCATTTTTTACCGACCTGCCCATCCAGGCACGAGCTTCTAATATATTATTAGCGGTCAGATAGCCTTCCGCACCCCTATAGTACGCACCGGCATAGGCTTTTTTCCTCAACCTTGACATTACAGGCTCAATTGACCTTGCGTTGTATATGCCGTCCAATATTCTAAGGTACTCCAGGCCCCAGCCAGAGCTTTGTACGCCTCCTTTGCTGGCGGTGGTCTGACGGAATTGTGCCATGGGTTTTTCCAATCCCACAATTTCGAAATTGCGGCCGATCCTGATCCAGTACTCATAATCCATCGCATAGTGCAGATCTGTGCGCAGTACACCAACCTTATTCATCACCTCCCGCCTCCAGAAAGCAGCCGGCTGCGGGATAGTCATTCTTTGCGTAACCTGATCTTCAAGGCTGTAGGGCTTCCAGGGGAAAAGGTCCAAATAGTGATCATTTTCATCGATTATCTGAACATTGCTATAGATCATACCTGCAAGCGGCTGCTTCGAGAACTCTTTAACGGTTGTTGCAAGGCAACCTTGCAGATAACAATCGTCGGAATTAAGCCAACCGAGGATATCACCGGTAGATCTCAACAGACCTTTATTGATCGCGTCGGATTGGCCTCCATCTTTTTCACTGACCCATCCTGACAGCCAGGGCTCATACTTCTTAATGATATCGACACTGCCATCTGTCGATCCGCCATCTATAATCCAGTATTCAAGATTGGGATATCTCTGGAGCAATACGGAACGGATGGTCATTTCCAGATACTGCGCCTGGTTGTATGACGGCGTTACTATGCTGACCTTAGGCCAACCGGACCCGTCGCTCAACAAGCTGTTCGAATCCAACGCATCGTTTTCCGACCAGGGCCAGCCTCTCTTTCCGGAAGGTGGCGCGGGAAGTCCGGCCGATAAACGCTGCGCACAATAATCAGCTGGTGATCCTGCGCAGTCCATGAATGCTTATCTCTCTATGAATCACGTATGCTACGCCGACAAAAACCGAATCCTGGGGCGCAAAGCCCCCGGACATTGCAAGATTCATGATCCATGGGAAAAGGGATGGCAATACGACCAGATCCGCGGTTTTCGCATAATCATAAACGGAGGCGCGTTGCACCAGTTCTGCTATATACTTACAGGGCAGGACGACAAAGAGGTATACTGAGACCACTATAAAAGGCGCCAAGCCCATTTTCATCCAAAAATTCAGGATCCCAATATGCATCACCCCGGTAGCATCCCAATCGCTCACCGGAGAAACAACCGTTCCTCCGAGCCCTTTTCCGAAAAATAATGTGTTATCTGTTATCCCTTGCCCATAAAACGATACTGCCTCGAGATAGCGGAGCTCTTCGCTGATGACTATCCCCGATATATTGAGCATCCGCTCCAAACGCGCATCTATCGATAATGCGTACACAAAAAGGAACGCGACTACTATTCCCGCCGCAGCGGCAAAAAACAGCTGCTTCCCCGCCCTGACCTTCTCTATGACAACCCCGTTGTTCTCTATGCCGAAGGACAGAATATAAAGCAACAAAACAACCACCAGAATGATCCCCATAGAGCGCGTATTGGTGAGAATGACGCCGATAACAAACAATATGCAGATGCCGGCCAACGGCACAATTTGATTATCTCTTGATCCGTTTTTCATAGTAAAGGACAGGATAAGGGGTATGTACAACAGCCCGCCAAAGTTGTAGACGCCGGACTCCAGGATGCGGCCGTAATCGACGATCCGGAGGCTTATAGCCGACCTGAACTCGCCGCCGAGCAGCGCCGCCGTCAGCATGAATATTGCCGTCAGCACGGTAATCCTTTCGAGATTCTTTTTTATTTCTCCCGTCCTGATAATAAGCGTGCCAAAACAAATGCCGCCGAGGAACCATAGAAAATATCTTAAATCTGCTCGGGTCCAGCCCGAGAACCCGCTCATAATGATTCCCTGAAAAGTGTAATAGACCAAAATGAGAACGTATAAAAATATAAATCTCCTGCTTGCCAGGGAAAAGATCATTTTCCGGTCAATGAGGAAAAATAACAACACAAGTATCAGGACAATGTCCCGGACAGGCACTCCAAAAAAGTAGAAGGTGCCATAATATTCCGGATTCCAGATTGTCAGGATGTCCCCCAGAACGAACCCGAAATATATCGAATACAGGATAAAGGTGTAGCCGACCCTATTCAGGGAATAGATCGTCATAATCCAAGGTTCTGAATGATCGTTAAAGTAAAAGGAATGTTTTATCTTTTTTATTTTGTTAAAACTCAGAATAAACTTTTAAGAGTTTCTCCGCAACCTTTTTCCAAGAATATTCCGTTGAAAGCTTTTCTAAAGTGGGCGCACCTTGCTTCACAACTTTTAGAATAGCGGCTTTAAGGTCATTTTTATTTACCGGATTTACCTTTACCGTCTTTTCGAAAGGTGTTTGATGTGCATATGGATAATCTCCAAGTATGACAGGAGTACCAGATGCCATGGCCTCTAAGGCCACAACCGGTTGCGTTTCTGCAACAGAAGGCAAGCACAAAACTTTGGCTGCAGCAAAGGCACTTGATAATAATGGATCATCATAATTAAGATTATTTATCCAATTGAGCTTTGGTGATCTGGATATAATATTTTCGAATGCTTTACTGTACTCAACTTCATTCGACATGGGTTGTCCTATAAAAACTCCATTCAAGTCCAACTCATTCAAGCATTCTGCTAACAATAGAGGATTCTTTCGCCGTATAATATTACCCACAAATAAAATAAATCCGCTTAACCCAAACTTATTAACAAAGATATTGCTAGGTGTAGAGTATCGAGCATTATCTACACCATGGCTTATAATCACCGTTTTATTTGAAGGTAAGTCATAATTACGTATAAAATAATCCTGTTCTAATTTATTAACACAAATTATCCTATCAACCCGATGTAGTAATTTACGCGTCCTAAAATATATTGTTTCTTGGCCTATTAATTGTGCTATTCGACAAGCGACATTACTTGTTTGATACGACATAAGCCGAAATCCACGGGTACCGGCAATTGCGGATATAACAACGGGGTTTCTGTGACCCCAATATTCAATAATTCTTGCCCACATTGGGTCTGGTGCAAACAGATGGAGTATAAAATTTTCCTTTTCTGTGCCGTGCCAATTAAGAAAATCTGCATCAACACCGATTGACTTAAGCGCATGAACAGCCTGAACGCATTGATGTTCAAAGCCACCATAGACAATGCTAAGAGGAAAATTGGCAATAAACCGTATTTTGAGTTGCTTCATTGTACTCTTTTAAAGGCTAATAATTTATCGAAAACATAATAGAACGGCCGGACTTGGCACGCTTTCAAATCTTCGATGCCAAAACAAAAGGATGGGGGACATTATTTGATTTTATAGCGAAGATAACGATCTCTATATTTTCGAATCCAAGGCTTGGCAAGAAATCATAGAGATAATCTACCGGATATGAGTTCATACACATGAGGGGAATAAAATGACCTTTTGCCATTATGTAGCGTTTCAGATTTATTTTAACTCGTTCAATGATTTTGCCAACATGATAAATATGTTTAACAAGTCTCCCCGTTCCAGAGGGCCATGCGGAAATTGGTAAATGTATCATCATGGTTCCTCCAGAAACAAGCACCCTTGATGTCTCTTTGAAATAGGCTGCTCCATCTTTTAAGGTATCCAAGTGTTGAAAGGCATGTGTTGAAAAAACAGCAGTTACGGATTTATCCGGAAGTGGTATTTCGTTCTTATTAACAAGATAAAAATAGACATTTGAAGAATTAATGTGAGAACGGGCATAATTAATCATCCCATTTGAAACATCGATTGCATATAATTGATCAAAATATTCTGCCATGTGCTTTGTCAATCTTCCAGCACCGCAGCCTATTTCCAAACCAGTTTTATTATTAACTCCATATCGCTGCCAGTGTGCAACGAAGTCTATCCAATCAATTCGACCAAGTTCATAAAATTGCTCATTTGTCCATGGCCTCTTTCCATCTTTGTTTCTTTCTTCCCACGCTGCTACTGCCCAAAGAGGATCTATTTCTCCCCACTTCTCCCATTCAATGTTTGTTTTGAGACCCAAGTTAAATCCTCCTTTCGGCATTTAAATTCAACATGAAGTAGCATAGATATTGACTGCACTAGCAAGTAAAGGCAACCACTACCAATAATTGGATTAACAAGAGCGTGAATATATTTTAGGATTATGAATATTCAAACACACTGCTATTGGTGTATCTTTTGAAATATATTGTTATGCCCGACCATCCCCAATAGCCGCATCTCTTTATCCGCGTGTTCCCGCGCGACGCGGGAAGGGCCCGGGTGACCAGCAAAAGAAAAACGGGGCGGGCGGAAAGAAGTCCCGAGGGCCGCGTCGTCAAGGACAAGTATCCCGCCGGCCTTAAGGCAGTCGCGGCACAACCGGTAATCCGATAGCACGACATCGTAGTCATGGCTTCCGTCGATATATATAAGGTCCCATGCATTCTTCTTTATATGGGCTATTGCCTGCGCATCGGTGGACAAGGCCTTTACCAGAACCGGAGGGTCGAGCTTCCAAAACCGGAATGAAGCAAGAACATCTTCGATATAGTCAAGATCTTTAAGATAAGCGCTGACGGAGTCTCCCACGGGACCGAACGGTGAGATCCCGTGTATCCCGGCGGAGCGCTCAAGGTATTTATTGATCAGCGCCCAAAGGGTGATGACCTGGCCGCGATATATGCCGATCTCGAGCATGCGGGCCGGTTTGAATTCCGAAAGCAAAAGCCACCATGAGGCATGGAAGGCGTCTTCTCCAAAACCCCGTTCCTCCTGCTGGAAATACAAGCGATGATCCCGAATGAACTGTGGGCACAGATATCTGAAATGGTGGTGCATATAGGCATAGAGCTCGTTCGGGTCAGGAAAAGCCGCTGCACATTGGCTGAAGCTCATTGTGCCTTCATACCGGGCCTGGCGGCGATTGTACCACCTGTATTCAATCTCGCGAAGGTCCAGCAAACGCCCGATCTTTTGCTTTAAGCTCATTTCTCCGCCAACGCCTCCTGCCTTTTTAAGACAGAGATGTATAATTCATATCTGTTCAGGTCCGACCTGACGATAAAAAGCTTATAGATATTCCAGAACAAAGAAAATGTTTTCGTCACAATACGCCTTTCCAATTTATCGGCCCAATTCTGCTCTCCGTATCTATCAAAATTAAAACGGGACGTAGCTTTACAATAGCCCCGGAACAGGAACACGATATATTTTCTGAATATCTTCCGTATCAGGCCGAATCTATATGGGCCTGTCCGCTTCCATGTCCCGTCGAACATGTCATAGACCTGCCCCTTGCCTTCCGGAATCAAAAAGCCCAGCTTCCATGAATCTTTTACAAAATATATCTCCGTTGTTCTGAAAAGGAAACGCTCTGCGAGCTGCTTAAGAGCAACAGGATCCAGCCAGCAGGTGTGCTCCGGGTTGATCACAATGCTATTCCTGAAGGCAGAGTAGAAGTATTGGTCCATATAAAACGGATTTGCCGTTGAGATCAGCACCTCTCCGTCCGGGGCGAGCCAATCATGCACATTCCGGAAAAATCCTTCAAAATTGGAAAGGTGTTCGATCAGGTTGCCCGCTATAATTACATCGAACTTTTCGCTCAGGTGCAGCGGCTTTGTTACGTCTCCATAAATAATGTTGAATCCGAGGCGCTTCAGCTCCACTGCGTCTGCCTCCAGACTATCTATACCCAGCACATACCCAGCGCTTTCGTAAAGTTTTTTGTGCAGCCAGTTCGGATCATTGACGGCCCATCTAGAAGTGTGCTGTATGCAGCCAAGGTCCAACACCTTTTTCCCGCGGCACCTCGATGAAAAAAAAGCAGCCCTTTCAACGGGAGGCTGCTTTATCCGGGATCTCAGGAATTCGTCATTAGTCATTGAAGGGCCTCTTGCTTTTGAACTGCCATCCAATTGCCGTAGTCTACCTGCTTTAAAAGGTACCCGAATGAAGCTATCTCGCTGAGCACATCGAATACCCTGAAACCAAAACTGGAGCATAGATTCTCCGCACTTTCGAAAAATATGACAGGCTTCGGCCAACCGGTAAGCAGTTCATTGGCCCCACGGATCACAAGGAGCTCGGCGCCTTCGACGTCAATCTTTATCAAGTCTACCTTCATGATCTCCAGCCGGGACAAAACCTCATCAAGCCTGTCCGTGCTGACGTTTCCTGTGCGCGCCTCAGTAAAGGTGCTGTTCTTCTTCAAGCTCCCGTGCCCTTCCTGTCCCTCCGGCGGGAAAAAGAATTGCGACTCTCCCTTTGAATCAGAAAGCGCAATGGGCAGCGCAAGCACATTGTTCAGGCCGTTAAGTTCAATATTCAACTTTAGATTTTCATAAAGCAACGGATTTGGCTCAAAAGCTATCACCCGGCCGCTCCCACCGACCTTCAAGGCCATTAACACCGTGTAATAACCTATGTTCGCGCCTATGTCCAGGACGGTCATCCCTTCTTTCAGGCTTGAGATCAAAACATTCATTACCGTTGGTTCAAAATGGCCTTTAAGAATATCTATCCCTATCTTATCTATATTGCGAATTTTTAAAGATCCACCCGACGGTAAACGCACCATCGTCGTTTGAATACCCATAAATCTTTTAAGGGACAGCAGCGCCTCGATCCTTTTTGAATGTATAAGATTGCGAAACCGTTTTATCACAAATTTCCCGTTAAAATACGCTTCCTGCCCTGGCGGGCCTCAATGATCCATAGGCTATCCTTGTCGCAGGGATTATGTAAAATAATCCATACCCGACAACAGTTGCCCAGACAACGGCCTCAACATTCAGCATCGAAGCCCCAACAATCTTCAACAGCAGGGAGCATAAGGAAGCAAGGCCGAAGAAAAAGGTCTGCCTTCCAACTAGGGCCCCGCTGTTCAGAAATGTGGATACTGAGCCTACGTAACAGTTCAGCAAGGACCATGCGATAAACCCCGTCAGGAGAAGCGTGGAAGGCACCATGTCTTTACCTACCCAGATCGCGATAAACCATTTTCCCATAAATAAGAGCGGCAGGGTTGTGGCCAGCCCCAGCATCAAACTTACCGTTATGGTACGATTTAATGTCCTGCGCGCCCACTCATGATCTTCACGGGCTACCGCCTCGCCGAATGCCGGCCAAAGGGGGGTAAGGAAATACTGTGCGATCAGCGTAATCGAGAACAACTTCTGCATCACCGCATAGCCCGCAACTGCAGACACGCCCAAAACCTGAGCAATGACAATATTATCGCTAGTATTCCCAAGCATCGTGAAAAGTTGAAGAACTAAGAAGATGGCCCCAATGCCCGCTACTTTACGGCCCGCAGCCCAGTCAAACATGGCCCGGCTTGGCAGCAGCCATCTATATGTTCGATAAAAAAAATCATACCAGCTGCATAATACCGCCAGCACAGGCCCGCCAGACATGGCCAGCGCCAGCCAGGGCAAACCGGCCTCTAAGTAAATGGCCGCTAAAACTCCTATCAAGCCGATGATGGAACCGGCACCGGTCCAGATGTTTGTTCTGAACCCCTCCTGGTAACCCATCTGTACCCGCTGGACGATACCCAGCGGCATATTGATAATAAAGCTGCACATTACCACTGCCGTCGCAGGGCCGGCTTCCTGTATTGCTAAGGGCAATGTGAGGTTGTAAACACGCTCCCACGGGACCACTCCATAGATCGCTGCAAAAACCAACAGAAGACACAACGCAACCCCCGAGAGTAAAAAAAAAGCGCTCGATATGTACACCTTTGCCGACCCGGTGTCGTTTTTACCGTGCGCTTCCGAAACTGCGTTTATCAGCCCGTTGCCCATTCCGAGATCGGCGAACCCGAGCATTGCAATGACGGAACTGATGGTCATCCACATTCCGTAGCGTTCATTTCCGAGATAATGCAAGGTCAGCGGCACAGAGATCAAAGCGGTCAGCACGCCCACCCCCCTGGCAGCAATAGCCGCGAAAGAAGTGAGCACTATGCGCCTGTACCGTTCCTTTGAACGGCCCTCCGCCGTGGCTACATCGAAAGGCTCAGTCCTGATAACGGACAGAACGCTTTTCAATTGTCCCCATGATTCATTGAAAAATCTTTTGATCATTATTGTAGTGTTTAATGCCTTCTCATTTAATGACCTTTGAGAAGGTTAAAAAGAGTATTTTCATATCGAAGAGGAAGAAGCGGTGGTAGAGGTAATGGCCTTTGTCTGCGGCAAAGAAATGCTTTTTATTAACCGCCCGCTTCGCTCGACAAATTCTGACAATAACCCGACATAGCTACTATGTACACCGTGCGACCCTGCACGCTGTACATTCTCACGCCCATGGCGTGGAGAATATTTGGCCCGCTATCGTCAGCGGGGCAAATAAATATACTATTTTGTCCGCTCTTGTCCGCCTTTGTCTGCGGCAAAGAAAATGCTTTTTTTAACCGCCCGCTTCGCTCGATACTACTGGATAAAATCATGACGTTTTATGTCCCTGAATTGAGGGTCATAAAATATACCCGATGGCGAAAAGGACCTTATATGGGGAACAAGCTTTCCCATGAAGACGCGCTTAGTGTTTAATACCTTCTCGTTTAATGACCTTCGAGTATGTATGCCTTTTTTGTTCTTAATTCGATCAGATCGTCCTGGTTGTATAGCGCTGGCCTCGGTCCCACAAAGCTCATACTTACAACAAAATTAAGCTGTCTGAATCCATTTTGAACGTTTTGGGGAAAGTATGACGAGATGATCCATAAATTGATCAGAATTGTAAAGGCGTAAAAAAGGTAAGATAAGTTTGATAATATCTTTTGATGTTGTAGGATTGACCTTTAACCTGATAACGCCTGGGTGTCGTTTCAAGGGAAGTACAACCCAATCACCAAAATGCTCATCAAGGGTAACAAGGATTCGATTTTCAGAGACAGCCTTTTCTAATATTTGATGGTCATCTGCCCGGGATTGTCCTGTTTCAGAAGCACGGACAACATCATGCCCGTCATTGCGTAATGCTTCTGCGACGTCAACTTGAAACATCTGATCCAGATAGATTTTTAGGATTTTAGCCTCCGGCTGCCCTTATCTCCATATGGTCAAGCGAGGCTGTGGCATAAAGTAACGCTGCCTGTATGTCTTCCCTTTTTAATTCCGGATAGCCCGTAAGCAAGCCATCCCAGGTTTCACCTTCAGCTATTTGCTCAAGTATGACAGAAACAGGGATTCTTGTTCCTCTTATTACAGGCTTACCGTTACAAACCCTCGGGTCTATTTCAATACGATCTGTCGGAATTGTCATACATTCCTCCAATAACACATATATTTGAGATTACAGTATAAAATGTATACTGATACTATATATATGTCAATATGATGAAGCTTGTTCGCTTTCCGGTTTGGCTGTAACTGTGATATATTATCCGTTTTATGCATGGCGTGAAATGGGTAATATAATTATACGAGCTTTCCCATAAAAACGTGCTTAGTGTTTAACGCCTTCTCGTTTAATGACCTTCGAGAAAGTTAAAAAGAGTATTTTCATATCGAAGAGGAAGAAGCGGTGGTAGAGGTAATAGCCTTTGTCCGCGGTAAAAAGCATTTATTTCTTTTTAACCGCCCGCTTCGCTCGACAAATTCTGACAATAACCCGACATAGCTACTATATACACCGTGCGACATTGCACGTTGTATATTCTCTACGCCTGTGGCGTGGAGAATATTTGGCCCGCTATCGTCAGCGGGGCAAATAAAGATAATCTTTCGTCCGCTCTTGTCCGCCTTTGTCTGCGGCAAAATATGATCGCAGTCGTTAAAGTAACTCATCAGATAATTTTTTAATCCAATTATACAGCGGCTTTATATCTTCTTGAATTGTCTGCCAGATTATATGAACGTCCACACCAAAATATTCATGGATAAGACGGTTCCTCATCCCGATTATTTCAGTCCAGGGCACCTCAGAATATTTTTCTCTAACATCATTAGGAATTTTGTTTGCCGCTTCACCAACGACTTCCAGGCATCGAATAACAGCCTTTACTGTCTTTCTGTCAACAGAAAATTGTTCAATGGTCATTCCTTTCGTAAAATCTGTTATGTCTTGAATAGACTCCAGAATATCGGCCAGGTAGTCCTTTATCAGCCGTTCATCAGACATAGATGACTTCTTGAAGAATATGTTGCCCGATATGGGGCTTTAACGCATTTTTTGTAACAAGCTCGACTTTAACCCCTGCGAGTTCAGATAGTTTATTCTCAAGTCTCATAAATTTCACAAAACCGACCGGTTTTTCAAACTCTATAAGAATATCAAGGTCGCTGCCAATTTTTTGAGCACCTCTTACGAAGGAGCCAAAAATACCGATTTTCTTAACCCCGTACTGCAGCCTCAAGCTTTCTTCATTTTGTTTGATCAAACTTTTTATCTCTTCCAAGGTTTTCATTTCTGCTCCAAATAATATCTTCTCAACAATTTCTTACAATTTTAACATCACCACTTTATCACTGCAACAAATAAAACGTGTACCTTTCCTTGTGCTGCGGTAAAAGAAATTCTTTTTTTTAACCGCCCGCTTCGCTCGACACAGATCTGACAATAACCCGACATAGCTACTATTTACACCGTGTGACATTGCACGTTGTACGTTCTCTACGCCTGTGGCGTGGAGAATATTTGGCCCGCTATCGTCGGCGGGGCAAATAAGCATATTCTTTCGTCTGATCTTGTCCGCCTTTGTCTGCGGCAAAAAGCATTTATTTCTTTTTAACCGCCCGCTTCGCTCGACAAATACGGACAAAATCTGGACGGTATTTTATATCGGCTGACGACCTGTCACCCGATATACTCCATGCCCTTCGGGCAGGGTAAAGACTATACGTTTGATCTCGACCTTGGGGTGCTTGAAATTAACCAGCAGTCCCACCGGTATCCCTGTTGCTTTAAGATAATTCATCAGTTGGGCTTCATGTATTTTGTCGATCCTGTCAACTGTCTTAAGCTCTATGATGACTTTCTTTTCAACGAGAAGATCGGCCATATACTCACCAACGACTGTTTCTTTATATAATACTTTAATGGGCACCTGGCTTTCTGCTTTGAGCCCCTGATCATTTAACTCCTTGAGAAGTGCATTTTCATATACCTTCTCAAGAAAACCTGGACCAAGTACACGATTGACCTCAAAGATAACACCATTTATGATATACGTAATCTCGTTTATATCCATCGTTTTGTATCATCTCATGCCCGTCAGGGCTTGAGATTTGATAGGCGGCATTTGTCGCCGGCTATCAAAATAAATGTCTGCCCTTGTCCGCCTTTGTCTGCGGCAAAAAGCATTTATTTCTTTTTAACCGCCCGCTCCGCTCGACAAATACGGACAAAATCCGGACGGTATTTTTATATCGGCTGACGACCTGTCATCCGATATACTCCATGCCCTTCGGGCAGGGTAATAAATATTCCTGGGTTCTCTACGCCTGTGGCGTGGAGAATATTTGGCCCGCTATCGTCGGCGGGGCAAATAAAAATACTCTTTCGTCCGCCTTTGTCCGCCCTTGTCTGCGGCAAAAAAAATGCTTTTTTGACGAATAATTTCACGAGACAGGTTATCTTTTATATCAGTGCTTCCAGCCCTTTACGGTCAAGAATGTTGAGAAGTTTGAGAGAAGGTCCGCCAGGTCGCTTATCTCCGATCTCCCACTTCTGGATAGTAGAAAGGCTGGTGTTGAGCATTGACGCCATCACCGCCTGACTTAGTCGATAACGTTCCCGGAGTGAACGGATCTGTTCTGCCGAATATACAGAAACCGGCTCGATACACAAAAGGTCGTACTCTCTCATCGTGCGTTTGTCTATAAAGCCAAGTTCATGCAGATCCTGAGCGGTTTCATGAACTGCTTCTAAAAGATGGCTCTTATGCTGTTTACGTTTCATGCTCGACCTCCATCAAAAAACTTTTTTCTATGGCAGCCGCAATCTGTACACTTGTCAAACCAAGAAGATCTTTGGCCAATTTTCTCAAAGATCCCAGTTCTTTCTCCGAAATGTTTGCACGTTCGTTCTTTTCAAAACCATATACAAAAAACCATCTATCGTCCCGGTTCGTCACCAGTAATGTTCTTGTACTTCCTCGCTTACCCCTCCCGGGCAGAGCAATACGCTTTTTCACAATTCCGCCGCCAAGATCGGCTTCCAACAGCCCGCACTGAATTTCGAGTACGGCTGCTTTTAACAAAGAATCGACCAACCCGGCCTTTCTTGCCCATCGTGCAAAATGTCGGGTTTTAAAGATCATTCTTATTTATAACTATACCACTAAGTGATATACTTTGCAATATCAAATTACACATAATTTTTCGTCCGCCTTTGTCTGTGGCAAAAAGCATTTATTTCTTTTTAACCGCCCGCTTCGCTCGATACAGATCTGACAAAATCTGGACAGTATCTTTATATCGGCTGACGACCTGTCACCCGATATACGCCATGCCCTTCGGGCAGGGTAATAAATATTCCTGGGTTCTCTACGCCTGTGGCGTGGAGAATATTTGGCCCGCTATCGTCAGCGGGGCAAATAAGTATACTCTTTCGTCCGCTCTTGTCCGCCTTTGTCTGCGGCAAAGAAATGCTTTTTATCAACCGCCCGCTTCGCTCGATACTACTGGATAAAATCATGACGGTTTATGTTTCCTTGAATTGAGGGTCATAAAATATGCCCGATGGCGAAAAGGACCTTATATGGGGTACGAGCTTTCCCATAAAAATGTGCTTAGTGTTTAACGCCTTCTCGTTGGTGGAAGTAATAGTCGTCGCATGGGTAAGCTACTTCAAACGCATATAATCATCTACCGAGAAACCAGCATCCTTTAAAATCCTCACTGCAAGTCCACGTCCTATATCACAACCCGTGTGGACCGGGATGGTTACAAGAACCTTTTTCCCTTTGTGGTAGAGAGTAAGGTGACTACCTGTCTGCCGATCCTCCGTGAATCCCTGTGATTTTAGAAAACGTATGAGACGTTCGCTCGTGATTTGCGGAAAGCGACCCATTAAACCACGCCGATCGAAAGTTCTTCAACATGCACGATGCGTTCTTTCTGTGGTATTGTGAGTGAGCGTTCACGCATGGACATGATATGTTGCTGGAGGGCCTCGCGAATGTTCTTTTTCGTTTCTTCAATCGTTTTTCCGTTGCTAAAACATCCTGGTAAGGATGGGCTATAAGCGAAATAACCCTCATCTTTTTCCTCTTTCTCAATAATTATCTCAAAGTTAAAGAATTTCATCACCTTCTCCTCACTATATCCTTTCTTCATTGTTCTACGCATCTTTATATGATTTTAACACAAACTGCCATATTATTGAAAAGAATAATAACGTCGATCTATCCTCCAAAAGCGGGAACGATATGAAATGGGTTAAGAGCTACTGCAAAGAGAATTTTTAATCGGCAGATCTCTCTTCGGGCAGGGTAATAAATATTCCTGGGTTCTCTACGCCCATGGCGTGGAGAATATTTGGCCCGCTATCGTCGGCGGGGCAAATAAGCATACTCTGTCGTCCGCTCTTGTCCGCCTTTGTCTGCGGCAAAGAAAATGCTTTTTTTAACCGCCCGCTTCGCTCGATACTACTGGATAAAATCATGACGTTTTATGTCCCTGAATTGAGGGTCATAAAATATACCCGATGGCGAAAAGGACCTTATATGGGGAACAAGCTTTCCCATGAAGACGCGCTTAGTGTTTAATACCTTCTCGTTTAATAACCTTCGAGAAGGTTAAAAAGAGTATTTTCATATCGAAGAGGAAGGAGCGGTGATGGAGGTAATAATTGTCGTATTCTACCTTGACCGGGATGAGGAGAATGTCCCTGCCGTTCACCTGCGCCCAACCGGTAATGCCAGGGACAAGTGTATGGATTCCCTTCTTCGTTCTCAGTTCTATGAGGTCGTCCTGGTTGTACAGTGCCGGCCTCGGGCCCACAAAGCTCATATCGCCTTTCAGTACGCTCCATAATTGTGGAAACTCATCGAGGCTAAACCTTCGCAGAAGCGGCCCAATAGGTGTAAGATACTGATTGGGGTTATCTAAAAGATGTGTGGCCACAGGAGGGGTGTCGATCCTCATCGTCCTGAACTTGGGCATCTTAAATATCGTATTATCAATACCCACCCTATCCGACCAATGCAACACCGGCCCCTTCGATGTCAGTTTGACGAACAAAGCAATAAACAACATTGGTATACTAATGAGCACAAACAAAATAGTCGCCGCAATAATGTCAAAAATTCGCTTCATGTTTAAGATCTAATTCTTGTTTTTCAACCGCCCACTCACATCGATGAAAAGTGAAATGTAAAATGTAAGGGCTGACTCTGCGAGAGACAGGGCATTAAAAAAGGCTTTTTTCTCACGCCCACTCCCTCCGGTCGTTCGAGATCACAGAGTGCGCAGAGGGAGATGACTTATCACCCTGATATGAGAGACTACCCATATCAGGGTAAACCCTCAACGCCTTTGGCGTGGGGGTTATGGTACTTCTGCCCTGACAAGGGCATGAAGTGTGAGCAGGATCAGGTGGTCTCTTGATGCTGCTCACGGATATTCCCTACCTTTCTCTGTGTACTCTGCGGACTCTGCGAGAGACAGGGCTTTATGATTAATATTTTTTCAGCGTGTTTTTTAAGTTCCATTTCAATTGAATCATCTTGTGCAGTTTGGCGCCTGAATATACAGCATTATCGGCGATCTTCCTCAATTGATATCCATAATACCTCGCCCGCTCCGGCATAACGAAACCCATCAACTTAAAGGCTGCCTTTGGAAGACATAAGGGCACCTGCACAACGGGTTTGCCGTGCTGTGAAAATATATCTTTAAAGGATGATATTATTTCGTTTATCGAATAATCTTCCATGTCCTTTACGATAAATGTCTCGTTAAAATAATTGCTGTTATTAATCGAATCTACAACAACATCAACAACATTGTTCACGGACGCAAGGGACATACGCTGTTCCCCGGCCCCGACCTTATAAAAGGCCGTTCCTCCGGGAAGATATATTCTCTTGTTTATGTTTAATAAAAAAAGATCCCCGTAAACGGGGGTCAGCCGGAAGATCGTATAGGGTATTTTATGCTTATTTGAGAATTCTTTTATTGTGTTCTCGGCGGCAAGCTTGCTCTCCCCATAGAAGTCTTCCGGGGCAGCCCGGGAGTTTTCATCGGGCACAACCCCATATGATAGATCTCCATAAACCGATACTGTGCTGATAAAGATGATCTGTCTTAATCGACCTTTATCAAGAAAATCAAGTACATTCTCAGTCCCCTCACAATTTATCCTGAAGTAATTTTCCCTCGACAGGTCTGACGACCTCTTATGCACCAGCGCCGCACAGTGTATAAGAACATCGGTACCTCTAATCTCCGACGGAAATGTCTCTTTTTTGGTTATATCAGCCTGAATAAATTTATAATTCGAACTACCTGCAAGCGAAACACAGTTTGCAGAATTGGAATCAAGTCCTATTATTACATTGCTCTTTTGCAATACATTTAGGGCAATTTTTAAACCTATATACCCATTAACGCCAGTAATTAACACATTCATCTCGACAGCAGGTCGTTGTAAACACTGAGCGTCTGTTGGATTACATATTCAACGGAAAACTCGTTTACTGCGATCTCTCTCCCTCTTTCTCCCATTGATCTACGCAAGTCAGCGTCTTTTATCAATATTAGTAAAGCCTCTACCAATTTTTCGACATTTTTTACTGGGACAAGAAATCCATTAACACCATTCCTTACAACTTCACGGCATCCCGGTACATCTGTGGTTACAATAGAAAGACCAGTTGCAGCAGCTTCGACAAGAAAGCGTGGCATTCCTTCACGATAACTTGGTAAAACTGCAATATCAGCCATTCTTAAAACCTCAGGCATATCTTTTCTGAATCCCCAACATTCTACAAGACCTTCTGATTCCCATCCCTTAAGAATATTGACAGGTATCGATGTCGGATTTTCATCATCTGGTGCACCAACCAACACAACTTTAAATTCTACACAGAGCAACTTTAGCTGACGCACAGCCTCAATTAATTCTGCAATACCCTTGTCCCAAAGAAAACGTGATGCTAGTAACAAAATTGGTATTCCGTTACTAGCTTGATGTGTAGGTTTGAATTTATCAATATCTATACCAGGACAATATATTACAGCTGACTTTTTCTGTGAAACAATACCCCATTTAATAAACTCAGACTCATCATCATGATTAAGAAAAATTATACGAACTAGTTTCCCTGAAAAAGCCAATTTATAAGCAAGTAATGTTGCAACACGAAAAAATAATCCTCGAACTCCCCTCATTAAATATGTATACCCTAACCCAGAAATCAGATTAATTACTTTTTTAATGCCAGTTATTTTCGCAATAACCGATCCGTAGATAACCGGTTTTATTGTGATATGGCAAACTAAATCTGGTTTTTCTGAGATATACAGATTATATAATTCTTTCAAACAGGCGATTTCCTGATACCAATTAGTGGACCTCCGTTGTAAAAAAAGTAGTGGAATAAATCGAATACCGTATTCCTTAATAATAGAATCATAACCGCGCTCAACACATGCTGCTATTACTACCTCATACCCCATATCCAATAAAGATTTAGCAAGAAACAACCAGTGTAAATAAAAATACCATTCGGCATTTACAACAAACAGAATTCTTGTTTTTTTTTGTATTTCTTGCATGCTATAATAATTATATTATTCGAAAATAGGTACTCTTGTAAAATTTATTGCACATAATCAGTAGTGTCCGGTAAAAATTATTAAAAGTATGGCCTGTTCTTTGTACTTGTCGGATAATAAAGGCAACGAAACCCAAATCCTTCAAGGAGGAACAGACCATGAACAGAGTATACACCATATTTGCAGAGTTGTTAAAGCTTTGTCCGAGATATCAATTTGAAAGGACCACAGAGCGCTATAGAGGTAACCGTTACGTGAAGACCTTTACGGCATGGCAGCAGTATATCACTGTTCTTTATTCCCAGATTACGCATAAGGACAGCCTGCGGGACATCGAGACGGGACTTGCCGGCAAGTCAGACCGCCTCTATCATCTGGGCTTAAGCGGGATGCACGGTACTGTCAACATAATTGTGTAAATTTCGGGCTATTGTCAATAGTTGTGTATGGAATATCTTTCAACGTATCCCTGGTCTCCATACTTATGCTACCTGCTCCTGTGTTTCTGCCATCTCACCGTCAACGAACCTTACCCCTTTTATGATATGAGAGATGAGTCTGTACCCTTTTATCCTGTGCCAGGTCTTCTGTACCTCACGGGCGAGCTTGAAGACCATCGTAAGCGTGGCAAGACGTGATCCGCATCCCTTTGTCTTCTCTGTCCTTAACCTCACTGTGGCAAAGGTCGATTCAATGACATTTGTAGATCTGATATGTATCCAGTGTTCTGCCGGGAAGTCGTAGAAGGAAAAGAGAACCTCTTTGTCCTTCATAAGACATTCGCAGGCCTTCTCGAACTTCTTGCCGTAAAGAGATAGAAAGGCGTTATGGGCGACAAGGGCCTGTTCCTTTGTTGGGGCCATATAGATGTCGTGGATCTTCTCCT
>Ga0209606_1001327_pt1 | contig 31066 bp, 27 predicted proteins | sample AD_UKC057_MetaG_FD_184412 | JGI IMG/M metagenome (GOLD analysis project Ga0209606, IMG submission 184412) | Active sludge microbial communities of municipal wastewater-treating anaerobic digesters from USA - AD_UKC057_MetaG (SPAdes) (version 2) | ecosystem: Engineered > Bioreactor > Anaerobic >...
CTTATAATAGAATCCGATTATCTTCCGGTAATCATATCCTTTTGAGGCCATTACCATTGCCCCTTCCTGGCAGAGCCCTGCGCCGTGACCATAACCTCTTCCGTTAAGGATGACAGAGTCACCTTTAACTTTAACCGAGAAGAACGACGACCGTAGTCCAAGATCTGTTCTTATCTGAACAAATGGTATTGAAAAATTTCCTGCCCTGTAATTTACCACACGTACCGGCTGGCTGAAATTCAACTTAGTCTTATCAACCGGCTCGGTTGACATTCCTGATCTTTTTAGATAGTCAATCCAGTCCCTGACAGAAATGGTTTTGCTCCAATGTGAATTAGGTGATGAGATACAATAAGGATCTTTCACTTTTTTCAGGTAAGAGTACCCCCTGAGCCATAGATTTTCTGACGGGATGGTTTCACCTCCGCAGTTTGAATGGAATGCGGCAGTAATTGGAAGGGAGTCAGGTCCAACGATAACCTGACCTGTTGTTTCTATCGTGGAATTTAAGATCATAGTATCATTTGTAGTGCCATTAAAAGCCTGACAATGGACATCATCACAAAGATCAAATCCATCAAGCGAATGCCTTTTCAGATGACCGTACAAGTATGTCCTGGCAATAACTGCCTGGGTTTTATTATACTCCGGGTGCCTGCCCGATCCTCCCTCAGCTTTCACAACCCCGGCAATATAAGATTCCGGATCACACATATTTATTAACAGAATCGTACCCAGATCGGATTTGCATCGAAGTTCGCCGGAATAAAACCTGGTCAACTTTCCGGAATTATCAGGGGACAGGGAAAATGAGCCATCGCCTGTAAGACATTTAATCATTACGGAATCTGAAATTGTCAGGAAGTGATCTTTTGATGATTTGATAACAAGCTTTGCACCACTTCTTACTATAATCCCTTTTTGTCCCTTAACCAGAAGAGCTTCTCCGGACGGGAAGTACTCCAGACGGTATTTCCCTGATGTAACTGAAAAAACAATTGTATCGGAATTATGTGCTGAAAATAATCGCACTTTAACCTGCCCTGATAGTGTTGCAGCCTGAAGAATCAGCAAAAAGGCTGAATAAAATAACTTACTTATCATCTATAATTAAACAGACATTAGATTACCCACTCTTCTTTATGCCTATCAACTCACGCCTCACAACTCACGCCTCACAACTCACACCTCACGCCTCACACCTCACACCTCACACCTCACACCTCACACCTCACAACTCTGTCCTCTCTCCTCTTCTCCTTATCTCCCCCTCTCCTCATCTCCCCCTCTCCTCATCTCCCCCTCATCCCTTCCCTCCACATCTCATCTCTTCCACCATTGCACCAGCTATCCTGCCGGAAGCCCCTGACGGCCCAAGCTTCTCCATTAATATTTTATAATCCGAGAGCATTCTTTGTCTTTTTTGTCCACCTTCAATAATGAGTGAGAGTTCCCTGACAAGGTTTTTTCTGTTGAGTTTACATCCCAGTAATTCCTTAACTATTTCAGAACCGGCTATGAGATTGACCAGTGACACGAACTTCACCTTAATGAGAATCAGGGCAATAAGCATTGAGAAAAAATCTCCTTTATAACAGACTACCTGTGGTATGTTAAACAGTGCTGTTTCCAGGGTTGATGTACCGGATTTCACTATAGCTGCTTCTGAAACTTTAAGCAGTTCGTAGGTTTTGTCGTTCACAATTTTTACCGGGGCACTCCCGGCAATTTCAGTATATAATTTTTCAGGTATATTCCTTACCCCCGCAATGACAAACTGGTATCCGGGAAACTCGCTTATAATCTTTATGATCTGCGGTAACATCGAAATGATCTCATCTTTCCTGCTGCCGGGTAGTATAGTAATAAGCGGTTTACTGCCGAGCTGAAGTTTTTCAATTATCTCGTTCTTCCCTGGCAATGAAGCTATCTTTCTTTCAATCTCATCAACCAGAGGATTGCCCCTGTATTCGACAGGTATGTCATATTTTCTGTAAAATTCAGTTTCAAAAGGGAAAATTATGAACATTCTGTCGACCCATTTCTTCACTTTCATCACCCTCTTTTCGCGCCAGGCCCAGAATTTCGGGGATATATAATAAAAAACCTTAATTCCGGACAGCTTTGCGAATTTTGCAATACGCATGTTAAATGCAGGATAATCTATGAGTATCAGAACATCGGGTTTATATTCCTGAACCTGCTTTTTGCATAAAGAGATATTATGGAGTACTCTGCCCAGGTTTTTAAGAATTACAATGAATCCCATGAATGCAGTATTCCTGTAATGCATCAGAAGCTTCGCACCTGCAGATTCCATCAGATCGCCACCCCAACAGACGATATCGGCATCCTTATCTTCTTCAATAAGGGATTTTATAAGATTAGAGCCGTGAAGATCTCCCGATGCCTCACCTGCCACGATGAAATACCTCATATCAGCAATTTATTACCGAAAACTATCACTGCCCAAGCAATAGTAATACCAAGCACTCCCCTGGAAGCACGCAGCATATCAAAATGATTAAAGAGCAAAAATATCAGGACATTGGGGAATACGCAAAGGGTAATGATCTTGCTTACAATATCTGCAGTGAGAATTTTCCCGATCCAATCTTTTAATGATGGATCTCCCTTTGAAAAAAGGAACATGGTGAGGGCGATCAGAAAAGGAAGCAACAAGCCTGAAATCACTCCCGTCGATATTTTATCGAATTTTCCGGTAAAACTCATTACCCCATCCTTTTCTTAAGAGTGTCAATATATGAATGTGCCGTCATATCGACAGATACCGGGACAACTGAAACATAATTATTCTTCAGAGCCCATTCGTCGGTATCTTCGGCATCGGGTTCATGGTTATTGTAGAAACCGGTAAGCCAGTAATAGGTTTTTCCCATGGGATCTTTCCGTTTTTCAAATTCCTCTTTCCAGTTACCTCTGGATTGTCTGCAGATCAGAATACCTTTTATTTCTTCTCTCTTTACAGCCGGGATATTTACATTCAGACAAATTCCGGGAGGCAGTGGTTCCGATACCAGGTTATTCATAACAATACGAATAAAATCCCTGCATACCGAGAAATCTGCAGCCGGAGAAAAGCTGTCAAGGGAAAATCCGACGGAGGTGATACTGTAAAGGCAACCCTCCAGGGCTGCAGCCATTGTTCCGGAATACAATACACTTACCGAAGCGTTGGCTCCGTGGTTAATCCCTGAGACAACAAAATCAGGTTTCCGTTCCAGCAGCTGATTTACAGCGAGTTTGACACTGTCAGTAGGGGTTCCGTTACAGGCGTATATCCTGTGTTTATCATTCTCTTCCAGCAGCTTTACCCTCAGTGGGGTTTTGACAGTAAGGGCCTGTGACATCCCCGACTGGCTTTCAAGGGTTGAAACAAGGATCACCTTACCAAATTCCTCCATAACCTCCAGAAGGGTCTTTAATCCGGCAGCATACAGACCATCATCATTTGTCAACAGAATGAGCTTGTCATCTTTTTCGATAACCATATTACAGACTTTGGCTGCAAAGATAAGGAAATCCTTTACTGATGGGTAAATATAATTTACCTGAGTGTAAAAATTAATATCAGATGCCAGCACCAGACTCAATCCTTGAGGCAGCGCACATATTGTCCTTTTTTCTTGCTATAACCGAATTTAGGAAGACCCGGATTTGAGTGGTCAAACTCCCGGTTCCATGCATAATTATCATCCACTGCCGTAGCAGTCCAGAGATAGCCCATTTTGTCAACCTGTAAGAATAATCCGTCTGCATACCGGCTACCACCCGGAAGAGCGGTAAAACCTGTTGCATTTCTTTTGGAAGGAAAGTCCTTATTACCTACTGCACCCGGATTATTTGATGGAAACCATCCCTGCGTTGATGCAAGAGATTTAGCCACTTTGCTTCCCTGCGTTGATCCATCATAGTTAAATCCACTGGCAATTAAGTAATTTTCCAATTCATTCCACTCCGGAACAGATGGCACATGCCAGCCCTGAGGGCATAGTTCTCCTGTGTTTACGGTATACCAGTTGTACAACGCTCCATAGACATCCTTGTAGCGTTTTTCCTCGTTGTTAAAATAGCAATAACCGGGCGAAATAAGCTGGCTCCATTGTGTATTATCAACTATGGACGGAATAGCCGTTCCGTTTCTATACTTTGTGGTTTTCAGGTTTTCAGCCATCCAGGTTTGTACAGCTTTATTCTCTTCAGATCCTTTTGCTGAACCAATCTGCACAACAGAATAATGATTGCCATCCCCATCGGTACAGGGAATAAAGTTGAATGAGATGGTTTTACCTTCAGTTGGTCTATCCGTTACAACCGTGCTGTAAATACCTGAAATCCCCTTAAACAAAAACCTGTCACCTGAATTGAACTGCATTGTTTTTTCTTCAGTTGTGCCTTTTGAATCGTATTGCTTTTTCTGAAGGGCTAATGTGTTTTCATAAATAATTTCCACTACTGTATTATTTGATCCGGAGCTTATTAATCTTCCACTGCAGGAATACCGGCCGGAAGTCACATTCGCAAAGTAAATGCCACCCTCAATCCCACGGATAACATAAACATGCCTGCCTCTGTCCAGAAAGTCATTCCTTTGTGAAATCTTCCTCCCGGAAATATCGTACATGGTTATGATTGTTTCACCAGGTTCGGGCAGGATGAACTGCATCTTAGCCTGATCTTTCATCGGATTTGGATAGAAACGAATAGTTCCTGTTTTATCCTCATTCATAGACTCAATGCCGGTAACAACACTCAGACGAAGCACTTCGCTTCCCTTCATTTTCAGTGTTGTACCCTGTATGAGGTTCTCGACTATGACAGAGTCGACTGTTGTGCTTGCTCCGGTACCAGTAAAACTTATGAGGTAGTCCTGGGCCCGGAGATTCAGTGTTGAAATAAGCGCCAGGATCAATATAGCGCACGTCCTTGATTTCAGAAAAGTAGTATTGATTTTCATTGACCCGTTTTATTAAGGTGACCGCTTTAAGATGAATTAGTTATGAAATTTACGAAAATTTTTATTACAAGTCAAGTCTTATTCCTCCCCTCCGGAGCATAAGGATCAGAATGCAAAGTGATACCCGAGGCTGAATCCAACCGGGATTGAAGGAGCTTTGAATTCAACACCCATATCCTTAAGTTCATCATAATCAGCCTTATATTCAGATGGCGTCAGTGGAATCACCAGTTCAATGTTAAAATAATCATTTTTCATGAAAGACCACAGCTCTGTTCCGATAATGAAAGTCGGCCCATAGTATACTTTTTTGAACTCAATCGATCCCGTAACCTTTATCACAGCATTGTACCCATACATTGCACCTGCAAAAGGGCATACCCTCTTCTGTGGAGATATCCTGACAAACCCACCACCGTTAATACCGGCACCTATTAAATTGTAACCAAGAGCTCCGAATAATGCAAATCTTTCCGTTGGTAAAAATGTGAACCTTCCGCCAAAACCTCCGTAATCCCTCCCTATTCCTAACGCGACGTTCATTTTATATGAGGGGATCTTTGATGATTCTTCCTGTCCGTAAATGTTAAGGAATAAGGGAAGAAGTATTAATACTGAAATGATCTTTTTCATCTTTATTTGTTTTTAGAATTTCCATAACAATGCGACTTAATGCTTATATGGCTCTGCGTCGTTGTGCCGTCACTCCTTTACGCCCCTGCGCCTCTGTGCCTTTGCGCCATGTCCCCGGCAAAAGCACGAGTACACAAGGTACGATAGAGTAATTCAGAACATTACCCTGACCATTGCTCCGTTACCGGTCAGACCCACATGAAGATCAATCCTGTTAAGGCTACCTGTTTTACGCGAGGAGTTGTAAAGGTTAATGGATTTTCCGAGTTGCGAATTGGAAACCAGCATAAACGGAAGACTTGCAACAAAGCATCCGGCAGTAATCAGAAGATTTGCGGTACTCTTGTTTGAATAATCCGTGGAACCCGAGAGATCTCCATCATTTGTAGCCTGTGCAGCTTTAACAGAATTGACGAGTCCGAATCCGGCTGAAACAGTCCCGGCTCCAATGAGACCATAAGCTATATAACCCGTGATCCTGGCTGTCCTTAAAGGCTTTACTGCTGCCTGGTCTGATGCAAGAATGGTACCAAGCTGTTTTGCATCGATGGTTTTGCCATCCTGAATATAGCTCTTTCTCATACCTTTCTTTTCGATTTTGATCGGTCCTCCGACCTGTGCCGACATTCCCAGGGATATCATTATAAAGATAAACCCTGAAATAAATAACTTTTTCATAATTTAATAATTATTGATTAATACTTGTCCCCATTTCTCTTTTCAGGGGATTTCTATATTCTATATTCTGCAAATCATGATTCCTGACTAAATTATGTTAAAAAAATTTCAGAGTTTCTGGATTTAAGGTTTTCAGCGTTTCAGGCTTTGCCGGCCGAAGCTGATCACCGCTACGAAAGTGAAGGTGGTGCTATAAGATTATTGTTTGACCAGATCGCAGGAGCTGCCAATATGATCGATTGTAAATTTGACATGGCGGTAAAGAACAACAGTGTCGGAACTGTTATGATCCGGTGGCTTCCTGAGATGATGTGCCTTGATCAGTCGCGGGCTTTCGGATATCCTGAAGGAGCAGTCTTCAATAATACACTGGTCAGGAGGAAACGGAATCCGCAGAAGTTCATTTATGAAGTCGGGATCCCATATTCTCACCCCGAGGCTGCAAATATGAATATTATTTCAGAGAAGAGTCTTCCCGAACTTGCCGCCTTCTTTAAGAGGATTGTCGACCCGTCACTGCAGGCTGGGTTCTCTCCACCATGGATTTTCCTGCTAGACATAGCTTCCCTTGTATTTCAGCCAGCTGTTGAAGAAAAGGTCGTTCAGAACGTACTTACTGTCAATTGTTGTGATGAATTCTTTATCAGTAAGACTTTTGACAGCAAGGCTTACTGAACTCGCAGCTCCAAGGCCATACGATGAGATAAATTCACTTGAGGTTGGATTCTGTATCCCGTTGTTGAGGGCAATTGCGCGAAGTATCCTGAACTGAAGAGGTGTTAAAAGGTTTATATAACTGGCATATACTGCTTCATTTTCGGTTATAATCTTAATAAGCATCCTGTCTACAGCTTCCCGGTCGGTTTTTCCCTGTTCACTGAAAAGACGGTTACAGATGTACTGGACATAGAAAGTATGTGCTGAGGTAAGTTCAAGGAGGTAGTCGGTGGCAGATTCCTCTATCTTCAATCCGTTCCCGGTGAATTTTTCAAGTATAAAAGCTTTATAAACATCAAGTGGTATCTTCCCTATCTCCATTACCTGAGTGCTGTTATAGAATGGCCTGTCAGGAGTTGAGAATATACCAGTAAGAATATGTTTACGGCTTCCCGAGAAAATCATACTGACGTTAGTTGTATTCTGAATATGGGTTCTGAGAACCGCCTCGACATGCTTTTCGGGATAAGCGGCTATCTGCTGAAATTCATCTATGGCAAGAGCAAAATGACTTTTTTGTTCCTGCAGATAACGGAAGACAATTTCAAGGGAGGCTGCAGCTTCCCGTTCATTACTGACAGTAAAACCAACTGATGGTTCGCCGGATATAGGATCTATACTGATCTTTGGTCTGATCGAAGAGAGGCTTTTAACTATCTTCCTTAAAGCAGGTTCATTCTTAGCCAATGTTGTAAGAACTGATTTGCCGAAACACTCGGTAAACTCCCTGAGTGTACTTGTGGCAAGGATGTCGGTATAGACAGGAATAAAGTATTTCTGTTGCTTTGCTATATGAAAAACATGCTTTATAAGTCCTGTCTTTCCTATTCTTCTTGGAGAAAAGATGGTCAGGTGTCTTATATTACGTACTGCTTCTGTTACTGTTTCCGTTTCATTCTCCCTGTCACAGAAATAATCAGGAGAAATATACCCGCTTATCAGGAAGGGATTCTTTTTCATATTTTATGTTACATATTTTATGTAACGCAATATATGAAATAGTTTTTATGTATACAACTATTTTAGACAGGAACTTACTTTGTGTATCATGTTCCAGGTCTCAGATTCTGGTTCAATTTCGTTTTTCTCGTCTTCGGTCTCCGGATTATTTCTTCACCAATTCCACCCTCCTGTTTTGCGCTCTTCCTTCCTCAGTATTATTATCGGCTACGGATTTATCCTGGCCAAATCCCACAGGGCTGAGCCGGTCAGAAGCAATACCCTGTGCAACGATTGCAGAAACCACTGATTTTGCCCTTGCTTCAGAAAGGGTTTTGTTTGATGCAGGAGAACCTACATTATCGGTATGCCCTTCCACTCCGATTTTAAGAACAGGATTAGACTTCATCATCTGGACAATCTGGTCTATTATTGGTTTTGAATCGTCCCTGATGATCGATTTGCCGGTATCAAAGTTTATATACAGAGCAATATGACCGTCACGGTTCAGAGCTTCAAACATACTGCTTGCAGTTACATCCTGCTTCATTAATTCCTTTAAAATAATAGTCATATAATAATCGTCTCCGCCGAGGGTTGAAATTTCGACCCACAACTCATCGCTGCCTTTAACAGCTTTCCCGACAACTATATTTAAGCCATTGAATTCAGCACATTCAGCATCCTGAGGTGCCCCATTAAAAATAATTGTCCCACCCATACTTGTAATGGCATTGGAATAATTACGGGTTATTTGAATTACACTAGCTTTCCGGGCATCCTCTTTCAGATTGTAAACCCTTCTGAATTTTCTGCCTTCAACGGTTGTACAGTTCTTACCGTTCCAGAAATTATAACTGTCAAATTCAATATCCTGAGCCTCATAGATAGTATAATTAGGCATTCCCGAAAACCATTGAGTGTCCTTAAGTTGAGGTTCATCATCCTGACCATTCAACTGAACTGTAAAAGTTATTGACAAGGTCACCATAACAGTATCCATAATTTATTCTTCATAATTTCCTCCTATTAAATAATATGATTCGTAAATAATTATCTGTTGTATTTATAATTGAGCTGCACAAAACTTTGATAATAAATCTTTTTCTTAAGGCTGGTCATTTGGCTATTTATTTATACAGAATTGGATAAAGATTAATTATTTCGAATGATCAGATTGTTGTCACTTCATAAAACACCGGACAGAAAAACCCGGATCAGCACCATAAGTCCTATAAACTTTAGCGCCATCAGAATCTGTAAAAATTTCCATATAAAAGATATAGCCGGTATAAGTCGTGCTGGCCCACCAATAACCCCGTAATCCTAAATCCCAAAACTGACCTCCTCCCCTCCTTCCGCCGGCCCTCCCTGAAAATCCTGTTGAATTTGTTGTGTCGGAGCTCTGGGTTGTCCAGAAAATAGTTCCTGTTTCTTTAAGGGGACCACCGGCAGAGCCTCCACCACCAAGTCCATCTATAAGATTATTCCATGCTATTTCAGAAGGTATTGTCCAGCCAATCGGGCACAGACGGCCATAAAGTGCTGCCTGCTGGTTGTACAAAAGTCCATAATTTCCGGCATAGGCTGAATTATTGTTATAGTAGCAGTAAGCCTTATAATTACTCCAGATATCCTGATTATCGGCATGGTTTACAGCAGTTCCGTTATCAAATGTCATTGCAATGAGGTTCGAACCCATTGCTACTATATCACCCGATTTGTTCTCAGGATCAGGTTCGCCATTGGCTCCTTTGCCTGTTCCGATAATGACGACCGGGTAATGATTGCCATCTGCATCGGTACAGGCATGAAAGTTGAAGGTGACTGTTTTATCTGATGTGGGTACAATTGTCAGTACAGTACTGTAAATACCTGATATTCCTTTCATTTTTAATCTGTCACCGGTGAAATATTGCATCATCTTTTCAACTGCCTGTCCCTTTATACCTTCCGGCTTTGCCTTTATAGAAAGTGTGTGCTCATAAGCTATTTCAGGAATTCCTCCGGATGATCCCGAGTTTATTAACCTGCCGCTGCAGGAGTACCGGCCGGAAGTCACTTTCCCAAAGTAAATGCCTCCTTTAATACCCCGGATAATATAAACATGCCTGCCCCTTTCCAGGAAATCATTGCTTTGTGAAATTTTCCTTCCGGAAATATCATACAATGTTATCATTGTTTCTCCCCGTTCAGGCAGGATGAACTGCATTTTTGCCTGATCTTTCATAGGGTTGGGATAGAAACATACAGTACCGGATTCCTCTTCATTCATAGACTCAATACCGGTTACCACAGTCAGGCGGAGCGTTTCGCTTCCCTTCATTTTCATTGTTGTACCCTGCATCAGATTCTCAATTATGACTGAATCCACATCTGTACTTGCACCGGCGCCTGCATAGTTGATAAGGTAGTCCTGAGCCTGAAGGTTTGTCAGTGAGCTGATCAGCAGGATAAACAGAATACAAATTAAAGCTTTAAGAGTGGTAAATTTGCTTTTCATGAAAAGGTTTATTAAAACAATATACTAATATTCAATTAGTTATGAAATTTAGTAAATTTTCCGGTAAGAACAAAAAAATTTTAAGTTGCAGTCTAAGTAAAATTTCTATACGGAAAATTGATTATCACCGGCATCTGAAAAGATATCCTGCCAATCTGCCTCCCGGATGTAATTGTCCCGCCAATTCAAATGCCACAACAAAGCGTTTTCTATCTGTAATTTACAACACAACTACGTATTTTAATACGTAGTTTAATACGTAGTTCCGGCCACACACTTGCAGAAACATTATGGACCCATACAATGGTACGGTCCGTCTCTCCGGGACACCGGCTGAAACCTGCCCGAAGACCATGGTGTTTTTCAGATGCCATCCGGGGTCATAGTTTTATTTTAAGAATTACATTTGAGAAATATGATCTGACTCCTGATAATATATTTTCCTGATTTTTTCGGCAGGAGTAAGATTCTCAAACAAATTACAGCTTAAAAAGCAGAGGGTGATCAAAACATTTTCCAAAATTATTACTTTTGCGTTCTGTTAGGAAGTCAGAAGACCGAAGACGGAAGTCGGAAGAAAGATGAGCAACTGGACTCCTGACTTCGGACTTCGGTCTTCGGACTTCTGGCAAATAAATAAACCACGATGAAGATCTCATATAACTGGCTAAAGGATTACCTCGATATAGATATTGAACCCCGGAAATTATCAATTATCCTCACCGGTATCGGTCTGGAGGTTGAAGCCATGGAAGAATGGGAATCTGTTAAGGGTGGATTGAAAGGGGTTGTTATCGGAGAAGTACTTACATGCAAAAAACATCCTGATGCCGATAAGCTTACCGTCACAACCGTTAATATCGGCGCTTCCCAGCCATTGCAGATCATATGCGGGGCTCCAAATGTCGCTCCCGGACAGAAAGTTCCTGTTGCCACCATCGGAACCCGGGTTTTTAAAGGTGAGGAAAGTATCGAAATAAAAAGATCAAAAATAAGAGGTGAATTTTCAGAAGGAATGATCTGTGCCGAAGATGAACTGGGGCTTGGAACATTGCATGAAGGAATAATGGTGCTCGATGAAAATGCTGTACCGGGTACGCATGCATCAGAATATTTCAATATTGTAAAAGATACCGTTTTTGAGATCGGACTCACGCCCAACAGGATCGACAGCGGATGCCATTTCGGTGTTGCAAGGGACCTTGCAGCTTATCTGAACATCAATGAAGGACTTACAGTCAAAGCAAAACTTCCTTCACTCGATAATTTCAAACCTGATAATAATGACAATCCATATGAGGTGCTAATAGAGAACTCTACTGACTGCCCAAGGTATACCGGTATAACTATAAGCGGTGTCAGTATCGGTGAATCGCCTGAATGGCTCAAAAACAAATTGAGAGCAATAGGGCTCAATCCCATAAATAACGTTGTCGATATCACCAATTATGTACAGCATGAAATCGGACAACCGCTACATGCTTTCGATGCCGACAGGATCGACGGGAAAAAAGTGATCATCCGCAATCTTCCCGACAAATCGAAATTCATCACACTCGATGGGATTGAAAGAAGCCTATCTTCCAGAGATCTTATGATATGCAATGTAAGTGAAGGCATGTGCATCGCGGGTGTATTCGGAGGCATTAAATCGGGGGTTACTGCCACAACAAAAAACATCTTTCTTGAAAGTGCATATTTCAATCCTGTCACGATCAGGAAAACTGCCAGACGGCATTCCCTGAATACTGACGCTTCATTCAGGTTCGAACGTGGTGCTGATCCGGAAAGAACAGTATGGGCGCTAAAACGGGCCATTCTCCTGATGAGGGAAATAGCAGGAGGGAAAATATCATCGGATATTGTGGATATTTACCCGCGGGTAATAAAAAGAACACAAATAAGTATCACCTACCATAATATTGCCAGGCTCATCGGGAAGAAGATTGAGCCTGAGACGATCAAAAAGATAACGGGTTTACTTGATATGAAAATACTGAACGAGACCTCTGACGGGCTGGTTCTTGAGATCCCGTTATACAGGGTAGATGTACACCGCGAAGCTGATGTAATTGAAGAAATACTGAGGATTTACGGGTATAATAATATTGAAATAGACGAGCATGTAAATTCAACGCTTTACTTTGCCGAAAAACCCGACAGGGAAAGGTTACAGAATATTATTTCCGATATGCTAACTGCCAACGGTTATTCTGAAATTATGTGCAATTCCCTGAATCCGGCATCATTCTATGATCCGGAAGTATTTGACAGGGATCAGCTTGTAATGCTTGCAAATCCGCTCAGTTCAGATCTGAATGCTTTGAGGCAGTCTCTTCTATTCGGAGGTCTCAGTTCTGTAGCCTGGAATATAAACCGTCAGAATACTGATCTGAAATTATATGAATTCGGTAACTGTTATTTTTACAGGAAAACAGGCAAATCCGTGCCTGCGGTTGACGATTTCTCGGAAAGGAAGTCCCTCGACATCTTCATCTCGGGTAACAGAGGTAAGCAGCGCTGGAACTATAAGACCACTCCTACCGATTTCTTTAATATTAAAGCAGCCACAGAAATGGTACTGACCAGGCTGGGACTGCAGGCCGATGACCTTCAATCAGGTGAAAGTCAAAGGAAATATTTCTCCGAATCAATAAGCTACCTGTCAGATGACAGGTTAATTGCCGAAACCGGCAAGATCTCAAAGCATTTTCTGGATACGTTCGATATCGACCAGGATGTATATTATGCACACATTGAATGGGATCTGCTTATTAAAATAGTTAAGAACCATAGTGTTTCATACAGTGAACTTCCAAAGTATCCCTGGGTAAGAAGAGACCTCGCCCTGCTTCTCGATAAAGAGACAAAGTTCACACAGGTAAGGGAAATTGCATTCAGAACAGAAAAGAACATTCTTAAAGATATCGATCTTTTTGATGTATATGAAAGTGATTCACTTGGTTTTAACAAGAAATCATATGCAGTCAGCTTCATTCTGAGGGATGACTTAAGAACACTTAACGACAAAACAATTGAAAAGACAGTTAATAATCTGATCAATGCTTTTAAAAAAGAGCTAAATGCAAGTATAAGGTGATGGAAAAAATTTGTAACGACAGAATCGAACTTATTAAAGGCGACATTACTACTCTTGATGTCGATGTGATAGTAAATGCAGCTAACAACTCACTTCTGGGAGGCGGAGGTGTCGATAGAGCTATTCATAAGGCAGCCGGACCGGATCTTTATTCAGAGTGTCTGGAACTGGATGGATGCAAAACGGGAGAAGCAAAAATTACAAAAGGTTATAAACTGAAAGCCAGACATATAATTCACACTGTAGGTCCGGTATGGCATGGAGGGAAAAACAGCGAAACCGATCTCCTGGCTTCATGTTACCAGTCGAGCCTTAAGCTGGCAAAAAAGAACAACCTGAAAACGATCGCATTTCCCGGTATATCCACAGGGATGTACGGATTTCCCAAAGATCTGGCTGCATTGATCGCATATAACGAGTCAAAAAGATTTCTGAAGAATAATCCTGTTCCTGAGAAAGTAATCTTTGTAGCTTTCGACGATGAAAGCTATGAGATTTACCGGAAGCTTCTTAACCGATGAGCGGTCTCACGGGTTCAATAAAGAACTATCTTTCACTTGTCAGATTCAGTCATACTGTCTTTGCCATGCCATTTGCCCTGATCGGGTTTACACTGGCCATAACCCGGGGCAATGAAGAATTCAGTATAAAGCTTCTATTATTGATTATATTATGCATGATATTTGCCCGTAATGCTGCAATGGGATTCAACAGGATAGCCGATCAGCGTTACGATGCCCTCAATCCGAGGACCCGGAACAGGGAAATACCTTCAGGGAAGATCAGCATGAAAGCTGCAATTATATTTGTTGTTGTTAATTCGCTGTTATTCATTATCACCACAGGTTTTATCAACTGGCTGACTCTCGGACTTGCGCCTGTTGCACTGGCTGTCATTCTGGGATACAGCCTGACGAAACGTATAACCTCACTGTGTCATTTCATCCTGGGGCTTGGGCTCAGCCTTGCGCCTGTCGGAGCATATATTTCTGTAACGGGGCAGTTTGCCCTTCTTCCGGTAATATATTCACTTATTGTACTTACCTGGGTAAGCGGATTCGATATTATCTATTCCCTTATGGACGATTCATTTGACAGGGAAAACAACCTCTTTTCAATACCTGCTGCGGCAGGTTTACGCCGGGCAATACTAATATCAGTCATCATTCATATTATAACATTCCTGCTGGTCATTGTTGCAGGTATTCTGGGAAGTGGAGGAATCCTGTTCTGGACAGGTTCGGTTATCTTCATTTCACTTCTGATATACCAGCATCTCATTGTCAGACCTGATGACCTGAGCAGGGTCAACCTGGCTTTCGGAACTACAAATGGTATTGCAAGTATTCTGTTTGCAGTTTTTGTAATCTGTGACCTTATTTTTTTCTGATTTTTTTTCCTTTTAATAATCTAATTGGATTTTTTCATATACTTGTCAAATATTAACCCGGAAAGTAATTAGATATCCTATGGGTGACGTGATTGTTAAAGAGGTTATTACGAAAAAAGACCTCAGGCAGTTCATTTACCTTCCAGAAAAGGTACACAAAGATGACCCCAACTGGCTCCCTCCTTTATATATAGATGAATGGGAACTGTTTGACAAAAAGAAAAACAAATCATACCAGTATGCCGATACTGCTTTGTACCTCGCATTCCGGGGAAAGAAACCTGTGGGCAGGATTATGGGGATCATAAACAGGAGGTATAATGAGCTCCATAAGGAATATCACGGCAGGTTTTGTTTCATGGAATGCTATGAAGATCACGAAGTTTTTCATGCCCTTATTTCGAAAGTCGAAGAATGGGCCCGGCAGAACGGAATGGTCGGTCTTGTCGGTCCTCTGGGATTTTCCGATAAGGATCCCCAGGGATTCCAGATCGAAGGATTTGAATATCCGAAATTCATTGTTGCGGCAACCAATCTGCCATACATGCCGCAGTTTATGGAACGTGAGGGCTTCGAAAAAAAGGTTGATCTTGTAAACTATAAGGTAAAAATCCCTGAAAAACTGCCTGAAATTTACAGAAAAGTACTTTCGAGGGTTGCAAATAACAAAGAGTTTAAAATTCTCGAGTTTACATTAAAAAAGGAACTCAGGCCATATATTCTTCCTGCCCTGGACCTTATGAATGAATCGTTTCAGGAGATCTATGGTTTTGTTCCGCTTACTGACAGGGAAAAGAAAGAACTGGCCGACCGCTATATGATGATAATTGATCCCAGATTTGTTAAGCTGGTTGAGGCCAGGGGAGAAATTGTGGGATTTGCCGTGGGCATTCCTGATATGAGTCCCGGGATTCAGGCTGCAAGGGGGAGAATGTTCCCGTTCGGATTTCTGAAAGTACTGGGTGAGGCAAAAAGGACAAAGAATCTTCTGATGATGCTGGGTGGTGTCAGGAAATCCTTCAGGGGCCAGGGGATAGATGTCCTCATGGCAGTAAAGATCCTTGAATCGAGCATCAAATCACAAATAGAAACGATTGATGTTCACCTTGTTCTTGAGACCAACACCCGGATGCGTGCCGAATGTGAGCGGGTAGACGGCCGGATCCTTAAAAAATGGCGGATATATCAAAAGCCCCTTTAGAACCTGAAAATAAAAGAAAATCCAAGCAATTCCTTGAACTGTATCCGGGCAGTTTTCTTAATCTGATTATCATCTCCCATCACAGGCTTATTATCCTTGTCATAAGTCGGGGTTTTTGTATCATCATCGAAGATAAGATGTGTATTTAATCTTACATCGGTGAACCAGTTCAGTTTTGCAGTAACAATCATTTCCCAGTCAATATCTATGTTCTGAGGATTATTAATATAATTTGTAAAAAGCTGCAACCTGTTAGTTACCACCACAGTTGAATTGGGTTTGTAAACATTGCTTATCATAAAGCTGGCTCCGAATTCATTCTTCGATCTTCTGTCGGCTGCAATACCATATTTTGTCTGGTCGATAGATTTATCCGGCACATATGTACCTTTATATGATACAGGGGAGAAGTTTATTGAAGTGTTCTTATCCGGCTTATAATCCAGTCCTGCTCCCACTGTGAGTATTCCCGGGTTCATGAACCTTGATACCGCCACAGAATCGTTCGGATAGTTATATCCTTTTGCTATCTGGGTTTTAAAGAGCAGGATACCGCTGAAATCAAATTTCCCGAATGCTTTGTGATTTATCTTTGAATTTGTTTCAAGCAGATCGAGGTTTTTCCTTACACCTTTATCACCCGAGGCGATGAGACCGTATTTGATCCTGCCAAAATGATTTGAGGTAATATTGTATGGTTTGTTTGTATAATCAGCATACCCTGTTATATCGATTGATGTGGCAATATTACTTTCTCCCCCTTTCACCCAGTTTGTAAGGGAAGCCTGGTTAAGAGCAAAGGCTGCTTCAGAATGATATTTCCAGCGCTGGGGTTTGGTGATTATCCTCTTGACATCCAGAAGCTTTGACTTATCCACCTCCTGAACCTCAATCCTTGCAGCCGAGTTATACCCCTGTCTGACAGGTCTTGAAAAACTTATCCCGTTCTCAAGGTAAAGTCCTATTGTGTTCCGGCCCTGGGAACCGATCCAGACTGTAACAGAATCCTCAAGGTCGGTCCTCAGCCAGTATCTGTGCATCATACCGGAGCGTGAATTTAACCGGACAGGCGTAACAACATTGCCCAGTCCTGTAAAATATATTATACTGGAGTCACGGGCCAGTACATAACTCATCAGGGAAGAAATTGCAGCTTTTATTGAATCGCTCTGGAAAGGAGCATCATAATACGTGAAAGGGAATCCGGGTCTGTCGGAAGTCACCTCCTTTAGCGTGTCGGCGACTACATATACCACAGTGTCTTTCAGACTGACTGACGGAAGTGCCGGAGATACTTTCGCGGGCAATATCAGGTCAGAAATTCCTGTGGTATCAGCCGGGATTACAGCCAGTGCCGAATCTGACACTGCAAGTGTATCCACTGGTACCGGTGAAACAGGCGGAGTAATAACCGGTATTTTAAATTTCACCGTATCCCATATATAGAATTTATCCCATGCTACATCCAGGGAATCGAAAGGATATTTCTTTATAAAGATCTCTGCTGAGTCAAACGGGGGATTGGATGCTTTAAAAACAAGTTGTCTTATTGCAAGTCTCAGAGGATCATCAATATCTTTCCAGTATTTCGGAAGGGTTCTGTTCTGAAGGAATCTGACAGCATCATCAACCGACAGAGTAATTTCCGGCTTCTTTTTTTGTTCCTGGAACGTTACTCCGGTCTTCCTCAGGGAATCGATCGGTGCTAAACGGATAGTGTCTGACTCGATTTTATCCTGAGAATGTGCTGAAAAACTAAAAGTTGCAAAGATTAAAATAAAATAATACGTGAATTTACTGATATTCATTATGTCTTGTTTTCTTATTGTTTGATACTTTGAATATATCACAAAATATTTATAATTTTACCTTTCAATATCATTATCAGATGGATTTTTCTTATAACGTCAAATTACAGTTCCGGTATCTGCCTGATAGATTAGAACGGTAATCCGGGCGGTTATATTTTATAAGGGAATTCCTCATAATTATATAAAATCCAATAGCTGCGGCAAGGGATAAAAATTTACATCCCTACGGTTGAGTACCATTTTGTCCGGATTAGACGTAGTTATTATGAAGTTACCAACATTTGAGCCTTATAAAATAAAGATGACTGAGCCTGTTTATACAAGCTCGCGTGAGGAGAGGGAAAAATGGATCAGGGATGCTTCATTCAATGTATTCAATCTGAAATCAGAACAGGTAATAATTGATCTTCTGACCGATACCGGTACAGGAGCTATGAGTGACAGGCAATGGTCGGCTATGCTGACGGGAGATGAAAGCTTTGCAGGATCATCATCATATCAGAATCTTACTAAGGTTGTCACAGGGATGACAGGATTTCCGTGGGTTATTCCTGCACATCAGGGCCGGGCAGCAGAGAATATTTTATTTTCAACTCTTATAAAGGAAGGTGATATTGTTCCGGGGAACCTGCTTTTTGATACTCTTACAGGGCAAATTGAATTCAGAAAGGCTATTCCTGTCGACTGCACAATTAAGGAGGCCAACGACCTATACAGCTGGTTTCCTTTTAAAGGGAACCTTAATCTTGCCAAGCTGGATGATATTATAAGGAATAATCCGCTGGAAAAAATATCCTGTATAATAATTTCTATAACCAACAATTCAGCCGGGGGTCAGCCGGTCAGCATGGAGAATCTGCGCGGGGTCCGGGGTATTGCTGATAAATATGGTATAAAAGTATTCCTCGATGCGGCAAGATTTGCTGAAAATGCATTCTTCATCAAAAGCAGGGAAACAGGTTATGCCGAAAAAAGCATCAGGGAGATCGCCTTTGAAATGTTTTCATATGCCGACGGGATGATGATGAGTGCAAAAGAAGATGCCCTTGTCAATACCGGAGGATTCACTGCTTACCGCGATGAGGAGCTTTTCCGTAAAGCAAGCGGATTCAATATAATTTATGAAGGATTTACAACAGGCGGCGGTATGTCGGGAAGGGATATGAATGCCATGGCAACCGGATTAACCGAAGCGATTGATCCGGAATATCTTAAAGCCAGGATGAACCAGATTTCATTTCTGGGATCAAAACTTATGGAATATGGTATCCCCGTAATAGAGCCATTTGGAGGCCATGCTGTATATATCGATGCAGAAAGATTTCTGCCCATGGTGCCAAAGGAAGAGTTCCCGGCCCAGGTCCTTGTATGCGAAATTTATATTGAGGGCGGTGTAAGAGTCAGCGAAGTTGGAACACTGATGGCTAACAGGAACCCTGTGACCCGTGAAAACAGATATCCTTTGAATGAATTTGTCAGACTGGCAGTTCCACGAAGAGTATATTCCGATAACCATATGGCATACGTCGCCGCAGTTGTCAAGAATGTTTTCAACAGGAAAGGAAATATAAATAAAGGATACCGGATCAAAAAGGAAGAGCCTATACTTCGTCAGTTCACTCTTGAACTTGAAGCCATCTGATCAGAATTAATTACCTTTTTCGTATTTTTAGAAAATTAAATCAATCCTGCCGGTAATGATAAAATCCATGACAGGTTACGGAAAATCCGTAGCCGAAACCCCTCAGAAAAAAATAACTGTCGAGATAAAGTCACTGAACTCTAAACAGTTCGATCTGAATTCCCGGCTGCCCTGGCTTTATCGGGAAAAGGAATCAGAGATCAGAAACCTTGTAAGCCAGAGACTCGACAGGGGTAAAATTGACCTGAATATCTCCTTTGATTCAATGGAAGCTGAAATAATACCTTCAATAAATAAAGCTGTTGTAAAGAACTATTACAGCCAGATCAGAGAGATTGCAGGGGAGCTTGGGATTGAGTCCGACGGAGAAATCCTTTCAACAATACTTAAATTTCCCGATGCACTCAGGACAGAGAAACCCGAACTTCAGGAGGAGGAATGGAACATTGTAATTGAAAAACTTAATGAATCAATTGATCAGCTCGACAATTACAGGAGCGAAGAAGGTAAATCTATAGAATCGGATCTCAGATCATGTATTGAAAGGATAACCGGATTTCTTGGCGATATAAAGAACTTTGAAGGAGAAAGGATTGTAAGGATCAGGGAAAAGCTTAATTCTTCTCTTCTTGATAACCTGACAAGGGAGAATATCGATCAGAACAGGTTTGAACAGGAGCTTATATTCTATCTCGAAAAGCTCGATATAAATGAAGAAAAGGTAAGGTTAAAAAATCATTGTGACTATTTCATCGAGAAGATCGCTTCACTCCCGCCTAACGGAAAGATCCTTAATTTTATCACACAGGAGATAGGACGGGAAATAAATACAATAGGCTCAAAAGCCAATGATGCATCTATACAAAAACTTGTTGTAATGATGAAGGACGACCTTGAAAAAATTAAAGAGCAAACCCTTAATGTGCTATGAATGGGAAAATGGTCATAATATCAGCACCCTCGGGTGCAGGGAAATCGACAATTATAAAGTATCTGATGGAGCAGGATCTGCACCTCGAGTTTTCGGTTTCAGCCACGACAAGAGAACCCAGGGGTGATGAAAAACACGGAAAAGAGTATTATTTCATTCCGGTAACACTTTTCAAAAAGAGGATAAAAAATGGTGATTTTATTGAATGGCAGGAAGTTTATAAGAACCAGTATTACGGAACATTGAAAGAAGAGATCGAAAGAATACACAAGAAGGGGAATAATGTCCTTTTTGACGTCGATGCTCAGGGCGGAATAAACCTGAAAAAGATATTCTGTAACAATGCTGTTTCAATTTTCATAATGCCTCCATCGCAGCGTGAACTTGAAAAGAGGCTTCTGATAAGGGGCACAGACAATCCCGGGAAAATAAGGATGAGGGTTGAAAAAGCACAGGCTGAAATGAGGATGGCTGATCAGTTCGACCACATTGTAATAAACGATAATCTTGATCTGGCTGAGAAGGAAGTTTATGAAATAGTTAAGAGTTTTACAGAGAATTGAAATGAAAAAGACAGGCCTGTATTTTGGATCGTTCAATCCTGTTCATATCGGACATATAGCCATTGCAGGCTATATGACAGAATTCACTCCTATGGAAGAGGTATGGTTTGTTGTAAGTCCCCAGAATCCCCTCAAGCGGAAAGTATCTTTGCTTGATGATTACCAGAGGCTTCACATGGTCAATCTTGCCATAGATAAATATGACAGGATGAGAGCCTCAGAAATTGAATTCAGGCTTCCGGTACCATCATATACCATCGATACCCTTGCTCACCTTAATGAGAAATTTCCTTCTCATAATTTTTGTCTTGTAATGGGTGAAGACAATCTTTTCACCCTTCACAAGTGGAAGAATGCCGGAGAACTTGTAAAAAAGTGTCCGATCTATGTTTATCCGCGTCCCGGGGCCAGGAAACCCGCATCCGCCCTCCTCGATACAATTCTGTCAGAAGCATCGGTCCATTATGTGAAAGCTCCATATATGGATATCTCCGGAACCTTTATCCGCAACGGAATTAAAAAAGGCAGGAACATGTCATATTACCTTCCGGAACCGGTATGGCAATATATTACGGAGATGCATTTTTACGAAAAATAGCATAAAGCGGTAACCCCCCCGGCCGGGGAAGCAGGATTGTAAACATTTCAAAATCAGCAATCCCGGCCACGCTTCCTGAGCCCTGAGCCCTGAGCCCTGAGCCCTGAGCCCTGTGCCCTGAGCCCTGAGCCCTGTGCTATATTATACTCGTTCAATTATCTCCATTCCCCTCTGTAGTGCCTTTTCATTTTCCGGTATGAGGTTGTGATACCTTTCAGGAAGAGATTTCTTTAATCCTGCAATCACATTTTCGATCTTAATGATTGGTTTTATCTTCAGAAATCCTCCCAGAACTATCATATTGAACGTTTTGGGTCTGTTCATTCTGCCGGCTTCTGCAGCTGCATCAACACGGTATATACTTATATCTTTCCGGACCGGATGACGGGTTATTCCGTTACTGTCATAAATCAGCACACCTCCTGGTTTGACAGTTTCCTCGAATTTATCGAGCGACTGCTGGTTAAGTATTATAGCTGTATCATAATTCCTCAGGATTGGTGAACTTATTCTTTCACTGCTGAGAATTACAGTTACATTTGCGGTACCGCCCCTCATTTCAGGTCCGTACGATGGCATCCAGCTTACCTCCATATCCTGGATAACAGCGGAATATGCCATTATCTTTCCCATTGACAGGATACCCTGTCCTCCGAAACCTGCAATAATAATTTCCTCAGTCATTGTTGTCACTTTTTACTGGTTTCTGAGCATTCACATCAACAGGGGCTTTCAGATCGCCCAGCGGATAATAAGGAAGCATATTCTCTTCCAGCCACTTATTAGCTTCAACAGGTGTCATTCTCCAGCCTGAAGGACAGTTGGATACTATTTCAACAAAACAGGTACCTTTATTTAATTTCTGATACTGAACAGCTTTTTTGATAGCCCGTTTTGTTTTTCGTGCATTTGCCGGAGTATGAACACTTTGCCTTGTAACATAATATGTACCGGGTAAGGTTGCCACAATATCTGTAATTTTCAATGGGTACCCCATCAGCCTTGTATCTCTTCCAAGAGGTGATGTTGATGATTTCATGCCGGGAAGTGTTGTTGGTGCCATTTGTCCTCCCGTCATCCCGTATATACCATTATTAATGAAGATGATCAGGATATTCTCGCCTCTGTTACAGGAATGGATAGTTTCCGATGTTCCGATAGCAGCAAGGTCGCCGTCGCCCTGATATGTAAATACAAATTTATCAGGACAAAGTCTTTTCACTGCCGTAGCCAGTGCCGGCGCTCTGCCATGAGCGGCTTCCTGCCAGTCGATATCAAGGTAATTATAGAGGAACACCGAACAGCCGACCGGTGAAATGCCGATTGCCTCGGACTGCAGTCCTTCCTCCTCAATTATCTCTGCAAGTATCCTGTGAACAGTACCATGACCGCAACCCGGACAATAGTGAAGAACGTTTTCGGTCATTATACCGGTCCTTTTATAAACAAGGTTCTCCGGTTTGATATAATCTTTAATTCCTGTTGCTTCTGCCATTTCTCAGTCTCCTGTTATTTTAGATTTCAGAAATTCAACTACTTCCTCGGGTGTGGGAACCATCCCACCCATCCTGCCAAAGTGATAAACCGGTGTTTTACCGTTCACTGCTAAAAGTACATCCTCAACCATCTGACCTGCACTCATTTCAACTGATATGACTAAGTCTGCCTTCACCGCAAGTCCGCTGATCTGTTTTGAAGGGAAGGGGAATAGGGTTATCGGCCTGAGCAGTCCCACCTTTAATCCTTCCTTTCTTGCAAGCTGAACAGATTTCTGACAGATCCTTGCACTGGTTCCATATGCAACGAGCAGGTATTGTGCGTCCCCGCACTGAAACTCCTCATACCTTACCTCTTTTTCCCTGATCTCATTGTATTTATCAATCAGTTTCTGGTTAAACCTTTCCTGTGCTGCCGGATCCAGGTCGAGTGAGGTGATGATGTTCCTTTGTCTTGAAGGAGGTTTGCCTGTAGTTGCCCATTCCGGAACAGTTTTGGATCTTTCAACTGGAGGGCTGAGCCACACTTTTTCCATCATCTGCCCTATTGCACCGTCGGAAAGTATCATAACCGGATTACGGTACCTGAATGCGAGATCGAACCCAAGTCCCACAAAATCGGCCATTTCCTGAACTGATGCCGGAGCAAGAACTATAAGATGGTAATCGCCGTGCCCGCCGCCCTTAACTGCCTGAAAATAATCACTCTGGGCAGGCTGGATTGTTCCGAGTCCGGGTCCGCCCCTGACAACATTCACTATCAGGCATGGTAATTCTGCACCGGCTATATATGTAATTCCCTCCTGTTTCAGACTTATACCCGGAGAAGAGGATGTTGTCATCACTTTCTTTCCGCATGCTGCTCCGCCGTAAACCATATTTATTGCTGCTACTTCGCTTTCAGCCTGGAGAACGACCATCCCGGTCTTTGCCTGGGGATTAGCTTCCATGAGATATTCCATTATCTCACTCTGGGGCGTAATAGGATATCCGAAATATCCGTCGGCACCTGCCCGGATAGCTGCTTCAGCTACCGCTTCGTTGCCTTTCATAAGTCGTAATTCCTTTTCCATGAAAAAGCTAAATTTTTGTTTTATAAACCGTTATTACCCCATCGGGGCATACAACGGCACAGTTGGCACAACCTGTACACAGCTCGGGATGCGCCGGATAAGCATAAAAATAGCCTTTGTGATTTACTTCCTTCGCCATTTCTATGGTACCGGTCGGGCACGAAACAGTACATATCTCACACCCCTTGCACCTGTCAATATTTATAACAATACTTCCTTTTATCTTTGCCATATTATCTGGATTAATTTAACACAGGATGGTCTTCTTTGAATTTCTTAAGACGTTTTTCAAGCTCGGGGAAAATATCCCTCGGAACCATCGATACACAAGCTCTCAGACCTTCTTTTTCACTTCCGGTTATGTCGAGAGTGATAGCGCTTATCCCATAACTAATCAGTTCCTGCAACAACTCACTTCCCGACATTCCGGGGTAGCTTATTGTAAAATAGAAACCGTCGGCTACAGGAACATCAAGATCTTTATCATATACTATCCTGAAACCATTTGACAGAAAGAATTTTTTCATTGCAGCTGCCTTGCCTTCATATTCAATAACATCGTCGCGGTAATTGTATGTGCCGTCATTCAATGATTTCAACAAGCCGGCCAGGCCATACTGAACTGAATGTGCCACACCTGCCGATATCCCGTATAATGCACCGAAAATGACCGAATGGCCGAACTTGTCGGATGAGTAATATCTTAACAGGTCAGGATACGATCTGTTGTAAAGTGTATCCGATATTGCCATCAAACCTATTCTCTGTCCGGCATAACTGAATATCTTGGAGCTGGAAATGAGAAGGATATAGTTATCTGTATAATGAGCAACTGTAGGCTGGAACGGAGCAACACCGGGATGTGAATAATCTTTTCTGAAATCCATACCGAAATATGCAAGATCCTCGATCACAATAGCATCATATTTCATTGAAAGTTCACCAATGATGCCAAGTTCTTCATCATTAAGGCAGATCCATGCAGGGTTATTCGGATTTGAATACAGGAATGATGAAATCCTGCCTGATTCAAGATATGATTCAAGCTTTGCCCTTAGCTTTTTACCTCTGTAATTATATAAATCGAACGAGTAATAATCATGTCCGAGCATCTTAACCTGCTGTTTATGTACAGGAAATCCCGGATCGAGAAAGAGGGTTCCTTCCTTTGTGTGGTCATTACGGTTTGCGACAAGAAAGCTAATCATAGCTCCCATCATTGAACCGACAGTCGGGATACATCCTTCGGGTTTAATATCAACATCAATGAAGAGTTTAATGAATCTCGACGCTTCCTGTTTAAGAGAAGGTATTCCTCCTATAGCAGGATATAAGGATGAAACTCCTTTTCTCAAAGCAGCGATTTCAGCTTCAACAGCAACCGGCGGTGTCGGAAGTCCGGGGACTCCCATTTCCATCCTTACAAAAGGAATCCCGGTCTTCTTCTCTATAAGGTCAACAAGGAATGATATTTCACGGATCGACGCGGAACCGACCGGGGGAAGTCCGTTTTCCTTTGCCAGTCCGTTTATTAATTCAGCCGGTATCGGGATATTTTCCATAATTCAATATATTCAGAATTTACGCTTATCAATAACTCTCTTTGCCTTGCCTTCACTCCTTTCAATGGTTTTTGGTTCAACAAGTGTTACTTTTATTGAAAGTCCGATAGCATTTTCGAGATTATCCTGAAGCTTTCCCCTCAAAGCCTGTAACTGGCTTATCTGATCCTGGAAGAATACCTCATCTACTTCAACCTGAAGTTCAAGAGTATCAAGGTTATTGATCCTGTCAACAATTATTAGATAGTGAGGTTTTATTTCACTCATTTCGAGAAGAACAGTCTCTATCTGGGACGGGAAAAGATTAACGCCTCGTATTATAAGCATATCATCGCTTCTTCCAAAGCATTTTTCCATCCTTACAAAAGTGCGTCCGCATTTACATTTTTCATATTTAAGCCTTGTAAGATCCCTTGTGCGGTACCGGATCAGGGGAAGTCCTTCTTTTGTAATTGTTGTGAAAACAAGTTCACCCACCGAACCTTCAGGAAGTACTTCGAGGGATGAAGGATCAATTATTTCGGGAAAGAAATGATCCTCATTAACATGAAGGCCGTCCTGTATCATACACTCGCTTGCCACACCGGGACCTATCACCTCACTCAGTCCGTAAATGTCTATCGCTTTAATCCTGAGCTTGCTTTCGATCTCCCTTCTCATATTTTCTGTCCAGGGTTCGGCGCCGAAAACCCCGGCTTTAAGGTTCAGTTCATTCCTGTCAATTCCGCTTTCATGGATTGCCTCAGCAAGGAATAATGCATAGGAAGGGGTACATGCAAGCACCGTGGTACCGAAATCACGCATTATCTGTAACTGACGGTTTGTATTACCACCTGAAACAGGGATAACTGATGCGCCTATCTTCTCTCCACCGTAATGAAGTCCGAGTCCTCCGGTAAAAAGCCCGTAACCGTAAGCTATCTGAATAAAATCATTCCGGTTTGCTCCTGCACATGTCAGAGTACGGGCCATCACCTCCGACCATGTTGCAATATCATTACGCGTATAACCAACCACTGTTGATTTGCCTGTGGTTCCCGAAGAGGCATGAAGGCGTACTATTTCACTCATAGGTACAGCAAACAATCCGAAAGGATAATTATCCCTGAGGTCATTCTTTGTTGTAAACGGTAACCTCTTCAGATCGTCGACAGTATTGATCGCTTCAGGGCTCAGCCCTGCTTCCTGCATTCGGTGACGATAATAAGGAACATTGAAATATACTCTCTCAACTGTCTCCCGGAGTCGCTCATTCTGTATTTCCCGGAGATCATTACGATCCATGCATTCAAAATGTCTGTTCCAGATTTCCATATCTAGTCCTGCAATTCTCTGTTAATATTTATGTTAATTCAAATTTTGTAAAGATCATGGCCGGCCAGTAAATCAATGCTGCTATCCCCGAGAGCTTTGATCGCTTCTTCATTATTATTGCACCGGAGTATTATGACCGATCTTTTACCTGTTGTGAAAGCATAAGTATATTCAACACTTATATCAATATCGGACAGGACTTTAAGTACCTTTGCGTAATATCTGGCCTCATCAGGAACATTTACTGCAATCACGCCTGTAATATTTACAGCAAACTTTTGTTCCCTGAGTATGTTTTTTGCTTTTTCGGGATCGGTAACAATAATACGTAATATGCCGAATTCGGTTGTATCTGCAACACTAAGTGCTGTAATCCGTATCTGTTCTTTTCCCAGAACCTCGAGCACTTCGGTAAGACGGCCCGATTTATTTTCGAGAAATACTGATAACTGCTGTATTATCATAATCACGACAGGTTTTAAAAACTAATTGTATAAAAAAGTTCGAATATAAGAATTAGAAATCGATATGTACAGTTTATTTATAAATATCATTTTTCAATCCTTATTCTTGCATCGACAACCGTAATTGCTTCCGGACTGCCAATGAGTGGATTGAGATCCACTTCTTTTATTTCTGTAGCAAATCTGAGCAGGCTTGATAATCTGACGATTATCTCGGCAAGTTTATGTTCGCTGACACCCGGTTTACCTCTTGTCCCACGTATTATCCTGTAGCCTCTGAGACTGCGTATCATAGATTTGGCTTCATCGAAAGTCAGCGGGGCAAGACCTGATGAAACATCTCCGAGTACCTCAACAAAGATCCCGCCCAGACCGCAGAGAATAACATGTCCGAATTTCGGTTCATATTTAGCTCCGATGAAAAGTTCTGTTCCGGTGACCATTCTCTGTATCAGAACAGCCCTGACGCCGCTGATCTTCATCATTCTCCTGAACTCAGCTTCCAGGTGTGCCATGGTCTTGATGTTCAGGGTAACACCTCCAACATCCGATTTATGAACCGGTCCTATTACTTTGAGAGTCAGAGGAAATCCGGCTTTTCCAGCAATATCTCTCAGTTCTTTTAAGGTCCTGACAACAGCTTCTTTAACAAGGGGGATGTTTGCGGCCCTCAGAAGCTGCTGGATTACATCCGGATCCAGATAACCTGAGGATGATTTATCTATGATGGTCCGGATCAGCGGCACATCAATATCCTTAAGGAAGATCTTTTCTTCAGCAGGGAAAGGTGTGTTTGATATTTTTGTCAAAGCCCTTCCAAGTACAACCTCGTCGGGAAAGTTGACATGTCCTTTCCCCAGGAAATATTCGAGTTCGTTGTATGAGCTTGATATTGATGGTAAAATTGGGAAAAGCGGTTTACTGCATTCTTCAATCTTCCTGTGAAGAAGATCATAAATCACAGCCATGTCATTCAGTCCGTTGCTGCCGAATATTACTATCATTCCATCAATTTCAGGCATCCGTCTGTCGACATAATCAATTATTTTATCAAGCTGTTCATCGGTGGCAGTTGCGATCATATCGATCGGATTATTCGCCGAAGCACCCGGATTCATCATTGCCAGCAGGTTATCATGATGTTCACCGGTGATCCGGGGTATTGACATTCCCCCAGCAGAAAGAGCATCGGTAAGCATTATCGCCGGCCCCCCTGCATGAGTAATGATGGCAATATTCCTTCCCTTGAGATGCTTATGGGAAAAAACAGATGCAACAGTTGTAAGCTCCTCCCTTCCGGCACACCGTACAATACCTGCTTTTCTGAACAACGCCTCCACTGCAGAATCGGAGGAGGCAAGGGCTCCGGTATGGGAAGATGCTGCCCTCATTCCCGCTTCACTGGTCCCTGACTTTATTGCAGCTATCCTGCAACCTTTCCTTATCAGCGATGACGCATGATGAAGCATTTTATCGGGATCTCTTATCTCTTCAACATATATCAGCTTTATAGGAGAACTTAGTCCCGGATCGAAATTGTTGTCCCAGTATTCAAGTACCTCCTCAACACCCGTCTGGGCGCTGTTTCCCACTGAAAAAAAACTTGTAAAGGTCACACCTTTGGGGATTGCGGACTCAAATATAAAAACAGCAGTGGCTCCCGAACCCGAAACAAAATCACAGCCCCGGTCGCTCAGTCTGGGAACAGGAGTGGTGAAAACTCCGTTATAATTCCGGGTGATCACACCTATACAATTCGGGCCGATAAGAGATCCTCCGCATTCACTTATCCTGTCAGCAATTAATGTTTCGAACATTCTTCCCTCCTCACCCGATTCACTGAACCCCGCTGAAATAATAATACAAGCCCTGGTACCTTTTTCTCTTATCAATATATCTACAGCCGGCAGACAATGCTTTGCCTGAACAGCAAGGATCGCAAGATCGACCTGAGGCAAATCATTGATATCACGATATGATTTCAGACCCTGGATCATATCGTGACCCGGATTCACAACATACAGATTGCCGGCATAATTACCGTCAATTAAATTCTTGAGGATTTTCCCTCCCGGCTTGTAAAGATCATCCGATCCCCCGATCACAACTATACCGGAGGGATTTATCAGCTTTTCATTTATCATTTATCATTTCTCAAAAGATGGTTTAGACCAGATTAAGACTGAATATTCCTTAAAGGCTTAAGACTTCATAAGCCTGCAAAACGCTTCAGATAACTCACATTTTGAGCTCTCAGATATAAATAAACCTCTGAAATAAAATTCTCTGAAAAAATCATACCCCGAATTAACAAAAGCAATATAGTAAAAAAATATCAGTAAAATTAAGTATTAAGATCATTATCATTCCCCGCCGGAAGCAGTCACTAAAATTTTCTTTAACTTTTTCATGATGAATCTTTGATTTTTTCTGAAATTACATTACGTTTGGAATCAAATTTCAAGAAATGACGATAATAAAATTAAATATTGGAATCTATTATTGTTATTATTGCAATTGCAGGTCAGGCAGTCCTGTGAAATATGTGTAACAAACCATAAATTCATGAATATGAGGCTTGCCAAAAAAGAGGTAAGCCTTTTTTTTTTAATATTATAACAGACAAAATATGGACAAAAATCAGAAAAACGGAGCGGTAAAATTCTTTACCAGAAAACAGATCCCACTTGAGATGCATAAAGTACGTATAGTCCAATCGCTTAATCTCCTGCCTGTAAACAAGAGGGTGGATGCGATAAAAGCAGCAGGTTTTAATTCCTTCCTGCTGAGCAGCGGTGATGTATTCCTTGATATGCTGACGGACAGCGGGACCAACGCGATGAGCGATAATCAGATCTCAAAAATGTTCGTAGCCGATGATGCCTATGCCGGCTCGATGAGCTTTAAGAAATTTGAAAAAAGTGTGTTGCAGATATTCGGAAAGAAATTTGTTCTGCCGGCACATCAGGGAAGAGCCGCTGAAAATATTATTTCAAAAGTGTTCATTAAGGAAGGATCTGTGATCCCGATGAATTATCATTTCACAACCACACGCGCCCATATTGAACTTAACGGGGGAAAGATCTTTGAACTTTTCGGTTCGGAAGCAATGAAAATAAAAAGCTCTCATCCTTTTAAAGGAAATCTCGATCCCGTGCAGCTTGAAAAAATAATTATTGAATCAGGTCCTCAAAACATTCCTTTTATAAGGATGGAAGCCTCAACGAACCTTATCGGCGGCCAGCCTTTCTCACTTGCAAATATGAAAGAAGTAAGAAAGATAGCCGACAAGTACAATCTTATAATTGTAATGGATGCCAGCCTTATAGGAGAAAATGCTTATTTTATAAAGAAACGTGAACCCGGGTATGAAGATCAGTCCCTTGCTTCAATCCTTCTCCAGATGTGCGATCTTGCCGATATTGTTTATTTCTCCGGGAGAAAAGTCAGCTCATCAAGAGGTGGTGCAATCT
>Ga0209606_1001331_pt1 | contig 30990 bp, 21 predicted proteins | sample AD_UKC057_MetaG_FD_184412 | JGI IMG/M metagenome (GOLD analysis project Ga0209606, IMG submission 184412) | Active sludge microbial communities of municipal wastewater-treating anaerobic digesters from USA - AD_UKC057_MetaG (SPAdes) (version 2) | ecosystem: Engineered > Bioreactor > Anaerobic >...
CGGGTGCATCTTCGTCCGGCTCCGCCCCTTCTTGCTCCAACGTATCGACTTCTAACGCTTTTTCGGGTTCTTGGACTGCGGCGGGGGAGGGCTCCGACGCGGCACCGGTTTCATCTTCGTCCGGCGCCGCCCCTTCTTGCTCCAACGTATCGGCTTCTAACGCTTTTTCGGGTTCTTGGACTGCGGCGGGGGAGGGTTCGCTTTCTAAGTCCGACAGTTCTCGAACGACGGCATCCGACGAATCCCCTCCCAGGCCGAGCAGCGTACTTGGACTGCGCAAGCCTACCTCTGGCTCCGCGACAGCGGGGTGGTCAGCCATGGGGTCCGGAGGCAAAACATCTTCGATATTGGGTACCGGGGGGGCCTTTGGAGGCTCGACCACCGGAACAAAAGGCGATGTCGTAGAGCTTTTGGGCCCTGGAGAAGCGGAAGGAACGACGACCGGGGGAATGGTCTGGGGGCGGGTATCTTGAACAGGCAGTCCCCTCAAGGTCGTGCGTTTACGTTTTTCAACCGGTTTTTCTGGAGTCTTTGCTCCTTGGGATGGCTTGGACCGCTGCTGAAGTTTCTTTTGGAGGATCAGTGTTTCGAGGGCCGAACTTACCAGAGGCACCAAAGCGAGCACATCGCCGACAAGATTCAAATCGACATCCGAACGACCATCATCGCCATACAACAAGGCGATGACACGGGAGCGAACGGCCAGAGGGGCAACGAGCACGCGAGCGCGCATCGGGCGTTGTAGGTCTTGTCGAAAAACGGCATCGATCCCATCGTTCGCGGGGATATCGAGCACATGGGCTTTTTCATCGCGAGCACGGGAAAGGATACCTGGCAGTTCGAGGGGAACGCCGATGCTCCGAATGCGGTCTCGGCTCACGCCTGGTCCCGCGGCGGCCAATCCTTCCGCCAGGTCGTCGCGCACCATGAACAATGCGACATATTCGAAGAATTGTTTCGCAAAGTCGAAGAAGATGGCGACGATCTCGGTGTTGGTGCCGGCGGATTCAAGGGCTTCCCGGGCGGCAATCAGTTCAAAGGGGCCACGCCGTGCTTTGGTAGACGCATTTGCCGCAAGCGCACGGGACAAGGCGGCCGATGATTGAACCGTGACAGGAGGTCGAACCCACGGCTCATGCGATGGCTCTTCGGAACTGGCGGCAGGTCCGTGGGAAAGCCGAGACGGAACGAGGGAGCTTAGCACGGGCGACGGGGGAGCCACGCTTGGATAGGGATCATCGGTGCCATCGAGACGAGCCACCACACGGGCATGTCGTCGGTGCAGCGGGACGCGATAGGCAGCGGCCAGGCCTTGAAGAACGCGAGAGAGACAAGAGAGGGATTGCTCGAACTGGATTCCAAGAGAAAAAGAGAGTTCTTGCTCCATGCTCCGCGGGATCGGTTCAGCGACGACCACGGACAGACAATCACCGTGCAACCGCTGAGGGAGCATGGGAATTTTCGAGGCGACGGTGATCGGTACGACGGATAAGGCGTCGGGTTCCGGTCGTGGGAGCGGGCCTGTGGGTGCCGCGGGCAATCCTTCAAAATCAGCAATGGTTTCAATAAGTTTGGCTTCGTCGACCCGAGCCACTTCCAACAGGTTGGTGACGAGATCACCACCCTGTACCGACTGTCTAGCGAGGGCAGTCTCCACCTCGGCGAGGGTGGCAACACCTCGCTGCAGGAGCAGGGAACTCAAAGGCAACATCGACGAACGACCTTCTCTCGCTTCGTGACTTATCAGCTTGTCGCGTATTCACATACATTGTCAAATTCTGGGTGAAGCGGCGCGATAGTTTGGGTTTTGGAGTATATTTCGTCCGTTCTCTGGGCAGATTCATTCAATTGCGTCTACCCTATCTCGCAAGGAATGCCGTGAAACGCGGTGACATCGTAGCAGGCAAGTACCGTCTCAAACGGGTCTTGGGCAAAGGCGCCCAGGGACACGTGTGGGAAGGGGTCCACGAGCAGATGGGCACGCCCCTTGCCATCAAAATGCTCGACCCGAACTTGGCGGGCCGAGCGGATTATGTGAGCCGTTTCAAAAGGGAAGCGCGGGCGGCAGCGGCCCTACGATCTCCGCACGTGGTACAAATCTTCGATTTCGGTATCTGGCAGGAGGTTCCTTATATCGCCATGGAGCTTCTCGACGGCGAAGATCTCGGGGAACGCCTGGATCGAGTACGCCGTTTGGCACCCGCTACCGTCTCGTCCATCGTGGCGCAGGTAGCACGAGCTTTGTTACGCGCCCATCGCCACGGGATCGTTCATCGAGACATGAAGCCCGACAATATCTTTTTGTGCAGGGACGACGAGGGCGAGGGCGAGTTGGTCAAGATATTGGACTTCGGTGTTGCCAAGGCGGTCGGAGGCACCAGCCTTGCACGCACCGGAACGGGCATTGTCCTAGGGACGCCGTACTATATGAGTCCCGAGCAAGCCCAGGGAGACCGTCAGATCGATCACCGTACGGACTTATGGGCTCTGGGTGTCATCACGTACGAGGCCATGGTGGGCCGCAGACCCTTCGAAGCCACGAATCTCGGTGACTTATTGGTGAAGATCTGCGCCACGGACCCGCCTCGTCCGTCCAGCGTTTACGCCGGCGTTCCCGATGGGTTCGACGCTTGGTTTTCACGCGCTTGCGCGCATCATCCCCAGGACCGTTTCGGCACCGCCAAAGAGATGGCCGTCACGTTGTCGATTCTCTGCGGAACAGTTCCCCAAGGCCTTTCCGATTCGTCCTATGTGAATGTATTTCCATCGAATTCCGTGAAGGTGGACGTCGCACGACCGGATGAACCATCAGGCATGATTGCCGAAAACGATCCTACCCAGGTCATGACGGAATTCCCAGACAGCGTCCGGCGCGTGATGGATCAACATGCTCAGGAAAACGCCAAAGACTCCATCGTCATCAAGGAAACGAATGGCGAATCCAAAAAAGAAGCCGGTTTGAGTTCTTGGTCCCCCATCGCTTCGGCGAGCCCAGTGCATGTGGCCGCTGGCATCCTCCCTCAAGTCGATGACGAAGACGATCCCGTATTGCTATTCAATTCGGCAGACATCGCCGCGGACATGGAAAGGCTCAAACGTGTCCAACAACAGCAATCCGCCCGAACGCGCCGACAACAATTGTGGAACCAATACCACTGGCACGTCGTATCAGGTTTGGTGCTGCTGGTCGGCATCCTCGTCGCACTGATCGTCGTGTTTCACAAATAGGGTGAAAGGCAGACTTAGCGGCTTGGGGAAGCTTGCCTTAGGGGTGGCTGTCCGCTCGCCACCAAGGGCGATGCGTCGACTGGGGCCGAGAGGTATTTGTGACCACCGCGTGTTGCAATTTTAATCAATAATTTTGACAGGTTACAACTAAACCCTTCGATGATCAGGGCAGTGGTTTGGGCGGGGGGCCCCACGTTTGGGGTTGCGTCAGTTCACGCGCGAGGTGCGTTTCGACCAGGTCGATCGCGGGGCCACCGGCGAGGTTTCGAAGCTCCTCATCGCCCGTGGATTCGCCAGCAACGCGTTTTCGCATGGCGATATAAAACTCGGCTTCCGCGCGTTCCACGAGGTTTTTCGCTTTTTTCCGAAGCGCGTCATCGCCGATTTCCTCTAGTCCGTAGCGTGCGAGGTGATACACCCACCCATGGCTCGCGTCGATGGCGCTCAAGGCCCGTTTCACGGCATCGTCGTGATTGTCTCCCACGGCTCGCTCCGCAAGCAGAACCCACAGGGAGGCGTAAACGACATCTTGGGGGTCTGCGGCGGCGATGGTTTCATCCAGCACGCGGTGAACGGTGCGCAGATCATGATTGAGGAGGCCCATGGAAGTAGCTTCGATGAGCGTCATGGACAAGACACGAGCATCGAGGTTGACGCGTTCGAGCATGCGATCGACGGCGCGTTGCCAAGCTTTGAGATCGCCATAATGGTAGGCGAGGCGAGCGAGAATACGGTCAGCGGAGGCGTGGCCGAGATCCCCACGCGCCTGGGCGCGAGCGTCGAGGGCATCTTGAAGCGCATGGGCGAGATCTTGTTGTGCTTCGTGCCGTGCCCCTTGGGCGCGATGAGCTTGAAAAGCAAGCAGATGAGCTTCCGCCCGGGCTGTCGGCAACTCCCGAGCATTCGGGGCGCGGAGCCCTTGGTGGACGGCTTCGAGGGCGCCTGCGGTATCTCCAGTTTGGAGCAGAACAGCCGCAAGGGACGAGTAACCCACGAGCGAAGGTTCTTCGCGCAGCGATTGCTCGAACATGGGTCGAGCCGCGGCCAAAGCGCCATTTCTCACGTGTAAGGAAGCCATCATGCTACGAAGGCGGGCGGGGGATGGATCGAGTTGGGTCGAGGAATGAACCGCGTCGGCCAAGGCAAGCAATTCGTGGGAAGCGGCGAAAACACGTTGTACCGATGGATAATCCCGGGATTCATCCTCTTGCATCATCACGCCTGCGACGACCCGCAGCACGGTATTGAGGATCTCGGGTTTTGGGTTATCTCGCGCGACGGGCGCAAGCACGAGGGGGACGGCTTCTGGCATACCGTAGGCGGCGAGGAGCATGGACAAGGGTCCTGCGGTTTCGAGCTGGGTGGGTGCGAAGCGGTAGGCGGCCAGCGCTGCTCCCCAGGTGGCACCTTCCGCGATTTCGGGGGGTACGGTGAGTTCTTCTTCATCTGCTTCGGAAGCTGCTTTGGAATAAAGTGCGGCCAGGTCTCGCCAGGCGCCGGGATCATTCAACGACGCGGCGGTTTGAAGGCGTTCGAATAATTCGGGGGAGGTGATTTTTCGGGCTTCGGTGCGCTCGAGAGCCGCGGTCGCACTCTTCGCATCGCCGTGACGCAGATACAATCCTGCCATGATGATGGCGCCGGCGCGAAAGGCGCGAGAGGCTTCCACCATCTGGTCACGATTGAGTCGTCCCATTCCGGGTCGGAAGGAAGCGTTGAAATCCAGGCTTGCGGAGATCCACCGATCGGTCATGGCGCGCGCTTGTTCGAGCGCTTCCAAGGAAGGTTCGAGAACGGCCAGTTCACCGAAGGCCCGTGCATCCGCGGAGGCATTTTCCACGGCGCTTTTCTGCCGAGTATCCTTCATCCACGCTTCAAGGGCTTCGATATGCGCACGGATACGCGCCTGCTGCGGGTCCGTCGCGGGAAGGGATTGAGCGCGAAGACGCAAAAAAGCGAGAGTCGCGCCTTCGATCCCCCGTTGGGCCACCGCATCGTGGGCACCTGCCAAAGCCTTGGCCGCGCTCGGATCGAGCATCTCTAAACGCAGTTCTCCGACGCGCACGAGATAAAGGGCTCCTTTGACGGCCGCAAGCGCTCGATCCGGTTGCCCAGCCGCAAAGCGCTCTTCAGCTCGTGCAAATTGACGTCGCACCACCCCAGCCAACAAGGCATGCCGCTCCGCGGAAGTGCTTCCGTCAGACAACACCTGGACGAGGGCAGCTCCAAAGTGATCGTTGCTTACCGGCGTTGCCACGATTGACGGTGTGGAGGCGGCGGTCGGCTGTGGACGGGGTGTCGAGCCACATGCGGCCCCTGCCAACAAAGCGGCACCAACGGTTATGGGCAACAAGATTCTGGTCACGATGCGCATTGCCATCTCGTTCGAGTCTATACGGCAATCAGCCCGAGAGAGCACGTCTCGAGCGCGAAGGATCGATTTTGGCACCGAATCGCTACCAGGACGGGAGTGCCGCTTGATGAAAGGGACACCATGATGGCAAGATGGGCCGCCACCCCGCAGAGGCCCAGATCCTCTGCTCAGTCGGAGGAAATATGCCCCTCGAGTTTCGTTGTGCTACGACCGATTTTTCCAAAGAATCGGTGGATTTGCTTGCGGTTGGTGTGTTTGCGGGAGAAGCGGTCACCACGACCTACCCTGTGGATACCTTGGACAAAGCCATGGGCGGCGTGCTGGCCGAATTCATTGCGCAGCAGGAATTCACAGGGAAAAAAGATCAAACCTTGGAGGTCGATACCCTAGGCCGGCTTGCCGCGCGACGGCTTTTGTTGGTGGGTCTCGGGGAGCCCAAGGAGATATCGAGTGCGGTTTATCGCACGTTTGCCGCACGCGCCGGACGCAATGCCAATGGCGCCAAAGCCAAGTCCCTCGCTCTGGTGCTGCCATCGAAAATCCAAGCTGACGATGCCCGCGCGCTCGCCGAGGGCGTCGTGCTCGGAGCCTATCGATTCACCAAGTACCTCACGGGGGACCGTTTACCCAAAGCCGAGTTGGCCCACGCTACCGTATTCACATCCGGCAAGACCGACAAACTCAAGTCCGCCATGAACTTGGGAGCGCGCATCGCCAAGAGCATCTGCATCACGCGCGATCTCGTCAACGAGCCTCCCAATGAATTGACACCGATCGTCCTGGCTTCTCATGCCCAACAGATCGCCAAACAGCACGGACTCGATTGCAAAGTCTTCGATCGAAAAGCCCTTGAACGAAAGGGAATGAAACTACTATTGGCCGTCGGTCAGGGCAGCGTGAACGAGCCTCGACTGGTTCATCTCACCTACAAACCGGCCAAGCCCAGCAAGAAAAAACTCGTGTGGGTGGGCAAAGGCATCACCTTCGATTCCGGCGGCATCTGCATCAAACCCGCCGCAGGAATGGGCGACATGAAAAGCGATATGGCCGGCGCCGCCAACGTCATCGGGCTCATGGCCTGCGTGGCTGAAATCGCGCCCGACGTCGAGGTCCATGGCATCATCGCAACCGCTGAAAATATGCTGGATGGCAACGCTTATCGCCCCGGAGACATCTTTGGTTCTCTCGATGGAAAGACGGTGGAGATCATCAACACCGATGCCGAGGGGCGTTTGGTTCTTGCAGATGCCTTGGCCTATGCACGCGCGTTGAATCCCTCGGTGCTGGTTTGCAACGCGACGTTGACGGGCGCGTGTGTGGTGGCGTTGGGCCAGCATTGTTCGGGATTTTTCACGGCCCAGGAAGAACTTGCGGCGAAGTTCAACAAGGCTGCTGCGGATTCCGGAGAACAATTTTGGCGCCTTCCCCTTCTCGAAGATATGCGCGAGCAGCTCAAAAGCGATGTGGCCGATCTTAAACACACCGGCGATCGCTGGGGCGGCTCCATCTCCGCCGCACTCTTTCTCACGGAGTTCGTGGGAGATACCCCCTTCATTCACTGCGATATCGCAGGCCCCGCGCTGGCCGAAAAACCCTATAGCTTCTATTCAAAAGGGGGAACGGGCCACGGCGTGCTGGCTTTCCTTCGCTTCGTCGAAACGTTCTAACCCCTACCGAATCGCAATAATAATCATCAATAAATACGAATAGTTACGAACCGAGGAGCCATCCCAGGATCGCGTGTTTCGTCGTGTCTCGAGCCACGTGTCCCAGGGAATCCACCAGAGGGATCGACTTCGGGCATACTTCGACGCAGTTTTGTGCTTTGCCGCATTCGGCCACGCCCCCTCGTTGCATCATGCTTTCGAGACGCGCCGTACGCTGATGGCGCCCCGTAGGATGCATGTTGAAGTAACGCACCTGATTGACCACCGCCGGTCCCATGAACGAACTCGAGTCATTGACGTTGGGACAAGCTTCCAGGCAGCAGCCGCATGTCATGCAGCGTGACAGAGAGTATCGCAGTTGTTGTTGTTCCTGGCTTTCGCGAGGCCCCGCGCCAAGGTCATGGGTACCATCGATTTCGATCCACGCCCGAACGCGCTCGAGGTCTTCGAACATTTTCGTTCGGTCGACGATCAAGTCCCGGACGAGAGGAAACTTGGACATGGGTTCGAGCACGATGGTTTCACCATGAGGAGCGAGTTGCTGGACCAACGCGCTGCATGCTTGTCGCACTTTTCCGTTGATCACCATCGTACAAGCGCCGCAAATTTCCTCGAGGCAGGAGCAATCCCAGGCAACGGGAGCCACGCGTTTTCCGTCTTTGGTGACCGGGTTTCGTTGGATTTGTTGCAGTGCGCTGATGATGTTCATGTGAGGCAACAGGGGAACTTCGAATTCTTCCCACCGTCTGGTATTCGGTTGGTCGATGCCATCCTGTCGCCGGATTTTCAGATGTACTTTGGGATTGCTCATGAACGCCCCTACAACGCCTCTGCAGGCGCATCTCCGGTTGCCTGTTCGCTAGCGGCGCCAGCCTTCTCGTAGTTTCGCTGTCGTGGCGGCACCAAGCTCACATCCACCTCATCGGTGACATGAATGCTTTGGCCCACGCAGTCGTAGTCAAAGGAGCGGATGAACTGCACCTGTTCCTGCGACGAATATTTGGCCAATGTCGTACGAAGCCACTTTGCATCATCGCGTTTTTCGAAAGCCGGTTTGTAGTGTGCGCCTCGTGACTCCGAACGCTCACGCGCACCTTTGGCAATCACATGGGCGAGCAGCACCATATTTTCGAAATGACGCGCGAATTGTGCGCTTTGGTTGGCACGCTCCCCGGTGTCTTCGATACGCATTTTCGGAAGCTGTTCTCGTACGGTTTCGATGGTGTCGAGAGCATTGTCCAGACGGTCATCATGACGCTCGATGGTGCAATCCCGCAGCATGACATCTGACAATTGGGCGTGCAGTTTCCAGGGATTGATTCCTTCCGCGTTATCACCGTAGCGCGCTAGGGTCCGTTCCACGTTTTTTCGCTCATTTTCCTCTGCTTTTTCGAAGAAGTCGGCAGGTAGATCGTAGGCGCTGGACGGCAAGGCATCCACATAGCTGGCCACCGCGGGTCCGGTGATGAGTCCACCGTACAGGCATGAGAGAAGCGAGTTCGCGCCGAGCCGGTTGGCGCCGTGGTAGGCGTAGTCGACCTCACCGACGGCATAGAGGCCGGGAATGCTGGTGGCATGGTTGCGCGGAGAGCCAACGGTGAGCGATCCACTCGCATTGCGTTCGTAATCGACCCACAGACCACCCATGGAATAATGGACGGCGGGAAAGACTTTCATGGGTTGGGAACAAGGGTCCGCACCAACGAATTTCGTATAAATTTCAAGAACTCCCCCTAGTTTTTCACGGAGGCGGGCTGGGGGAATATGAGTGAGGTCCAGATATACCTCGTGTTCATTCTTACCTGTATTTTCGTTTCGAATACCGCGGCCTTCGTGAAAGCAAACCTGGAAGATGGCTCGGGAAGCGATATCGCGCGGAACGAGATTGCCATAGCCAGGGTACCTTCGTTCGAGGAAGTAATCCCGCTCGCGGTGGGGGATTTGGGAAGGTGGACGAGCGTCTTTCGCGTCTTTGGGCACCCACACGCGGCCGCCTTCGCCGCGCACGCTTTCCGAGATGAGCCGGAGTTTGTCAGCGCCGGGAATGGCGGTGGGATGAACCTGCACAAACTCGCCGTTCGCATACACGGCGCCTTGTCGAAAGGCGATAGCCGCGGCACTTCCCGTGCAAATCATGCTGTTGGTCGACCGGCCGAACACCATACCGAGCCCGCCGGTGGCCAAACAAACCGCTTGTGCGCGAAATACGCGAACAACCATGTCTTGGAGATGCTGCGCCACGATGCCCACACATCGCCCATGATCGTCGAGCACCAGCGAAAGAAAGTCCCACCCTTCGAATCTGCGAACGAGCCGCTCGCCCGGCAACGTCATACCCGTAGGATCCATCACCGCCTCAGTGGCGAAGCGCCGTACTTGTTCATCGAGCGCATAGAGCAGTTGTTGACCCGTCGTCGCGCCCGCGTAGGCGGTGCGGTGATACAGCGAACCGCCAAACCGACGAAAGTCCAACAACCCTTCCGGCGTTCGATGAAACGGCACGCCCATGCGATCGAGCAAGAAAACGATGCCGGGGGCAGCATCTGTCATGCCTTTGATGGGAGGCTGATTGGCCAAAAAATCGCCGCCATAAGCCGTCTCCTGCAGATGGATCGATGGGCTATCCCCTTCGCCCATGGTGTTGACCGCGGCGTTGATTCCGCCTTGGGCGCAGACGGAATGGCTTCGTTTGGCGGGTACGAGAGAGAATAGATCGACGGCGATACGCGCTTCACACAGTTTGATGGTGGTCATCAAACCCGCGAGTCCACCGCCCACGACGATGACGCGACGAGCGGGACCCGAGGCGTTTTGCTGGTGCTTGTTGGTGCTCATGGTCGTTTCCCTCAGGGCGTGGAATCGGCAGGTGGCGGTGTCGCGGATGGCGATGCTGGGGATGGTAATTCTGGGGATGGTAATTCTGGGGATGGTGATTCTGGGGATGACGGCTCGGATGAGAGGGCCGAAGGCGGGCAATGGTCTGCAGCGCCAAGGGAATGGGACGAAGAAGGAACGAAGAGCTTCGAGCCCGTGGCAAAGTACAAAGTGATATTGGCACCGAGAGCAAACAAGACGATTCCGAAAATGCCCAACAATGCGGCGGATAGCCGCTGGGAACGTCGCGACACGGTGATACCCCAGGAGCAGAAAAAGCCCCACAACCCGTTGGCGAGGTGGAAAGCAACGGCAGCGATCCCCACAACGTAGATGAGAGCGACGGCAGGTACGCCCCAAATGGTGCTGGAAAGGTCGGCCGACAGCGCGTCATAAAAGCCGTAAACACCTAATTTTCCAAGCATTTTTTGTATTCGGAGTTCATACAAGTGGTAGCCGATGAATCCGATGGCGAGCACACCGGCCACCCGTTGCAAAGTGAACATCCAGTTCCGATTGAACCCGTAAGCTTTCACGTTGTAGCGGGCATCGATGACGATCAAGATGCCAAAGGCGGCGTGAACCATCAGGGGAACGAGGATGAAAACGATCTCGAGGAGGCCGACAAAGGGCAAGCCGTTGATTTGTTCGGCCATGGCGGTGAAAGCTTCCCGGCCTTGCAGAGCGGAAGTGTTTTTTGCCAGGTGAAAGATGGTAAACCCCGCCAGGGGCACGACACCCGTGAGGGAAAAGAGTTTTCTCAGGAGAAACGCGCGGGTTTTGGGGTTACGCCACGGGCTTTGGGGTTCGCGTGCTTTCGCCGATTCCGTCACCGTCCACCTCGGTTCTTCGATTCGTAGCGTCGACGCTTGCATTGTAACCTCGCGGAGTGCAAGCGTTTCGAGCCACGAAGGACCGTGAACCCCATCGGTGGGGCAAATCGTCATTTCGGCCGCTCACGCGCAAGCATCTTGCTTGCACGAGGGAGCCGCGGCGGATGGGCTTGCCTTACGCTACGTTTGCGCGCCAGACTCGTTGGCATCGTCCGCGCCATGAGCCGAACCTTGGTTTTCAACGCTGTCCTGTGGGTAGCCATGGGTTTTGTATCCTGCTCCCGCACGTCTGCAGAACAGCCGGAACCAAGCCTTGGACGTTCGGTCCATGCGCAAACTAGCTTCCATGTCATTCGGGAACGGTGGCTGCTGTCGACCTGGGACGAACGTCTCGCGTTGGAATCCTCGCTCGAAGCATTTCGGCAGAGGCACCGGACGGACCCGCTCACTCGTGTTGCGGAAGCGTACTTGGCACTGCTGGCACTTCACCGGGGTGACTCGCGCAAAGCCTTGGCCCTTGCCCATGAGGTCCAACAGGGGCCGGCGGGAAACACGCGCGATCTGAGCCTTTTGGTACAAGGCGCCATCCTTGCGCGACGAGGCGAACCGGAAGCAGCGTTGCAAATCCTCGACCCGCTCGTCGGCAAGCTCATGGACTCCTTCGCGCAGGACCTGCTGCATGAAACAGTAGTTAATACGGCCGTTTATGCCCACCGCTGGTTTCAAGCGATCGTCTATATGAACGAATGGGTTCACGCTGCCAATGAGGCGGACGCGCCTACGGTTCGAAAGCGAATCGAGGCGTTGCTCCATGGATTTCCGCCAGCGGCTTTGGACACGGCGCTGCGAGCCATGAGTACGCGGCAAAAGGATATTTGGGAACTGGCGTTGCGCGAAGCATTAGCCACCCATCTTGCGAGAATTGCCGTAACACGCTCTGATCCGAACCTGGCGAAAAGCCTGCTCGAGACGGCCCGAACGACCGTATCCGAAGATGAATTGGTGCCGCTTGCGCGACTGGCGACATCGGCGGGCGGTGCGCCGCGTATCATCGATGCGCGTGTGGGATGGCTCGTGGAGACGGTATCGCCTGCGGTGAGCGATCGGTCGGCTCATGCGTTGGCGGGTGGGCTCGAGGTATTCAAGCCGCAAGCGGATGCGCAGAACACGGCGCAAACCATGTCACAAGCAGCGACAGGTCCTCCCAATTTGGTTTTTCACGATGTGAGTTCGGGCGATTCCCGGCAAGACGCGATGGATAGTCTGGTTCGCGATGGGGTTTCGATCGTGGTGGGGGGTTATGATCCTGCAGGGGCATCGGAACTCGCCGCGTATGCCGAATCCCATTCGATAGCGGTGGTTCTTTTGGTGGCTCCCGTCCCGCCTCCCCAGCAGCCGCGGTTTTCGTTCATTTTAGGAGAAGCCGATTTTTCTTGGAGCGATTTGCGCGCGTCGCAGGCCGTATCCCAGGTCGAAGTCGGCAAGTCGGCAAGGCTTGGTCCCGGAAATCCGCCGGAACTCCCTTATTCCTACGATTGTGAAGGAATCCCGGCGCGCGTGGGAGACACATCGTTTCCCGTTGCGTCGTGGAAATCACAAAAAATCGAAGCTGTCGCCATCGACGGATCCGCGCAATGCGCTCGTCGAGTTCTCACTGACTTGCAGGCAATCCGTTATTCTCCACGAGTTTATCTGGGGCTCGAAGCCCGGGAAGCCGCCTCGGCCTTTTCGAACGATTCCATTTTGGTAGCAAGTTGCGGGTACTTCGATAGCGACCTGGCCTCGATACGAGCCTGGCGGGACTTTTCCGGACATGATCCGACGTGGTTTCAAGCCCTTGGGCGCGATGCGGCCTGGCTCGCCCGAACCGCCGTGGAACCTTTGCCTCGCCACACCCTAACCGATGTACGTGACGTCATGAAAGCGCGCGAAGAGACCCAAAGTCGTTTGGCACATGCCCAAGGCGTGTTATGGACGACGAAGTCCAGCGGATTTGGAGGGAGTCGCACGATGCCACGAATCATTCATTGGGTTTCCATGTCGGACAAGCGTCGATGAAGCCCACGCCCACACGTGTGACGATGCTGGATTCTATCCTGATTGGGATAGCTACGATCTTGTCCGCGTTGGTGGTGTTGTTGCCGTGGAAGGTCATTCCCCGATTCATGCAGATGGCGAACGACTTTGGGGAAACGCTGCCCATGGGCACACGTTTTTTTCTCCACGGCGGATTCGGGCTGCTCTCCGTGCTCCTGACCACGACAGGGACGCTTCTCGGTTGCGGGCTTTTGGTGAAGGGACGACGAACGATGGGGCGGTGGCTATTGATAGGGGCGACCGGCGTGGCGATGTTATCCTATGTTTTCGTGGTGTTGGGGTTGTACCTCCCCTTGGTCCAGACGGCATCGGCCTTGTCGGCGGAATGACGGATTTTCGTACTTTTTGCGAGCAAGGATTGGCCGTCAGTGATGGAAGAGACAATCGACAGGGGAAGACATTGGATGAAGTAAGCGTATACAATCGCCGAAATGGGAACGTGTCTGGCCCTATGATGAAACGGCAAAACAAGTTCCCTGTCGATTTGCGGTTTGTGATATGCGACTCTTCGGAGTCTCGATCCTCCCATGCATCACCAGCTTGGGGCTAGAAAAGAGCGTAAGGAGAACCTCAATGCAGCAGCGTAGTCCTGTCACCATCGTGTTGCTCGGATTTGTCACGTGCGGCATTTATCATCTTATCTGGATGCATCAGGTAGGGGAGGAAAATGCGTGCGCGAGGGGCGGAGGTGCCGCCGACGTGGCACATCATCATCCCCATTTTGAATTTCTTGTGGATGTGGAAGTGGGCCCAAGCGGCTGAAAAGGTGACCAATGGTGCCTTGAGTGCTGGCCTCGTTTTCGTGCTGTTGTGGTTCCTGGGGCCGATGGCGGCGTTCCTCGTCCAGCCGAAATTCAACGAAGTCCACTAACTGCCAACCCCTTCTGTCCTCGAAACACCCCAAGCCGGTCGTTCTTGGCCGGTGGTGCCATCTTCTTCCCCGCAAGCATCATCGACCCACTTTCCAAGACCGTCGCTCATGCTATATCGGCCTATCTCATGAAAAGCGCCAGCAAACTCCGTCTTTACAACACCCTCGAACAACGACTCGAAGACTTTTCACCCATACAACCAGGAAAAGTCGGCCTGTACGTCTGCGGCCCCACGGTCTACGACGTTCCTCACGCGGGTCATGCGCGATCGGCCATCGCTTTCGACGTGCTCGTGCGTCATCTTCGCGCGCGCGGTCTCGAGGTCACGTTCGTTCGTAACATCACGGATATCGATGATAAAATCCTGGCCCGGGCGCGGCAAAACGGGGAAGAGCCACTGCAATTATCCGCACGGATGACGCAGGTTTATAGTGACGACATGGGGGCATTGCACTGCTTGTTGCCTACCCATCAACCCAAGGTCAGCGACCATTTGCAAGAGATCATCGAGACGGTAAGCACGTTGATCGAACAGGGTGCGGCGTATGAGGTGGAGTTGCCGCACGGTGGGCGCGACGTTTATTTCTCGGTTCGAGCGTTCGAGGGTTACGGAAAGCTATCGCGACGCAAGCTCGAGGATTTGGAAGCGGGAGCGCGTGTGGAAAAAAACGATCTCAAACGAGATCCCATGGATTTTGCCCTATGGAAAGCCGCGACGGAAGACGGCTATGGTTGGCCGAGTCCATGGGGAAAAGGCCGGCCCGGATGGCATATCGAATGCTCGGCGATGAGCACCAAGTATCTCGGCTTCGGATTCGATATTCATGGGGGAGGTATGGACCTCATTTTTCCCCATCACGAAAACGAGATCGCGCAAAGCGAAGCTGCCCACCCGCATCAGGGACCCTTCGCCCGCGTCTGGCTCCACAATGGTTTCGTCAATGTGGACAAGGAAAAAATGTCCAAGTCATTGGGCAATTTCGTGACGGTACGCGACGTATTCGATCGGAACGATCCGGAGGGGTTTCGCTACTTTCTGCTCACCGTGCAGTATCGCGGCCCGCTTACCTTCGATTCGGAAAAGCTGGACGACGGCCGCGTGATTTTCCCCGGCGTCGATGAAGCAGAACGTCGGATGGATTATTTGTATTCCACCTGTCATCGACTGCGGACCCTTGCCGAGGGAGCAGAGCCTAGCGCTGCCAAAGAACCAGCAGACTTGGCCGCCATTCGCAAGGTGATGACGTCGGCCAGAGACAAGGTGAGCGCGGCGCTCGACGACGATCTCAACACGCCGGTAGCGCTTGCGGTTCTTGCAGAAATCGCCAAATATTCCAATGACTTATGCGATTTGGCCATCAAACGGCGCAAAGATGCGTCCTGGGTGGTTTGCGCCAGGCAACTAGCAAGACAAGCACTCGAGGTTCTGGACGCATGCACGCAAGTGCTTGGGTTGTTGCGTACGCCTCATGAGCAATACGTGGAGCGAACGCGAGAGCGTCGTTTGAGACTTCGCAACTTGTCGCAGGCTCAGGTCGAGGCCAAGATAAGCGAGCGCGCGCAAGCCAGAAAAAATAAGGATTTCGAGCGAGCCGACGCCCTTCGTGCTCAACTCGAAGATTGGGGCATCGAGATGGCGGATGGCGTGGAGGGCACCACATGGAAGGTTTTGGTGTAATCGATGGCTCGAAAGGCGGTTGGGGTCGCCATCGCGTTGGCGTTGACCGCGTTCGGTCCTGCGGCGACAGCGCAAGGCAGGATCGAGACCGTCACCACGGCTCCTGATTCGCAACAGCGTGCGCTTGGCGTGGGACTCATGGCAACGCCGAGCGGTTATCGGATTTTTGCTCGCATCTGCGCCACATCGAACTGTCCCGTGGACGAAAAATCAGCGCTTTCGGTGCAACCTCCCGCGGGAATTGGCCCCACGGCGCCCCGTCTGCAATCGCTTCGTATTGGGGGGGGACGATGGGTGGTTCATGTCGATGTGAGCACCGCAACGGGTCGATGGCAGGCCATTGTGGCGGCGCCCTTATCCGGAGTGGACCCGCTCGTGATATGGAGTGGTGCCACGCCAGAGACCCCCATCGACGATCGCCCTCGCGCGTCGTTGCAGGTGGTGACGGACGCAACGGGAAACAGTCAGGTTCTCGTGGGAGAAGTCCGTGAGGAGCTTCAATTATGTGGCAGGCCCACGCTGTTGTCTCCACGGGTGGTTCACACGGATTTGAGCCTTCGGCCGGTCAAACTCCAGCGTCTTTCCCTAGCGGAGCGTGAGGCGGCGGAATCGGTGGTGGCTGTCGGTGTCGAGCAGGTGATGGAGCCTTTAGGGCGGCTGCTGGTGGCGACGGGCGCGTCGAGTGGGCATGGTTCCCCGAGTGCGTTATCGGATGGGAATCTTGAAACGCCATGGAGCGAAGGCCGCGGCAAAGAAGGGCGAGGGGAGTTCGTTGTGTTTCGTGCTCCTTCCGATGTAGCCATCGCGAGTCTTTCGCTTACCATTCGTCCGCGGACGGCGATGGTGGAGCAGGGGGCGGCGCCGCGAACGGTCTATCTTGCTGCTGACGGACGATTGATTCGCGTGACGTTGCCGGAGGATGGGTGGAAGCATCCGGGAAAAAGCTATTCGGTCACGTTTGCGCAACCGCTGGAAACTTCGTGTTTGGCTGTCGTTCTCGACGATGCATTTGTGCCTTTGGCGGCGACGGATCCTCGTGTCACGTTATCGGAGGTCACGGCGTATTCGGTTTTCGATGGCAAGGAGACGCATGCAAGTCTCGCACGAGCGCTTGGTGGGAATGACAAGCGGGCGGCAGCGGCGGCGTCGATATTGCTAAGGGGGGGAGATCCCGCGGTACAGGCGGTGGTGGAACATATCCATCAACTCGATGCTTCGGGTCGGCATCATGCGATGCAGGTACTCGATGCCGCCCCTTGCTCGGTTTCGAGCCCTGTATTCGCATCTTTGCTTTCGAGTGAAGTCGAAACGGAGCGTGGGCATGCTCGAGACCGCATCCAACGCTGTGGGCGAAGTGCTGCCAGCGCTTTGGAGCAAGTGCTCCGGCATGGGGCCGGATGCGCGCCCTCGTATCGGAATGAGGCGCAATGTGAAAAGACGATGGCGGCCGAGAAGCGTCATGCGTTGGATGCGGGGCGGCTGGCCGCGGCCGATGAGTTGGCCACGGTAGCTCCGGAGCGGGTCGTACCGTGGATTGCCTTTCAACTTGGGAAGATGAATCGCCCGACACGACGCGCGTTACGGGGTTATTTGGCGCGAGCGACTTCCAAGCCTCGCGGTCGAAACGCGTTGGCTCTGCAACTCATGAATGAGTCGTTGTCGGTCCCGGCGAGGATCGATTTGCTGCGCGTGGCCAAGGAGAATCTCGAAGGAATTCGAGGACCTGCAAGTGTAGCGTTCTCACGATTGGCCACTCCAAACGCAACGCTCCGAACGCGAACCCTGTTGCAAGACACAGCGGCTCAGCTTGCCCGACAAAACGATGAATACGCGCTATGGTATTTGCGAACGAGCGTGACCAAAGATCCGGAACCCATGGTCCGCACGCAAGCCGTCACGGCGTCAAGGGGGATTGTCGAGATGCAACCGTGGCTCATGGCAGCCTTGGAAGACGAACAGGTGCGGGTGCGCGAAGCGGCGGCGCAAAGCCTGGCCGGCACGCCAGAGGCCGTGCCCTATCTCGTTCGTCGTCTCATGCTGGATCCCTGGCCGATGGTTCGAGCGGCTGCCGCGCGTTCGTTAGCCAACTCCGGTCCATCGTCCTTGGCAGACCAGGAACTCGGTCGTCGGTTGCAAGACGACGCGCCTTTGGTTCGTCAGTGGGCGGCCACGGCCTTGGGGATTCGTGGTGCCGTTTCTCAAACGGAAAGATTGCGAGCCATGGCTGACGACAGCCGAGAGAAGGTGACGGTTCGTATCGTGGCGGTTCATGCCCTTGGCGAGCTGTGTGATAGTAAATCAGTGGATTTATTGACGATTTTTGCAGCTCGCTCGACTGACCCTTATTCTCCTGAAGCCGCGAGTGGTCTTGGAGCCGCCTGTGTTGCCGCGCTTGGTCGGTTGCATCCACCTGACTTGGCTCGACGTCTCGACCCCCTTATCTCCCGCCCTGGAGTTCCCGCGCATATTCGATCGGCGGCAGCGGAGGCGTTGTCGGCTTCCAATCATTGTTCGAGCCCGCGTTGACCCCCGCCTTCCACCACAACGACAACTATTGAATATTACACGATATTTTTGCCATCCGAAAGACGAAGGGAAGGGAAAGAGGGGCAAGGGCGTGTGGACATCTCGTTGAATCGCCCGTGATTCGGGGGTGTGCTCAAGGACCTGGTTGACCTGAAGCACGGCGTCCTCTTAGATCGGGCCATACGATTTCGTTTCAACCCCAAAGGCCACCTGATCGTGACCCAAAGTTCCGAATCCCCAGCCATTCGTCTTGTTGCCCTTGGAGGACTAGGCGAAATCGGGATGAATTGTCTTGCCATCGAAGCTGCTGGCAAGCTGCTCGTCATCGATTGTGGCGTTTCCTTTCCCCACACCGATCTCGGGGTGGATGTGTATCACCCTGACTTTTCGTATTTGGAGCGACGGCGGGATCGGGTCGTGGGGATCGTCCTCACGCACGGCCATGAGGATCATATCGGCGGTTTGCCGTACTTGTTACGGGTGCTTGACGTACCGGTCCATGGTTCTTGTCATGCGCTTGGATTGGCGAGCGAGCGGTTGCTGGAGCGAGGTTTTTCGCCGCGACAAATTCGTTTGATGCCATTTTCGGTGGGGCAAAGATTCGAGGCGGGCCCTTTTTCGATCGAGCCTGTTCGGGTCAGCCATTCCATTCCGGAAGCTTGCGCTCTGGTCATCCGTCATCAACGCTTCACGATCGTTCACACCGGCGATTTCAAGTTCGATCCCGATCCTCCGGATGGTCATGCCACGGATGAGGAGCGTTTGCGTCAGATTGGGGACGAAGGGGTATCGTTGTTATTGTCGGACAGCACGAATATCGATGCCGAGGGGATGAGCGGCAGTGAGCGGTCGGTGGGCCGGGCCTTGTCGGACGTGATTTCGGCCTGTGAAACGCGTGTGGTGGTGGGATTGTTTTCGTCGAACGTGCATCGTTTGCGCATGGTGGGGGAGATAGCGCAAGCTTGCGGTCGAAAAATCACGTTGCTTGGAAGAAGCGCGCAAACGCAGGTGCGGGTAGCCACGCGTTGTGGATTGTTGAATTGGCCCAGTGATTTGCTGATTCCTCCGGACCTGTTGGGCAGTGTGGGGCAGCGTCAATCGCTCATCATTGCCAGCGGCACCCAAGGCGAGCCGATGGCTGCTCTTTCGCGACTATCCTTTCAGACCCATCCCGCGCTCACGCTCGCACCCAAGGATGTGTTGGTGCTGTCGAGCCGTGTCATTCCGGGCAACGATCCCGCTGTCTCTCGAATGATCAGCAACTTCATACGTCAGGGAGTCAGTGTCGTCCACCGCGTCACGAACCCTTCGATCCATGTATCGGGACATGCCCATCGAGACGAGCAGCGGCGCATGATCGAATTGCTTCGTCCTAGCGTATTTGTGCCGGTGCATGGGACACTCCACCACTTGCATCGTCACGCGGAGTTCGCTCGTTCGCTCGGGGTACCCACGGTGATGGCTGCGGAAAATGGTGAAGTCCTCGAGCTATCTTCGGGTGGGATTCGCGTAGGTGATGTGGTGGAGGTTGGGAAGATTGCCACCTACAATGGTGACGAGCTTCTTCCCAGCGTATTGAAGCAGCGGGAGTATTTGGGCCGTCATGGTGTGGCGGTTCTGACGCTTGCGATCGACGCGAGGGGCCGCATGATCTTTCCTCCTTGGCTGAGCACCCGAGGGGTTCTCGACGACATGGAGGAGAGAGACGTGCTGAATGGAGCGGTAGAAAACGTGGTCAAGGCCTTGTCCTCCTGGTCATTTTCAGAGCAAAACCCTTCGGATCAGGAGGTGATGGAAGTGGCAGAGCGTGCGGTGCAGCGTAGTTTGGACGGTCTTTCGAGTCGGCGGCCCATGACCATCGTTCATGTGGTGAGGGCTTGACCTTGGCTCGCTCCAAGAGTGCCGAAACAAGGACAGAAGCATCCGATTCAGTCGATTCGCAGGCTGCGGGTGTATCGTCGGGACCAACATTCGTTGTGGAAGCGTCGCTGGCGGCGGTGGTCACACCGAAATTGCAGACATGGCTCGAGGATCTATCAGGAGCAATTCCTCGCGTCATGGAAAAGCAGGACGGGGAAGCGGTCCATGATTTGAGGGTGGCGATACGACGCATTCGCAGTTTGTTGCGCGTGGTTCGTCCCGTATTTGGGCGATTTCATGTCACACGGATTCGGCAGCAGATGCAGCGGGTGGCATCGGCGACGGGGCAATTGCGGGATGAGGAAGTGCTTGCGGAAACGCTGGATGCGTTGGCGCTGGAGCCTGCGCTTCGGGCGGGCATGGGGACATGGCTTCAGATTCGACAGCAGCGAGAGAGGGAGCTTCGCGAAGGGGTCATTCGCATTCTATCGGCCCGCGTGCTGGATATGCCCCGTCAACAATTGCAAGCGTTGTTGATCTTGCCGCCCGCGCCTGGTCGAGACAAGGAAGCGTATCGATTTGCGAAACGTGTGGTGATCGAGGCGCAGCGTCGTATCGAGGCTTTGCGAACTGCGGATGTGGCCGACGTGCAAGGGATGCATGATTTACGCATTGCGTACAAGCGGTTGCGATATGCGGTGGAGGCTTTGTCGCCGGTATTGCCGCCAGAACTTCGGGCCTGGGGGCAGGTAGCAACGACATTTCAGAAGATTTTGGGGAACTTACACGATCACGACGTGGCGATGGATACGCTTCGAGCGGCGGCGGAGCTATCGGAATCGACGCGCGTTGGGGTCATGCAGGCACTTCAGGATCGTCGCGTGTATTATGCTCAGCGTTATCTTGCGGAGGTGGGGTTCGAGGTGGCGTCGGGAGCCGTTACGCCGGAGACAACGGAATCGCGGGCAGGGGAGGAGACGGAAAAAGCTTCGAAATCGGGGTCTTGAGCACGGGCGGGGACCGTAGGATTCCACGTATCCTTCCGTGGATTGTGATTTGCGGTAGCGTGGAAGTTGCGTCTGCGGCTTTACCGCCGTAGCCTCCATGAGAGCGTATGGTAGGCGCGGTCGAATATGTCTTACGAGGATGATCAGGATCGACAAAGTGACCCTGGGCTCATTCCAGGAACGATAATTGCGGGCCGATTTCGGGTGGAGTCGAAGCTTGGGGAAGGTGGGATGGGAGCCGTCTATCGTGCCACCAATATTGCCACGGGGCGTTGGGTGGCGCTCAAGGCGATGCATCCGGAATATGCGGTAAAAAAAGAAGTGGTTCGCCGGTTCATGCGGGAAGCCAAGGCGGCCACCGCGATTCGTCATCCCAATGTGATCGAGATCTTGGATGTGGTGGAAGCCGAGGGTGGCGAGCCAGTGATGGTGATGGAGCTATTGGATGGAACGCCCCTCGACCAACTGATGGAGCGTTCGGGACCGTTGGCTCTCGGTGATGTGGCGCGAATCATGACACCCGTGGTTTCAGCGGTGGGGGCTGCGCATGCCTTGGGGATCATCCACCGCGATCTCAAGCCGGAAAATATTTATCTCGCGCGCGCAACCGATGGCAGCCCTCTTCCCAAAGTGTTGGATTTCGGGATTGCGAAGGTCTTGGATCCCAATCAAATCAACGAACTCGCAACCAAAAGCGGCGCCACACGTACGGGGTCGATGCTTGGAACACCGCACTATATGTCCATCGAACAAGCTTGCGGTGAAAAGGATATCGATCATCGGACGGACATCTGGAGTCTTGGGATCATTTTGTACAGCATGCTCAGTGGGCATCGACCGTACGACGGGGAGAACTATGGGCAGATTCTTCGAGCGCTGATGACCACAAGTCCACCGCCCATCGAAAAGCTGGTTCCCAAGTTACCGACGGAGGTCGTGGATATCGTCAATCGATGCATGGCGCGTTCGCGTGATGAGCGTCCGGAGGATCTTCGGGAGGTTTTCCAAGTCCTGTCGCGGTACACGCAAGACACCACCACACCAGCGCCATCGTTGGTTCCCATACCGATGTCGCGAGAGGAGATGATGTCCGGGGCGACGTTGCAAGCGGCAAGTGTCTATGTTCCCAAGTCGGGTGGGGGGTCGGTGCATCAGCTAGCGAATCGGCGAATGATGCTGGTGGTTGGTGTGGGAGCGGCGTTTCTGTTGCTGGGGGGAAGTCTTGGGGCAGCGTTATTTTTCCGGGCCGAGGGCAATGGCCCAAGCGAGCCAGCCGCCGCTTCGGCAGAGCAGGTGCAGCTCATGGCTCCGGCTACCCAATCCACGGAAGTCAATCCTGTGGTCGCGCTGGTCGGTTCTCAGGAAGAACCGATGGCAAGTGCCTCTGCTGCCATTTCCTCTTCCCCTCCGCCGCAGCGGACGGGCAAGCGTACGGACCCCCAGCCGACTCATTCCGCGGTGACACCTGCCACGGCTGCCCCCACGCCCAAGGGCGGTGGCATCATCGAAACCAATCCTTATTGAGGGCATGAAACGGGTTTCAGGCTGCATCGAACGTGCTGCTCATTCGAATGCGAAGGGCGTCGGGATCGATTCCTAGCTATCCATATACGTACTATTCACTCCAGCAAGATATCCAGCGAATTCACCGGGATCAACACAGTTATCTTATTGATTATATTGCATTTTTCAGATTTGTTTCAAGCAAGATTGTGGATCATGGAGGGGAAGCGTGGGGGGTAGAGCCCCGTTCAACTTATACATATAAGGATAGCCCTCCGGTCGATATCAAAGCTCGAGCTGTTGGATGGCTCGTTCGAGCAGGGTGTCGCGCCCTTTGGCAAGATCAGCGGGATCGTATTCGATTTCCACGGTGGGGCTGGCAGGGTTGGCTTCCAAAAAGCCGTTTGATGCATGATCGAAACAGGCGGCGGGATCGAAGTTGGCCTCGAGGGCAGGCGGTCCGGCGAGAGGGATGGGACCATGACCGCCCCCGAACGCGCCGGCGGAAGGGGAACCGACCACCACCGCATCCGACGCTTGAAGGGCTGCGAAGGGGAAGTAGTCCCCTGCACTGTAGGCGAGGCCATCGACAACGATGGCGACTTTTCCCGAGTAGGAGAAAGGTCCCCCCGGCGTGACTTCATAGATGGCGTATCGGTAGTCATCGAACGAAGGGGGAGAGGAACCGACAACCCGGCTGCGGCAGTAGGAAACGGAGGTGGGACGGGCACTGGGGAATCCGCCGATGATGGCGAGAGCGACGGGAGTAATTCCACCGGCATTGCCACGCGCATCCCAAACGATGGCTTTGGCGGACTTTGCTGGCTCGAAGATTTTCACCATCTCGTTTTGGTAGGCTTCGATGAACGCATCGAAGTCCTTGGGGTCCGTGGGGAACTCCTTGTCGAAGGGAAAGAAACTGGGCAAACGAATGACCGCCACCCCATCGGACCTTATGGTGGTTTCCGCATACACCCATCGATTTCGCGCGAATGGATCGGTGCAATCGGTCGTAGCCGTATCCTCGACGTCGGAGACGATGACGTCATGCACCTTCCCCTCGGGCGTGCGCACGCGCAGGGTGGTGGCCGTTTCCACCGTACCGAAAAAGGAAGCCGCCGCCGCGTGACGCCGACCTGCCGCGGAAGGAAATACGGAGCCGCATACCGGTTGGAGGTACGCCGTCGCAAGCATGGCGTCGCCACCAACCCCATCCGCATGGGTGATCACATCGCCCGCGTGAAGCCCCAAGGGATTTCCATCCTTCGCGAACGTGATGATGAGTCCCTCTTGCACGGGGCGAGCGCATACACCAAAGCGAGACGTGGCTTGCCAGCGCAAGAGCGTCCCACACACGCCGGGTTCGAGGGAATACAGGCTTTGATGTCCTTGGGGATAGGCGTTCATGGCACGCCAGGCCGATGCAAAATAGGTTTGATCCGAGCCATCTCCTTTCAGAATGGCGCGTCTTTCCCGCTCTTTGACAGCCGACGCATCGACCGGTTCATGCCAGCCGGAGTATCGAGAAAGCGTATCGATGAGTTGCTGCACCGATGCGGCTTGCTGCACCTGTCGCGTCGTGGGCTCCTGACATGCGTCATCGCGACATCCTTGATCGAGCGGACATTCCACGGGTTCGCTCCAACCGGTGGGCTCGCAGGTCTCGACCCACACGCCGACACATCGTGTCGACCCAAGTTCGCCACAGGTCGACGCACCATCAAACGGGGCATCGGCTTGGGCATCGGCCTGGACATCGTCGTTCGTCGCGGAATCGGTCGAGTCCATCCCCGCATCGAAAACGCCAGGATCGTCGGAGGGGGACTCCTGGCTGTCAGAACAGGCGGTGAGGAGCAAACCGATGAGGCAAAGTCGAAAAGGGGTCATGGCAGTAGCCCGACAGCAATCGGCATACCAACTGTAAGGCGTTGATATTATGTGCATTTAATCTATGTCGCCCCAACCTGGCACGCCCAGGGCGTCACGACAATGACACAAAAAGCGGATGGGATATCGGTGGTCGCCGCGTGATGGGCGACGGAGGAAGCGACCTGTTTTCGTGGGTGCCGTGACTGCCTGTCGAGGGTTTCACCGTTCGCGTCATGGCTATGAAGCACCGTTCAATTCCTTTTCCAAGGAGCGAAACATCGTCGTATTCTGGGGCCTATGGACCGGAATACAGCGTGGATCATGGGTTTCGTCATGCTCGTAGGGTGTGGAGGCGGCAAGCCGGAACCATCCACACCCGCATCGACGTCGGACTACGATGAGATGGCGACGGAATCGGAATCGGAGCCGGAAGAGACCTCGGCATCGAGTCATTCCTCGGCTCCCGTGAGCGAGATGGGAGAACGTCCTCCCCCCATTCCAGAAGCGTGGGAGCTTCATCAGCGGGATTGTGATGCTCTCGGCGCCAAGTACGAGCAACTATTGCTGGCGGTGGAGCTGGAAAAGCTCGAAGCGCGCAAGCTCAACGAAAAGCAGCGGGGAGCAGCGGAACAGAATGTGCGCGGCACGGCCAAGCAGGGAGCGGAAAACTGGATGCGAGCATGTGAAGGCATTGTGGGAACGGTTCAGGTCAAGAGCCGATGGGATTGTGCGTATCGGGCCAACACCCTCGATCGGTTCAAAGGCTGCATGGATGGCAAGTACGATCGGGAGGGTGATGATTGAGGTGGCGGGAGGAGGGTATCGCTTTCTATTTTCCCAACGATTTCAATTGTAAGGCAACGGCTGTTCTATCGGGGCCGGGAGTTCGCCGAGGCGAAAGGACCCAAGCGTGAGAACGGAGCGGAGGATGAGCCGAAGCTGCTGTCGTCCCGCGAGTTGGGTCGATGACGGGATGGTTAGCCCCAAGGGCATCACGATGAGGGCGGTCCAAGCAACCTCATCCATGACGAGCGGGGAACTAGCATATCGTTGAGGAATCCGTCGATGACGACCCCTACCTCCCAACTTATTGATATTAAACGTTTTTTTGGAGAGTCCGTGGACGGAAAACCCAAGAAGAGCAGCCGGTCAAAGGGTCCAGACAATCACGTCAAGCACCGATACGGCTGGAAAGTAGGGGGCTCCCGAACCACCGATCGCGTCGAATCAAAGCAAGACGTCTTCGCCCCGCCCAACGCTCACGATTCCGAATGAAGCACGCGCATGGCGAGAGGGTGCAGACGCACCGTTGCTCCTGGTTTCAACTCCCCCTCCACCGCTCCCAGGTTGGAATCGCAAACGATCCGCCAGCCTTGCCCCACCTGCGCAAGCAGCGAATCGGCGGATAAGGAATGCGACTCGGTGCAAGACGGGTTGATGAGCGCAAGACAGCGTCCGGAGCCATGATCTCGGGACCGTAGCAACCCCACGATGGGCGACTGAGAGGCGGTGACGAGTCGTTGCGGACCTTCTTCTCCGAGCACGGGAAGATCTCGTTTGAGATGGTTGGCCGCAGCGAGAAAGGGCGCGAGATCGAATCGGGGGCTTTCGAGATCTTCCGGAACGGTTCGAACGACATCGAGGCGTTTGCCTTGGCCGGTTTCGAATCCCATGGGCATCATCACACCCGCCGAGAAAAAGGCCGCGAACAGGTAACGCAAACGGTAATGGGCTTCGATTCGCCAGGGGTCGGTGATCGATTGTTCGGCAAGATCGGCGATGAGCCGAGGCGTATCGTGGCTCTCGGGAAACGCAATGGAGGGGGCGAGATGACGAAAGCATTCATATTGTTCGAGCAACCAGGGTTGTCGGAAATCCCACCACTTCGAGCTGTTGAAGAACGCATCGAAGCCCGCGCTTGCGAGTTGCTTCATCGGCTCGAGACGGCCACCGAGGGTTTCGGCCACGAAGAGTACGTGACTGTTTTTTCGCCCGTAGTCGATGAGTTCGGCCCATACGTCCGCGGGCACTTGATACGCCGCATCGCATCGAAAGCCCGAAAAACCAAGGTCGATACTGTTTCGTAGCAGGTCTTTCCAAATCCCCAAAAGCGCGCTTCGCTCGGTGCGAGGACGATAATCGAGTTCTGCCAGGTCACCCCATACGGTGACCTTGCGAGCATCGGCGGGGTCGATCGCCGAAGGAGACACAAGCTCGCCGCTGTCGTCTCGCAGGTAAAACTCGGGATGCTGATGGGCGAGCAGCGCATCTTTCGACGTGTGGTTGATCACCAGGTCCATCATCACGCGCAGGCCGTATTCGCGAGCTTGCTGAAGGAAGTGTTTGAGTGCGATTTTCGGATCTTGCGTATCGTCGGCAAGACGAGGATGCACGCGGTCGTAGTCTTTGACGGCGTACAGGCTTCCGGAAAATCCGGGGTAATGCCATGGGTTGAGGTAAACCCAATCGAAGCCCATGGCCGTGATGTTGGGCAATAGGGCAGCCCAATTTCGGATGGGCCCCGCTAGCAAGGGAAAGAGATTGTAGATGCGTGGAGCGACAGGCATAGCGTCGTGTGGCACGGCTTGGCTTGCCAGACAACCGTGACGTTGAGGTGCTCTGCAAACCGTGCGGTGGCGGGGAAGCCCTAGATTGCTGGAGTCTTCAGCAGCGCGTGGACTTTTGTCGAACGATGCGAAAGCATAAGGGACCGTTTGGTCTTGGCAGCGCGATATCGATCGAGAGAGGAAGCGGAAAAAACGGATCGATTTCGAAGGGACAAAAAAATGGGGGTTCCAGCGAAGGAACCCCCTTGAAGATAAGCAGTGGGTCAGCGGGGACTCGAACCCCGAACCTCCGGATTAAGAGTCCGCTGCTCTACCAATTGAGCTACTAACCCGGGAAAACGAAAGAATTATCAAAAAATCTATTTCCGTGGCGCGCCCGGCCCGATTCGAACGGGCGACCTGCGGATTCGAAGTCCGACGCTCTATCCAGCTGAGCTACGGGCGCCAAGCTTCGCGCCTTAGCGACGCGGAGCCGTCTTGTAGCGAGGTGAAATCTTGCTGTCAACCGCGTTTTCCAATCGCCTGGCTCTTTGTTGAATCCTATATAAGATACTGATTTTACAACGTTTTATTAGTTTTCCGCACCCGATCGTCCGCGCGTATTTCGACCTCGAGCCAGCGTTTTCAGCAACGCCGCGGCCGTCGATGCCGCGCGCAGGGGGTCGAGACCAATCGCGGTTTCGTCGGACAGAACGATGCCGGCGTATCCTCGTTGCAGCAGGTCGTGCAGGTGACAGACTTCGGAACGGGTTGGGTTTGCATGGTGCGTGAGATGTTCGAGCACCTGGCCCGCCATGAACGTGGGGACCGGCAGGCTTGCCGGTTGAAAGGCTCCAATCCACCGCGCCATGGTGGCCAATCCCACTTGCGCCCCAAGGTCCCCTCGACAGATCCACACCGCATCCACCGATGCGCTTATCGAGTCGATGGCGTCCATCGCTTCCGCGCGTTCGACTTTTCCAATGATCGCGGCGTGAGGCGCGCGTTGTCGCACCCATGCGGCCTCGCGACCATCTCGCATGAACGAACAAGCAAAGGTGATATCGTCGAACGGACGGACTGCTTCGATCTGCTGCACGTCCGAATGGCTCAGATCATCGAGATGCACGGGGTGTTCAACAACGTTGACGCCTTTTCGCGGGTGCAAGACGCCATCGGACAAGCAGGTGACGTTGATATGATCTGAGGTCACCTCATCGATACGAAAACGAATCCGATCGTCGTCGCAGCGCAAGGTATCTCCCACGTGAGCGTCGCGATACAATTCAGGATGTACGACGGGGATAGCATCGTGGGCATCGTGGGCATCGTGGGAAAACGTCAACGATTGTCCGGCATGAATCGTGCGTGGAACAAAGGTTCCGAAGCGCATTTTGGCGCCTTGCAGATCGACGATGACACCCATGGGGGAAGTGTTTCGGATGCGTCGAACGGCATGTTCGAGGGTGCGGGCATCCATGTGGGAGCCATTGAGGCGAACGGCGTGAATTCCGACTCGAATCAATTCATCGAGAGAATCGAAAGAAGCGGGGCCGAGAGTAATGATGAGTTGGGGCAGAGGCACGGTGTGGGACGCTGACATAGTAGGAACGTGCCCAGGGAGTTGGTTCCGGCGCGTGGATTCGAACCACGATTAGGGGATCCAAAGTCCCCTGTCCTGCCTTTAGACGACGCCGGAGCGGAACAGGGCGCACAGCATGGTCGTCCTTGGCCCTGTTCGCAAGCACAATTGGAGCCTTCTGCGTTTTCCTCGTCCTGTCGGGGGGACCTATCGGAGGGACGACCTACGGTTGGGAGAAGGTTGGTTTTGTGAGTCGGCCGAAGGCAGCAGCAAGCGCTCCTAGGGAAACCTCATGGCATGGCGCGACCGGGCATCGGCGCTTGGGCATTTCTCCGACGTTGCGAAGGGAAAAAAGATCGCCTAGATACGTCGCATGTCAGCCGAAATACGTGAGAAACTCGCGGACCTCCAACGGCGCTTTCAAGTGCTAAGGAGGCATCTTTGACGCCCCGAAGCTATCCGAGGAGCTGAACAAGCTCAATATGCAAGCCGGTTCGGCCGGGTTCTGGGATGACCAGGACAAAGCCCAAAAAGTCCTGCGTCGTCGCGCCGCAGTCGAGCAACAGCTCGAGTTGATGGAAAGTTTGACGCGTCAATTGCGAGACGCGGAGGATTATTTCGAGCTTGCGGAAGAAGAAAACGATGCGGAGGCATTGAAAGACGCCGAACAACAAGTCAACGACGTTGAAGTAGCCGTACGTCGGGCGGAATTGCGTCGCATGCTTTCCGGGCCGGTGGATCATGCCGACGCTATCGTATCGATCCATCCGGGCACGGGAGGAACGGACGCCAAGGATTGGGCGGAGATGCTGCTTCGCATGTACTTGCGATGGGCCGAACGTCGTGGATTCAAGACCGAACTCATCGATCGGCAGGAAGGGGATGAGGCAGGAATCGATTCGGCCGCGTTCACCCTGCAAGGTGAGAATGCGTTTGGGTACATGCGTTCGGAAATCGGTGTGCATCGCCTGGTGCGCATCAGTCCCTTTGATGCCAACGCGCGACGACAAACCTCCTTTGCGGCGGTGGAAGTGACGCCGGATATCGAAGACGAGATTCAGATCGATGTGCGGGACGAGGATCTGGAGATCACGACCATGCGTGCGGGAGGCAAGGGTGGTCAAAACGTCAACAAGGTCGAAACGGCGGTGCGACTGAAGCATCTCCCCACGAATATCGTCATCGTCTGCCGAGCCGAACGGAGCCAACACCAGAACCGTCGCATGGCGCTCAAAATGCTCAAGGCCAAGCTTTTCAACATGGAGATGACGAAGCGGGAAGAGCAAGCGGCGGCCGCGGCGGCAGCGAAAAGTCAAATTGCCTGGGGCAATCAAATCCGTTCTTATGTGTTGCAGCCCTATCGTCTGGTGAAAGACTTACGAACGGAATTCGAAACCGGCAATGTCGACGCGGTATTGGATGGTGATTTGGACGATCTCATCGAGGCATTTTTGCTCAAGGCGGCGGGAGACACCTTCAAAAAAGGAAGCCAGAGCGTCCAGGAATGACGTAATTCGCCCGTTGGCTCGTCGAACGACGAGCACGCGGTTCATCATGGGACAGCGACTCTTCGCATGGATGGCGATCGTCATGGGTCTGACGGCCCATGCGGTGCTTGTGGGAACGTGGTGGGAAACCAAGGAAGCGCAAGCGGCCAAAGTTCGGAAAAGACCACGAATTCGTCCGGTGCAGCGGCGGGCTGCCACGGCTCGCCCCACGCCATTGCCTCCCATCGAACGCACGAAGCTTCATGAATCCTGTCCACCGGAGATGGTGAATGTGGCGAGGCGGTTTTGCATCGACCGTTGGGAAGCGGGGGTCGTGGATGCCCAATCGGGCAAGCCGGCTTCGCCCTATTATCCGCCGCACTCGCGGTTGGCCGAAAGGATGCAACAGCAGTGGGTGCAAGCATTTCGAGAAGAATTATCCGAGGCGCGCCAATGGATAGAGGAAGCGGGACTCACGCCTCCTTTGGCGTTGGGCGTATGGGGAGCGGACCCTTCCCAATGGCTCGATGCGGGCATCGCAACGGCTGACGCGCAAGCCGACGCCACACCGTGGCTCGTTCCTTCCCCCGAGGCGCCGCATGGTTGGGTGATGTTGGGCGATGGGGGTGATGCGGGTCGGCCTCGGCCCGTGATGCTGCTCCCACCGTTATACCCTTGGCAGCGAGAAGAAACGTTTCGACCGCAAGCAGTATCCAAATACGATAATATTCCCCAAGGCTATGTACCTGGATTCGTAGCGAATGAGGCTTGTCGTCGAGCAGGGAAAAGACTGTGTCGTGAAGAGGAATGGGTGTTTGCCTGCAAGGGAGAAAAGCAAAATAAATATCCCTATGGGGATAACTACAGACAAGGCCAATGCAACGTGTTTCGGGAAGATCATCCCGCGCGAATCCTTCATGGCAATTGGTCCGTGGGATTGAGCGACCCGCGCCTCAACCTGATCGAAACACCGGCGGGCCCGTTGTT